>Ga0102924_1007210_pt1 | contig 10247 bp, 20 predicted proteins | sample PaiPotPPM11metaG_FD_80116 | JGI IMG/M metagenome (GOLD analysis project Ga0102924, IMG submission 80116) | Iron sulfur acid spring bacterial and archeal communities from Banff, Canada, to study Microbial Dark Matter (Phase II) - Paint Pots PPM... ...
CAGGGACCTGCGGGAACATACGCCGCAGGTCGATTTGGCCACAGAAGATCGTAGGCGTGTAAGTTATTGGATCGAGCTGCCCACTTGGGAAAACACGTTGCTGGCATTGGATCCGATCAGACGCACGGTGCCCACAACGATCACCAGGATCACTGCCAACATTACCGAGTACTCGGCGATATCCTGGCCTTGCTCGTCCAACCAAAGACTGCGCATTAATTTGTTCATTTGTTTCTCCTATGCAAGACCGTGAGCATGTGCGGCCGAAAGCGGTGTAATGCTTGCGGTTTGGGACTCTTGCGAACCCAGTCCCCATGCTTCCTTGTCCTGCGTTGCTGCTTGTAGTCCGACCTGAAACTCGGACGTTCCTTTCATCTTTTTGACCCACACCACGCGAAACTGAATCTTTCGCTGGCGGTAGAAAATCGTGATCTCGTCTTTCACATTCAACTCGTGCCGGACTGAACCCAGCCGCGCGCCTTGTGCGGTCACATCCAAGGTATGCGCCAGTTCCTCGAAGCTCTTGCCCGCAGCGTCCTTGCCCTTGATCCTGACGGGAAGTACTGCTTTCACTCGATTTCCGCGACGCTGCACCATACTGTTGACCAACTACAGTTTGCCCGGTTTGGTGGAAAGAGGGAATGGCTCTGACGGGTAGGTAGGGCGCACTGGGGTAATCAGGCCTTCGGTACGAAAGAAATGCCGGCAAGTCGCTGGAAGAACGAGTAGTTGCCCGTGCTCGGAAACTTTTGAACTGGCATTGTGGTCTAATAAATAGGTGCTGGTAACCACTCCGTGGGTCATGAAATTTTTCCGTTCAGTCTACGCTCTAATGCTGTTTGGCGGCTTGCTGGGGGCGGCATTGGCGGCCAATGCGCCCCAAGCGACTCCGTCCGCAGTTCAGGCTCCCGCGCTCCTTCCGCAGCAATTCGGAGGCTGGCAGATGCAGGGATCTGCCCAGACGAGCAGCGATCCGGCGGTGGCTGATTCCACCAATGCGGCGGTGATGAAGGAATACCGCTTCTCCGACCTGGAGACGGCGACGTATACGCGCGACGATGGGCGCACATTGAAAGTTCGCGCGGCGCGATTTGCCGACGCTTCTGGGGCATTCGGCGCCTACACTTTCTACCTGCAGCCTGACATGACGAAGGAAGACGTTGGCGATCAAGCAGCTTCGATTGGGGATCGCGTTCTCTTCTATCGCGGACACGTGCTGGTGGACGCGCAATTCAGCAAAGAATCCCCGATGTCAGGAGCGGAATTGCGCGAACTGGCCGGCACTCTGCCGCGTCCCGGAGGGAACTCCGGGAATCTGCCTTCATTCATCGAGTTCCTGCCTCATCGCGATTACATCGCGCTCACGCAAAAATACGCGATGGGCCCAAGAGCGTTCTCCGCGCTCAATCCTCCGGTTCCAGCGGATCTGGTGGATTTCGGCGCGAGTGCGGAAGTCTCGTTGGCCCGCTACACCACGCCCAGCGGCGAAGCCACGCTGATGCTGATCTCGTATCCGACACCGCAGCTAGCGGCCGAGCATCGTCGCCGCATCAATGCTGCCCATCAACTGCCGCAGACGCAGGCGGGCGAGTCTGAGGTCCTGTGCGCGGGTGATTTCTGCGATAAGCGCACCGGACCGATCGTTGCCATCACCACTGGCGGCATTTCCGACAGCGATGCCAAGGCGCTGCTGGGCAGAGTGAATTACGAAGCTACGGTCACGTGGAACACTCCAAGCGAGAGCGCCCAAGTCCACGACTTGTACATGCTGATTTTGAATATCGTGATTCTGTGCGCGATTCTTGCCGGACTGGCGATCATTGCGGGCATTGCGTTCGGAGGAGTCCGCATTTTGATGAAGCGGTTTTACCCCGATAAGGTCTTCGACCGGCCCGAAGAGATGGAATTCATCTCGCTGCATCTGACCGAGGCGGTGGTCAAAGGCGGCTCGCAAAGCCGAGCCGACGGATCGCGCGAGCTGCCGCAAAATCCCTCGTGACACCGGGTAAGTGCCTTAGACATAGCGGCTTACCACTTCCCACAGGCGATTTTGTCTCAAAATGGTACATTCCTTGAGGCTGTTGACGCATTCTGTAAACCATTGAAACTAAAGACATTTATTTCGGAAAAATCGCTTGACACCCCCGTTTTTGCGCTCATAAGATTTCGGCAGAAAGTTTTGACGGAATTTCAAAGCCTCCGTTGGAACTATTCTCCCTTGAAGAAGAGGCCGCCCAGTTGCCGGGTGGCCTTTTCGTTTGCAGTTCACGATTGCGAAGCGTCCGAAGTGGGCGGGAGTAAACTCAACGGAACTCTTGTGCATTGTTTTCGTATCAACTCATGAAGGTCTTCTTCTAGTTTGCGGGCGATCGATTGGAAAACAACGTAGGGGGAAGAAATCATGTTCTGCGATGGATGCGGCGCGGCAGTACAAGCAGGGCAAGCGTTCTGCAGCAAGTGCGGCAAGCAGATTATCGGTCCAGTCTCGCTGATGCAGCCTCTTCCGGGACGGGTGCAGAACCATGTGCGCCTGCTGGGTCTGTTCTGGTTGGCTTTCTCGGCGTTCAATACCGTGGGATCGGTGATTCTCTACGTTCTGGCCAACACTTTACTAGCGCACATTGGTGAGGGGCCGGATGTGCGCACATCTTTTTTGCGACCGCTGCTGAGTGTAGTCGCGATCCTCTTGTTCGCCAAGGCGGCGCTGGGATTCGTTGCCGGTTGGGGACTATTGCAGCATGAAGGTTGGGCCAGAATTCTCGCGCTCGTGCTGGCGTTCGTTTCGTTGTTCACCAACATTCCGTTCGGAACCGCTCTGGGCGTGTACACGATGTGGGTGTTGCTGCCCACTGAATCGGAGCGGGAGTACGATGCCTTAGTGGCGGCACACGCGGCCGCATAACTCTTTATGGCGGGGCAAAGATTGTAGCCGCAGTGAAGAGTGGAGAAGATGTGGGCTGTTTCCAGTCGAGCGAAGGATTCTCGCAGGCCATTCGTGCAGAACGTCCCCGCCTGATTCTGCTCCTATTCGGCGGCATCCCTAACAGCCCAACAAAAGTGGTTCTGATGGAATGCTAGCCGCGCCAGACGAAAGAGCGAAGATCACTGAGGGAGTTGACCGAGTGGCGTTGCGCGTTGCGCAATTTTCGCAGCCGGTACGCCAGCCTGCTTTACGCTTTTGGCGCGCGCATTTAGAATCAAACTCAAGCCGACGTAGCTCAGTTGGTAGAGCAGCCGATTCGTAATCGTAAAACCCTCAACCGCGTACCACGGCAACCCAAGGATTATGCGGGTTTTCGTGGGCTTACGCGGGGCTCCGAGGGCATCTGTGGGCAGGCTTGTGGGCCAAAATGTGGGCCAACATCTTAGCCCCGCTCGATGAGAGTGTTAACCGTTTTCCAATAATCATCTGTCGGGCGCTCGCACGGCTCCAACTCATCTTCCAAGAGAAACGCCTCGAATTCACGGCCCGTCTCCTTGAATCTCGGGTCTTGCCGGAAGATGTAGAAGGTACGCCCACGCCGCTCCTCGCTTCCCTCGATTGTGCCCATGCGTGTATAGGGTGCCATCTTGACTCGCACGTATTGCCCATGCTCAAACGCCATCGTTCGGCACCGCCTGCTCACGAGCATACCAAAAACGGAAAACCCACGAGGTTCCCGCCTCGTGGGGTGTCCGCTATCGAGTTAAGTGTTTATGCAGCCGAAAGCTGAAACTCAAATGGGTCGGTTATGGTGTGCTTCCCGAGTGTTGCCAACAAGAGAAGTTCATCATCGGTGGGTATGTTGAACTGTTGGACAAGACGCCGCACATCGGCTCGCTTAACATCCGGCAAGCGCTCCCGAAAGTAGAGCGGCAGCGTGGCACTCTTATATTCCGCGCCCAAGGCAAGGCCCGGCAACGGCTCCAAGCCCTTTTCGGTGAACGCCGGGAGATAACGGAAACAGTAAAAGCGCCCGTCTCGCTTCAGTTCACCCACCTGCGTGCCTTCATACAAAATCTTAAGGGACGGAGGTGGGTTGTGATATCGGAATTTCAGTCGCAATTCTTGGATAGTTTTCACGCTTTCACCCCTTCCCCTGCTTCAAGCACCTGTGACACAAGATCGGATCGAAGCAGTATTAACTTCAGGATTGTGTCCCTCCGAACCTTGCTGAACGCACCACGGAACGGAAATGTTTTCAAAATGTTAAATGTTGCTCGCTGCACACTACACGGTACCTTCGTAACCGCAGTAACTCTCAGATGCGGGAAAGCCGCGAAAAGGCTCGAAAGGAATTGAAAATGATTGTGCCTGCGAGTCCTGAGCTTTTGACGCTCCGGCCCCATCACCGGGCAGGCGCGATCTATGTGATAACTCAGCAACTTGTTGTTCCGTGCTAGTTCGGAAATCTTAACATCAGGCAGATTCCAAAACAATCCTCTTGAGGTGTCGAATATGGGAGAAAAACGATAACCGCCCTGAGTCGTGCTCTCCCGAATTACACCCCAATTCTGCGCGTGTCTATCCGTCGCTCCAATCAGAGCATCGAACACAAGCATCTCGACAAATTTAGAAATTATGGCTCCCCCGTCCTTCCCGCAGTGCTCTTGTATCGTAGGCACAACAAAGTCAAGACTATAAAACTCTTGCTCCTTGCGCCCATGCGGCACTGTGTCAAGCTCTCCGCGTGGAGCGGAATAGTAATCCTCAATCAGAGCACTTCCGTGAATCAAATGCTCCTTTGGCTTCAAGAACGACCGCGTTATAAATGCAGGGCGTCCATCAATGCTCACCATCCCGCTGTGTGCCATGTCGAAGCCGTAGGCTTCGCCGAGCCGGTTAATAAGGAGTTCGGTTAAAGTTTCCATCGGCCCGCCCCTGTACGTCGGGCGTTTCACGATGTAATCAGGGCCGCCATCCTCCGAAACCAAAACCCACTTCGGAGCGTATCCGCCAATCTGCGTAGTGGGAGCAACGCGGTATCCCACAAAGCTGCGAGGTATGCCCCATTTATTGGAACGCGCCGCTATTCGCTTGAACTTACGCGGAACTTCCGCATCAGTTTCAATCCGCTCAAGAAGTTCCTGCGCCCTTGTGCTCTTGGGGTCAACATCTCCGATGGTCTGAGCGGCGAAGTCAATTTCCTCCTCCATACATGTGATTGTACAGCCGTGGAGAAGGGTACTAGATTTTTGCGGAGGCAATGAATGACTTGATTTCTTGGTCCGCAACGCCCGCTTGCCGGAGAACACCCGTCACCCAATCATCTTCAAGCAGATCGGCCAAAGGGACAAACATGACGTGCGTACCGCCCCGTTTTCTCCACAGTTGAGTGCGGAGTTGTTGTGATTTGTAGGTATATCTGAGTTCGCGAATCTTATTGATGAACGCGTCTCTGTGAACCATTCGTCCCTGCCGCTACGGGCATAATGGAAAACGGCACATCGAACCGCACATCTTTGGGACGCGATGGAATCGGCGCTGCGAGATGCCAACCTTGATCTTGCAGAAACCGATCAAAATCATTGGACGCCATCAATTCTTTCAACAGAGCATCGAGGCTGTTGGAGATATCCTCCATCAGTTCACAGTAGCTTCGGGCTTGAAGCGTAATCTTCAACGGCTCACAGATGGCTACGTAACTACCGCCACTAGCCTTCCGCCACATCCATGGAACATTGCCTTCAATGCGAACGAGGAAAGCAGGAGAGTACGTTGAATTCGCAGGACCATCCATAACGGTCACATTATGCCCATTCGTGCTCCGGCGTGCAAGCCTTCCTAGGGGATTGGATGCCATCCGACCCTAAAGGGTGCGTTTCGAGCATCAGAATGGCAGCTTACGTGCCTTCGTTTTGTCGTTCCGGCAGACCAAAAATAAGCCAACCTCTGCCGATTCAACAACTGGTAATAGTCGCAGTCTGCCCGGTTCTGGTAACCACAGCAAGTAACCGCTGGCATCCTCGTGCTCGGTGCTGAGGTACAAAATCAGGCACAATTTCTCACGCCCACACACTCCACAATTGGAGTACAAATCCGACACCAACCAAGAACAACCCAATTTTGGAGATGCGTTTGTAGCGTTTTTTCTCGGCGGCCAACGCTGCCGTGTCGCTGCTCTCAAGGAGAATCGAGTCACCCTCAAACGATGGTTGTGGCGGGCCCCAAATAAAAACCAAGACAACGCCAACGATGCCGCACGCCAAACCGATTGTGTTTAACCATTTGCTCGCCGGGCTCATCTTCACTCCTTTTTCAATCGCAGAAAGCCAAACCAATCGCGCCCGTGGCTCACACTCTCGATGCCGAGCCCCAAGTGCATACTCACATCCCGAGCGATTTTGAATGTGGTTTTGTACTTATGCCCTTTGCCATTCTTGTACCGTATCGTAATCGGGAGCGTCTCAACATCGTTGACCCGCATTTCTTCAAACAGCCCGCCGAGCAAGCCGCTCGCATCCGCTCGTTGCATGTTGATTGGAATGAATCCCTCGCCATTGCTTTTCTAACCTCTGAATTCGATTCCAAAATTCCGGTGTTGATTTCCCAACTTTGCGGCTCACGAGATGCACCTCATACGCGGGGTCACCATCGTTGGCCACAACGAGCCCGGAGTGTCCGACCAAATTCTTAGGGGTGCCCGGAGGCGATTTATCGTATCTCACCGGAGCAACATTTGGCTTTTCATCGTGCGAGTAGTAGAGCACGGCAGCGGCGAGGAAAAAGAGAATCGCAACAGCGTATGCGATGAGGTACGGTGTCAACGGTACCGTGCCTTTGAAAGCGCCTCGCGCTCCGGCAGTTGCAGTAGTCACCGCAATGATGGACGTGCCGAGCGCGAGAAACACCGGAGCCAAGGTTTTCATGCCGTTATCTTCGGGCCGCCTGCATCTTGTTTTTCTTTGAGAATGCGTTGCTTGTGTGTTGCTCTCTCGGCAGGAGTGAGATACTGCCAAACCACCAACTCTCCAATGAGACTGTTGTTGGGGTCCGTTCCTCGTTCGATTCTTGACAAGCGATAGCGTGCGATGAGAAGCGTTGCAGCCGCAATCAACAAGGGCTGGACGAAACCCATAATAAGAAAGCACACCACAAAGCCGACGATAATTACCCACCAACGTTGAATCAGGCCGAGCGCATAGATGGTGTCATTGAGAACGGCAGCGGAGAGCCATAGAGAGAAATTCGAGCGTCTATCCCAAATGGCGCGGGCAGATTTCGGGTCGGGGAATGATGCCCAATTCATCGTGAGCGTATAGACCCGCCACAGCTACCACAGCCAACCGAGCGCAAGAAAAATCCAATTCAACATTCTGCACCTACTTCGCCGTGCGAGTGCGTTCTGCTACACAATCCCGTTTCGGAGCGTTTGTGCGAATCGCTTGTATGTTGGCCACGAGGCAATCATGGAACCCAATCTTGAAGCCCACGGCGACCATGGTGCCTCCTCTTCGCGGCCCATCGTAACACCGACACACACGAAAAAGTGAGCCCCGAGGCGGTGTGAAGAGTTGGAAGTAATCAAACCGCCACACCGTATGCTGAAGCATCCTGCTCACTTCACTCGGCCTTCTGGGTCGCCCGCCTGCCCACTCACCACTTTGAGAATTACCTCCCGTGCTCGCTCTTGGTTGCGTCGCAAGGTCTTTCAGGGCCCACCGCCGCGTCTGGCTTGTGATTTGGACTCGGCGTTAATGATGCCGCCTGAAAACCTTTCAGGTGCTAATATTGCCGTTAAATGACACGCGATCAAATTGTTGGCGGCGTCATAATCTCCTTCGTCGTCGGCCTGCTCCTGATAGTCGTTGGAGCAGTCTTGCAGCCGTTGTTCAAGCGAGCGTGGGAGCGGATGACTGCGCCTTCACCGTTAACCCCACAAAGCAAGGGTCAACTGATGGGACAACTTCTGGTCTGGGACGCTGAGTTAGAACGATTGAACTACCTCGGCACGCATGCCAAAGAATTGTTCCTGCATCTTTTTCAAGTATGTGTGGTCGCTTCTCTTCTATCAGTCTTAGCGTTCTTGATTTACATCATAAGGATATTGATTCTGGAAGGGCCCCGGATGGTGGACTTGGCTCTCGCCCTCATAGTGGTTCTACTCATATTCGCAGAATTCTTTTTCGCCATCGCTCTCGTGGAAGCAGGCCGGATGTCGGACAAGAGGATCGGTATAACGAAGAAGAATGTTCAGAAACGCATCGACGACATCAACAAGCTGCTAAATCCGCCATCGTAAGCCCGCGCCACGCCGTCGTTTCGCTGTAGGCTTCTTGTTCGTGCTGTGCGCAATCATTTTTGTGGGCTGGGAGCACCGATAAAAGGCTCACCACTCCGCGCCGGGCGCGATGGGCTCGCAACCGCTCGGCACATCGGGCGCTTTTCCATCAACGTAAAATCGCCGTTGGTTCTTTGCTTGCACCTCGGGTGTTGCCCATCTGCAATTTTCGGGGTTGTATCCCTCAAACGCGTTGCGCCTGTCGAGCGTGGTGCCCTCCGGCCTCTGCCCCATGTCTGCAAGAAATGCGCGGAAACCGTTTGGGCCGAGCCACTCTTTGCACACCGTCACGCCCGCGCCGCCGTAACAATTCCACTCGGCAAAGTTTGGGTTGAGGCATCGAGTTTTCATGTTTGACCATGAAGAGTAAGCGCGTTTCACGCCGGGCGAAACGTGCATAGAGCGTGCGCCGTGGGAGCGGTGCAGATTCTCCACGCGCTCGGCAAACATGCACCCACATGATTGCGTGCCGCCCTTGCGGGTGAGGGCCGAGGAATCCACCAACTTATCACGGCCACAGTCGCACCGGCACAACCACAACCTCGCACCGCTCTCCTTGTGACGTTGCCCGCTGTCACGCATTACAAACAAACGCCGAAACGCCGCCCAACAAAACTTGGAAATCGCCCGCCCCGATACAGGCAACCGCACGATTTAACATTGTGGAGTGAGTTGGTGTTGATGAGTTTCTTGCGCCCGCAATCGCAGATGCAGAGCCACAACCGGCCACGCTTATTGCTGCCCGCTCGGCGGAGTACAAGCAACCTCCCCACACGGCGGCCCGCTCGGATGAAATTGATGCGAGCCATGGCTCAACACCCTCCGCCGTTAAGCAATCGCCATTGAGGCGCGGGCATCGGCACCTGTTTCAAAGAAACCGCGTACACCACGTAAGAGGCGTAACTCGCGCCCTCTGTTTTGCGCAACTCGTTGAGGTCAATTCCAAAACGTTGCTTGATTGTTTCCCACGGGTGCGTGGTGAAACCCTTTCGGCAATCGGGTGAGCAAAACTTGAGTTTCTCGGGCTTGGGCTCCCAATTGTGGTGTTTGGGTTGCTTCGCTTTGCGCCGTACTTTCCATGCGCACTTGAGTGAGCAACATTTGCTCTGTCTGCCCTTGCAAGGCTGCCCACATTCAAGACACAACGGCACCGGGCGGAGTTGCGCATCCAAGCCCACACGTTGGAGGTGAGGCACATGGGGAATCACACGCACCCTGCCCGAGCGGATGCCCTCGATTGCTTTGTATGTACATTTGAGTCTGTACACAAGTTGGCGAATATGCGGCGGTTTGAGATTCAACTCTTGAGCAACGGCAACCGAATCCATGCCGAGCCGGTAATAATAGTGGAGTACGGCAACGGCGATTGATGCGCCGCGCTCAACGATGCGGAGTGAGGTGTCAGTATTTTCGATTAGCTCCGCAAGCGTTTTGCGTTTTGAAGTGTTGCGCTCGGCCATGTAGCGAGCGCACAAATTCTTGAGTTTCTTTTCCAATACCGGGCGCTTCTCCAACATGCGCTCTTTCGCCCGGTCAATCCTTTCAATCACCGAGCCCGAGCGGGCGTTGTACAACTCACCCTCGCGACATTGCACGAGTTGCGCCCTCTCCTCCATGAAGAGTGTAACCACCTCACGCACCGTTGCATCATCATTCACCCACGCGGGCGTGGGTGCGCGACGGCCCGAGTTGAGTTTGTGGCCGCTCGTACCCATGCGGTTGTAATCTTCAAAAGCGATGCCCGTTGAATCAAACTTACTGCCGCCCTTGTATGTGGCGTGCACGGGCAAAACTTTGTGCATGAGTTGTTGTTGCTCTTGTGTGTGCATCAATTTTTGCGAGTGGTGTTACGGCCTCGGTGGGAGCGGTGGGAGCCCCATGCGTGCCCGCATCGCATTTGCGCGGCGGATTATTTCATCGGTGGTGAGCGCCTCTCGGCTTACCCAAGGAATGCCGGGCGCGGCCTCGCGGCCCTCATCGAAAGCC
>Ga0102924_1007212_pt1 | contig 10246 bp, 9 predicted proteins | sample PaiPotPPM11metaG_FD_80116 | JGI IMG/M metagenome (GOLD analysis project Ga0102924, IMG submission 80116) | Iron sulfur acid spring bacterial and archeal communities from Banff, Canada, to study Microbial Dark Matter (Phase II) - Paint Pots PPM... ...
CGTCGCCGGCGACGCGGCGCACAGCATTCCGCCCTACGGTGCCCACGGCCTGAACAGCGGGCTTGAGGATGCGGTCAACCTGGGCTGGAAGCTCACCGCGGTGCTGCGGGGATGGGCGCCGCCGCGGCTGCTCGACAGCTATACCGCCGAGCGGCGCCCGGTCATGGTCGAGACCGCGCAGGCGATCACCGGCGCGATCGAGCGCGACCGCGCGTTCCTCGAACGCTACAGCCCGCAGCGCGACCGCAGCGAGTTCGAGCGGGCCTGGGGCGGTCTCACCACCGGAGAGATAGCGCCGACGTCATACGAGCCGCACTACGAAGGCTCGCCGATCGTGCGGGGACCGGCCGGCTCGGCTTGCGGCGCCCGTGGCCAGCACACCTTCGAGGCGCGGGCCGGGCATCACCTGTCCCCGGCGCCGCTGTCCTCCGGGCGCAATGTATTCGAGGAACTCGGCCGCGGCTACACACTGATCGCGCTGACCCAGGACCTCGCGCCGGTAGCGGCCTTCCGGGCCGCGGCTCAGGCCATGCGGATGCCCCTGCACGCGATCGTGGATACCTTCGACGGCGCCCGGACCGCTTACGGGTGCCGCTACATTCTCGTCCGGCCGGACCAGCATGTCGCGTGGGCCGGCCACCAGCCGCCAGCCGACCCGGTGGAACTGCTGCGGCTGACCACCGCGGCCGCTAGCGGCCGCTAGCAGAACAGGGCGCCGTAGGCGCTGAGCGCTGGCTGGCCGCCCAGGTGGGCGTAGAGCACGGTGGACTGCGGGCCGATCTCGCCGTCGCGGACCAGGTCGATCAGGCCAGCCATCGACTTTCCTTCGTAGACCGGGTCGAGAATGACGCCTTCCAGGCGGCCCAGCAGCCGGATCGCAGCCAAGGTTGACTGGTCCGGGACGCCGTAATAGTCACCCGCCCAGCCGCCCAGGACGGTGATCTCTTCCTCGCGCAGTTCACGGCCGAGCCCGATGAGCTCCGCAGTGTTGCGGGCAATCTTCGCGACCTGGGCGCGGGTCTCGCCCAGCTTGGCCGAGGCGTCGATCCCGATTACCCGCCGCGGCCGGTTCTGCCCGGCGAACCCGGCGATCATGCCCGCGTGGGTCGAGCCGGTGACCGCGCAGACGACGATCGTGTCGAAGAAGACCCCGAGCTGAATTTCCTGCTCGCGCACCTCTTCCGCCCAGTTCGCAAAGCCCAGGCCGCCCAGCCGGTGATCCGAGGCGCCCGCCGGGATCGCGTACGGGACACTGCCTTGCGCGCGCACCTCGTCCAGGGCCCGCTCCCAGCTGGCCTTGACCCCGATGCCGAACCCGGCGTCCACGAGGCGGACGTCCGCGCCCATGATGCGCGAGAGCTGGATGTTGCCGACCCGGTCATACACCACGTCGGGCCAGTCAACCCACCGCTCCTGCACCAGGTATGCCTTCAGCCCGAGCCGCGCGGCCACCGCGGCGACCTGGCGGGTGTGGTTGGACTGCACCCCGCCGATGGAGACCAGCGTGTCCGCGCCCTGCGCCAGCGCGTCCGGAACGAGGTACTCCAGCTTGCGGACCTTGTTGCCGCCGAAGGCCAGACCGCAGTTACAGTCCTCCCGCTTGGCCCAGATGCTCGCGCCGCCCAGGTGAGCGGACAGCCGCTCCAGCGGATGGACCGGGCTCGGGCCGAAGCTGCTGCCTTACCAGCATGTTACGGTCGCCCGGGCAGAGGCCACCGGCAGCGCGGCGCGAAGGAGCAGGCCATGCAGATCATCAGGCATGCGGTCAAGGCGGGCGTGGAAGTCGCGCAGCAAACCGAGACGGGCCTCGTCCCGCTCCCCGTCCCGTCGGTCGCCGACCTGCTGGCCCTGCCGCTGGACCAGGTGCGCGAGATCACCGGCCAGGCCGGGCCCGCCATCCGGGCGGACGCCGCGGTCCGGCTGCTCCCGCCCGTTGACGGGCTGACCGAGGTGTGGGCGTGCGGCGTCACGTACGAGCGTTCCAGCGCCGCGCGCCAGGAAGAGAGCGACGTCGCGGACGTGTACGCCCGCGTGTACGCGGCGGCGCGGCCGGAACTGTTCTTCAAGAGCCCGGCCTGGCGCGTGTGCGGTCCCGGCGAGCCGGTCGGGATCAGGCCGGACTCCTCGATCTCCGTGCCCGAGCCGGAACTCGCCCTGGTCTGCAACTCCATGGCCGAGATCGTCGGGGTGACGATCTGCAACGACATGTCGTCCCGCTCGATCGAGGGCGAGAACCCGCTGTACCTGCCGCAAGCGAAGATCTACGCGGGGGCGTGCGCGCTCGGGCCGGGTATCGTGCCGGCCTGGGAGCTGCCGGGCCTGGATGCGCTGGCCATCTCGGCCTCCGTGCGCCGCGGCGCGGATGTCGTCTGGCAGGGCGAGACGTCCACGGCGCGGCTGCGGCGCGGCCCGGATGAGCTCGTCGAGTACCTGTTCCGGAACGCCTCCTTCCCCTGCGGCGTGGTCTTGTCGACCGGCACCGGCCTGGTTCCCGGGCTGGAGTTCACGCTCCGGCCCGGCGACGAGGTGCGGATCGACATCACCGGGGTCGGCAGCCTGACCAACATCGTCCGGCCGGCCACCGCCGACTGGTTCGGCTGGCTCACGCCCGAGCCGGACCGCGACCCTACCGGCCGTGGGCGATGATCAGGCGGACGTACGCGCCGTACGCGGCGAGCAAGAACAGCACGGTGACCATGACCGGCGTGACGACCGCGATCCACCGGCCGTGCGACTCGACCGGGATGTTGTCGTCGGTCAGGTAGCAGAACCGCTCGCGGACGACCGGGGGCATCAGCGGCAGCCGGACCCACACGGGCTGGCGGCCCGTGCGGCGGGCCCGGCTGACGGCCCGCTCGACCATGACGAGCTGCACGGTGTTGCCGACCGGGCGGTAGACGCGGTGGACCACCAGGCCGGCCGCGATCCCGATCAGCAGGGGCTGCCAGTTCCACAGGCTGAGGTAAGCGCTCAGCCAGCCGGGCAGGGCCACGTGGGCGTGGAGTACCCGGTGACCGGCGATGTGGTGCCAGAGCGCGGGGCCGCTGATGTCGATCAGCCAGATGCCGACGAGGACGACCGGCAGCGCCGCGAGGAAGATCACCAGCGGTGACAGCGCCATCCGGACCGGTCCCACGCGCGCGCCGTGGTACCTGCGCCACTTCGCGACCAGCGACCGCACGAACAGGGTCGCGAACACCCCCTCGTAGACGTCGCGGATGTCGTGCCGGGCCGGCTGCCACCAGCGGTAGGAGAGCAGGTGATCCCATCTCGGCTTGAGGTAGAGGATCGTGTGGCCGCCCGCGTGCCAGCGCGTCTCGAACAGCAGGTAGTAGACGGCGGAGACCATGTACGCGCCGATCGTCGCCGCGGCCGCGGACCAGGCGATCTGCTGGACGAAGCGGAACCGGATCCGGTGGCCGTTGACCAGGACGTGCCGCGGCGCGGCGGTGGCGGCCGTCACCGGTGACTCGCCTGGCGGGCCGGGCCGCGGCCGTCTCGAACCGGGCCCGCCCGGACTTGTCTGCGCATCTGCTCTGCCCCCGCGGATGGCTCGTAGTTGCCCGCCCGGGCCCGCCGTGGATCTCGACCGCATCCGGCGCTAGATGTGCCCTACCGACCCGGTATCTCTAAGTATGCGGCCTTGACGCGGTTCCGGTCTCCGGCGGCGGCTTGTGGTCCAGGCAGCAGCGGACGAAGTCCTGGACCACGAGGTCGGCGTCGGCACCGGGCGGCCAGGCCACCCCGACCTGGCTGGGGCTGACCCCGGTCACCGGGCGGTAGACGATGCCGGGACGCGCGTAGTAGCGGGCGCCGGATTCGGGAGCCAGGGCGACGCCGCGGCCGTTGGCGATCGCGGTCAGCCAGTCGTCGGGCTGGCCCGTCTCGGTGACGGCGCCGATCCAACGATCGGCTGGGGCCCTGGCCACCCATGTCCGGGCCCGCGTCTTCCGCAACATCGCGGTCGCCGGAGCCTACTTCGCGCTGGCCGCCGCGTCCGCGGCCCTCTCGATCGCCGCGCACTGACGGCCAGGCGACCCGACAAACGGGTTATACCGTCGCAAGCCCGTACGCAAGTCCGCCGTGTTACTCGCCCGCTTCATAGCGCCTCGTAGCATCCCGTCCCGGTAGCGGCGATGACACGCGGTATGCAGTTGATTGGACCGGCCTTGGGCGAGGACATTGGGCTGGTGACGGTTTGCGCCGTCACGCTTCGGCGGCCTTCCGGCGGCCGGAGCCAGCCCCCTCCTCCTAAGGAGCAAGCAGGACATGCGCAGCGTCCCAATGAAGCGATTCGCTCCGCTAATAGCGGCCGCGGCCCTGGCGGCGGCCCTCCTGCCGATTGCGGCGGCCCAGGCCGGGCCTTCCCCGTCAGCCGGCTACCAAGTCCGGGCGCGCGTCACCGGCGCCCTGGTCCCGGGCACGAACCTCACGCTGACCCGCAGCGCGCCCGCCCAGACCCCGCTGCCGTCGAAGCAGCAGCAGATCAAGGTGCTGGCGGCGGTGCTGAAGAACATGCACCAGAACTACGCGAAGTACGCGAACATCACCCCGGGCCCGCAGGACATCTTTGACTACGGCATCGGACCGCTGTGGCTCAAGGGCATAGACGGGGCCGGGACCACGATCGCGGTCATGGAGGGCTGGAACGACCCGAACGTCGGCAAGGTGATCGCCAGCTACGACAAGATCTTCGGCTTGCCGAACCCGCAGATCACGACGATCTATCCGGCCGGCGCGCTGCCGAAGCAGTGCCCGCCGGGCATGGTCGCGCTGGGCAGTTACGGATCGTGCTCGGCCTGGGCCGGCGAGCTGGAACTGGACGTGATGTCCGCGCACCTGATGGCCCCCTACGCGAAGATCATCATCTCCGCGACGCCGGCCGACACCCAGGAGACCGACGACGCGGCCAGCCAGGTCGCGATGCCGGAGATCATGAAGGGCGTCGAGGTCATCGCGGCCGAGCACCTGGCCAACGTGATCTCGATCAGTGACGGGAACGGCGAGTCCACCTACAGCGCGGGCGCGGAAGAGATCACCGCTCAGGACGCGGGCGAGCTGTCGGCCGCGGCGGCCGGCATCCCCGTGCTGGTCGGCACCGGTGACTGCGGCGTCGTGCAGAACCTGCCCGTGGCCAACTCGCAGTGCGGCAACGCCTCTCAGCAGCCGGACACGGCGGCCTGGGACGACTCGCCCTGGATCACCGCGGTCGGCGGCTCGATCCCGAACATCAACCCCAAGACCGGAGCGAAGGAAGGCTCGGACCCGGTCTGGCACGTCGCCGGGATCTTCGGCGAGGGCGCCGGCTACTCCTCGGTCTTCGCCCGCCCCGCGTACCAGAACGGCGTGGCGAACATCACCCGCAGCCCGATGCGTTCGGTGCCCGACATCACGCTGGACGCCCAGGACGGGACCTCCGAGGCCGGCCCGATGCTGAACGGCGTGCTGGCCCTGGCCACCCAGCTCAACCACGGCAAGAACGTCGGCCCGATCAACCCGGCGCTGTACGAGACGCTCGGCCCGCTCGGCGCGCACGCGGGCATCGCCGACGTCATCCACGGCAACAACTCGGTGGTCGTGAACGGCAAGACCGTGGTCCAGGGCTTCACCGCGGCCAAGGGTTTCGACGTGGCCACCGGCTGGGGCACGATCAACGGCAACTTCGTGCCGAGCCTGGTCGCGGCGACCAGCGCGGACGGCCAGGAGGCGGCGGCGCGGCACGAGGCGGCCTCTCAGCTGACCGGGCTGGAGCACGGCATCCGGTTCACGCCGGACAGCATCGGCGCGGGCGGCATGACGTACCTGCTGGCCGGGGGCTTCCTGCCCGGTCACCCGGTGCAGATGTCGGTCGACGGCCAGCCGGTCGCCACGCTCACCGTCGGTGACCTGGGCACGGTCACCTTCATGATCTCCCCGAGCATGCTGAACCTGACGCCTGGCCAGCACACCGTCGAGCTCAGCAGCCTGCTGCTCAACATGACGGGGACGTTCCAGATCAAGTAAGGCCGGCGCCGTTCGGCCGTGGCCGCCTCAGGCCACGGCCGGGCGCGGCGGCCCGGGTCAGCCAGTCCGGCGGCAGTCCCGCGTCACTCGGGGTCCTCTCCGACCAGGCCATCGACCGACTCCCGGATGAGGTCGGCGTGCCCCACGTGCCGGGCGTACTCCTCGATCATGTCCATGATGAGCCGGCGCAGGCTGGGGGCCCGGCCGTCGGGCCAGGTGAACGCGGCAGGCCGGTCCAGGCCGCCGTCGGCGAGCGCCTCGGCGACCAGGGCCCGGGACCGGCCGACCGCTTCCTCCCAGAGCGAGATGAGCTGCTCGGGCCGGTCCCCGGCGGCCGAACGCCACTCCCAGTCCGGGTCGGCGTCCCAGTCCACGGCGTCCCAGGGCGGTTGCGGATCCCGGCCGTGCAGCCGGACGGAGAACCAGTGGTCCTCGACCAAGGCCAGGTGCTTGAGCAGGCCGCCCAGGGTCATGGCCGACGGGCCGAGGGTCGCGCGCAGGCCGGCCGCGTCCAGGTTCCCGCACTTCCAGGCGAGATACCGGCGCTGACGTTCCAGGGCGCCCAGGAGGGTGTCGCGTTCACCGCCCGCTACCGGCGGCTCCCGCAGAATCTCGTCACGGCTGGTGTCCATGCCGGGCACGATAGCTCCGGTCCCGGACGATCCGGTTCCGGAATGGACGCCAGCGGGCCATCACGGCGCGGCGATGGTCGGGGCGCTGAGCAGGTACGTGCCGTCGCCCAGTTCGCCGAGCACGAACCGGGCCACGTCCGCGCGGCTGATCGAGTCCCGGATGGTGACCGGCAGGCGCGGCCGGGCGCGTGGCCGCCCGCGGGCCGGGCCGTTGGTCAGCCGGGCGGGCCGGACGATGGTCCAGTCCAGATCGCTGGCGCTGACCAGGGCTTCCTGCCGTTCCTTGTCGGCGAACTCGGCCCGCAGCCGCCAGGGCACGATGATCCGCTCGAACACGAACCCGGAACGCCCCCGGCTGTCGCCGACACCGTGGCTCGTGATCAAGATCAGCCGGCTCACCCCGGCGGCCCGCATGGCCTCGATGAGGTGCGAAACCCCGGGGTGCAGGTCGGCGCCGCGCGGCGACGGCCTGCTGTGGCCGAGCGCGCTGATCACGGCGTCGTGACCGGGAACGGCCGCCGCCACCGCGACCGGGTCGAGCACGTCGCCCGGCGCCTCCCGCAGCCCCGGCCGCGCGGTCAGCCGGCCCGGGTTCCGCACGAACCCGGTGACCTGATGCCCGGCGGCCAGCGCCGCCTCGACGATCTGCCGCCCGAGCGGCCCGCTCGCCCCGAAGACCAGGATGTTCACGGCGCCTCCTCAGCCGATCGCGAACCCGGCCGCGGTGAGCACGAACCCGGCCAGCAGCAGCCAGGAACGCAGCCCCTGGAACAGCTCCCACCGGTCGCGGACCTGCTTCCAGTCCTCCGGCGGGTGCGCGGGATCCCAGCGCCCGGTGGCCAGGTTGACCGGGACATTGAAGATCACCGTCGAGGTCAGCGCGGCGATGTACGCGCCCGCGGCGGCCCACCGCCATCCGGCGGCCCACCGCCATCCGGCGGGCCCGCCCTGCCCCCCGGCGGCGAGCGCGTTGGCCAGGCCGAGCGCCATGGTGGCCGTCATGGCCACGGGCATCACCCGGCCGAACGTCCGCAGCAGGCCCTGCTCGACCTCGATGTGGTAGCCGGCCGGGAGCCGCCGGATCACGGGGTGGACGAACGCGTACGAGCCGAACTCGGCGCAGGCGGTGAAGCCGCCCACCGCGAGAGCGGCAAATCCCAGGACATCCATAGAACGCCTCCGGTTGACGTCCGGCGCCGCCGTGCGGGCCGGTAACCCCACGAAAGCCCAGGCCGCCGCGCCGTGGCCAGGATCATCGTTGATCGTTCTCATTCACGCAGGCCGGAGCGCCACGGCCGTTAACTGCCGGGGTTGTCCCGGGGCTGTTAGCTTCGGGGCATGACCGCCCCAGATGACGCCGGCCCGCGCCGCGAGCGCAATCCCCGGGGCGGCGGCGACCGGCTGCGCGGCGAACTGGTCGAGGCGGCCGTGCGGGTGCTGGCCGCCCACGGTGACACCGACCGGGTGACGATCCGGGCCGTGGCCGCCGAGGCCGAGGTCAGCCCGCCGGCCGTGTACCGCTGCTTCCCGGACCGCCGGGCCCTGGTGCGTACCGCGGTGGAGACCTGCTTCGAGCGCTTCACGGCCCAGCTTGCGCAGGCCAGCCAGGGGGCGCCGAATCCGTTCGAGGCGCTGCGCCGGCGCTGCCGGGCCTACGCCGCCTTCGGCGCCGTCCAGCCGCACCTGTACCGGGCCATGTTCGGCGCCTGGTCCGCCGGCCCCAAGGCGCTGGGGACGTACGGCCGCCGGGCCCACCCGGGCGCGGAATCGTTCACAGAACTGATCGGTTTGATCCAGCGCTGCCTCGACGCCGGCGCGCAAACCCGCCGCCCCAGCCCGTTCCTGGCCTTTCAGCTCTGGTCGCTGCTGCACGGCCTGACCGACCTGCGGGCCGGGAAGCCGGAGCTGCCCTGGCCCGGCACCGACGAGATGATCGACCACTACCTGGTCAGCCTGGGCCTGCGCGCCCCCCGGCGGCCGACCGGCTGACAGGATGCCTTCGTGTCCCAGGAAGCGCCGGGCGGGCCCCGGCTCGTGCTCGGCCCGCTGCTGCGCTACGCGGCCGAGACCGCGGTCACGATCTGGGTCGAGGCCGACCGGCCCTGCCAGGTTGAGATCCTCGGTCACCGGGCGCGGACGTTCGGGGTGTCCGGGCACCACTACGGGCTGGTGGTGGTCGACGGGCTGGCCCCCGGGACCGAGCGGGAGTACCAGGTCGCCCTGGATGGCACCATCCGCTGGCCGGAGCCGGGCTCGACGTTCCCGCCGAGCGTGCTGCGGACGCTGGACCCGGGCCGGCCGCTGCGCCTGGTCTTCGGGTCGTGCCGGACCGCCGGGCGGCCGCAGCCGCCGCCCGGGCGCGCCGGGCGTGAGCCGCAGCCCGGGCCGGACGCGCTGCGGGCCTGCGCCCTCGACCTGCGCGAGGCGCCGCGCGAGCGCTGGCCGGACGTGCTGCTGCTGATCGGCGACCAGGTCTACGCGGACGGGGTCGGGGCGGCGACCCGGAAGTTCATCGAGCAGCGCCGCGACCCGTCGCGGGAGCCGGGTTACGAGGTCGCGGACTTCACCGAGTACTGCGCGCTCTACCGCGAGTCCTGGAGCGAGCCCGCGGTGCGCTGGCTGCTGTCGGTCATCCCGACGGCCATGATCTTCGATGATCACGACGTCCACGACGACTGGAACATCTCGTCCGCGTGGCGCCGCGACTACCAGGCCAAGCCGTGGTGGCAGGCCAGGATCACCGGCGCCTACCTGAGCTACTGGGTCTACCAGCACCTCGGCAACCTGTCACCGGAGGAACTGGCCCGCAGCGAGCTGTGGCGCCGGGTGCAGGCCGCCGGGGACGCCACGCAGGTGCTCAGCGACTTCGCGGCGGCCGCGAACCGGGCCGCCGCGGGCGTGACGTGGAGCTTCCGGCGCAGCTTCGGCCGGGTCCGGGTCGTCGTGATCGACTCGCGCGGCGGCCGGACGCTGGAGCCCGGCCGCCGGCGGATGGTGGGCGAGGCCGAATGGCAGTGGGTCACCGAGTCGGTCTCCGGCGACTGGGAGCACGTGGTGCTCGCCACCTCCCTGCCGCTGCTGCTGCCGCGGGGCATCCACGCGCTGGAGGCGTGGAGCGAGGCGGTCTGCGACGGGGCCTGGGGGGCCCGCTTCGCGCGCGCCGGCGAGCGGCTGCGGCGCGCCCTGGACCTGGAACACTGGGCGGCGTTCCGCCGGTCGTTCGCTGACTTCGAGCGGCTCCTCACCGGGCTCGCCGCCGGCGCGTACGGGCCGCCGCCCGCGTCGGTCACCGTCGTCTCCGGCGACATCCACCACAGCTACCTGGCCGAGGTCGGCTTCCCGGCCGCGACCGCTGGCGCCGAGGGCAGCGCCGTCTACCAGACGGTCTGCTCGCCGATCCACAACGTGATGTCGCGCTCGCTGCGGCGTGACCAGCGGCTGGCCGCCTCGCCCCTGGGCGAGCTGGGCGGCCGCGCCCTGGCCCGGCTGGCCGGGGCGGCCCGGCCGGAGCTCAGCTGGCGCCTCACCCGCGGACCCTGGTTCGACAACATGCTCTCGACCCTCGAGTTCGACGGCCGCGCCGCCCGCATCCGTTTCGCCCGCGCCGCCCC
>Ga0102924_1007213_pt1 | contig 10245 bp, 9 predicted proteins | sample PaiPotPPM11metaG_FD_80116 | JGI IMG/M metagenome (GOLD analysis project Ga0102924, IMG submission 80116) | Iron sulfur acid spring bacterial and archeal communities from Banff, Canada, to study Microbial Dark Matter (Phase II) - Paint Pots PPM... ...
CCTTCCGGGCGGCTGAAGTGGAGAAAGACAGGGCGATCCACCATGAAGCAACAGCGGCCTCGCGACGGCCTCTCGGCACGGCCGGCGTCGTGGCTCGATTGAGCCTGATCGGCGTCGCTCTTGCAGCGGTCGCCGGGATCTTCGCCTATCTCGGCGGTTGGCTCACCCCGCATGCGTTGACGCCTGCGCGGCTCACCGACGGTTTTCAGGAGGTCTCCGGCCTCCACCCCGGCTTCCGTCGCAATCACGCCAGGGGCGTCGGCGTCTCCGGTTTCTTCGAGAGCAACGGGAACGGCGTTCGGCTCTCGAAAGCGGCTGTCTTCCGGCCCGGCCGTGTGCCGGTTCTCGGCCGTTTCTCGCTGGGTGGCGGCAATCCCTTCGCGCCCGACACGCTGTCCGCGCCGCGCGGCCTGGCGATCCAGTTCCCCTCGCCGGACGGCGAGCTGTGGCAAACTGCGATGATCCATCTGCCGGTGTTCCCGTTCCGCACGCCCGAAGCCTTTTACGAGCAACTCTTCGCGTTCAGGCCTGACCCCAGCACGGGTCAGCCCGACCCTGCCAAGGTGCAGGCGTTTCTCGCGGGCCATCCAGAGACGGTGGAGGCGCTGAAGTTCATCAAGAGCCAGCCCGCCCCATCGGGGTTCGCCGACGCCACGTTCCACGGCCTGAATGCGTTTCGCTTCATCAGCGCGACCAACGAGTCCACACCGGTGCGCTGGATCCTGGCACCGGCGCAGCCTTCGAAGCCGGCAAGCGTGGCCACTCCTGTCCAGGACAAGAACTTCTTGTTCGACGAGCTGATCGCACAGGTGCACGGCCGGCCGTTGCGGTGGCATCTCATCGTCATCGTCGGCCAACCTGGCGACCCGACCAACGATGCCACCATCCCCTGGCCCGCGGAACGGGAGCAGGTCAACGTCGGCACGCTGACGCTCGACCGAGTCGAGAGTGACGACACGAGTCCCGCGCGGGACATCAACTTCGACCCCCTGGTGTTGCCCTGCGGCATCGCGCCGTCGGACGACCCGCTGCTGAGCGCCCGGTCGGCGGTCTACTCACGGTCCTTCACCCGGCGGGCCGGCGAGCCGAAGGAGCCCAGCCCGATCACACCGGCCGAGGTAGGTAAAGCACAATGACGGCGCCCAACCAACGAACGCAATACACCGCCCTCATGCGGATTCTGCACTGGGCGATGGCCGCGATGGTGCTGACCATGCTCGGCGTCGGCGTCACCATGGTCGCATCGCTTGCCGACTACCACGCTCTCATATCCGTTCATCGGCCGCTCGGCGTCGCAATCCTGATCCTGGTCGTCGTCCGCTTCGTGGTTCGCCGGCTGAGTCGTCTTCCGCCGTTCCCACCCACGATGTCGCGCCTCGAGCGCCGGGTGGCGGCGGCGTCGGAATACGCGATGTATGGCTTGATGTTCGCGCAGCCGCTGGTCGGCTGGAGCATGCTGTCGGCGGCGCGGTACCCGATCATGCTGTTCGGCTGCGTCCACTTGCCGTTCATCCTGCCGCACGACGCGCTGCTGTACGCGACCTTGCGGAAGGCGCACACGGTCCTGGCGTCCTTGCTCTTTCTGACAGGCCTCGCCCACGTCGGGGCGATCTCGTTTCACACGCTGATCGTGCGGGATGGAATGCTGTTCCGGATGGTGCCGTGGAACGTTCGGCCGCGCGAGGTGCCAGCGGGGCCGCCGCCGCACGGCACGCGATAGTATGCCGCTCCCATGCGGACGCTCATCGCGAATGCGCGCATCATCGACGGCACCGGCGCGCCTGCGCGCGAGGGAGAACTCCCAATCGAGGACGCGACCATCGCGGCGGTGGGCAACGTCGACGGCGACGGCAAGCCCGACCATGTGCTCGATGCGCGCGGGATGGTCGTCGCCCCGGGCTTCGTCGACATGCACTCCACAGCGACTTCGCGCTGCCCGACGACCCGCTCGCGGCGGCGAAGGTGCTACAGGGCGTGACGACGGAGGTCGTCGGCAATTGCGGCGTGGGCCATCCCTCACGTCTTCGTCAACGGCGCCTGGACGGTGAAGGACGGCAAGCACACCGGCGCCCGCCGCGGCCGCGTTCTACGGCGGCAAGCGGAGCACGCCTAGGAGCCACCCCCGCGCTCGCGTGGGCTTCCGCCTCCGAGGAGCTGGGCCGCAGGAGATGGGGTGCGGGGCGGGAATGACCTGCTGGCGACGGCTGCGGGATTGCGTGCTTGGCGAAGTGCCGTCGGTACGTCCGGCTCGTTCGCGTGAGCGGGCTTAGCCGACATTCCGCCCGAGACGCTGTACGGGCACCCTGGTTGCATCGGCGCCCCTGCCGTACATGCGAAGCATCACAGCCGGCGTGGTCGTGGCACTGACGGGGGTCGGTGCTGCCTGCGCACTATCGGGCAAGCGAGGCGCTGCGGAGCGGCAGCCCGACGCGAGCGCGTTTGTCGACGCGGCCGCGGGCGCTGGTGACGCGCAGGCCATCTACGACCCCTACCCGCCCGGAATCCTCCCGTCCGACCTCGACGCCGAGATTGGGCGCGTCTTGCGCGAGATCGACTCCATCGAACGCCAGGCGATCGCGGAGTGGCACGCGCTGACCCCGCCGACGGTGGCCGGCAATCCGCCCATCGCCCAGGGCACGGGCGCCGCGTCGATCGAGTTACTCGGCAAGCTGATGAACTACGACAAGAGCATGTCACCTCGCAGGAACCAGGCCTGTGCCTCCTGCCACATGCCCTACGTCGCCTTCAGTGGACCGATCCCCTCCGTCAATCTGACGATGGTGGCGTATTCCGGCACTTCGTACTTCCGGGCCGGCAAGCGCACCGCCCAGCGATACACGTACTCACCCTTTTTCCCGGTCCTCCACTACGACGAGGACCAGAAGGCGTTCATCGGCGGGAACTTCTTCGATTCCAGGGCCACGGGGTATCTCCTGCGGAATCCGGACTCCGAGCAAGCGCTGCATCCGCCCGTCGACCCCGAGGAGATGGGTTTTCCGGACATCGCTTGCGTCGCGTACCGGCTCTCGCACGCCGAGTACCGGTCGCTCTTCGAGCAGGTCTGGGGGGAGGGCTCGTTCGACATCGAGTTCCCGACCGACACCGAGTCGATCTGTGCGACGCCCGGAGGGGCCGCGATCTTCGGCGGAAGCGCCACGCCGATTCCCCTGGGCCCCGGAGACCGCACGCGCGCGACCGTGGTCTTCGACCGTTGGGGGCAGTCGCTCGACGCCTTCGAGCAGTCCGCCGCGGTCAGTTCGTTTTCCTCCAAGTTCGACGCGTTCCTCGCGGGCAAGGCACGGCTCAGCGCCGACGAGGCCGCGGGCTTGAAGCTGTTCGACGGCAAGGCCAACTGCAACTCGTGCCATCTCGACGGGCGGGGCACGACGCTGAAGACCGGTCAGACGGACACCAGCACCAAAGCAGGCGTGCAGCCCCTCTTCACCTGCTTCGGCTCGGCCAATCTCGGCCTTCCCCTCAACCCGCGGGTGGCCTTCTATTACGAGGACAAGCCGGATTCGGTGGGGCAGATAGGCAACCCCCTGGGGTTCGCCTACCGAGACCTGGGCCTGGGAACCTTCCTGCGAAACGGCCTTGGAGCCGGTCCGAGCCCGAGCGCTGACTGGACGCAGTACGCGCAGGCGACCGACGGGCAGATGCAGACGACCACGGCGCGCAACGTCGCCATGACGCCGCCACAGTGCCCCACGACCGAGGCGCCGGGCCCGTACTTCCAGAAGGAGTTCTTCCACAACGGTTACATCAAGAGCCTCAAGCAGCTCGTCCACTTCTACAACACGCGTGACGTTTACAAGTACGACGTCACGTCCGGACACTGCCCGCCCGGAACGACCGAGAAAGTCGACTGCTGGCCAAAGCCGGAGGTGCCCAACAACATGGACATGACCATGGGCAACCTCGGACTCACGGACAACGAGGAGGACCAGCTCGTCGCGTTCTTGCAGACGCTCACCGACGGCTTCACGCGGCCCTACGTGGACGCGGGTACATTCACGGGCCAGTGCATGTCGGGCGGCTCCGCGAAGACGCAGGGCAACGAGCTGCTCATCCCGACTCCGCCGCTCCCGCCGTGCGCACCGGGCGTCTGCGGCGTCGCCCCCGTCCCCAGTCCGGCGATCCCGTGACGCGAGCGTATGTGCCATGAGCAAGATGTGGATTGTGGCTCTCACGGTTGCACTGACGATCGGCGGGGTGCGGATCATCGAGGGACCGGAGATCGAACGCGTCGATCCCGACTTCGCGATCGTCCGTTGGACGAGCACCAACCCCGGAGGTTCGCCCGTGCACCAGGGTGTGGTGCACTACGGTACGGATAGCGAGAAACTGATCCAGACGGCGCAATCGCCCGTCCGCCTCAATCCGAACCATCCGTCCACCGTCTTCCGCGTGCGCCTCAACGGCCTGCGGCCTCGGACGACGTACTACTACCGGGTGGACTCGCGGGACGCCGCTGGCAAAGACGACGGGCTGAAGAGCCAACTCCAGCACTTCACGACGCGCTGACCTCAGCGCATGACCGGCGTCGATCAGCGATCGAGGTTCTTCGCGTGCTCCTCCATGAATCGCGCGACGGCCTCGTCGCCCGGGCCGCGCCGCTCGCGAAGCGCCGCGGCGACGCGCGATCGATCCGCTGGCGAGCGATTTTGACTGAGCTTCATCTTCGTCTCGAACCGCTCGATTCGGATCGTGAACGCGACGATACCGTCGAGCAGCAGGTCGACGTACGACCTGTCCGCCCGCATGGGCGACCACGGCTCGGGGGCGTCGGCCTCGTGCTGCGCGGTGAGGTCGGTGAGCGCGCGGCGCACCTCGTCGCGATCGTCGATGCGTGTCGCCACGCCGTACGCATGCACCGCCGTGAAGTTCCACGTCGGCACGTTCCGCTGCGGCGCTTCGTACCAGCGCGGCGACACATAGGCATGCGGGCCCGTGAAGACGGCGATGACCGCGGACGAAGGCGGGATTGCGCCGATGGGATTGCCGCGAGCGACGTGCACGCGGAGCGCGCCGAGCGGCCCGGGCTCGCGGTCGAGGACGAACGGGAGGTGCGCGAGCTCGACTCGGTTCTCGGGCAGCGAGACGACGAGCAAGCCGAACGGGTTCTCGGAGATGAGCGCTCTGGCAGTCGCCGGATCGGAGTCGGCGAAGTGTTGAGGGATGTACATCGGCGGGACCTTGGTGGTTTCGCTGTTGAGGAGGAGAGCTCGCTCTGCGGGAGCATCGCCTCAGGGTAAGCCATCCAGCCCGGCGGCGGTTGCGCCCGCGCCTGGACGCGGGCCGAGCCCGAGCGACCATGTCGAAGGGGTGACCTCGCCCATTCGGTGGGCCTTCAAGGCGCGAGGCGCGCAAGGCGGCTCTTCGGAGAGCCGTCGATGCCGGTCCCGATGGCCCGGCACCAGACCGGCCTCGATCTTGAACCCAGTGCCGGCATGGCGATGGGAAGCGGCAAGACCCGTCCTGGTCGCGGCGTCACCGGGGCGAGAGCGCCCGCATGCCGGAAGAGCTCTACGACGTCGTCGAGGCCGCCCGACCGCGCCGGGATGCGCCACGTGATTCCGTCGGACGTCTCTGTCGACGTCCACAAGCTCGACTGCGGAGATCTTCATGTCCCAGCGATGGATCATCGAGAAGTTTTCTCAGGTTGACCAAATCAAGCGACCAGCCCCTGAATGCCGCCGCGCCTCGCCGTCATCCAAAGACTGGAGGAAGTATGGCTGGCCCTGATTCTTTCGAGTCGACTATGGTCTGCGTCTCAGGAAACACGATTTTCGTGCGCCGCGATGGAAAGGGGTCGGCAATTCTGTTGGTGCACGGCTTCTCGCGTACGAGCCTCATGTGGAGTTTCCTCGCGCCGAGGCTTGCCGAGGCTTACCGTGATCTGCGTAGACCTGCGCGCTTACGGACGCAGCGGGATACCCGCCTCCGCCGACGACGATTTTCCTTATTCGAAGCGCGCCATGGCGAAGGAGTTGGTCGAGGTGATGGGCAAGCTCGGCTTTGCGACATTCGCAGTGATTGGTCACGACCGCGAGCAGTTCCTCTCTGCCTAAGAGAGCTGCTGCGGACCGTGCTCTCGGCCGCGGCATCAATGATGAGCGAGGCGACCTCTTTCGGGTGCGACAGGATCGCCACGTGGCTCGAGGGAACGCCGACGACGGTCGCCGCAAGGTGCTTGGCCATCCTGCGCTGGAGGTCCGGCTGGATGGCGCGATCGTCGGCGGCGATCAGGTACCAGCTCTTCTGTTGCGCCACGCGGGTGTCGAGACCGCCGCGCCGAACACCTGGCCGTTGGTGGCGCCTTGCACGGCGAAGAGGACGCGCCGCTCGACCTCTGGCAGATCCTGGGCGTAGGCGTCGAACACGCCTTCGCGCGTTAGCCGCAAAAAGCCCTCGGCGTCCGGCCGGACCTCCGCGGCAATCGGCGCCGGCGGAACGCTCGCTTCGAGCGACTCCGCCGACTCGCCGGCATCGGGCGCGAAGGCCGCGATGTACACGAGAGCCTTCACCTTCGGGTCGTTCCCCGCCTCGGTGACGACCACGCCGCCGTAGGAATGCCCGACGAGTACGACCGGCCCCTCCTGAAGCGCGAGGGCGCGCTTGACCGTCGCGACGTCGGCCGGGAGTGACGTGAGGGGAAGCTGCACCGCCGTCGGGCGAATTCCGGCGTCCTCGATGCGCGGGATCACCTTCGACCAGCACGAACCGTCGGCCCAAGCTCCGTGCACGAGCACAGCGCTGACTCTACTTGGCATGAGGGACACGCAATAAGGCTCCAGCAACTGTCGCGCCGGTCTGACCCACGCATGTTGGGCGGCGGTTTACTCTGGATGCGGCGGACGCCTGAACTCCGTCGTCAAGGGTGCGGCATCTTGTGCGTTCGCACGAGCACCTTGTGCTTCCGCACGAGATTGTTTGCGAACTCGCGAGCACGAGCTTCCCCTTCAGCGTCACACCTTTTGCATCGTCGAATGAGCACTGAAGATCCAGGGGTGCTCCAATGCCTCGATGTGCGAAGTGTGCGCTCGCATGTGTGCTCTTGATTCCCGCAACCGCGTTCGCCGAAGAACTTTCGACCGCCATCGATCCGCTGCCGCGCGGCACGTTCACGAGCTCGCAGCACCCCGACGAGTGGAAGGTCGAAAACGCTCTGAGCGCAGGCCCGCCGTGGATTGCGGACAACGCGACCGTCGTCGAGATGGCCATCGCCACGACCGGGGGAGCGCCCAAGACGACCGAACGCCTCATTCGACGGGGCACCAACGGGTGGACATGCATACCGGACACTCCCGGTCGACCGCAGCACGACCCGATGTGCGGGGACGAGACGTTCATGAAGTGGTGGACGGCCGTCATGGAGGGCCGGAAGCCGAACATCGACCGCGTCGGGCTCTCGTACATGCTGCTGGGAGAAGCGCGCCAGGGACAGAATGTGCCGCCAGCGAAGGACCCGTCGACGGTCCGTGACTGGTACTACGTCGGTCCCCACGTCATGGTCGCCCTGCCCGACAACGATATGGACGCGTTCCGAGGCTCGAACGAGGACCTGTCCAAGGACGGGGATTACATCACGTCGTTGAATGGTTCGAAGAGCCTCCTCTGGATCATTCCGGTGGCAAGAGCCGGAGAGAGGATCAAGGCGTATCGCCCCGATGCCACGTCGCACTAAAACGGAGCTCACGGCACGCGTGGTGCCTCGCGTCGAGGAATGACGTCTCTCGCAAAGGGTCCTCGCGTCTAGTGCATCTTGGGCGGCTGCCAGTCGAGCTTCGCGTGGTCCCAGCCAGGTCCCGTCGCCTCGGCCTCATAGGAGCTCTGGAAGAAATCGAGGAGTGCGCGGCGCGGGTCGGGCGCGCGGCGCACGTCGTCGTAGAGCAGCACGTACTCGCCGAGCTTCGCATCGAAGCGTGCGGCACTCGGCAGCACCCGCCGCGACCTGTCGCGCGAGGGCGGCGGGCTCCCGAACGCGTAGAATGCTGGCGCCGGGAGCCGCGTGTCGCCCGGCCAGAAGCCGCACTCGACCTGCTCCTCGTCGAACGCGTAGCGCTCGATGATGTTGGCCCCCGCCGGCGGCTCGACGCGGCGCCCCGAGTAGCGCGAGAGCGCGAGATCGAACGTGCCCCAGAAGAAGTGCACGGGCGAGACGCGGCCGAGGAAGCGCGCCGCGGCTTCCTTCAGCGCCTGATCGGTCTGGACGAGGATGCGCCACCAGCGGTGGACGGCGTCCGCATCGTAGGAGGCGTGCACGCGGTCGCGGTCGAACCGCTCCGGGCTCGGCTCCAAGAGCTCGACGGGGACCGGCCAGATCGGCGTCGCGAGGCCTGCGTCCGCGAGCCGGCGCATCACATCGTCGTAGAAGTCGGCGACCGGACGCGGCGCGAGCGGGATGCGGGCGACCGTGCCGTCGCTCACGTCGAGCCGGAGCTCTTGCGTGATGAAGTCGAACGCGAGCTCGAAGACCCGCTCACCGGCCGGAATCGGCGACGTCGATAGGCCGCGCGCCGTCACGTAGAGCGGCACTTGCCACCAGCCATCCGTCATCGGCGCGCGGGCGAGCCGCACTTTACCGACGATCTGAGCCCAGCGGTGCAAGGTCTCGAGCGTGTCGCGCCATGCTTCATAGGGAAGCTCGGGCCAAGCGTCGGAAGCTCCCATGCCGAAGTCACCTGCAACGACCGGTCCCGGAGAACGACGAGCGGACAAGGCGCCGCACGCAGAGTGCAGATCGACGCGCGTGGCGGCCCGAGGCATGAGGTGTACAACCGTCTCGCGCACGCGAGGTAGACGCCGCGCGTGTCGAGCTCGCGGAGCGAGGCCTCACGCGACGCTCGATTGCGCCGGGCGCAACCAGTGCTTTCGGCAAAAGGGTAGCGCGGGTTCGCGGGGGCATGTGCGCTGCACGGACGCTCCGGCGTCCCCATGAAGCGAATTCTTCACGCCACCAGCCCGCTCTTTGCCACAGCTCTCGCGGTCGCCGCATGTCATGCGGGCGCCTCCCGCGAGCCGATCATCCAGCAGAGCGCAGCGGCGCGCGCGCAGCCTCTGCGCCCGCAGGCCGCGGCCGGAATCGAAGCTCCCCAGGCGACGCCCTCCACGGCGCTCACGGCCGGACCGAGCGCGCTGAGCTTCATGCCGGTCATCACGCAACCGTTCTCGGAGGTCTTCGCTCGGTTGACGGCGGCCAAGCCGGCCGTCATGCAGCGCCAGCTCGCGCTGATGGCGGCTCGCTACGACCTCTCGAACCGGCCGGCGCGCGGCGTCGCGATGTCCGGCGGCAAGCCGATTCAGGCGGGCGTGCGCGTCAAGCTCCCGCCCGGCGTGACGTGGAACAGCCTCGCCACGATGAGCGCCGCCGAGATCCGCGAAAAGGAGCTTTGGCCGGCCGGTTTCTACCCGCTACCCCACACCAACCAGTCCGAAGGCGGATTCGTCTTTCCCCATTTCCAGATCGAAGAAACGAAGCGGCAGGAAGGCCGGGACCTCGCGCGCTTCGACCTCGACTACGATCTGCCAGACCAGTTCCTCCCGGAGTTCCCGCCGCCCATCTACCTGACGACGCGCCCGGATCTCGGCGACGTGTCGCACGGCAAGCTCGTGACCAACCAGACGTACTTCGGGCTGTTCGATGGCATCCTGAATCCCAAGGATCTAGACGGGCTCCGACTGCTCGTCTCGCCGTTCCCCCAGCAACAGTTCAACCTCACCGATGACCGCCGCTCGGCGCGTCCGAGCACGGGCGCCTCGTGTTTCGACTGCCATGCCAACGGCCACACGAACGGGGCGTATCACCTCGCTCCGGACGCGCGGCCGGAGGCGTACCGGCACCGGATCAACACGCCCACGCTGCGCGGCGTGAACATGCAAAGGCTGTTCGGCTCGCAGCGGGCGCTCAAGACGGTCGAGGACTTCACGCAGTTCGAACAGCGCGGCGCCTACTTTGACGGCGACGTCGTGATCGCGACGAAGAAGGGCGTCAACGTGCTTGACCTCGGCAGCCAGGTCGCCAACATGACGGATTTCCAGGAGCTCCTCGACTTCCCGCCTGCGCCCAAACTACGCGTGAGCGACAAGAAGCTCGACCCCGCGCTCGCCACGCCGGCGGAGCTGCGCGGGCAGGCCGTGTTCTTCGGAAAGGGCCAGTGCGCGAACTGCCACGCGCCGCCCATCTACTCCGACAACTTCAGCCACGATCTGCACACCGAGCGGTTCTTCACTCAGCGTGAGATC
>Ga0102924_1007215_pt1 | contig 10244 bp, 8 predicted proteins | sample PaiPotPPM11metaG_FD_80116 | JGI IMG/M metagenome (GOLD analysis project Ga0102924, IMG submission 80116) | Iron sulfur acid spring bacterial and archeal communities from Banff, Canada, to study Microbial Dark Matter (Phase II) - Paint Pots PPM... ...
CGCCCGGGCCGTGGCCGGTGAGTCCGGCGTGCCGTTCTTCGCCCTGTCCGGCTCTGACTTCGTCGAGACGTTCGTCGGCGTCGGCGCGGCGCGGGTGCGCAAGATCTTCGAACGGGCCCGCAAGAGCGAGCGAGCCATCGTCTTCATCGACGAGCTCGACGCCATCGGCAAGGCGCGCTCCTCGGGTCCGTCGAGCGGGGCCAACGACGAACGGGAGTCGACCCTCAACGCGCTTCTCGTCGAGATGGACGGCTTCGAGCAATCGAATGTGATCATGCTCGGCGCAACCAACCGGCCCGATGTCCTCGACGGCGCGCTGACCCGTCCGGGCCGGTTCGACCGCCAGATCGCGGTTCCGGCTCCCGATCGGCAGGGCCGCACGGCCATCCTCGAGCTCCACGCCACGAACCGGAACCTCGATGCCGACGTCGACCTGATCGGCCTCGGTCGGCGCACCGCGGGGTTGAGCGGCGCTGACCTGTCGTTCCTCGTGAACGAGGCCGCGCTGGAGGCCGCCCGCGGCGGGGCCACGGTCATCACGAACGCGCACTTCGATGCCGCCCTTGCCACCGCCGTGCTCGGCAAGGAGCGCCGTTCGGCCGTGGTCACCGATCGTGATCGGCGCATCACCGCGTTCCACGAGTCGGGCCACGCCCTCACGGCGTTGTTGCTACCCGACGCTGATGACCCGGTGTCGGTAACGATCGTGCCCCGCGGGATAGCCGGGGGCGTCACCTGGATGAGCGGCGACGACAACGCCTACATGACCCGGCGCCAGGCGCGATCGCGCCTCACCGTGATGCTCGGAGGGCGCGCCGCAGAGGAACGGCTCCTCGACGGCGACTTCACCCAGGGCGCATCCGGGGACCTCAAAGCTGCGACGGACCTCGCGACTGCCATGATCACCGATTACGGCATGAGCCCGATGGGACTGGCCGCGCTGTCGGCCGAGCGGCTGAGCACCGGCACCACGCTCGACGAAGTCAACGCCGAAGTGAACCGGATGCTCGAGCAGGCGCTGGCAGCGGCCCGAACCCTTCTCGACACGCACTCCGGTCTGCTCGAGGTAGTCGCCGGCGCGCTGCTGGACGAGGAGACATTGATGCTCGCCGATCTGCAGCGGCTCCGGGCCGACGCCGAGATGGCGACCGTGGTTGAAGGAGCCGAAGCGGTGCTGGCCTCCGAGCGGGCGGCCCGCTGACCCACGCTCTCGTCAAGGGCCGAGTTCGAAGGTCGAGTGTCACATCCCGTCACCAGGATGTGATGCGTGCAAGTTCCATCCTTCACCGCCGACGAACGCCTGCGATCACTTGGCCAGAAGCGGCACGGTGCGATTTCCACGGCCTTGGCCGCCGACGCCGCCGCCTGCGCCAGCGATGCGAGCAACTCACGGCCCGTCGCCGGGATGCATACGGCAGGTGTGGCTCGAACATCAGTTCGGTAGGATGGTGATCGTGAGCCGAGCGGAGCGGATCACCGTCGATGCTGGCATGGTCGCGGTCGGCCGGCCGAAGCCGACTCACCTCACCTCCCTCGGCTTGGCCATCGAGCGCACTCTTCCCCTCGCTTCGCACCTCGAGCCCCTGTTTCCGGGGGGGGGTCTCCGTCGGGGGACGACCGTTGTCGTCGCCGGTGCGGACGCGGTGCAGGGGGCGACTTCACTTGCGCTGGCCCTAGCCGCTCAGGCCTCAGCGACGAGATCGTGGTGCGCCGCCGTCGCATTCCCCCAGCTCGGGCTGGTCGCCGCGGCCGAGCTCGGCGTGGAACTCACGCGACTGGCTCTGATCCCTCACGTACCTCCATCGCAGTGGACCAACGTCGTCGGCGCGTTGGTGGACACCGTCGATCTCGTGCTGGTGCGTCCACCCGCTCATCTCCGTCAGGGCGACGCCCGGCGGCTCACGACTCGGGCCCGAGAGCGCGGTGCGGTACTCATTCCCGTCCTCGGTCGTTCCGACTCAGACCGCAGCCCATGGGCGGAGGGAGCCGACATTCGCCTGCGGATCGTGTCCACGACCTGGGAAGGCCCCGGAGCAGGCGACGGCCAGCTTCGGCACCGTGATGTCGTCGTTGCCGCCGGAGGAAGAGGGGCGGCAGCCCGCGAGCGCATGGTTTCGCTGGCCCTTCCGCGCATGGTTGGGTCGGCCGACGAGCCAGCCACGATTGACGCCTTCGCCGGATCCGATGCGGCTCGGATCCCCGATCCCTGCCTCGCGCCGGCCCCGACGCTGCGCTCCGCGGGATGACAAACGGGACGGACGAGCGGGATGACATGACGGCGGAGCGTGGCCTGCGAACGTTGGTCGCCTGGTGCCCGGACTGGCCATTGGTCGCCGCCGGCATCCTGCCTCACGTTCCGGCCGCGGTGTTCCACGCCAACCGGGTGGTGGCCTGCACGGCCGCGGCTCGGGCCGAAGGCGTCACCCGTGGCCTCCGGCGACGAGAAGCCCAGGCCCGATGCCCGGAACTGGTGATCGAGCCGCATGATCCGGGACGGGAAGCACGAGCATTCGAACCGATCGTTGTTGCGGTGGAGACCTTCACCCCACGGGTGGAGGTCACCAGGCCGGGCGCCTGCGCCCTTCCCACACGCGGACCATCGCGGTACTTCGGCGGCGACGAGAGGGTGGCAGCGAAGGTCCAGACGGCCGTAGACGCTGCACTATCCGGGCTGGTCGGGGGGGCGGTCCCCGAGGAGATCCGCAGCCGGATCGGCATCGCCGACGGCCCGTTCAGCGCGGCGCTGGCGGCGCGACGGGGCCTCGTGGTGGATCCGGGATCCAGCCCTGAGTTCCTCGCCCCCCTCCCGGTGAGCCTGCTGGACGAACCCGAGCTCAGTGACCTGTTGATCCGGCTGGGCCTTCGCACACTCGGGGCGTTCGCGGCCCTCGACCCGTCGGATGTGGTGGGGCGCTTCGGCCCGGTGGGCGTCGCGGCCCATCGCCGCGCCCGCGGGCTCGACGATCGTTCCCTCGCGACCCGGGTGCCCCCACCGGATCTCAGCACCGAGATGCCGCTTGACCCTCCCGCCGACCGGGTCGACACCGCGGCCTTTGCGGCCAAGGTCCTTGCCGACCGGCTGTGTTCTGGGCTCGCCGCCGCCGGGTTGATCTGCCCGTGCATCCGGATCGAGGCCGAGACCGAACACGGCGAGTCGCTCACCCGGGTCTGGCGTCACCACCGAGCTTTCGCTCCGGCCACGGTCGCAGAGCGGGTGCGCTGGCAACTCGACGGTTGGTTGGCCGAGCGCACCCGCTGCGGCTGCCCCGCACCTGACCGATCCGATTCGCCTGACGTCGACCAGTGTCGAGGTGGAACCGACTGCCCCAGTCCCCTCGGTGGCACCACCGGAGGATTGACCTTGCTCCGCTTGGTTCCGGAAGAGGTCGATGTCGACGACGGCCGCCAAAGCGGGTTCTGGGGAGGGATGACCGAAGCCGATGACCGGGCCGCCCGTGGGTTCGCACGGGTACAAGGCCTGCTCGGCCCGGACACAGTCTTCACCGCCGTTCTACGGGGTGGGCGGGGGCCAGCGGACCAAGTCCGCCTCGTCCGCTGGGGGGATCCGAAGCGCGTCTCGGCCAAAGCGGGGACCGGGGTGCGGTCCGCAGGCCGAAGCCCGTCCCCAACCGAGGAGCCGAGTTGGCCGGGGCGGGTCCCCGCCCCGTCCCCGGCGCTGGTGCCGGTCCGTGCGATCGAAGCCGAGCTGGTGGATGCCCAGGACCAACCCGTCGGCGTCACCAGTCGCTCGTTCGTCACCCAAGCTCCTCACCGGCTTTCCATCGATGGCGCACGCTGGGCTCCGATCCGATCGTGGGCCGGCCCCTGGACCGCGGATGAGAGATGGTGGGATCCAGCCGCCCGCCGGCGTCTGGCCCGGCTCCAGGTCGTGACCGCCGACGGACGGGCCTTTCTCCTGGTGTTCGAGGGGGGCCAGTGGGGAGTCGAAGGCGTTTACGACTGATCCTGCCTGGGTGCTTGCAACCCCCGAGAGCTGGCGGGCACCCTTCCCGGCATAAAACCTTTCGCCTTCATACGTTCGCATCCCCGCCTGCTGGTGCCGGCCGTGCTCATCGTCGCCGCGATCGCGGCCGTGATCGGCACCGCCCCAACGCATCACCCCTCCCGCGGGCACATCCTGCTCACCAGCCCTGAGTCAACCACGTCCATGACCGCGACACCGGCCTCGACGACGAGCACGTCCACGTCATCGACGTCCACATCGACGTCGAGCTCGACGACATCGGTGGTCACCCCTCCGGCCGCGCTCCCCCAGGTGTCGGGGACCAGCACCCAGACATCGCCGGGACCCCTTGTCTACTACCCCGGAGCCCCGGCCGACCTCAAGCCGCTCGCCGGCGGCTCCTACTACGGGGAGGGCCATTGGGTTCCGGCGGGGCGCTGGGTCGGTTCCGGCCCGGCCGTGTGGGCGACGACTCTCCGCCCGCCCGCAGGGGGCAACCCGGTTGGCATCGCGCAACTGGATACCGCCCGCCTCAGCGTGGTGCCCTTCGCCGGCACGACCCAACCCGGCGGGACCTGGACCAACCAGGGGGAGATCTCACCGGACCGCCAGCCCTCACTCGTGGCCGCGTTCAATGGCGGGTTCCAATTCAACAGCTCCGAGGGCGGCTTCTACGCCGATGGGCACGCACAACCGCCACTACGGGATGGCTCGGCCTCCCTGGTCGAGTTCCTGGACGGCAGTGCAACCGTCGGCCAGTGGGGTCGTGACTTCAGCATGAGCCCCTACATCGCGAGCGTTCGACAGAACCTGCAACTCCTCGTGGACGGCGGCTCGGTCGTTCCGTCGGCGGGGAACTGGACCCAGTGGGGCGCCACCCTCAGCCACAGCGCCTCCACGTGGCGAAGCGGCGTCGGAAGCGACGACCAGTCCCATCTGTACTACGTGGGGGGGCCCGGACTGAGCCCTGCCGACCTTGGCACCGTGCTGGCCTCGGCCGGCGCGAGCCGCGCCATGGAGCTCGACATCAACCCGCAGTGGGTCATCTTCGCTTCATACACCGACGGGCCGGGATCCCCGCCCTCGACCTACGGCGCCAAGCTGTTGGCCTCGATGTACTACTCCCCCGAGCACTTCTTCTCTCCGGACTGGCGTGACTTCGTCGGCGTCTTCGTTCGCCAGGGGTCACCAAAGCCACCGCCGTCCGGTGCGCACTGAGGTTTAGCCGCAGGCCAGCGGCGGGAAAGGCACGGTCGTGTACCAGACCACGTACCCACCGCACGGAGGGGGCGCCGACGTCAACACGACGAGCCGCCCCACCACGCGGCGCGATCTCGCCCGCCGGATCCTCGCTCATCCGCACCGCTACTCGGCAGCTGCGGTGCACTGGGCCCGAGAGGAGCTGAGATCGGCCGCTTAAGGCGACGACGCTCACCTCACGCCGCGGCCGGCTCCCCAGCCCCTGCCGTGGACGCGTCCGCCGCATTGCGACTGGGCGAACCCACGCCGCGGCGCCGGTCACGGGTGAGCACTGGGATCGTGCCGGCGGCGGCTACCAAGCACGAGACCGCTCCGACCGCGAGGCTCCATCGGGCTCCGTAGCGCTCACCGATCCATCCGACGATCGGACCGCCGATCGGGGTCGACCCCAGGAACAAGAGCATGTACAACGACATCACCCGACCCCGCATCTCGGGTCGGGCGGTGAGCTGCACCGTGGCGTTCGCGGTGGCCATGAAGGTGATGCTGGCTGCGCCGGTGGCAACGAGGGCAACCATCTCGAGGACGAGGGTCGGTGCGACCGCATCGCCGAGCATCGTGAGCCCGAACGCCGCGGCCGCGGTGCCGAGCAACAACGTCGTCGGCTTGCTCCGGCTGGCCGCAACGAGCGCGCCGAGGAGGGCTCCGAACCCCAGCATCGACGACATGATCCCGTAGGTCCCTGCGTTGCCATGGAAGACCTGCTTGGCCACCACGGGAAGGATCACGGTGAAGTTCATTGCCAGGGTGCCGATCAGGGCGATCATGGCGAGGACCATCCGCAGTGTCGGCTCCTCCCACGAATAGCGCAACCCCTCGCGCAGCTGACCTTTGCCCCGCCGAGCTCTCGGCGCGGCGAACAAGTCGCTGGAGCGCATCATCGTCAGCCCGCCGATGACGGCCAGGAACGACACCGCGTTCAGGGCAAAACACGTCCCCACGCCGATCGCGTCGATGAGCACCCCGCCGACGGCCGGTCCCAGGATCCGCGCCGTGTTGAACATCGCGCTGTTCAAACCGACGGCGTTGGTCAGGTCCTCGGGACCGACCATTTCGCTCACAAACGCTTGGCGGGTGGGATTGTCGATCGTGGTGGCCATCCCCTGGGTGAAGGCAAGGACGTACAGCACCGGAAGGGTGGCCACGCCAGCGAACACCACTGCGGCAAGAGCCACCGCCTGCAAGGCGAGTGCGGTCTGGGTGACGACAAGGACGTTCCGCTTGTCGAAGCGGTCGGCGATCAGGCCGCCGTGGACGCTTCCGAGCAACGTAGGAAGGAACTGAACCGCGGTCACCACGCCGATCTGGGTCGGGCTCTTGGTGATCGAGTAGACGAGCCATCCGAGCGCCACGGACTGCATCCACGTCCCTATGAGCGACACGAGCTGGCCGTAGAAGAACAAGCGGTAGTTCCGGTACTTGAGCGACCGGAACGTGCTCGACGCCAAGCGGCTCATAGAAGGCCCGCCAACCGCTCGATCGCCGGCAGGGCGCGGGTGATGGCCTCGAGATCGTCAGCGCTCAGCTGGGCGAGTCGGGCGTCGAGAAACTCGTTGCGTCGCGTGCGCGACTGCTTGAGGAATGCGTCGCCCGCTGGCGTGGTCGTGACCCGGGCCACCCGTCGATCGCGATCGTCGAGCTCCCGCACGAGCAGACCCTGCTCCTCGAGCTTGGCCACGATCCTGGTTATCGACGGAGGCTGCACTCGCTCGAGCTCGGCCAGCCGGCCGAGGGTCACTGGTCCGCATCGATCCACGGTGGCGAGAGCCGAGACCAGACTCTGCGACAGCGTCGCCTCGGGATCGGCGTACTGCCGCAACATCCGCGTCAGGCGGGCGATCGCCAAGCGCAGTCGCGGCGTGAACTCGTGCGACGCGTCGGCCACCTCGGATGGCGACGACGATCGCGGAGGCATATCGATCGGGCTCACGGTTAGCAAAACTACTTAGTTATCGGAACTATTCCAAGATGGCACGGGCCCACCGACTGCGGAGCCCACCGACCCCGACTCAGGGGAACAGGCCGCGTGCCGCGATCGCGTCCGCGACCCGTTCGAGGGCCAGCGCGAACGCCGCCCGCCGCAACCCGACGCCCAACGCCGAACCCTTGTCCCACACTGCGGCGAACGCGTTCTCCATGAACCCGCGCAGCCGGGTGGCGACGACGTCGTCGTCCCAGGCAAAGCCCTGCTTGCTCTGCGCCCACTCGAAGTACGAGGCGGTCACCCCGCCCGAGTTGGCCAGGATGTCCGGGACGACGAGCACCTGGCGCCGTTCCAGGACCGGATCGGCTTCCGGGGTGGTCGGTCCGTTTGCCGCTTCGACCAGGATGCGGGCTCCGAGCCGCGACGCCACGTCGGCCGTGATCGCTCCGTCGAGCGCGGCAGGGACGACGAGCTCGCACTCCAAACCCCACATGTCGTGCTCGCTGATCGGATCGGCCAGCGGGAACCCAACCACGGTGCCGTGCGCAGCGACGTGGTCCGACAACGCCCCCTGGTCGAGTCCAGCCGGGTTGTGCACCGCGCCGTGGACGTCGGACACGGCCACCACCCGCATACCCGCGGATGAGAGGAGGAAGCCCAACGGGCCCCCGACCTTCCCGAAACCCTGGATCATCGCCCGCGCTCCGGCCATCGGAATCTCCAGCTCCCGAAACGCGGCGCGGGCGCACACAACCACCCCGGTCGACGTCGCACCCGCGTGCGCCCGCGTTCCTCCGACCGACAGTGGCTTCCCCGTCACCGAGTCCGGCATGGCCACGCCCCGGATCATCGAGAGCGTGTCCATGAGCCAGGCCATCACCCGGCCGTCCGTGTTGACATCGGGCGCGGGGATGTCCTTTTCCGGCCCCAGCAGCGGCGAGATCTCGAGCGTGTAGCGCCGCGTGAGCCGCTCCAGTTCGTGCAACGAGAGCCGACTCGGATCGCAACGGACGCCTCCCTTGGCGCCTCCGAAGGGCAGATCGGCCACCGCACACTTGAAGGTCATCCCTGCGGCGAGGGCGCTCACCTCGCGCGCGTCGAGGGCGGGATGGAAGCGGATGCCGCCCTTCCCCGGGCCCCGAGTCGTGTCGTGGTGCACCCGCCACCCGGCGAAGACCTCGACCCGCCCGTCGTCCATACGGACCGGTACCGCCACCTCGAGGACCTTGCGGGGCGTGCGCAACATCGTATGGATGTCCGGATCGAGGCCGATGAGCTTGGCCGCATCGTCGAGACGCTCGAGGATCGCCGCCCACGCGTCGTATCCCGGTAGGTCCACCTCCGGCGTCGAGGCCGCGAGCCGGGGCGGCAACGCTTGGGTCGTCTTTTCCGGCCCGCCGCTTGGTGGCTCCACGTCTGGCATCGTCCCCCCGTCGGTCGCCACCAGTGTTCCCCTCTCAGGGGATGGCCGGGGTGACCCCCTCGCGGTAGTAGGTGTAGAGACCTTCCACGATCTCCTTGATCCCTTCGGCCTTTCCGCCGCGGGCGAGCACCACCGTGATCACGTTGGAGTAGATGTGGACGGCGTCGACGCCGCCGCGTTCGAAGAGGCGCCGAGCGAGCTCGTCGGGCGGCCGATCGCCGAGAACCGGCCGACTCGCGACATAGCGCTCGTGGCCCATGCCCGTAAGGGATCGGTTGGCCTCGAACCGCAACACTCCGGGCCGAGCGGCAGGTTTCTCGATGACAACGATCGGCTGACCCATGGCGGGCGCAACCATAGTGGGTGGGTACGCTCAGCCCCGATGGCCGACCAGCCTGCGGAGGTCCGTCCCGACCAGCCTGCGGAGGTGCGTCCCGGCCCCCCTCCGAGTGCCGTCGCGCGCCTGGTGCAAGCGCGGCGAGACGGGAGGGCCGGCGACCAGACGCGCTCCCCGGTCCCTTGGCGCACGATCATGGCCGCGATCGGCGCGGCGGGAGCCGCATACGTCGGCTGGCACCTCATCCTCGATCTGCAGAAGATCATCACCTGGGTGGTCGTGGCCGTGTTCTTCGCAATCGTGCTGAATCCTCTCGTGGACTTCCTCGTGTACCGCGCCCATATGCGGCGCGGGCTCGCGGCCTTCGTCGTGTTCATCCTCGGGGTGGCGGCGGTGGCGGGCCTTCTGTACCTGCTGATCCGTCCGATCGTCAGCGAGGTGCAGAACTTCGTGAACGACTACCCCCGCCTCCTACAGGACGCGCAGAACGGCCGGGGACCGATCGGCCATCTGGTCAAGCGGTACGACCTCGTGACCAAAGCCAAGAACTATGAGCCGAAGTTGCAGGCCGCGATCCAGAACAGCGGCGGCCAGGCGATCACGATCCTGCAAAAGGTCGGAAACGGGGCCGTCGCTGTCCTCACCATCTTGGTGCTGACCTTCCTGATGCTCCTCGAGGGACCCAAGACCCTGGCCGGCGCAGTCAACCTGGTCCGCCGCGACCGCCAGGTCCGGCTCAAGCGGGTCGGCAACCAGTCGGCCCGCGCCATCACCGGCTACATGGCCGGCAACGTGCTCATCAGTCTCATAGCATCGTTGGTGACCTATCTCGGCCTGCTCGTGTTCGGCGTGCCGTTCCGAGGAGTCGCCGCGTTGTGGGTGGGTTTCGCCGATCTGATCCCGCTCATCGGCGCGACCCTCGGTGCGGTGCCGACCGTGCTGTTGGCCTTCACCCATTCGACCACCGCCGGCATCGGCATGATCATCGTGTACGTCGTGTACCAGCAGTTCGAGAACCACGTCATCCAGGTGGCGATCATGTCCCGCACGGTCCGGCTCTCCCCGTTGGCCGTGCTCATCGCCCTACTCGCTGGCGTGCAGCTCTTCGGCCTGCTCGGCGCGCTGCTGGCAATCCCGGTGGCGGGGATCCTGCAGGTCGTAGGCAAGGACATCTATCAGGAGCGCCAGCGCCAGCGGGCCGACGACGAGCTCGACCACGCTCCGGTGGATGTGTCCCCCCCGTAGCAACCCTTAGCCGCCCGCACCGAACCGGCGGCGCCGGACCCACGCCAACGGATCGTCCCCCGCAGGCCCGGCTGACCCCGCCGACCCGCAC
>Ga0102924_1007217_pt1 | contig 10242 bp, 9 predicted proteins | sample PaiPotPPM11metaG_FD_80116 | JGI IMG/M metagenome (GOLD analysis project Ga0102924, IMG submission 80116) | Iron sulfur acid spring bacterial and archeal communities from Banff, Canada, to study Microbial Dark Matter (Phase II) - Paint Pots PPM... ...
CCATTGGGTAACAATGCCATCGAGGTTCTTCCCGATGATGGCATCCTGCGATGAATCTACGATGAGGGCCAGCCGGTTTTGTGACTCGCGCAATTCGCGCGTCTTCCTGCGGTCAAGCTCCTCGTGCGCCCGGCGCAGTTCTTCTTCAATTCGTTTGCGATCGCTGATGTCGCGGATGACGCTCAGAACTACTGGACCGTTGCCCGTCGAAACCGGGCTGAGGCTGATCTCTACTGGAAATTCTGAGCCGTCGCGGCGGCGGCCATAGAGATCCAAACCCGCCCCCATGCGCCGGACCCTCGGCTTCTGGTGAAATTCCTCACGATGCTGATCGTGGTTGCTCCGCTGCCGTTCTGGGACCAGCATCTCCACTCGCTGCCCGATGAACTCATCTCGTGTGTAGCCGAACATGGCTTCGGCCTGCGAATTAACCTGAATGATGACCCCTTGCTGATTCACTGCAGCTACTGCATCGGGAATTGCCTCAAGAATTGAGGTCGACAGCAGAGTCTCCGCTACAACCTTCTGGTTCGACTGCGCGTCCTCTTCTGAATTAAAAGGTGGCCTGTACATAGTTCATTCGGCGAGACAATCCGCTTAATATAACCGAAAAATGTAATTGGATATGACGATCGCTGGATCCCCAATACAGGAAATCCCCTGCTACCACAGGTGAAGCGGGATGTACCCCTTGGGCATATGTGTAAAACCCCGCGTGAACAGCACGGCGATCAACATTTGCGTGCCGTTGTAGCCCGCATGTACCAAAAAGCTGGCGCCCACTGAGTGTGTAACGGCTCGAACCACGCCACAAACGATTCCCACAATCAGAATGATCAATAACACCCCCCAGGCATAGCCGTATTGCGGCATGTGCATGAGCGCAAACGGCAGGGCGGTGAGAAAGATCCCCCAAGCCGCGCCCCAACGCCGTGCTAATACCGGATAAAAAAATCCTCGGAAGAATAGTTCCTCCACCAATGGGCCGAGCGTAATGGCGATAAACGCAATCAGGTAAGCGTCTCGGGGGCGTGCGAAAAGTTTGTCGAAGGGTGTGTCCTTTGGCATGGGCAGGATATTTTCCAGCAGGCTGAGTGCCAGCAGCATTACGGCGCCCAGGCCCAGCAGCTTCCAGGCCTGCGAGGGCCAATTCCACCGGATAGCGTTCCAGAATCGCGTGTGGTATTTGCCTTCGATCAGCAAGAACAGATACAGCGCGACGGCAGCATCAATCACGAATTGAGAGATCAGCAATAGAATCGGCTGCTGCGCCAGTTCATTTAAAGGAATTCTGGGATAAATAAAGAAGTGCGCTCCGAACAGCAGGGCGACTTGCGAGATGAAGATCGTGGCCAGCGTCAGGCCCACTACCGCCAAGACGTCCCACCCACTCCATGCGGGATTCTCGATGGGAGGAGGCGCCTCGGGAGCCACAATTGTTCTGACCGGAGAGGGATCAGTCGCGCCGGGGACGAGTGCTTGCGGTTCCTTGTTCACCAAGGATTGCGGCTCGAACTGCGGATTGTCGGAAGTGGACAGATCGATCCTCTGCGACTATGACCAGTCTACCGGATACACTCCCAACAAGAGCACCTTTGCCCTCGCATCGCTGCGGACAATCAAGATTCTACGGGTGGGAACGACAGGAGTTTCCGTTGCTTCGCCCTGAAATCCGTACCATGCCCCGCAACAGGATACGAGTAAACATCTCTGGCCCTGCTGACGAGTGAACGATTCAGTCCGGAAGACCGTTCCTAATAGAAGAGATATTTTCGCCACTTATCGTCCGAACGTCCCATCAGCCGCATAATGTGCCGACTGGTGTGCAAGTTGAAGGCGCGGGGCTCGCGCATCAGCTTCATGCCAGATTCGGTGGGAGACTGATTGCCCTTGCGACGGTTGCACGGATGGCAGCAGGCCACTAGATTTTCCCATGTAGACGACCCTCCGCGCGAGCGCGGGATGACGTGATCGAGAGTCAGCTCGCTGGAAGAAAGAACCGTGGCGCAGTACTGGCAAGTATTCCGGTCGCGCAGCAGGATATTCTTCCGCGAAAGTGCGCGGCTCTGGTGAGGAATGCGCCGATACTCCAGCAGCCGGATCACCGACGGCAGGCGCATCGCTACACGAGCCGAATGCAAGAAGTGGCCATTCTCTTCCTCGGTCATGGCAACGCCCTTCAGTACGAGCACGAGCGCACGGCGAGCAGCGCATACGTTGATCGGCTCGTAGGATGCATTGAGCACGAGAACGGGCGCCAGTAGGGCGTGGCCGTCCCCCGATCGATGAGGGGCTGCCAGCGGATATAAGCCGGCGGCATGCCGAGATCCTGCGTCGTGCTCCATCCTCAAAGACATAGCTCTCAAAGTTCTATCGTTTCAAGATCTATCGAACCTAAAGTCTCGGATGATTCGTTTTCTTTCGCGAATCTTTGAGGTTCTGAAACCTTAAAACCCTCATTCTTAGATGCCAGTTTCACCGTGCGCGCCACCGTGGCGACCCACACCCTCGCTGCGCCGGCCCGGCGTAAAACGCGGGCACATTCCGAGACGGTGGTGCCCGTGGTATAGACATCATCCACGAGAAGCACTTCGCGGCCACTGACTTCCGTGGCACGCGCAACCGCGAAGGCCCCACGCAAGTTCTCGCGGCGCTGGTGGCTCGTAAGTCCAATCTGCGAATGCGTGTCGCGGGTGCGGAGCAGGATGTTCGAGGCCATCTGATAGCGTTCTCGTCTGGGACAATGTTTCAGTGCCGCTCGAGCAATTAGCTCAGCCTGATTGAAGCCTCGCTGCCCACGTTTGCCCTTATAGAGCGGCACGGGCACTACCAGTATCGTCGCCGGGTCGAACTCGGCTTCAACCGGGTCCAAGGCTTCTGCCAACATTAGTCCAAGCACATTGGCCGCCGGACGCATTCCGTTGTACTTCAAGAGGTGAATCAGTTCGCGGAGCCCGGCCTCGTAGCTGCCGTAGGCTACTGCTCGCTCAAAGGGACGATCCGTTCGGCGGCAAACAGGACATTCTATTAGCCCGTTGGCATCGCGTTCCCCATAAGATGAAAGAACCCGTTCGCCGCAAACAGAGCAAACCTTTCCCTGGATCGGTTCAATGGAGGCAAGACAATCAGGACATACTGGTAGACGCGAAATAGTCCGCAGTGGCAATCCGCAGATGCGGCAATCGGAAGGGAATAAAACCGAGAACAGGCTCTCGGCACCGCGACGAAACCAAGGTCCGAGGGAGGCTGATCGGATCCCGTTGGAAGCAATACTGGGCCCAACTACTGCAATTGTGGCCTGGGTGGCCCGGATTCGGTCCTCACTACTGCTGAAGACAGCCTCCTTCAGGGCTCCGCGGGCACGCCTAAGCCGCGGACGCTACCCCTGCAGTATAAGCGGCTTGCCCGTTTCTAAGCAACGTTTCGGTTGGACGCGGAGGGTTGCTTTCTTGGAGACATGCGGGGCGTATCCGATAGGCGATCGCGCACTACGGTGAAAATCAGACGATAATCGCGACGGAAACATTCTCCGCACCGGACCGGCTGCAAAAGCAGTATTCGTAAGACAAATCGCTCGACGAAATTCCGCCGTCGTGAACGAAAGCCGACTTCGCTACCGCAATCTCGGCAAATATAAGGCTTCGAGAAGGTTGAATCGGCGGAACTCATAGAACACCTCAGAAAATAACGGAAAGTCCGAAGCGGCTAAAGGATTGAACCCATTCTACACCCGGCCGAAGAACCGCGTTCTCGATACTGTCCACGAGTCGAGAGTACCGCCCAGGGCACTTTTCTGAAACTCATGTAGGAAGAACGAGAGGCGCACATGACGGCGTGGAACTTGAGCGATGATTCGATCGACAAACTTGTGGATCTGCCGGAGACCGGCATGGGATTCCAGTTGGTTTCACCGTCGTGGCGCGGTGAATCCGCAGTGTTGATCGTCTTAAACGCCGAGCTTGCGTTCGATTTGTCGCAAGTGGAGTTGCTCGCAGGCACGGATATCCGGCCGTCATGTTGACCAATGGCATTCGTGTTCTAAATGTAATGCGACAAGCTGGCGCCACAATAGTTGGGCGTCCAGAGCCGCATTCGTTCAATCTGTTGGAATCGCGCGTTAGCGTGCCCGGAATAATCCCACTGGCGACTGCCACCACGGCCATCACTTCTTCTCCCATCGCCCAGCCAAGCAGTCTCGTCAAGAATGTAATGCTTTCAGCCAATCGTGTTTTTCATCGTTATTCGGCCTTCAATCCGGACAATCGCGTTGATCCTGTCACCGGCAACTTCGCACCGGGCACATATGCCGTTCCAGAGTCCGAGGTGCCAACACTCTCAGCCCTCCCCGAGCGAGCCAGCCATGTCTTGTTGCGTGGCACTCGCCAGGGAGAGTGGGAGCGGTCTACCTTTATGGCGATTCCTCCGAGCCGACGTAGCGTTCAGGTCGGCTCAGGTGATTACTGCCGCGCGGCATCAAGCTCGATCAGCTGAGCACCGGCCTTTATCCCTAACTCGGCTAGACGCCGGTGGTGAGTGAAGAAGAGCACCTGGGTGCGCTTCGCCAGATCGCCGATGACTTCCAGAGCCGCGAATGCTCGTGCATCATCGCTATTAATAAGAATGTCGTCAAGGATCACCGGGCACGCTGCGACAGTCCGGACGTGGTATTCAATGGCAGCCAGACGTAACGCAAGGTACAGTTGGTCGCGAGTGCCATCACTCAATCCTTCAACCGTTACCTGTTCCCCGTTCTTTCGAATCGCTACTAGAACCGGGCTGTCATCATCTCCAAATCCGGTAGTGAGACCAGAATGGTCGCCAAGTGTTAGACGGGAGAAGAGTTCACTTGCCTTACTCAACACTGGCCCCTGATGCTTCTCCCGGAAGGCTTCGATAGCGCGATGCAGTACATCTGACGCGATCCGCAGACGCAGATACTGCGCGACCGCGGGCCGAATCTTCGCCAGCGCATCCTCAGCCCTTTGCGCCTGAAGCGCCGACTCCTCGCTGCCTTCGAGCCGTTCGAATTCCTGCAACAGCCTGCCGTACTCGCTGCCGGTCTTGAACACTTCATCCTGAACCAATTTCTGGCGCTCTTCCCTCGCGAAGATTTCAGACTTGAGGACATCAAATTCATGTCCGGAAGCCTCATCCTCGATCTGTTTTAGATCGCCAACGTCATTTCGCTCGATGAGGCCTTTCGCAATACGATCGTACTCGTCTTGTTTGTCGGACCTACTCTCAGCTTGAGTAATAACGATTTCGAGCTGTTGGTCATCCTCGCAGCCAGCGAGCCGTCTGAGATTGTCCAGAGTAGCCGTAGCAGCGTCGACTTTGCCTTTGTAGCCGCCTATGGCCAGTTCGTCCGCGGCGTTCTGAGTTTCGAGGGTGGTGCGCTCCGTTTCGGCCTTTCCAGCCTGAACATATTGCGCGTGCAACTCTACGGTAGCAGCCTGCGGGGCAAGGGCAGCGAAGGACGGGGCGGTGGCTGCGACGAGCCGAGACGCCTTGGCTTCGAACTCATCGATGTTATCCCCGATACGCTTCACCCGATGCTCGAGATCCTCCGCTTTTTTCAGGTGCCCAAAGACATTCTCCAGGACCGCGAGCGCCTCTCCGACTTGGGCCGGAGTGCTGCCTTCTGGCAAAAGTAATGCCTTCACAAAGGGCAACCATTTGCCCGACCATTCGAGCAGTTTCTCGCTGCATTGTCGGAGCTTCGCGCGTTTCCTTTCTAGAGATAGCAACTGCCCGCGCCGGCGAAGGTCGGCAATCGTTCTTCTTTCTTCCTCAACTCGGTCCGCCAGGACCTGCGCGACTTTGATTAGGACGGGGAGCGAGTTTGCCTGACCGTCGGTCGATAACGCTAGGCCTGGCTCTTTAGAACAGAGCTCGATCTGAGTTGCGGCGGCGCGCGTGCGTTCCTGCAGCACTCCGAGATCGTCTTCTTTCTCCTTAAGCTGTTCGAGCCGCTCTAGTAGGGCTTTCCGCGACTGCATCCACTCCTTCATCTCTGCGGGTGAGAGCGGATCCGATCCAAGCGCTCTCCATTCCGAGACCCAGCGCTCGCGCATCTCGTTCTCGGTCGTTTCCAATTCTGCGATTTCCTGTTGAATGCTCTGTTGTTCCGTAGCTGCTAACTCGATTTCCTTCGTGAGACGGTCTTGAATGGCGACATCCGTGGCATGTGTAAAACGCAGGTCGGCAATCTCGTCGGAACGGCGCAGATGTTCGTCAAAAAACTCCGGTAGAGGCACCGATGAGCGGGAGTTGGTCTGCGCTTCTTCAGCCGTCAGAGTCTTGTCAAAGACCGACGCGCGAATCAATTGCCACAGTTCGTTGCGTCGGGCGCGAACTTCGGCCAGTGTACCCTCGCCGACTTGTCCAATTTTCACGGTCAGGCGCCCAAGCTCTGCTCGATTCTTGTGAATCGTCTCCTGGGCACGGGAAAGACGCTGCTTCAGCTCTCGACGCGCGTTGTCGGCGCTCTCCCAGTGTCCCGCGTATTCGTCGATCGTTGAGAGCAGAGGTGTCTTGAGCGACTCAAGCTTCTCGATGCTTCCCGACCACAGTCCTAAAGTGCCGAGTTCTCGGTTTATGTCGGTCATCAGACGTTTGATATCGGAGTTCAGCCGCGCAAGAGAATTCTCCGTCTCTCCCAAGGACTTGGCACGTTCGATTGCGGCGATTAGGACCGTGGGATCGGGCGGTTCGGGGTGAAGAGCCAGTTCGTCATCGATCCGCTCTTGCTCTTGTGTGCTGGCGCGTAGTTGCTCCTCAGCCTGCTCCAAAGCAGTAGTCAGGCGTGCATGTTCCGTAACCAGCGCCAGGATTTCTGTCTTCCGAGAATAGGCGCTCTTTAACTCTCCAGCATCAGAGAGCGGACGTTTCCGCCAGATTTCCTTCCACTCGACTTCGGCAAGTTGAATAGCATCGGCACGCTCGGCCGCGCGTTTGGGCCTGTCGGCCATCCCGCGAATGTAATCGCTGATTCCAGCATTCAGTTCCTCGATCTCTTTGGCGTGGGTTCTGAACACTGTACTGATAGGAAGTGCCAGGATACGTTCCCCGCGCACTGCGATTTGCGCGGCGAGCGCCTCGATCTGGCTGGTTGCGCTTGCCAAAGCAGACATTGCATCGTCTCGCTGCCTACGGGACCCTGCGGGGAGCCTAGGAATGGCGCCGAGGTCCAGAAGCACCGCTCGCAACTCGCATAAATGGGATAGATCTGGCTTGTTGCGCGCGATTCGGCTCAGCTTTACTAGATCCCGCTGTAACGATTGTGCTTCCACCTTCAGCGTTTCGTGATTAAGCTTCGTCCGGTCAAGTCCTGCCTGTTTTTCTTTCACTGCAGCTGCGGTAATCGCGAGTCTTCGAGTCTCAGCTCTTGCATCTTTGTATTCTTCAAGGGCGTTACCGATTACCTTGCCACGCGACTTCGGAGAGAACACCTCCTTAGCTTCGCCATCAATTCCTTCGAGAAGATTTCTCAAATCCAGCAGGCCTGCGGCCTGGAAGAGGGCGCTTCCGACGTCGCCCTTCCCGCGCAGGAGTTCCTCGCCGCCTTCCCGTAGTCGGTGATGATTCAATCCAAACAGCTGCTCAAATCGATCCCGATCAAGTTCTTGCAGAAACGCTCCAAGGACTGATTCTTGAATTTGCACTTCATCGAGATTCAGAAGAGTTCCACTTGTTCCTTTACGTCGACGAAAGAAAAAACTCTTTCCACCACTCGAAATGGCCGCGCCAATGCGCAGTTCGGAGGCCTTGCAACTATGAGCATCCGGCGTCCTCGTCGGCATTCCGAAGAACAGCCCGGAAATGCCTCTCAGGAGAGTGGACTTGCCGGCTTCATTGTCGCCATAGACGAGGTGATAGTCTGGATTTTGAAGAGGAAACTCAATCTCGCGGTTGGCAAAGTGGCCGAAGCGAATAAGATCGATGCTGTCGATTCTCACTCAGCCTCCAGGCCCGACAGTCGCGAGAGCAGTACTCCTTCGGCTTCTTCAATTGCGGCGCTTAACACCGCGACATCTAGTTTCACTGCCTCCGGTCCATTTAAGAGTTCGTCCGGAAGCTTCTTCTGCAACTCTGCTATTGCGCTCCAACTCGCAAGAGCGGCAGGGTCCTGCCGAAGGCTCGCTATGATTCGTACAACCTCCCCGATTGGATCGTCTCGCTTGAGCAACTCATCGTGATTCAGGCGGGGTGAAGTGGAAACTTCTACTCGCTCGACCCAAAACAAACCTTTGCCACACTCGGTCGCGATGCTGATTGCCTCATGGCGAGCCTGTTCAAGATCTCGGCTCAGTTCCCCATGTGCGTCGGTTGTCCCTGAGATCCTCACGCGCAAAGCAGTAACTCGCTCTCTACTTTGCGAAAGCATGGCTTCGAGCCCGAGGCGGAGCTTTTCGTAAACCTCCTCAGCAGTTTGACAACCGGATGCGTCGATATCGGCCTGAAACCACGGCACCACGGAAGTAGAAATTGTCTCGATAGAAATTGCTCCCGCATCAGAAACCGTCACAAGTTCACAACTCTTTTCTCCCTGCTCCTTTCCGTGGCGGCCCTGAATGTTGCCCGGATAAATGATGTACGGATTCGTGCAAAGGGTTTGCCGATTGTGTACATGGCCAAGCGCCCAGTATTGGTATCCCTTGTTCTTCAATGCCTCGAGCGAACAGGGCGCATAGTTCGCATGTTCCGAGATCCCCGCAAGGTTCGTGTGCAGAACTCCGATGTTAAAGAATCCGGGCATGGGCGGCGGATACTTGGCGGCAAGGTCCTCCGTGATCTCAGGAGTGGCAAAGCTCTGGCCATGTATCGCGACCCGTAATCCATCATCCAAGAATGTTTGGGCCTCACTGGTGCGAAATACGTGAACGTTGCCGGGAGGACGGATCTGCTTGATCAGTTTGCTGGCGGCATCGTGATTTCCGTAAATGAGGTAGACGCCAATTCCCGCATCCTTAAGACGGGCCATCTGCTTATTGAAAAACAGAGCTGATTCGAAGCTTTTGAGACCGGTATCGTAGAGATCTCCGGCCACGATTACGAAGTCGACCTTCTCGGAAATGGCGGCACTCAGAACGCGCTCGAACGCGCGGCGAGTGGCATTGCGAATCTCATTCACAGGGGCTCCAGGATACTGGGCCAGTCCTTGGAGCGGCGTGTCCAGATGAATGTCTGCGCAGTGTATGAACTTCATTCACTGGGGCTTCCTCGGCCCCGCCTCGGACAATTAGTGCACCCTCAGAATCTGCTGCCCTACGATCGGATGATGATCGATTTCTTTCTTGGGAGTGCGACAGACGATACCGACATTCGAACGAGCAGCGGACCTGTGTAGCTAAAAATCGTCAACGCCTCGTGCCCGTTGTAGAAGGACTCGAGGTGAAAGAGCTGTTGTTCGCCCCGGTCATCGACAAGGGTTACGTCCCCATTTGCAATCGGCCCCCCTCTTTTAAATGAAGAGTGCGCCCGAAGCACCTCGCACGCTGCGTCTTCCGTTACACTGCCAAATCGTTCGATGAAAGTTCGCGACCGTATGAAATAGCGGCATTGTTGTGCTGGTCGATTGGGATCGGAACTGCCTCGTGGGTGGGACCCTACAATGCCGAGCGCCGGAATATCCAGAGCCTCGACTAGGCGCCAGAGGGTAGACGTCATCGTATTTCCGTAGCGCTTGGTGGCAGCCTTGATCAATTCGAAGCTTGGCTCCGACCCGCTGGCAAATTCCCGAAACTGGTCCTGGAAGAATAATAGACGCCCCGCACCGTAGTTGGCTTCGGCTTCGATTTGTTCATGGCAGGTTGGACTCAGCGTGTATTCGGTATCGCCGAACATCGCATCCTGATGCCACGGAACTCCGTCGTGAATGATCTCGTGGGCTTCGCTCCAGCGCCATTTCAGCTTGGGTTGCGAGGAGTCGATCAAAACCCGCTTGCGATCGGGAAGATAGAGCGCTTTCAACGAACGCTTCCGGACCACGTCGAGGATCAGGGTGGGCCGGGAGAAAACCTGTTTGGCTCCGATGTAGGCGCGGCTGACGAACTCGCGCAACGGCCCCTCATCCACGGATGAGTAGTAATGGCGATCGAGTTTTTGCAGGGCTCGGACATCGTCCAGAACCAGCGGTGGTTCCGGCCTCCCCAGGCCGCGAAGTATTTTCGCGATCAAGGTGCCGATGTCCCGGGCCGTGCGTTCATCCAGAAAGCGGTTTCTCATTGTTCATTTAAGAAC
>Ga0102924_1007219_pt1 | contig 10241 bp, 6 predicted proteins | sample PaiPotPPM11metaG_FD_80116 | JGI IMG/M metagenome (GOLD analysis project Ga0102924, IMG submission 80116) | Iron sulfur acid spring bacterial and archeal communities from Banff, Canada, to study Microbial Dark Matter (Phase II) - Paint Pots PPM... ...
ATACCGACCAAAAGAGTGTCTGGTTGCAAGGTTAGCGCCGCATGAATGTCTTTGACGATCGGTGAAGGTATTCCGATCGTCAAAGACATTCATGCGGCGCTAACCTTGCAACCAGACACTCTTTTGGTCGGTATCGCGCCGCGCGGTGGTCAACTCCCTGAAGCATGGCGTTGGCAATTATTTACAGCGATGGAACACGGCCTTAATATCGTCAGTGGGCTTCATATGTTTCTGGGGGACGATCCAGAACTAAGCGCCGCCGCCCGGCAGTATGGAGTCAGTATCTGGGATGTTCGTCGTCCTCCACAGAAGACACGCGTGGCAGAATACCTGCCACATCGTGAAGGGAGTCATACAATCCTGCTCGTAGGGAGTGATTGCGGCTCCGGCAAGATGTCCTGCGCACTGGAGGCCAATCACGAAGCACAGCAGCGTGGCATCAACAGTGCATTCCTGGCAACAGGACAGACCGGGATCATGATTGCCAATAATGGCCTACCAGCCGACCGCTTGATTGTCGACTTCACAGCAGGACTGGTAGAAGAACAGGTACTCAAGTTCACAAGCCAGCATGATTGGGTCTTCGTAGAAGGCCAGGGAGCGCTCAATCATCCAGGTTATTCGCCAGTGACATTAGGGCTCATCCATGGCGCGATGCCCGATGCCATGATCTTCTGTCACAAGGTAGGTCAGACGAGTATAGAAGGGTATGAACACTGCGCATTCCCATCACTACAACGCTTAATCGATATCAATGAAAGCACTGTCAGTTGGATGCGTCCCGCGCCAGCCTGCAAAGTCGTCGGCCTCTCACTTATCACCAACCACCTGAGCGAAGAAGCAGCGCTCAAAGCTATTCAACAGATCGAAGCTGAAACCGGTCTACCCGCAACGGACACGTTCCGCTTTGGAGCAGGAAAACTGGTGGACGCCTTAGAACTGCACTTCGCTGAGACAAAGGATGAGTCATCTGGCAGACGATCTTAATCTACATTAAAGATCACTTTACCAGCTATCTGTCGAGCCGAGAGGGCGGATACGCCTTGTGCGAGATCGTGCCAACTCACCTCTCTTCCAACTGGAGCCTGCACTTTACCAGCCGCTACCAGACCAGCAAGCAAGGCAAGGTCACTGCTGACATGCGCAGGCTCACCAGTGCCATACACGAAATAACTTTGAATACGAGCATTCGCATGACCACCAAAAGAGAACAGGCCGACCGCTGGATTCTCTTGCGAAGAGGTTCCATACAAGACAATCGTGCCTTCAGGTGCAATCAACTTCAGCGTCTCACCTAGCGAAGTACCACCAACTCCCTCCAGAATCAGTTCGAAATGACCAGTTGCCTCATGAACAGATGCTATGACCGTACTGGCTCCTAGTTCACTCAGGTCAACTGCATACCTTGCTTTACTTGAGACAGCCGTCACCTCTGCTCCTGAAAGAGCCGCTAATTGTACCGCGAACCGTCCCACACCGCCATTAGCCCCGGTTATCAGTACATGTTTTCCCAACAAGAAACCACCGTAGCGTACAGCACCCAGAGCAGTCAAGCCGGCCACAGGTAGAGTAGCAGCAGCGGCAAAACTTACATCCGCAGGAAGCTCTGCAACGCGCGCGATCGGAGCAGCCACACGCTGAGACCACCCAGCTTGATCTACCAACGCTACAACACGTGCGCCATTAGCAGGACCGCTACCATCCGCAGCCGCTTTTACCACAACCCCAGCGATATCCTGACCGGGACGCCAATCAGCAGGCCGCATCTTCAATAAAGACATCTCGCCACGGTTGAGCGAAAATGTCTTCACCTCTATAATGACCTCATTCGCAGATGCCTCTGGTTCAGGAAAGTCCTTTAGTGCAATCAACTCTTTTGTATCTGGAGCATTTACAATGCCAAGCATTATTCTCTCCTCTAGAGAAGTAGTATTTTTGAAGCATCCCTCTATATAATAGCTTCATTGCGTTCATCACTACTTCATCTTTAACACGCGATACATGTAAGAAGGGTAACATTCATTAGCCACGCATAAACAAGAAAGACACCGGGAACAAAGCAAAAATATCAGGAGTGCCAATACACATCCATTCAATATGTATTGGCACTCCTGATATTTTGCAATATGGAACGCTATTCATAATCATTATCGGTATCTTTATGCTCATTATAGGGTTCTGGTTCCTCACGCCGTGTGCCACGAGTCCCGTAATGCGCAGCACCAAATGGTGTCTTCGATGTATCTACATAATTGATGTTGTCTGTATAATTTAGGTTATCTATGTAGTTAGCAATACCAGCATAATTGAAGCTACCTGTATAGTTGACATTATCCACATAGTTAGTGGTATCTGCATAGCTGGCAGTATTTACATAGTTCACATTGTCGGTATAATAGCAACTGGTGGTGATAATCAGGAGAGTACTATTGATGCAAGCACCGGCCTCCTGTAAAATGTCTAGAGCTAGTCGAACACGCTCACCAGCATGTACAGCCACGATAGCATGTCCAGCATTGTACTCAGCATCGTAATAATGTGCATCGTCATCTGAGAGAGTCCATGCCGTCAGGTCATGCGCACTCTTACTGCCAGGAATATTACCAGTAAAGAAAGCTTTGAGATCAGAAAGAAAGCTGCCCGCAGCAGAATGCTTTGACGAATATACATGATCGATTTTAAAGCCTGCCTCGCATAAAGCCCGGCACGCATTATCAGCCTGCACGACATCCTCAAAAGCAGCAATTAGTATTTGTCCTGTAAGAGCCACGAGATTACTCCTTTGTGTTCGTATTTACCCACTCTACCCATCAAGAGCAGGCCTACAACCATTTTTGAATACACATGATATGGACTCTTTTTCGCGAACCGCTTTGTACAAAAATGATCATGCACTATTCACTGAGTTTAATACGACTCTCAACGTCTATTCGTGAACACCCAATCCATAAGATTTGCGTCGACTCCTGTTACATGCAAGATTTTTAAGCATCTTGCCAAAAATGTTGTGTCGACAGCAGTAGAATGATAGTAGGATGATGTCGCAAATTCTTCACAGAATTCGCGTAACATCTGGTAAGGGTACGTTATCAACCCGAGTGTCGATAGTAACTACAATAGTAACTACAAAGGAGCAATATATGACCCATTCAACACATACAGGACATGATCATACACATGGAGAGCATTGTGGACACACAGCAATTGAACATAATGGGCACATCGACTATCTTCACGATGGACACCTACATAATTCACATGGCGATCATTACGACGAGCATGCTCTAGAGGTAAACGCAAAGAATCCGGATACCTGTGCGCCAGTGAAAGATACCGGCGCTCATCAGCACAATGCTAACGAGGCTGTTCCCCATGGTGATCACGTCGACTATCTCCATGCAGGTACACTACACCATCCACATGGAGACCATTGTGATAACCATGGTTCCGTCACCATGCACTAAAAGCACAGGGTCAGCACAAAGGCGCAGTGGTTCAACAAAAAGTCGAACCACTGCGCCTTCTGCTATCTTACTTGCAAGGTGACCATGTATATGTACGTAGGGAACAGTTTAGGAGACAGTCATAGCAAAGACGTGGAGTGAACCCTGATCGACTGAAGCAGGTAACGTTACACTGGCAACCTGCTTGCTCGCATTGAGCGAGATAGGTGCCGAAGCGAAAACGTATGCCGCGGTCTGATCTTGTCCAGCACCAGCGTTACGGTAAGCTGTTTTCACGGCGACCGTATTACCATATGAAGGCTGAGAAGAACCGCCCCCAAGTGTCCAGTCGCTAAAGGCGAGTTGAGCAGTCTGTGTACTACCATCGGTATAGGTAATCGTTATGTTGCCCGCAGACGGTCCATTTGTAGCACAACCAAGGAAGGTAAGCTGAGTAGCTCCTGCCTTAGCATTTGGCGTTTGCAGGATTTGCCCAGCGGTCTGGACATTGTCAAATGTACCTGCAGGAACATTCGGCCATACATATTGAATACCGTTGGCAGTCACTGTCGCGCCCGGTGTATAGCCTGCCGCAGCAAGTTGCTGTGCGGAGTAGCTGTAACCATCACCATCGACATTAGCATTCCCCTGCCCATCATTAGAGATACCAGCATTATTGAATTCACCAAGCAGGTTACCTGGTTTCGCAACCACGACGGTAAGTGCTGAGATCGGCAGCTTTACACCAGCGCTGGTCTGTGCAGTAAGCGGAATGCTATAGACACCTTCTGCCATAGTTGCGTCAGCAGCTACAGTGAAGGACTGATTCGCATTGCCGTTGGCCGCTACCACAAAGCTTCCGGAAGCAGGCGTGAGTGTCAGGCCTGACGGTGGGGTTGCACTCCATTGTACAGTCGTAGCATTGCCACTAATATCCTGACCAGTAATGCTAGCCGATGTCTGCTGCCCTGGTGCTACTGTGACGCGACCGGGATTGAGCGAGACAAGGGTGGGAATTGAACCATACTGGTAGGAAGGAGGAGCATCGTTAGGACTGCTACCCCAGGTAGTGTTTGGTGTGCTAGCAACCGTATACTGAAGTGTACCGCCATTAGCAACGAAAGAAGCAGGCAGCCATGGTTTAGTGCTGGTCTGACCATTGACTTGCAGGCTCTGTACATAATAGTTGCTAGCCGTAGTCCCTGGAGCATTAATCGTGATAACCTGACCTGTTGGGCGAGTCACAGTCATGCTCGGGAAAAGCGGGCTTGCCAGAGCAAGGTTTGCTGTACCTGGAGTCTCTGGGAACATACCCAGACTGGCCCAGACATCCCATGCTGACATCGTACCGAGGTCATCATTACCTGCCATGCCACCAGGGCCAGGGAACCAGAGCGTGTTCTCTACAGTGTGTACAACCTGCTGGGTCTTATAAGGTGCACCAGCATAATCATATATCCATGGTGTCTCGATGGTTGGCTCATTACCCAGGAACGCATTTGGAGCATTTGGACCAGCATTTAGCTGGGTAAAGAACGAGTCGAGCTGCTTCACGACGTTGGCGTTGCCGCCCTCAGCCTTGATGAGGCCACCCAGGTTGAATGGAACCATCCAGTTGTATTGAGAACCATCACCTTCAACCCAACCATTGCCACTTGTTGGATCATAGGGACTCGGGAAAGAGCCATCCAGGTTGCGTGGCTCCAGATTGCCGTTAGCAGGATTGAGCAGATTCTCCCAACCTTGTGCTCGTGCCGTAAACTTCTGATAATCTACGGTATCGCCAAGTGCCTGTGCAAATGAGCCGATAGCGAAGTCCGCAGTATTATATTCCAATGTAGTCGACGCCGGACCATAGAAGTTACAGCAGCCATAACTGCCGTCCGCTGGCAGGTAGCCAAGGCTATCAAGATAGTTCAAGCCAGGACGAATATTATTTGTCTGCGTAGCCTCTTTGATCATTCCCGCCAGAGCTGTCTTGGTATCAAAACCACGAACGCCAAAGGCATAGGCATCAGAGATGATCGCATCGGCTGGATCGCCTACCATAACATAGGTCTCGCCGTTCGCCGCAGCCCATTTTGGAAATTGTCCACTCTGTGTATAATCGTTGACCATCGATTGGATAATATCGCCGGTCTGCTGAGGGGCAAGTAGCGAGAGTAATTGAATCTCGGAACGGTAGATATCCCATCCCGAATAGTTCGCATATTGTGCATGACCTTTCGGAGCGGTATGAATCTGTCCGTCAAAACCGGGATACTGACCATTCACGTCAGAAAAGACGTTCGGCTGTAAAAGTGCATGATATAACGATGTGTAGAAGGTCGTCTGCTGAGCTGGTGTGCCACCAGAAACCTTAATCTCACCCAACTTCTGGTCCCAGCTCTGCTGTGTATTTTTCAGAACTGTATTGAAGTTCCCAGTTGGGTTTTCCTGATTAACATTCTGCTGTGCGTTCGCGGCACTGACAAAGGAGAGACCAACCTTAACAGTAATGGCAGTACTCTTCGTTGTATTGAAGGTTACATAGGCACCAGAGCCAGGACCTGAGACGGTTGTCGAAGGTGAAGCCTTGGCGGCCTTAACCTCTGCGGGTGAAGCTATTCCTTGTGCCACTTTTGCCTGGGCATTCATGAACTGCTTGACCGCAGGTGATACTGTGCTTGAGCCCTTAGCCGTTGTACTGCCTGGCGACACGATATTGTTATACCAGGTACCAGTGGTGGCAAACGGCTGGCTAAACTGAGCGTAGAAGTAGACGTGATAAGTATCGGAGGCACCACAGAAACCGCCGCTGACAGCTGAACCGGAGATGTAGTTACTACCGATAGTCGCACTGGCATCCTTATCGCCATTGATCGATCCTGATGGATTAACCAGCATTGTCGCAGTCTGGCCCTGGGGATAAGTAAAGAGGCCAGCGCCACTATGTTGGGTCGCTGATAACTGTACGTTCACACCATTATCGAGCTTCACCTGGTAGTAACCAGCACTGGCTGACTCGTTGGAATGAGAGAAGGTCGAAACATACTGCGCAGGATTTGAGGCGGGCGACTGGGTTACTGAGCCGACATAAGGCATAAATGGGATGTCACTATAGACATCACAACCAGCTCCACTCAGATGAGTCAGGCTGAAGCCTTTGATCTGATTGTTGGGATAATAGTAGCCGCCTGCCCAGGCAGTCGCATTGTCGGGACTAAACTGCACCATACCAAATGGAGCATCTGCGCCCGGGAAATCATTACCTACGTTCCAACCACCGGGTCCGTTAGGCGAGGAACCTGTCGCAGTAAATGGATCAACTAAGCTAGCCAGATCCTGTGTAGATGAAGGTGTCACTGACGCTGACGCTGCTTGTGCATTGCCTACGGTTGACGTAAGACAGATGGTAAATAGTGTTGTCAGTAAGACTATGATACTAGCAACCGTACGCTTCTTACTTTGAGCGTGCATTTTGCTGTCTCCTCCTTGTTCCAGCAAACAACATATACATACCCGCATAGGAATAGCTGCACGCATTAATATGAGTACAAAATAATATGCACTTCGTATCTTTTACACATATAAAGGGTTTCTAGCGTTCTTTGTGGTCAAATACTGATCACGTGGACCGTCGATTGAAGCCTCTCGTAATGAATGTATTCCCTAACAGATATGCATCAAGTAAATGAAAGTGCCTTTAGCTTGCCCTTTTCCTTCGTTTCTTGCGAGCATTTCGTATTTTTACGTACACAGGTCACCGCTGTCCTTTTCGCATAGACGAAGTTCTTTTGAAAAAGAATGCTAAGTACTGACACTCATTGTATTTACAGATACAAAATCAATTGATTCATATATCTGAATATATAGATAATAGTAACATAACATTTATAGAATAATCAAGGGTGCAAGTAAATCAATTGTAGAGCTTTTACAGTGACAGAGAGAAAAAATGAAGTGCGGGCCAGCATAAATTCATGCTAAAACTGATAGAAGAAAGCAAGAAAGAAAGTGAGGCAAATTCGGTAGAAATAGTTGTCAACAAGGTGTCAAGAATCAGTTACCTAACACCTTGTTGACAACTAGCGAGACAAGTTCAGCATTACTTGTGCCTGGCATGCGCTAGCCAGTAGTTCACAAAAAATACCAGGTAACTGCGAAGATGTCGGACGTATATCTTCTCTTTGATATTGTTGCATACAGATGATTCCTTCCACAATGTAATAGTATTTATCTTTCAATACGTATTAATACCTGCAAAGTTGGAAGGTAAAGCAAATATAGCAATAGCAATGCTCCATTCTGAGAGATTCAGGCATCCGATCTAGCAGTAGGCTCACCCGCTATAATCACTGGTCTGGAGGGAAACTCTACCATTTTTAGCCACAGAGGTAAGGGAACATTGATTGCCGATCACGCTTCTCCTACCCAGGCATTTGTAGCGTTGATCTATGATGATAAGAGATCATTTACGCTTGCAAGTATTGTTGGGGTGATCTCACTTTGTAGTGCTTTAGTATGCATGATGCATTTACACATGCATCAATATTTGTTTCTCAAAAAAAGAAGATAAGGAGCTGAGAATGAATAACAAGCTTGCCGCACTCTTCTGTGTTGTCACCCTTTCAGTGATCATTAAAGTTTGTGAGTCATCCCAGGTACCGACGAGCGCTCAACCTGCTGCAAAATCAACCGGCCATGTGTATACGTATCCACCTTTAAATACAACGACGTATACCGATACCTCCGCCGCCTTTTTACAAGGTGATGCATGGGGCGGATCAATTGCTAAAACGCCTCCCACGATCAGTTTTAGCGTTGCAACTATAGATGCCCAAAAGTATAGTACCGAGTATGGCAATTGGGGCAACGCTGTCCTTGGCCCCGATGGGAAATATTATTTTGGGCTAGGTGACCATTCTGGTTCTGTCGGTGGATTTAATGGTGCATTACTGATGGATTATGATCCGGTAAAGAAGCAACCGGAGATTCTGCTTTTTTCCAAAGATATTTTAGGGGCCGGCGGCGAAGGGAAATGGCACTGCCGCATGGACATCAACCCGAAATATGGAGATATGTACTTCATCGGCTTTTATAATGGAGATCTCATCTATTACAATATCTATTCCCATGTAGCCCGAAATATGGGGCAGCCATCCCCAGGCGATGGCTGGGAAGAAGGAGGCTGGGACTATGAGCGAAACCTCTACTATGGCGTTGGCAATGGCAATAGCACAACGAACAGAGGCGGCGGTAAAGTTCTGGTCTATGACACCCTGCATCAAAAAACACTTTATGCGGGTCTGCCCGTTGACTCCCTCACCGGGAAACCCTTTAACTGGGCCCCGCGTGCGCGACTGTTAGACCGCACGACCGGCATTCTCTATGGCAGTGATCAGGCAAGCCATCGCCTTGCTAAATACGATCCAGCGACCAACACGTTCTCTATCATGAAATCGACGCTCTCCGGCGATCTGCGGGCATGGACAAATCAGAAAGAGGCGGATGGATCGTTCTGGATTTTTGATAAAAATGGCAATGTCTATAAATTCTATCCAGAAAAAGATGACGTGCAATACATGGGAAAAAATTGGGGCAATGGCGTCTATACCGCATCAATTGAGAGGAGCGCTGACGGAAAATTCTTGTACTATAGCATCGCTGATAGTGGTCAGGCGCTTGCCGCAGGCGTTCCAATCATCCAATATAACACGCAGACCAACCAGACGAAAGCGATCACCTTCCTGAGTCCCTTTTATGCAAACATGTATAATTTCGCAACCAACAAAATCTATGGCGAAGCACTAGCCGCCGATGGATCATCGTTGTTCGTTGTGAGCAATGGGAATATGGTGAATGGGCCGCGCTATCCTGCGGTTTATACTATCTCCATTCCCGCTTCAGAGAGATAAGAGTGTTTAATTCTTTGGGGGAAACCCCCATATGTATCTTTACATGTCGGTTACTATGCTTTTGTAGTAACACTCTCCCTGATAAATCTCATATTTTCCTACGATGTTCTGTCTGCCTTTGTCAGTTTTTATCGGTTCATGTTGATTAGAAAAAGGTTCTCTGATATGTTACAATGGCACTGTTTACTATGCGTAACAAAGGAGAGACTTTATGTTTCATCAGATTCGCTGGACTATTGAGAAGATTTCACAACGATTGAATCTGATTACACCGCTAGTGTATCGACAACGACAGGAGATCGCACCATTTCGTTATCATACGCTTGAGAGCCCACGTGTACTTCCACCAGTGGGTCTTGATGTCGATGATAGCGAATGGGCAGTTATAGAACCGCATACCTACTGGGGAAGGTGGCGTACAGATTTCGTGTTACGCACCCATTTCACAGTGCCTGCAGATTGGGATAAAGATGCTCAGGTAGCACTTTCCTTACCTATTGGCGATGCAGGCGAGTTCGTTCACCCGGAAGCACTTGCTTATATCGATGGTGCATCCTACGCATCCTGTGACCGTAATCACCGGGAATTCCTTATACGCTCAGAATTGCGTGATGGACAGAAACATCTTTTAGTCTTGCACGGGTGGACCGGCATGGGCGGAGATGGCATGACTTCCCCTGATCTGGGCACGCAATTATTGATGCGACCCTGCGAGATGGTGGTCATCGATCAACCAACACGCGAGCTGATCGCTGTGGCGCGCGTAGCCGTTGGCGCAGCCCAGGCGATGAGTGAAAACGCACCCGCACGTGGTAAAGTACTAGCAGCTCTGGATCGCGCCTTTACTATTCTTGATACGCGTGAACCATTTGCTGAGGACTTCTACGCAAGTGTGCCTGAG
>Ga0102924_1007220_pt1 | contig 10241 bp, 9 predicted proteins | sample PaiPotPPM11metaG_FD_80116 | JGI IMG/M metagenome (GOLD analysis project Ga0102924, IMG submission 80116) | Iron sulfur acid spring bacterial and archeal communities from Banff, Canada, to study Microbial Dark Matter (Phase II) - Paint Pots PPM... ...
CATGTGCACCGCTCTAACAGCCATCCCGAGCGTCGCCTGGATGCGCAGATACCGCGTGCGTAGCCGTGTGGCTGCGGGGTCTTCCAGAGCCTGCAGGGTACGGATCGAGACCGCGAGCGCGCCGAGCACACTCTCGAAGTTCTCCGTCGCGCTGGCCGTAAACAGGGCACGATCACCGCCGACCAGGATGCCGTCCTCGCACGCGCGCTCGTACAGCGAGGCGTAGCCGAAGCCGGGCCAGATGTGGCTGCTCAGGCCGTTACCGACGAGCAGATCACCCCACGACTGCTCCCCCGCCAGATCCTGCCACGAAGCCAGACGCCCATCGATGGCATGACCACGAACACCATGCCGGCGCAGCCGAGCAACCCGCAGGCCCTCGACGCAGCTGGGCGGCGAAGCGACACCAGCGTGCTTGCCAGCGTCCGCCCGCACCTGGCCACTGCAACCCCGTGGCGGCGCTGAAAGATCATGCAGTGATGGCGATGGAGCCGGCAGACGAGCTGGCTCACACGCACCCCGGCTGCCAACAGCACCGGCGGGCGGCTGGCAGGATGTCTGCGGAATAGGCATTCACTGCATATGTCGTCGCGAACCACCAAATGCCCCCATAGGAGCGAAGCAGTGATCTCAGGCCAACGACCGTCACTGCGGTTGCAGGACGCAGCTGACGGCCGGCACGGCACCAGCAGAGGACGGAACACCGGACTGCGGCCTGGTGGCTGTGGGCCGGGTAGGACACGCCCGCGAGGGGATGCACGCTTCCGTGCCTACACGCCACACAACAGCACCAGCAACGGGAAAGTACGACTGGCAACGTGCATACACCTATCTAGTCGCCGTATGCGAACTCCGCCGCTAATCACCGAAAACCGCATCAGCAAGCCAATTTTCCAGCCGGCAGCGCTGTTCCCGACGGGGGTATCCCGGCGGACTACCGCCGTTGGGCGTCTACTCCGCCGCGAATACCGCAATCGGCTTCACAGAGCCAAAACCCGCAGGTCCGCCGCATTATTGCGGCGGAGTAACAGGCATTCGCGGCGGAGTAAAACGCCGGCCATCGTTTGTCGATCCAACCCGGTTGGTAGCCAGCCCCACGCGGGCCGCCGGGGCACTGCAGCCGCCGCAGCAGCAAGCCTACCGGCGGCTGATAGCAGGCTGGCGCACGGCGCCACCGAGAGAGGGTGCGGGGCAGGGCGCGACACCGGGGCGCGCGTCGAATAGGCCCTCGAAGGGCAAAGCCGTGCGGCAGGCCACAATCCCCTGACGCCTGCGCTTCACTACGTCAGTCACCCGCACCCAGCCACATCCTCCCACCACCAGCCGCTGGACGCTACCCCACTCACGCGGATAGACCAGGCGTGCTCGTGCTGCCCCGCTGTAGGCTCTACGAGCCCGCGCTGCGCAGCACAACTTCCCGTTGCTCCTACGGTCAAGTGATGTCCGCAATTGCGGGTTGTGAGCGCTGTCCTCGGTCAGGTGCGGACGACGCCTTGCCCGAAGCAGTCATCAATCAGATCGCGGTGTGGCCGGGCGGAGTTGCATCTATGACCGATGGATCGATCTCGCGAGATCGATGTCGCAGATCGAGATGGGCCAGAAAAGCGTCTACGAGCCCTCGCGACCCGCCGATGCACGTCCAATCGTCGTCCCACAAAGTCGAGACAAGCCACGAGCGATCGGCCGGAAACATCAGATCGGGCAGGGGACTCTTCCAACGCTCACGCTTGCGCCAGACACCAGCCTGCTCCGGGCCAGCCTCGACCAGCACGTACCATGCGTCAGTGGGGCCCGGCCTCACCTTCCGCACATCGCCGAAAACGATGTCAGCACGGCCCGTGTCGAGATAGCCAATCCACCAGGGCTGCGCCGCGGCATGCTCGCTGAGCACCGCGAGCATGCCAGCGTTGTGACGGTCGTGGTCCTCGAGCGGCGACGCTGAGAGGTGGTCGCTGCTGCCGGGAAGCTCCAGGGTGGCGTAGGCCTCGAATACCGGAGGGATCGCAGACGTGATCGCGAGCGAGACCTCGGTGTTCTCCCGGATCCAGGCGACCTCGGCTTCCCCGCCGATGCGCCACGCGCGACCATCCTTGTTCCCCCAAACCTCTGTCTCACGATCGTCCGTCATCGACGGCAGGTTACGCGCGGTGCCCCTGCGTGGCATCCCTGGAGCACCAGGGCCGACACGCTCCGTCAGGCATGGCACGCCGCTAGCCGCATTCGTTCTCAGCGTGCGAGTCGCGTCGGCTGGTACCGGGGGCTGGAGCAGGAGCCGGTTGTAGTGGCGCGCGAGGTAGCGCTTCGGGCTATGGAGTTGCTTCGACGGCGCGATGGTGGAGTCGACGTAGCAGCTGATTCATCTCGGCGTGTGAGGGTTCGCCGTGTTCGTCAACGACCAACAGCAAGATCTGTGCTGATCCGACACGAAAGACAGCTCCCGAGACATTTATGGTCTTCGCACCTGTAGTCGGGTGCCCAAGGCGGTGCGCTTCTCGGCTACTTCGCGCGAGGTCCGCAGCCGTCGTCATCTCGGCGAGCACTGTTCTTCCCGCCGCTTCCGCACCGAGCCCTTTCGGGAGCTCCAGTGTGCGCGCGGTGACCTCAAACGACATGAGTCCGACCCGGAGCAATTCCCCTGCTTCGCCCAGACTTCGTCCGAGGCAGAGTTGCCCGGACGACGATAGAAGATCCCGCATCTGCTGGATGGCCACCCGCGCGCTCGCTCTAACCGAGACGGCCGATGCAACGAAGCCGTCCGGAGTGGAAACTAGCGAGGCCCCGCCGGCCACCGCGGCTTGCCGGCGGCTGCAGGCGAACGGGGCGGGCGAGAAGTTCTCGATCAGGCCCGTCCGCGGGCGGACACCTTCTCGAACATCACTCGGTCGAATGTTTACGGCGCGAGCAAAGGTTCGCGCTTGTCGAGTCCAGTTGCTTACTTCGTGTCGCGCCGCCTCGGACGCCGTACTCGGCCCGATCGCGTTGACCAACACAGCCACCAGGATTGTTCCGCGGATCGAACGAGCCACAGGCTGGAATTTATTCTAACTTCTCCGTTGGGGGACCTGCGACGTGCGGCCGGCCGGCCGCGTGGGATCGTGATGAGGTGCAGCGTGCGGTTGAGCTGGCGGTCGCCGCCACGATCGAGCCGGTGGCGGTCGTGTTGCTCGGATGAAAACCGGGTGAGTTGGGATGTCGCTATCTCGCAAATCTTCGGCGCCAGGGTCGCAAGGAGGCCTTCTCCTTGTGGGACTTGATCTCGTGATCTGTAAGCGCAAGCTCCGAGCGCCCGTGGCCAGGTCTCAGGGGAGCTTTGCCTTGTTGAGCATCTCGATGAGGGTGGGGCGGCGGCGGTGTTGCTCGCGCAGGTTGATGAGCTGGTCTGAGAACCAGCGGTCCTGTTCTGCGGCGCTCGCGGCGTGGCGTGCACGCTTGAGCATCGCGATCGCCCGCGTGTATGCGCGGCGGCCTGTCTGGAGTAGCTCTTCCTCGGCGACGAGCATGTAGTAGGAGAGCGCCTCGTCTGGGTGTGTTGGCTCGCGTGCTTCGGCCAGGCGGGCGCGGCGGTCGCCGCCTGGGTCCCAGGTTGGGTCCTCGGTCGCGACGGTCCAGGCGCTCTCGGCGTCGCCTTCCTGCAATAGCGCGTCTATGTAGCTGCCGCGGTCGCGCTCGCGCAGTGCACGTCTGGCGGCGTCGCGCTCGAGCCCCCAGGCGCCGAGCGTCTCGGCGGCGCGGCGCAGCGTCGAGTAGGTGCTTGCGTTGGGCGTGCGCTCGTGTTGCTGGCGACGCAGTGCGAGCGCCTCGGCTGGTGCGCCGGCGCGCTCGTGCACGCCGCAGGCGAGGTCGTAGAGCTTGTCGACCTGCCAGCCGCTCGTCTCGGCGATGCCGCGCCGGGCAAACGAGAGCACATCGTCCTCGCGCCCAAGCTCGGCCATCGCCTCGCACACCGCGATGAATTGATGCGCAGCAGTGAGGTCTGCCCCGAGCAGCGCGACGATGGCGTCGGTGTCGCCGTCGAGCACGGCGAGCCGCTCGCGTGCCCACCGCACCGCGAACAGCTTGCTGCCGTCGGCGTGGCGCTGTTCGATCGCGCGCGTGTAGGCGGCGAGGCCGGTCTCGCCGAGCGCCTCGTGGTAGCGGACGGGATCGATCTCGAAGAAGTCCTGATCCTCGCAGCTGAAGCGCACCATCCACTCCGCGAGCTTGACTGGGTCGGCGACCCGCACGTCGCATAGCTGCGCGTGCAGGTCGAGCAACTCGCGGGCGAGATCGCCGATCGTCCCGTTCGAGTCGTCGGCGTGCATGATCACCTTCACGACATGCCCGACTGCGCGCTCGACCAGGGCAAGAAGGTCAGCCGAGGGTGCCTTGTCTGCGGCGTGACGCAGCTCCTGAAGGACCGTCTGCGCCGCGCGCGCCCACCCCGAGCTTTCGTGGTAGTCGAGGAACCGGCGTGTGCGCAGCCCACGGTCGACCTCGCGGCGCAGCTCGCCAAGATCCCCTTCGCTACGGGCTGCCGCAAGCAGGACGTGGCGTTCTACGTCGGGATGGCGATCGACAGCGGAACGCACGACCTTGCGCAGCTCCTCGGGCGGCAGGCCACGCACGATCTCGTGTACGTCCTTTGACTCACGGCGAACTCTCGCGGACACCGCGCAATCCTCTCATCTGGTCCGTCGTGGCGAGGCACCGGTAGGGGGGTAGGATCGCGCGGTGGGCGCGTCGCATGACAGGCCCGAGATCGTGGTCGTCTCGCCGCTGAAGACGTGGACGTGCGCTGCATGCGGGAGCAGCGATGCGGGCTGGCTGACGATGGACGATGGCGGTCCGCTGTGCCTTTCCTGTGCGGATCTCGCGCACCTGACGTTCCTCGGCGCCGGGGACGCGGCGTTGACGCGCAGGGCGCGCAAGCACAGCCGGCTGTCCGCCGTCGTTGTGCGTTTCAGCCGTGTGCGCAGGCGCTACGAGCGCCAAGGCGTGCTCGTCGAGGAGTCCGCACTGGAGCAAGCCGAAGCGCAATGCCTCGCCGACGAAGACGCCCGGTTGCGGCGTCGCCAGCGAGAGCGCGAGCGGCGCGTAGCCGAGGACGCGGACTTCGAGCGTGAGTTCGCGAATGAGATCGGCCGACTGTTTCCAGGCTGCCCGTCTGAGCGGGTGAAGGAGATCGCTTCACACACCAGCCGGCGTGGCAGTGGTCGTATCGGCCGGACCGCCTCCGCGCGGGCGCTGGACCCCGCCGCGATTACGCTCGCAGTAGTTGCGGCCGCGCGCCATCGCGAAAGCGACTATGACGATCTTCTGATGGCTGGCATCCAACGATCGCAGGCACGCGAACAGGTGCGCACAACGGTAGACAGCGTGCTGGCAGAGTGGCGCAAACCACCCAACTGACGCGCCCGGTCCCCTCGACGCCCCCACGTCCGTGCGCATACGTATCCCCTCGGCCGTGGTCGCAGTCACGCCGTTGTCGCGCCCCGCCTTTTGTCGGCAATCTGATAGACGCTGGGTTTCAAAGCGGCTGGATGGCGCACGCCGAAGGCGAACGCGTATAGCGCGAGGGGCCGAGTGGGGTGGGCGGCGGGAAGCATGATCAACCCGTACTGTCCGGTCGGCCACGGCACGTAGGTCTTCAGGCAGCCGCCGAGACGGGTCGCGTCTCGGCCCTCGGCATCGCATCGCTTCACGCGGGAAGCCGGCAGGCCGCCGTCACGGTCGAGCTCGCGGCGAAGCAGTTCGAGTGCGTTGCGAGCGACCGGCGGATGGTGGGTGAGGTCTTCGGCGATCGCGGGCTCGTCGAAGACGACCGGGAAGATCGGCCCGGCCGGCGCGTCCGGCACGCTCAGCCCTCGCCGTCTGTGGGCAGCTCTCCGAAGTGCTGCTCGAATTCCTCCGGGGACAGCTCGCGCACACCGTGACGGGTGAGGATCGCTTTCACGCTCAGGTCGGGGCGCAGCACTACACGCCCATCGGGACGCTGATCCTCGACCACGTAATCGCCCGACAGATCACCGCTGAGTGTCACATGAGCTGGCTCCATGCTTGCTAGTGTCGCACGCCGCCACGACCGATCCACGAGGACCTTCGTCGCGGGCTTCCCGCTGACGACCGCCGCGCCGCGGCCGACCGGCAAACGACCAGATAGCCCACGCGGGCTTCGCCCGCTGTAACCGAGCCTCCCCACAGGTCGGCTCTCCACCGACCCCGGCGTCGTGCATGCCGGCCGGCAGCCCTTTCGGGCTGCTCGCTCGCCGCTCGCTGACGCTCACAGGCTCACGCGGCCGGCGCACAACGCCAAGCCCGGACAGACTAGATGCACCGCTGTGCGGGCGCTGTGTCCGCGCTGTGCAAGTTCGTTGGCCGGTCCGGGGCAGTTGGGGTCTGTAGCTGGTTGTGATGACCGCAGCCAGCATCGGTGCCGCCAAGGGCGGCGGCTACGCGCGCTACCTGGAGTCAAAGACCGTGATCCCTGAGCGCGGCGACTACTACCTCTCCCCTGACGGGGAGTCCACCCAGGCACCCGGCCAATGGCTCGCCTCGCCGGACACGCTCGCCCGCCTCGGTATCGAGGGCTCCACCGTCGAAGGCCGTGACTTCATCTCGCTGATGGAGGGCAAGCACCCCAGGTCAGGACGCTGGCTGCGCGATGCCGGCTCCAACGGCGCTCGCGGCGGCGGGATCGACCTGACCTTCAGCGCCCCCAAGTCGGTATCCGCCGTGTGGGCGCTCGCCGGCGAGTCCCAGCGCCGCGAGATCGAAACCGCACACGCTGCTGCGGTCAACGAGACGATCGTGCACCTGACCGACACCGTGCCGACCGTGCGCCGGCGCTCCCACGGGCACGTGTTCGAGGAGCCGGCACGGGACGTCGTGGCCGCCGAGTACCTGCACACCACCGCCCGCGGCGTCCTCGAGACCGACGCGCCCGACCCGCAGCTGCACAGCCATGTGGTCATCACGAGCGCTGTGCGCGATGACGGGAAGATCGTCGCCGTCGCCTCACGGCCGATTTTCCGCTCCGCCCGCGAGCTTGGCGCCTACTACCGCTCATCGCTCGCGCACCAACTGCAGCAGCGGGGTTATGCGATCGAGCGGGGCACCGGCAAACACGGCCGCTACTTCGAGATAGCAGGCCTGCCCCAGGGCCTGCTGGACGCCTTCTCCTCCCGCAGCCGCGAGGTCGCCAGGGCCGCCGAGCGCTTCCGCGCGAAGTGGGGCCGTGCACCCGAGCGCGGCGAGCTCAGGCGGCTCAAGCTGGAGAACCGCAAAGCCAAGGTGCTCATCACCCGCGCCGACCTGCAGCAAGCCTGGGATGACACGGCCGCGCGCTTTGACTTCGCCGGCGAGCAGCCCGGCCGGCTGCCCGGTGCCGCCGTCGAGCGCCCGCCGCAGGGTCCGCTTGAGGATCGTGTCGAGCAGCGTCTGACCGAGCGCGCCGCGACCTTCGAGCCAGGCGAGTTCCGGGCGGTGCTGCTGGAGCAGTCCGTCGGCGAGCTCTCACCCGGCGACGCGCTCGAGCGCTCACGGGCGATGATCGCCGAACGCCGCGTCCTCCCGTTGGAGGGCGGCCTGATGACGACGCTCACCGTGCGTGCGCGCGAGCAGGCGATCGAGCGCGCCTTCACCGCGCTTGCCGCCGGTAGGGGCCGCGACGTTGGCGTCCAGGCTCGCGTGCTCGCCGGCGACCAGATCGCCGAGCGGATCGGCGCACACCTCAGTGTCGAGCAAGCACACGCGCTGGAGGTCATCACCGGCCCAGAGCGAGCCGCGATCCTCGTCGGGCCCGCCGGGACCGGCAAGGGCGTCGTCATCGACGCCGCCGCCAGAGCCGAGCAGCACGTCGGCAACCAGACACTGGGGATCGCGGTGTCCGGTTCCACCGCGCAGCGCCTCGGCCAGGACAGCCCCGCGCTCGCCGGCCAAACGCTGACCCTCGACGCGCTCGTCTCGCGCGTACAGCGCGGCCAGCTCACAGTCGACCAGCACACGACGATCTACTTCGATGAGGCCGGGATGGCCGACACCGACCGCCTCGGCCGGCTCACCGAAGTCGTGGAGCAAACCGGGTCAAAGCTCGTGGCGATCGGAGATGCGGCGCAGTTGCCCTCGATCGGGGCGGGCGGCATGTTCGCCCGGCTCTCAGATATCGCCCCGAGCGCCGAGCTCTCGAACATCCGCCGCACGCTTGACCGCGACGAACAGCGCGCCTGGGCGGACCTCCGCGCGGGCCGTTCAGACCGCGCGATGGCGCACTACCACGCGCGCGGGCAACTGCACATGGCAGACACCCGCGACGAGGCCGTCGAGCACGCCGCGCAGAACTGGGCGACGCTCACCGAGACCCTCGACCCGAGCGAGGTCGCGCTGATCTCTGACGCCTCAAACCAGGAGATCGGCCGGCTCAACGCCCGCGCCCAGCACTTCCGTGCAGAGCGCGGCGAACTTGGCGACCTGGAAATCCCGGTGCCCGGCGTCCACTACGGCATCCGCCAGGGCGACCGGGTGGCGCTGATCGACCAGCACCGCGAGCCCGGTGTGGAGCGGATCGAGAACGGCAGCCGCGGTGAAGTCCTCGACATCACCCCGGCCGGCGAGGTGCTGATCGAGTTCGACGTGACCGGCCGCCGGCGAACGATCACCGGCGAGGACCTCGCTCGTGTGCGGCTCGGCTACGCCCAGCACATCCACCGCGCCCAGGGCGCGACCGTCACCCGAACCGTGGTCGTCACCGGCGGCTGGCAGACCAGCAAGGAGCCCGCCTATGTCGAGGCGTCCCGTGCCCGCCAAGGAACCTGCTGGTTCGTCTCGCGCGAGGATCTCGGCGTCGAGGGGCACGACACCGACCGCATCCAGCGGCTCGCCGAGAACATGCGCCGCAGCCACGCGCAGACGCCGTCGCTCGCGCACCCAGAGCTGGCCGACCGCGACTGGGGCACGAACTTCCACCGCCAGCTCGCGCCGAGCCGCACCAGCCGGATACCGGGGATCGTCCGCGCGATCAACCGGATCGTCAACCCACCAGCACAGGAGCGAACACGATGAGCCAACGAGTCCAAGTCGTCCTATCCGACCCCATAGCCCTCCAGCTCCGCGAGCTCGCCGCCCGCGGCGACACACCACACTCGACGCTCGCCGCACAGTTCGTCGCAAGCGAAATCGCGCGCGCCATCAAGAACGGCCACGTTCGCCCGCTGCGCTCAGCCCCCGTGCTCGCCGACGCCAACAGCGGCGAGCGACCGCCCTGGCTTGAGCCCTACGGCGGCGACCCCGAATGGCGCCAGCAAATGTGGGGCGCCATCGTCGCCCTGCGCGGCCGCTACCCCCACCACCTCGACGCGCTCAAAGACAAATGGTGGACCGACGAATCAACCCTCGAGACACTCAGCGCACTCGCCATCTGGCGAGCAGAACTCGACGAAACACGCCAAGACCCCCGCGACGAGCTCGCCTTCCAAACCCAGCTCAACGACTACGCCCAACTCCTACGCCAAAAAAGCGGTGGCGTCACCAAGACATGGAAACCCGGCGCGACGCCACCAGAGTGGGCGGGCGACTGACAGGAGCCAGAGCGCGCAACCCGAGCCGTTACCACGAGCTGCTCGTACGGTGCTTACCCAGCAGACATGGCCGACGATGAGGACGGCCTCGCGGCGCTGTGCGTTGGCTTCCGCGCCGTCGGTACGCCGCGCCGCCGCGGCCCTGGGCGCCAGAAGTGAGCCGCCGCGAAAACGGTGGCGGCGAAGGGCGCCAAAAGCAGAGGCCCAAGGGAGACGCGAAGGAACGCCAAGCGCCCCGCGCAGCCACGCGAGTTCGTAACGGGCAGCCCGGCATATCCCCGAACTGGCAGCGAGGATCGGCATAAAGCAGAACTACCTCGACAGGGTGCTGAGCGCGCTGGAACGGGGAACAAAAGGTGCAGAAGCAGGGACGCGGCCGCTGCTTGCCCCGAATCTGCCCAGCCAGCTAATCCAGCTGTGTCCTGATACAACTTCGTGCCCGACGGGTAGGCTGTCGCGAACCAAAAGATCGGGGCGCTTCGATCGTGGCCGACGAGCCGGTGTTGCGGTTGGTGGGGGTGTCGAGGGGTTTTCCGCGTGGGCGGGAGCGCGTGATGGTGTTGCGCGATGTCTCGCTGGCGGTCGAGGCCGGGTGGCTGGTCGCCGTGCTCGGCGGCCGGGGAGCGGGCAAGACCACTCTGATCCGGGTCGCGTCGGGCACGCTGCCCGCCGACGAAGGCGACGTATTCA
>Ga0102924_1007222_pt1 | contig 10239 bp, 12 predicted proteins | sample PaiPotPPM11metaG_FD_80116 | JGI IMG/M metagenome (GOLD analysis project Ga0102924, IMG submission 80116) | Iron sulfur acid spring bacterial and archeal communities from Banff, Canada, to study Microbial Dark Matter (Phase II) - Paint Pots PPM... ...
GGTCAGAGGGCGGCGTGGCGGGCGTCGAAGCAGGATCGATTGGGCAGCCCATATCCTGGGTAAACCACGTCGGCGATTTGGGCCCAAGGAGGATTGAATGCAAGGATCAAGATGGTTCCGCAGGGCGGCCTCGGGTGTAGTCGTCAGCCTCACGGCAGCGGCCGGCTGTACCGGGCTGGCCGTCAGCGCCCACGCGACCTCAAGCTTCACGTTCCGGAGGGTGGCCGGTGCGGATCGCTTCGCGACGGCGGACCAAATCGATCGGAAGGCCTTCCCGGCCGGGGAGCCCACTGTGTTCTTGGCCGATGGCATGCTTGGGCATCAATCGGATGCGCTGGCGGCGAGCGGCCTCGAGGGACTGAGGACACAGGGCGTGCTCCTCACCGACAACACCGGCCAGGTGCCTCCCAACACGCTGACGGCGCTGGGGGGCAACAAGGTCACGACCGTCAACGTCCTGGGTGGTACCGCGGCGGTCAGCTCAGCGCAGATCACCCAACTGCGGACCGCCGGCTACACGGTCAACACCCCGTACCAGGGCGCGACCCGCTACGACACAATGAAGATGGTTGACGAGACCATCGGCGCCGCCAACGTGGGCACTGACACGTCCGGCAAGAAGACCGGCCTCCTCGCCTCCGGTGATGATACCCATCTCGTCGACGCGCTTTCGGCCGGCGGCTTGGCTTACAGCAAGCACTTCCCGATCATTCTCACCAACTCGTCCTCCCCGACGCTTCAGCCTCAGGCCGCCCAGGTCATCAGCGACCTCGGCATCACGGCGCTGATCGTAGTAGGCGGTACCGCCGCCGTGCCGGCTTCGCAGTACGCCGGCTTGGCGGGCGTCACCATCGACCATGTGGCTACAGGATCGGACCGGTCGGCGACGTCCAAGGACCTCTCGGAGTACGCCATTAGCCAACGTTGGGACGTCAACACGGGCATGAGCCTCGCCCGCGGTGATGACGGTGCTGACGCACTAGCCGCCGCACCGCTCATCGGCGGCGGGAAGCTCCCGCAGTTGGTCACCAACTCGCCGACCGATGTGGGCTCTGCGACTGCCTTCGCCTCGGCCCATGCCTCGACGCTGGCCGGGCCGTCGCCTGCCCTTGGCGGGCCGGTGGCCGTTCCCGACCAGCAGCTGTCCGCCATTGCGACCGCCGGCGGCGGCACGTTCCCGTAAACCTCCGGGTCGGTGCCCTCGCACATCGTGGGATGCGCTTCCCCAACCGGGGACCATCATCTCCGTTGGCGCCGGCAGTCTGAGGAGACGTGAGTAGTGTCGAACCCGATGCCGAACAAGACCCCGTTCACCGGTGATCCCGAAGCCGACCAACTCCTGACGGACAATCCGTTTGCCCTTCTTTGTGGCATGTTGCTCGACCAGCAGGTGCCGATGGAATGGGCGTTCCGAGGCCCGCTCGAGCTTCGACGCCGGCTGGGGGGACTCCGCCCGGCCGACATCGCCGCCATGGAGCCCGACGAAGTGGTGGCGACCATGGTGGCCAAGCCCGCGCTCCATCGCTATCCGGCGTCGATGGGCCGGCGGGTCCACGATCTGGCCGTGTTCGTCACGGAGCGGTACGACGGCCAGGCGGAGCGGATCTGGACGGGGGTTGAGGATCCCGCCGAGCTGATGGCCCGGCTCCGGGAGCTGCCCGGATACGGGCCACAGAAGGCGGCCATCTTCCTGTCCATCCTGGGCAAGCGTCTGGGCGCCGCCCCTCCGGGGTGGGAGGTGGTCGCCGGCCCCTACGGTCAGCCCGGCCACCGGTCGATCGCCGACGTGGACGGTCCGGGGGCCATCCACAAGGTCCGCGCCTTCAAGCAGGACATGAAGGCCAAGGCGAGAGCGGCCAAGAGCCGGAAGGCCGCCGACCCGGGCTGAGCGCTCCCGCCCGGCTCGCTCAGCCCAGCGGGATCGGAGCCGGGAGTCCGGGAAGGGTCGTGCTGGTGGAGGACGTGCTCGACGTCGAAGACACGGTCGTGCTCGTGGTCGAGGACGTGCTCGTCGTGGTCATCGGCGCCTGGCACTGCGACGGGACCGACGGCGTCGTGGTCGACCCGCCGCCAGGGAGCGTCGTCGACGCCTGGCTCGTCGTCGACGATCCGCCGCCCACCAGCGTCGTCAGGATCCCGCCCGGCGAGGTGGTGGTGCTCGAGGTCGGCACCACACAGGTGGCGTCCCCGGACGCCTGCTGGAGGACGGCGTCGCTGACCGCCGCCGTGCCGCCCAGGGCGTCCACCTCGGCCAGCGTCCCGTCGACGCTCTGGAGCCAGCTGGCGGTGTCGACCCCGAGCACGGTCGGCGACACGGTGAGCACGATCGGGTACGGACCGAGCTTGCCCGCCTCGGCCCCTCCAGCCAGCGAATCCGGGTAGTTGTCGCCGCGGGCGAGGTCCGCCAGGGTGTTCTTGAACTTCAGGTAGGCGATGGCGTAGTCGGCGACCTCAGCCGCCGTCTGCTGCCGGTTGGTCCCGGCCAGGCGCTGGGTCGTGATGCCCATCGACTGGATGGACTGCTCGGTGGCGCTGCTGACGGCGGCGGTGCCGCCGAGGATGAGCGCGGCCTTGATCCCGAGGGTCTGGAGGGCACTGGCGGTGGCCGGGCTGAGGCTGGCGGGGGTGGTCAGCAGCAGCGGGAAGTGGTTGGCGAAGGCGACGGGGCCGCCGGCCAGGGCGTCCGGAAAGTCGACGCCGGTGGCGATCAAGGCGGTCTTCAGCCCGTTGATGGTCCCGATCGTGGTGCTCGGCACCGATTCGGCGACCAGGGCAGCCGTGTCGTAACGGTCGGCTCCGGCGATCCGCTCGGTGACCAGGTTGCCGCCGGCGGCGTTGGTGGACGGGGTGGCCTCCAGCTCGGCCTGGACGGCCTGGCTGATGGCATTGGTGCCGCCCAGGATCGCCACGTCTTTGACCTTCATGTCCTTGAAGGCCTGAAGGGTGGCGGCGGGGACGGTGTCGGCGTCGGTCAGCAGGACAGGGGCGTTGTAAGCGCCGGCCAGGTAGTTGCCCGCCAGGGCGTCGGCGAAGCCCTTGGTGCCGTCGGGGAAGTCCTGGCCCCGGGCCAGGACTGCCGCCTGGGAGCCGGTGGGGAACGCATGCTCAGCCAGCGCCAGGGCCGTGCCGTATCGGTCGGGGCCGGCGTAGCGGTTGGTGGTGACCTTGGCGACGGCGTGAGCGGACGGCAGCAGGGCAAGCGAGGTGGCACCCGCCGCCAGGACGACGATCGCCACCGCGGAACGCTTCCTCGTTGCCCAGCTCATCCACAGACCTCCCCACGGATCCTTCGTCACGCACCCTAGCCGGATCACGTCCCCGCGGAGGTCAGCTCAAGTCGCCGTCCACGCCCAGGAGCCGGGCTCGGGTGACCGCACGCGCCCCCCGCCAGAGGCCGAGACCGGCGACGATCCAGGCCACCGCCCCGATCCACAGCTCACCGACCCCCTTGCCGAACACCGCCCCGCTCGACTGGGCGTAGGAGAGGAGGATCGCCGGCAGTGTCACCAACCCGGACGCCTGCTGGGCGGCGGCCGCGCTCTTGACACGGGCCGACATACGCAGGACCACCGAGAGCGTCAGCGCCAGGAACGGGGGCACCACCCACACCATCAGCACCCACCACTGGGCGGTGGGGAAGAACCAGCCGCCGACGTGGGGACCCACGATCAGGTTGACGATGAGCGAGTACACCCCGAACCCCACCAGCGTCGTGAGATATCCGGGCACCAGGCTGGCGATGAGCTTGCCCGTGTACAGCTCGCGCTCGGTGGCGGGGCAGTGCGACAGCCACTCGCCCGTGCCCTTCTCCCGCTCGCCGACGAGGCAGTTGGCCCCGACGGCGGTGGAGATCATCATGGGCACGATGACGGCCAGCGGGGCGAACAGATAGACGGCGAGGGCATAGCTCGCCTTCACCGCCGCGCTGGCGTGGGGCGCCCGGTGGTTGATGGCCGCCCGGGCGCTGCCGGGCAGCACCGTCAGGGTGGCGCCCACCTTCTGGACCAGGTCGTTGCCCTGGACGTGGGTGATGGCCCACAACAGGGCGGCCGGGGACACCACGAAGAAGAAGCCGGCCAGGACGACCATCGGGACCCAGAAGTCGGGGCTCTGGTAGAGCTGGCGGAGATCGGTGGCAGCGACCGTCCACGTACGGGAGCGGGAGCGTGGGCGGCGGCGCGTCCCCACCAGTGGTCGGGTCGGGATCTCGACGCTGGGCAGCGAGGTCACGCCAGGGCCTCGTCGAGCTCAGCGACCTCGGCCGGCATCCCTCGGGTCCGGACGGCGAAGTACAGCTCCTCGAGGGTCGGCTGGTGAGGAGCCACCCGGGTCACCCGCACACCGGCGGCGGCCAGGGCCGCCACCAGCTCCGGAACCCGGCTGAGGTCGTCGACCTCGACCGACGCGGGTCCGTCCCGGCGGTCATAGCCGGTGACCCCGTCCAGCAGACGGAGGATGTCGAGGGCCCTCCTGTCCTCGGCGTCGACGACCACCAACGGACGAGGCCAGAACATCCGGACGAGCTCGTCCGGAGCCCCCGAGATCAGGCTGTGGCCACGCTCCATCATCACCACCTGATCCGCCAGCCCCTCGGCTTCCATCAACAGGTGGGTGCACATCACCACCGTCCGGCCCTGGGCGGCCATGTCATCGATCAGCCGGAGCACGGCGTGGGAGGACTCCGGGTCGAGTCCGGAAGTGGGCTCGTCGAGAAGCAGGAGATCGGGGTCGTGGAGGATGGCTCGGGCCAGCGCCAGCCGGGTCTTCATGCCCGTCGAGTAGCCGCCCACCCGGAGATGGAGGGCGGTCTCGATGCCGAACTGGGCGGCGGCCTCCTCGATCGGCGCGTCCTCACCCAGGCGGTAGAGCTCGGCGGCGTAGACGAGGTTGTCCCAGCCCGAGAGGCGGTCGTACAGCGACGGCTTCGCCGACACCACGCCGCACCGGCGGCGCACCTGCTCGCCATCGGTGGCAGGGTCGAGGCCGAACGTCCTGACCGTTCCCGCTTCGGCCGGGAGGGCCCCCGTGATCAGGCGGACGGCGGTGGTCTTGCCCGCCCCATTGGGACCGAGCAGCACGGTGACCGTGCCCTGGGGGGCGACGAGCGACAGGTCGTCGAGGGCGACCTTCCCGGAGAACGCCCGCCGTACGCCGCGCAGCTCTACGACCGGAGCGTTGTCCATGCCAACGTTCTATCGGCAACCGGGTCGTTCGGTTGACGGCTACCGTCGAACGGTGCTGGTGTTCGCCAACGGGGCGCCGCTCGAGCTCGGCGAAGACGCCACCGTCGCCACCCTGATCGAGGCCTTGGGCCTGACCGGGCGGGTGGTGGTGGTGGAGCGCAACGGGGAGCCGGTCGACCGCCGGTCGGTGGCGACGACCGAGCTCACCCCCGGCGACCGCTGCGAGGTCGTCCGCGCCGTGGCGGGGGGTTAGGCGGCCGTGGCCGGACTTCTCGACGGGCGCCGGCTGTACCTCTGCACCGCCGACCGACCTGACGTCCAGCGCTTGGTGGCGGCGGCGATCGCCGGAGGCGTGGACGTCGTCCAGTTGCGGGACAAAGGTCTGGAGGCCAGGGGCCTGCTCCGCCGTGCCGCGCTGGTGCGCCAGGTGTGCGCCGACACCGGTGTGCCGTTCATCCTCAACGACCGGCCCGACCTCGCCCTCGAGGCGGGCGCCGACGGGGTCCACGTCGGCCAGGACGACGTGAGTCCGCGCACGGCCCGGCGCATCCTGGGTGACGAGGGCGTCATCGGGCTCTCCACCCACTCGCCGGACGACCTGACGGCCAGCCTCGACGAGCCGGTGGACTATGTGTCGGCAGGACCGGTCACCCCGACCCCCACCAAGCCGGGACGGCCCGGGGTGGGGCTGGCCTACGTCCGCCACGCCGTGACCCACGCCGGTCGCCCGGTCTGGGTCACCGGAGGGGCCTCACCGGCGACGGTGGCCGGCATCGTCGGCGCCGGTGCCCGCCGAGTGGTGGTCGTTCGCTGGATCACCGAGGCCGCGGACCCCGAGGGCGCCGCCCGGCAGCTCCGCCGGGCGCTCGACGCCGCGATCGAGCAGACGGAGTCCGACGAAGGCGCCGACCCCTCACCCGCCTGAGCCCTCCTCAGGCCTCGCCCCGCTCCAACCACCCGAGGAGGATCGCCACCACCCGGGGGTCGTGGCGGAGGCGGTGGCCGGCCGTCGCCACCACCCGCAGGTCCCCCTGCCCCTCGGCGGCGTCGGCCAGGGCCCGGGCCTCCATCAGCGGGACCTCGGCATCGGCCGACCCGTGCACGATGAGGAGCGGTCGCGGGGGCACGGCGGCCGCCGACCGGAGCGGGTCCATGGCGCGGATCTGGTCGGCCCACCCGTCGACGGCCTCGGGGGACTCCTCATCCATGATCCCCGCCTCGCGCGCCACCGCCGCCAGCGCAGAGGGATCGGCGATCCACGGCGACAGGTCAGATGGCGTGGCCAGGGCCGCCACCCCACCGATTCCCGGATCCAGGGCGGCCAAGCGGAGGGCCAGGGTGCCCCCGAAGCCGAAGCCGGCGAGCCAGACCGTGGACGCCTCGCCCCGTAGGTAGGCCGCGGCGGCGGTGAGGTCTTCCAGCCACCCTGCGGGGCTGAACTGTCCCGGAGACTGCCCGGCGCCCCGGAAGCTGAAGGACAGCGCCGCCCACCCCGCCTCCCGGGCGACTCGGTCGGCCAGCTCCGGGAACGTCCGTGATGCGGTCGCCCCGGACCCCGGACCGGTGGGGAGGCCGTGGGCGATGACCAGACCGGTGCGGGTCGCGTCGCGGGCGGCCGATGACGGCGGGCGGGCCAGGTGCGACTCCAGACGGCGGCCGTCGACGACAAGGGGCCCGGATCCAGGGGCGGCGGCGGGATCGTCCCTCTGAGCCGCCTCAGCCGGGATCTGAGACCCCGGCGAGCTCAGACCGGGACCACGCAGTGCCGGCAGGGCCGGTAGCCCCGGTTGCGCGCCTCGGCCAAGAGGTCGGGCCCGAAGGAGGCGAACTGCTCGGAGCCCATGAGCTCGTCGATGCGGCACGCCTCGACGACGCGGTCGAGGTCGTGGACCCGCATGTGACGCTTGTCCCCCAGCCACTCGTAGTGCTCGAAACGGGTCGGGCGGGCCATGGGCCGCAGTGTAGGGCCGGACGTGCTGAGGGGCGCCCCCAGGGGCGCCCCTCAGTCGAGATGTTGCTGGAAAGGCACCGAACGTCCGTGCCGCGCCGGGCGGGACCATCTCCCGGCTGGGACGTTGCGGCGGGTAACTGGCTGGGTTTCGCCAGGTGGTCCAGCGAGCCGCCTCAGCGGCCAGCCACCTCCAGGGTCCCGCAACTTTGACTACTCAGTTGGACCACCTCCTTTCTCTGGTGGTTCCATCAAACCACACCAGGAGGGGTCGTGTGCGACGGTTCTTCAGCTGTCGATCTCGCCCGGTGACGCCTCCGGCCCGATGGCCCCGATGGCGTCGAAATAGCCGAATTGGGCGTCGAGCACGGCCGCCACCTGGTCCTCCGAGTAGGGCGAGTCGACGGCCCTGGCCTTCTGGAGGACGAAGTCCGCAACCTCCTCCTGGCCCACGACCACTGAGCCGTCCGGCGGGGGTGGCTCGTCGCCGGCGGACATGCCCTTGGCCCGCAGGAACTCGAGGTTCCACTCGAGGATGCGGCGTACATCGTCGAAGCTGAGCACGGCGCTGACCTCGAAGGGGAGGTGGTGGCCGACCCACTCCGTCGCCTCGTCGATGTCGAACACCGCACGCGGAGGCTCCCGGTCGAGCCGCCGGGCCTCCCGCCCCACGACGATGGCGGCGATGAGGAAGACGACCGCCAACACGAGCACGACAAACAGCACGACCATGCAGCGGACAATGGTAATCGTGGCTGCCGGGCCCGACCGCCATCCGCGGTCGGGTGACCCCGCCGCTCAGAGCCCGATGCGCTGGGCCAGCAGCTCCCGGTGGTAGGTCGGGTCACCGAGGTAGAGCTCATCGGTCTTTGCCCGCTTGAAGTAGAGGTGGGCCGGGTGCTCCCAGGTGAAGCCGATGCCGCCGTGGATCTGGATGTTCTCGGCGGCGGCGTGGAAGTAGGCGTCGGAGCAGTACGCCTTGGCCAGCGACGCCACCACCGGGAGCTCGTCGGAGTCCTCGGCCGCCGCCCAGCCGGCGTAGTAGGCCGCCGACTTGGCCGATTCCACCTCGAGCAGCATGTCGGCGCACTTGTGCTTGATGGCCTGGAAGGACCCGATGGGCCGCCCGAACTGGACCCGGACCTTGGCGTACTCGACGCTCATGTCGAGCACCTTCTGGGCCCCGCCGACCTGCTCGGCGGCCAGCGCCACCGCGGCCAGGTCCAGGGTCTTGGAGAGCGTCTTCCAGCCCTCGCCCTCGACTCCCACCAGCCGGGCGGGGGTGTCGGCGAACTCCAGCTTGGCCTGCTTGCGGGTCTGGTCCATCGTCGACAGCGGGGTGCGCGTGAGTCCCGGGGCGTCACCCGACACGGCGAACAGGGAGACGCCGGCCGGCGTCCGGGCCGCCACCAGGATGAGGCCGGCGGTGTGACCGTCGAGCACGAAGCTCTTGGTGCCGGTCAGGGTGTAGCCATCGCCCGCCTTGGAGGCCGGCAACGTCACCCCCGCCTCGTCCCACTTCCCGGACTCCTCGGTGAGGGCCAGGGTGGCGATGGTCTCGCCTGAGGCGATGCCCGGGAGGAGCTCCTTGTTGGCCGCGTCGTCGCCCGACGCCAGCAGGGCGTTGGCGGCCAGCGCCACCGTCGAGAAGTACGGCGCGCACAGCAGCGAGCGCCCCATCTCCTCGAGCACGACGATGAGCTCCACGTAGGTGTATCCCGACCCGCCGAACTCTTCGGGGATGGCCAGGCCCTGGAGGCCGAGCTGGTTGGCCATCTGCGACCAGACCGCCGGGTCGTAGCCCTCGGTGGTCTCCATGAGACGCCGCACCTCGGTCTCGGGCGACTTGTCGTCGAGGAAGCGGCGAACGGACTTGCGGAGTTCTTCTTGCTCCTCGCTGAAGGCGAAGTTCACGGTTGATGGCTCCTTCTGCGGCGGCGGCTCAGCCCACAATTTCTACTAGACCGGGCGGTCAAGACGCACGTGGGTGACAACATGGGCCCATGGCCACGCCCCTCGAGCTCCACTGGTCCGACACCGACGCCGAGGTTCACAAGACCGTGGTGGGGCCCATGGACAACAACGTGTTCATCCTCCGCTGCAAGGCGACCGGAGATGCGGTCCTGATCGACGCCGCCAACGAGCACGACCGGCTCCTGGAGCTGTGCCGGGACCTCGGGGTGCGGTCCGTCATCGAGACCCACGGCCACTGGGACCACATCCAGGCCGTGCCCGCCCTCCGCGACGCCGGGTACTCGGTCGGCGTGACCGCCGCCGACTCGGCGATGCTGCCGTCCTACGACGAGGTGATCGGCGACGACGCCGTGATCGGCGTGGGCCGGCTGCGCCTGCGCACGATCGCCACGCCCGGGCACACCCCGGGATCCATCTGCTACCGGCTGGAGGGGACCCCGGTCCTGTTCAGCGGGGACACGCTCTTCCCGGGGGGGCCGGGGAACACCTCGTTCGAGGGCAGCGACTTCCAGACCATCATCCGGTCGATCGAGGACCGTCTCTTCGCCACCCTGCCCACCGACACCCTCGTCTTGCCCGGGCACGGGGACGACACGACCATCGGCGCCGAGCGCCCTCACCTGCAGGAGTGGGTCGACAGGGGCTGGTAGACCTGCGCGGGTGGACGCCCTCGAGGCCATCTTCGCCCGGCGGTCGGTCGGCCGGCTGACCTCGCCCGGACCCTCCGAGCAGGAGCTGGACACCATCCTGCGGGCGGCGGCCGCCGCCCCGGACCACCTGTCGCTCCGCCCGCTCCGGCTGATCGTGCTGGCCGGCGGACCGAAGGACGACTTCGGCGCCGTCCTCGCCGGGGCCTACCTCGCCCGCTGTCGCTCTGCGGGCGAGGAGGCCGTGCCGGCCCTCGCCGAGAAGGAGCGCACCAAGCTGGGGCGGGCCCCGGTCGTGGTGGTCGTGGCCGCCGCCGAGACCGGGGGTGGGCGCATCCCGTTCGTCGAGCAGCAGCTGGCCGCGGGGGCGGCCGCCGAGAACGCCCTGGTGGCGGCCACCGCCCTTGGCTACGGGTCCATGTGGCGGACCGGTGATGCCGCCTACGACGCCACCGTCAAGGCCGCCCTCGGGCTGGATGAGTGGGAC
>Ga0102924_1007223_pt1 | contig 10239 bp, 9 predicted proteins | sample PaiPotPPM11metaG_FD_80116 | JGI IMG/M metagenome (GOLD analysis project Ga0102924, IMG submission 80116) | Iron sulfur acid spring bacterial and archeal communities from Banff, Canada, to study Microbial Dark Matter (Phase II) - Paint Pots PPM... ...
CACCAGCATCGTCTCGTAAAGCCCGCGGCCCAACAGACAGCCCCCAAGCTCGCACGTCTGCGCGATGTGGAAACGAAACTGCTCCTCCTTAGGGGCCGTCCAGGAGAACGCGCCCTCGCGGTCGGCGATAAAGCCGTCCACCGAGACGCTCATCGAGTAGATCAGCATGGCTTCAAGCTCATCGCACCGGAGCGACGGACGATGATCGCGACGAAGTTCACCATTGAGCTTGACATCGGGCTCTCCTTCCTTCTGCAGGCTGCTCTGCCACAGCTAGTGACCGATCGCGAGAAAAAACGCATCGTGTGGGCGGTCCAAGCGATCGTACGGCCATTGCCGACGCCGCACTGAGATCCCCGAAGCGGAACCCCCGACTCGACACTTGGGAGGTTTCTGGCTTCGCCGATGATCGAGAGCTGGCCCGAGCCACTGATTTTGCGGCGGATTACCGGGGATTGGGCACAGAAACGCGCTCTGTGCCCGTCGCGTGTTCGGCTACGTGTCAGCCGGCAGAAGCCGGAACGCCTTGCCGCCCGCCAGCGGTCTGACAATGCGAAAGTGTCGCTCGTCGAGCGTGGCGATCTCGATCGTGCCAAGCCGCTCCGCCAGGGCAACCAGCGAGGCGTCCGCGAGGCCAAGACCAGTGTCGGCGTACCGCCCTGCGATCTTCACCACGGAGGCGATCGCGCCCGGCCACCATTCGATCAAATAGGCGCCGGCGGCAAGATCCTTGTGCAACGCACGCTGCGCCGCGCGGCCACCACGGACTCCGACGAGATGATCGACCTCCGCGATGATCAGCGGCGTCGTCGCGAGGTCCTCGTCTGCACCATCGAGCCATCGGGCGACCGCGGCGTGATGGTCATCCGCGGCATTCATGTAGGCGACGACGACCGACGTGTCAACGACAATCACTGCTCGCCGAAGCCCGACTCGGCAAGATGCTCGTCGGGACGCGACGCGAGGTCGGCAGGACCGCGGAACGCCCCTCGCGCCTGAGGCTTGACCCGGAGCGAGCCGCCGGCCGCCTCACGCAGCGCCTGCCGGATCAGCTTCGCCTTGGTCGTCCCCTCGGCAGCCGCACGACGTGTAAGAGCCACATCGATCTCGGGCGCAATGTAGATGCTCGTCTTCTTCACGGGATCGGATTCTACCACCTACCACCCGTCACCTATCGCGCGCTCGAGGGGTATGGCATGACTGCACACTATTCACGCACTTCGTGCCAAACCCCCGATCAGGGAGTCCGATTCGAACATCGGCGGCTGTGCCCAATCCCTGCCCGACCTCCACGCTCTCTCGTCCAACAAAAAACCCAGCATTTGCTGGGTTTTTTCAATCGGGGCGCCCGGATTTGAACCGGGGACCTCACCGACCCGAACGGTGCGCGCTACCAGGCTGCGCCACGCCCCGATGATCCAAGTATTCCATAGGGGCGGCGGCCGACCGCCGGCTCACTAGCCGCCGCCGAGCTGCTACTTGAGGAGGCCCAGCGTGTCTCGGACGGTTTTGACCGGATTCGGAACGTTGTTGAGAACCTTGCCGACAGGCGGGAGGTTCAGCTGCGGCAGCTGGGGCACCTGCACCTTGGGCAGTTGTTGGAGCTCCGGGGGCGCCGACGGGTTCAGCGGCGGCAACTTCACCGTCAGGCCGGGTGCGCCTCCGTGGTTGTTGGACGGCGCCTGAGGATTGACGGCGCGCCCTACGATCGAGACCTGCTGCGGTGCTGTCGCCGCACCGCCACTCGTACGCGTGCCGCTCCCCTTCACGGAGCCGTGATGACGTGCGCCGCGTAAGCTGACGAGTGAGCGGTGGTGCTGTGTTGGGCCGCTCGTAGATCGGGCGGCGACGCTGAGCCGCGACGGTGCCGCCTTCGACGGCCCGCGCGAGCCGACGACGGAGACAACGCCGCCACCTGCGATCGCGATCGCCGCGACGGCGGCCGCAGCCCGACCGAGCGCTGGCACCAGAGAGCCAGGGCCAACCATTTGGAGAGCGGTCTGAACAGACTGAAGCGACGCCACGGAATGCGAGCTCGACGCAGTCGTCGCCTCGTCGTCTGCTCCACCGCGGCGCCAGCGCAGGAATGCGGGGATCGGGAGCAGCGCGGCCACCTTCTCGGCGAGCGTTGGCGGTCGAAGGACCGACTCGTCGATACCGGCGAGCCAGGCGTGGCGCCGACACGGCTGGCAATGGGACACGTGGCGGGTCAGGCGACGGCGCTCGCGAATCCCGAGCGCGGGAACCGTCCGTGCCCCGCCGGCGTCAATCACCGCGCGAACCTGCTCGCAGCGCTGCCCGCTGGCGATCTCCTCGTACTCCTGGCCGAGCCGGCGCCGGGCTCGGAAGAGCGTGCTTTCGACAACCGGCCGAGTCATCCCCATCCGCCGTCCGATCTCGGTGTAGGACAGTCCCTCGAGCTCGCGGAGCACGAGAATCTTGTGGTGGTTGTCGGACAACCCGCGGAAGGCACCGCACAGGTCGTCCAGCTGCTGCCGGCGCTCGAGAGACGCGTGCGGCGATTGCGCCGGCGCGGCCGCTGGCGGAGCCGGAGCGTCGGGCTGGTAGTCAGACGCTAGCGGGACCTCCTGGATGCGGCGCGTGCGCCGGAACTCGTCGATGGAGGCGTTCTTGGCGATCTCGTAGATCCACGGCTTGAACGCGATCGGGCGTTCGGTTGCGCGCATGCGGCGTAGCGCCGAGATGAATACCTCTTGCGCGATGTCCTCGGCGCGCCCGTGATCGCCGACGATGCCCAACACGTAGGTGACGATCCGCCTTCCGTAGCGCGAGTACAGCTCCTCGAAGGCCCGGTCGTCGCCGCGTCTAACGGCCGCCACGAGCTCCTGCTCTCGGTCGGCAAACGGGGGGCGCGAAACGCGCCCTACTTGAGAATCAATCTCTGCTAGCGCCGACATGCCCAACGGCCCCTACCCGGGGTTTGCGAACTGTACCTTGCACTCGAACAGCGCGCAAGGGGCCACCACCGATTCCGCTCCGACCGGACGAAAGCTCGGCGAAGGATTGAGACCGTCTGCCGGACCAGTAATACTTCCCGTTATGTGATGATCGGCAAAGGAGGAAAAGGATAGATGGCCATCCACCTGACGCCCACCGAGCTTGCGCGAGAGTCTGGGTTGGAACGTAGAGACGTGATCGCCAAGTGCATCGAGATGGGCGTCCCGATTTTCAACGGTCGGATTGACAAGACCCTGTTCCTCTGCAGCTTGCGCGAAGCTCCCATCTCGGGGCAGCCGAGCGCCCAGCCAGCCAGCGCCGCCTAGCCGCCGCCTTACTCCTGCGATGTCTGGCGCAATAGCGCCGATGTCGTCTGCTCGAGGATCTTGCGCCAGGCGTTTGTCTCCTCGCGCTCGGCCTCGAAGTGCTTGACAACCTTGCGCACACGCGAGGCCGAGATCTCGATCCCGTGGCGCGCGCAGATGCGCTTGTAACGCGAGTACTCCTGCGCGAGCTTGAGCGTGACCGACTCGAACCCGTGGCGAGCGATGTCGACACGCGAGGTGTAGTTGAGGATGCTCGTCTGGAACATCAGCTCATCGTTCGGCTCGGGCTCGATCAGGATGATGTCGACGCCCGGATAGCGCTGCTCCCATTGCCGGGCCATTTCGTGGAGCCGCTGATAGGCGAGCAGCTTGAAGGTCTGATACCCGATCTGCGGGAAGCCCATGTCGGCTACCCGTCTCGTTCTCGCGCCGGTAAGCGTTTGAATCCGTTTCTCGAAGTCGTTGACGAACGGTACGAGCGGGTTGACGACGACGACAAACTTGGCGCCCGCCTCGACAGCGATGTCGAGATTCGTGGTCGAGAGAATGCCGCCGTCGATCAGGTCGCGGTCCTTGACGTTGACCGGCTTATAGACCATCGGCAACGCGCTAGAAGCACCGACCGCGGTTGAGATCGGGACGTCGTCCCAGTCCTCGGCCCCGAAGACGATTCGCTCGCAGGTGTCGAGGTCCGTCGCCGCAAGGTAGAGCTCGTTTCCGAGCAGGCGAAAATCGTCGGTGCGACCGGGGTCGGAGAGGATTCTGCGCACGTAGTGCTCAACACCGTCCGTTGAGTAGAGGCCCGAGGGCAGGACGCTCGCCAGGCCGACCACCAGGTCGACCGCCGACACCTGACCGAGGTCGCGCACGAGCGTGCGGAGCAGCTGCCCGAGCCGCCAGGGCATCAGAAGGCCTTTCGCCAAGAACTCGGTGTAGTTCGGCCGTAGCAGGGCACCGACCCGGGCGTCGGGGAACGGCGTCGGCGCCTGCTGGACGATCACGCGCATCATTTCCTCTGGCGTGATCCCGTTCGCAACCGCTGAGGCGACGAACGACCCGGCACTCGTCCCGACGTAGACGTCGAACTCGTTGACCGTTCGGTTGACCGACAGCAGGTCGAGCGCCCTCAAGGCGCCGATCTCGTAGACACCACCGGTGAAGCCACCGCCACCGAGCACAAGCGCCGACTTGGAGCGCCGCGGCCGGCGTCTGGCGACCTCGCGCGGCCCCGTGGCAGTCTCTAGCTTTACGACTTTGCCCATCGCGGACGGCGATTCTACGGCGAGCGCCGGATAGGCGACCGCACCTTTTCGCCACATTCGCTGTTAGAAACAGTCGATGCGGCACGTACTGGGTTCGGTTGCGGCATTGGCAGCGATGCTGGTGCTTGCCGCGGCAGGCTCGGCGGCCACGCCTCAGCAGACGCTCGGTCACGCGCTGAGCGCGGGTATCGCGTCCGCCGGGCCCTCAAGCGGCGCGTACGTCGTCGACCTGGCGACCGACCGCCCACTGTATTCGTACAAGATCACGACTGGGCGATTGCCGGCCTCGGTCGAGAAGCTCTACACCACGTCGACGGCGCTGCTGCGTTTCGGCCCGAGCGCACGACTCGCGACGTCGATCTACGGCAGCGGATGGGTCGATTCGGCCGGTGTGTTTCACGGCACGCTCTACCTCAAGGGCGGCGGCGACCCGACCTTCGGCTCGGCGAGCTTCGACCAGACCCTCTATGGGACCGGCGCGAATGTCCAGCGGCTGGCGGCTAGCCTCCACGCAACCGGGATCACGGGCGTTCAGGGGCAGATCGTGGGCGACGGTTCGTACTTCGATGGGCGTCGCGGCACGCCTGCAACGGGCTTCGCTGCCTCGATCGAGGTCGAGGGACTGCTCGCTGGGCTCTCCTTCAACCGCGGCTGGGCCAGCTCTGACGGGAGCGTCTATCAGTCGCGGCCGACATTGTTCGCGGCCCAGCAGCTCGCCTCAGCGCTGCCAGCTGCACACGTCGCGGTCCGGCCGGGGACCACGGTCGCGACGGGTCGTACTCCGTCTTCGGCCCGGCTACTCGCCGCGGTTCACTCGCCGCCGATTGCGACACTGCTCCAGCTGACCAACGCGCCTTCGGACAACTACTTCGCAGAGATGCTGCTCAAGGTCATCGGCGCGCGCTTCGGCGGCGCCGGCACCACGGCGGCAGGAGCTGCCGTGGTCCGAGCCGAGATCGCGAGTCAATTCGCGATCAAGCCGCGCCTGAACGACGGCTCGGGTCTGTCGTACTACGACTCGACCAGCCCACTTCAAGTCGTCAAGCTGCTCACGAACATGGCCGGCGACACGCCGTTCACGAACTCGCTCGCGGTCGTGGGGCAGTCGGGCACGCTTCAGACGATCGACCGAGGGACCCGCGCCCAGGGCCGATGCCGGGGTAAGACCGGGACACTCGCGGCGGTCGCGAACGTCGTTGGCTACTGCCAGGCGGCCGACGGCCACACGCTCGCGTTCGCGTTCCTCGTCAACGGCAACCGCTCGACCGACCACGTGCACAATGTCGTTGAGGCCCGGATGATGCTCGCCGTCGCCAACTACAACGGCTAGGGCAGCAGCTCGCGCAAGCCGTCCTCGCTGATCACCGGGACCTCCAGACGTTCCGCCTGTGCGAGTTTCGAGCCCGGGCTTTCCCCCGCCACGACGTAATCGGTCTTGCGTGACACCGAACCCGTCACCTTGCCGCCGGCGGCGACGATCATTTCACTGGCCTGCTCGCGCGTCAGCTCGGGGAGAGTCCCGGTGAGCACGAACGTCTTGCCCGCGAGCGGTCCTTCGCCGGGCGGCGGACCTTCCGCGTCGAACCGGAGCCCCTGCTGGCGTAGATCGTCGATCAGCGCCCGCATCTGCGAGTCGGCAAGCTGCGCATGGATCAACACGGCCATCTTCGGCCCGACACCCTGCGTCTCCTCGATCTGCTCGGGCGACGCGTTCAGCAGGGCGTCGATCGTGCGGAACTGCTGGGCGAGCGCGCGCCCAGTCACGTAGCCGACCTCCTCGATCCCGAGCGCGAACAGCACGCGACCGAACGGCTGCCGTTTGGAGGCCTCGAGCGCGTGCACGAGCTTTCCGGCCGAGACCTCGCCGAATCCGTCGAGCGATGCGATCTTGTCCGTCTCCAGTCGATACAGGTCAGCCGGCGTGCTGACCCAACCGAGATCCATGAAGAGCGTCACCAGCTTCTCCCCGAGGCCATCGACGTCCATCACCGCGGCGAAGCTCGTGAGCAGCTGCCAGCGGCGACCCGGGCAGTCACGGTTGGGACATTTGGTGAACACCGAGCCCTCGGGCTTGACGGTCGGCGTCTTGCAGACCGGGCACTTCTTCGGAGGCTTCGGCGCCGGGGGCCGGTCCTCGCGCTCGGCCACGTGTGGCGCCGGCGAGAGCACCTGCGGGATGACGTCGCCAGCGCGCAGCACGATCACCTCCTCGCCGGGACGGATGTCCTTGCGCTGCAGGTCTTCCTCGTTGTGCAACGTCGCCAGCTTGACCGTGACGCCACCGACCTGGACGGGCTCCAGCATCGCGTAGGGATGCAGATCGCCGAACTTGCCCGGGTTCCAGCCGATCTGGTTGAGCTTCGTCACAGCCGTCGTCGGCGCGAACTTCCACGCGATCGCCCAGCGCGGCTCGCGTCCGACGATTCCGAGCCGCCGCTGCAGCTCAACGTCATTGACCTTCACCACCACCCCGTCGATCTCGAAGTCGAGCGACCCGCGCCGCTCCTCCCATGAGCGGCACTGCGTGACCACCTCCTCTTCTGTCCCGAGCCGCGCCACACCCTGATGCACCGGGAACCGGTGCTCGCGTAGCCACTCGAGCGCGTCCCAATGCGAGGAAAAGCTGATCCCCTCGGTCGCGCCGACCTGGTAAGCCCAGAACGAAAGCGGCCGGTCGGCGGCGAGCTTCGGGTCGAGCTGACGGATCGTCCCTGCCGCGGAGTTGCGGGGGTTCATGAAGGTCGACAGTCCGGCTTCGGCGCGCCGCTCGTTGAGGGCCGCGAAGTCCGACAGCGACATGTAGACCTCGCCGCGGACCTCGACCATCGCCGGGACGTCGCCGCCCTCGATCCGGAGCGGAAGCGCGTTGATCGTCCGGAGGTTGTGGCTCACGTCCTCGCCGATCTCGCCGTTGCCGCGGGTCGCACCCCGCTCGAAGACGCCGTCGCGGTAGATCAGAGAGATCGCGAGCCCATCGATCTTGGGCTCGCCGACGAACTCGAACCGTGGGTCCTCGATCCCCTCTCGGGCCAGGTGATTGCGCATTCGCTGGATCCACGCGCGCAGCTCCTCCTCAGAGCGCGCATTCGCGAGCGACAGCATCGCTTGCGGATGGCGGACCTTGACCAGGTCAGAGACCGGCTCGCCCCCCACACGCTGGGTCGGTGAGTCGGGCGTGATGAGCTCGGGGTGGTCCGCCTCGATCGCGCGCAGCTCGTCCAGCAGCGCGTCGTACTGGTCGTCGCCGACCTCCGGATCATCGAGGACGTAGTAGCGGTAGCCGTGATGATCCAGCTGGCGCCGCAGCTCGGCGGCGCGCTGCTGCGGACTCAAGACGGCTCCACCTCGCTGGCCGCCGGCTCGATCAAACGCGCGAGGTCATAGCGCTGAAGCGCGGTCATCCCCTCGTGGTCTGTTAGGTCGAAGTGGATCGGGGTCACGGCGATCTTGCCTTCCGCGACGGCCACCAGGTCGGTCCCGGTCTCGTCGCGCTCGTAGCTCGCGTCGCCGTAGATCCGGTACAGCCGTCGCCCCTCCGACCCTTCATCGATCAGCGCCAGCTCGTCGATGTAGACGCGCTTGCCCAGCCGCGCCACCTCGACCCCCAAAGGCTGGGTGCCCGGGACGTTGATGTTCAAGAGGGTGCCGGAAGGAAGCGGAACCGTCTCGAGCTCGACGACAAGCCGGGCGGTGAACGCCGCCGCAACGCTGAAGTCAAAGCCCGCTCCCCGGCGGAAGTCAAGCTCGCGCGCGCTGGACTGCTGCGAGACGGCGATCCCCGGCAGACCGAGCACGATCGCCTCGAGCGCGGCCGCGACCGTTCCCGAGTAGGTGATGTCGTCACCGAGGTTCGAGCCATGGTTGATGCCCGACACCACGAGCTCCGCTTCAAATCCCTCGATCAGCCCGAGGCGCGCCAGACGCACGCAGTCGACCGGGGTTCCGTCGGTCGCGTACCCGACGGTGCCGTCGCCGAAGTCGACCTCCTGCACCCACAATGGCCGGCGCGTGGTGATCGAGCGCGCCATCGCTGAGCGGTTGCCGTCGGGGGCAATGACAGCGAGCTGTATGCCCGGGAGCGGGAGCAGGGCCTTGCGAAGTGCTTGCAAGCCTCCGGCCTCGATTCCGTCGTCGTTAGTGAGCAGGACTCGCACTTGCTCCGATCCTCATATGGTGGGGTCGCTTGTCAAGGGCGTGAATGATCGCGGATGAGGGGGGCATCCGTGGGTTGTGGGTTGTGGTTGCGGCTGGCGGGGCGGTCCGGGCGTCCGCGGTTCGCGACGGTCGGTCAGCCTCATATGCGGGGGCTGGGTACCCCAAGACCTTGGTTCGTCGCACGGTCCGCTGTCTAACATCGAGCGCGTCCATCGGTAAGGATGGTTGCTCATAGGATCGTCGCGGAACGCTGTTGTGCGCGATGCCGGGAGGCTCGGGCCGCCTCGCCAGCCGCAACGGGTTGTTGGTGTGGGGTTCAGTCGGCTAGCGCGATCTCCCAGCAGAAGCCGGCGAGTTCGCGGGCGATCGCGACCGCGACGATTCCGTTTGGCTTTTTGCGGGTGTGTTTGAGTTGGCGCCAGCGGGCGTTCAGGCGTCGTTGCGCGCGCCAGGCGATGTTGATGATCTGCGCTGATTGGCCGCGTTGGCGACGCTCGAGCGCCTGGCCGATCGCGGGGTGTCGCTGGTAGTGGTAGGAGGCCTCGATCAGCAGCCGGCGGGCGTGGGTGGAGCCGGCTTTGGTGATCGATCCCTGGCGGCGTTGCTGGCCGGTGGTGTTCTCCGAAGGGACGATCCCGAGGTAGGCAGACAGGCTGTCGGGATGCTCGAAGCGTGCGAACTCGCCGACCTCGGCGCACAGCCCGAGTGCCGAGAGCGTGTCGATCCCGCGCAGGCATCTGAGCCTGGCGATTGTGACGGTCCATGGCGAGCCGTCAGCGAGCTGCTGGAGCTCGGCTTCGATCCGGTCGCGGCGGGCGAGCAGAACATCGTGGGCGTGCAGGTAGTCGGCGATCGTCAGCTGCGAGGCGCGGTCTGAGAACCGCAGGCTCGCCAGCCACACACGGTGGCGGCGCGACCACGCCTCGCCGGGCCCCTGGTAGTAGATCTCGCGACGCAGCAGGAACTTCCCCAGCCGATGGCGGGCGCGCATCAAATCGCCGCGAATGTCCTCCCGGCAGCGGACCAGATCACGCAGCCGCTCGTGCTCGACCGATGGGACCGTCACCAGCGTCAGCTCGCCTGCCGCCAGCCGCCGGGCAAGCCTGACCGCGTCACGCTTGTCGGTCTTGACCCGATCAGACGGGGCACGATCCGAGCGTCCCGGCGCGCACACCGCCATCTCGATCCCGACCGCACGAGCGCGCCGCACCAGTCCGTAACCGGTTGGGCCCGCCTCATACACCATCCGCGCAGGCACCGGGATATCCATCAGCCGCTCCAGCACCTCGTGCGGACGCCCCACCACCCGCTTGGTAGTCAACTCGCCAGTTCCCTGGTCGAAAATCGCGATCGTCGACTCGTGCGCATGTACGTCAAGACCGACCCACCGAATACCGTCAGGCATCAGGCACTCCTCTCTCGTAGATCGTGGACGCCGCGCCGAGGGCGCAATCCTCAGCGCGAGCAACAACCCCGCGACCTACGCGGGGAGTGCCGACCACTTCAACACGCGAAGGGCCAGTCCTCCATAGGGTCTA
>Ga0102924_1007226_pt1 | contig 10236 bp, 7 predicted proteins | sample PaiPotPPM11metaG_FD_80116 | JGI IMG/M metagenome (GOLD analysis project Ga0102924, IMG submission 80116) | Iron sulfur acid spring bacterial and archeal communities from Banff, Canada, to study Microbial Dark Matter (Phase II) - Paint Pots PPM... ...
CCGAACATGCGCAGGCTCGAGGCTCTTCGCGACTGGGCGGCGAGCGCGGCGTTCTCGAGCGCCGAGAAGCGCGGCAGGACGGAGGTGATCTGGAACGTTCTCACGAGCCCGCGCCTGGCGCGCGCATGCATCGGGAACGCGGTCACATCCTCATGATCGAAGACGATGCGGCCCTGATCCGGCGCGAGCGCGCCCGAGAGCTGGTGGATCAGGCTCGTCTTGCCCGCGCCATTCGGTCCGATGAGCGCATGCAGCTCTCCGCGCGCAATATCGAGGGTTACCGAATCGGTGACCCGCAGCGCTCCGAAGCTCTTGCTCACCTCATCGAGCCGAAGCAGAGCGTCAGCCATCCCGGCGTCCCGCCAAGAGGCCGACGAGGCCGCCCCGCGCGAAGATCGCGACGAGCACGAGGAAGGGGCCGAAAACCACCCGCCAATGCTCGCTGAAGCCCGGAAGCAGCTCCTCGGTCAGCACCAGGATCAGCGCGCCGATGATCGCGCCCTCGAAGGACGCCATGCCGCCCAGCATGACCATGATGATGAGGTCGCCCGAGCGCTGCCAGGTCATGAAGGCCGGGCTCACGAACTCGGATTGCTCGGCGAGCAGCCAGCCGGCGAGCCCGGCAATCATGCCCGAGACGCAATAGGCGGCGAGCCTGACCCGATAGGCGTCGAAGCCGATCGCCGCCATGCGCATCTCGTTGTCCTTCGCGCCGCGCAGGACGCGCCCGAAGCGCGAGCGCACCACGGCGCGGGCAAGGAGATAGACGCCGGCGAGGCCGGCGAGAACCACGTAGTAGAAGACGAGGGTGTCGGCGAGGATGTCCTGCCCGAACAGGCTCGCCCTTCGGTCGATGCTGAGCCCGTCATCGCCCCCATAGGCCTTCAGCGAGCTCATCACGAAATAGGCCATCTGGCCGAAGGCCAGCGTGATCATGATGAAATGCACGCCGCGCGTCTTGAGCGAAACGGCCCCGGTCGCGAGCGCGAACAGGAAGCTCGCGGCAAGGGCGATGCCGAGGCTGGCGAAGGCGTCGCCGACGCCGCTCGCCGCGAGCATCCCCGCCGCATAGGCTCCGATGCCGATGAAGGCGGCGTGCCCGAAGCTGACGAGGCCCCCGAAGCCGAGCACGAGATCGAGCCCGATCGCCGCGATGGCGAAGACCATGCAGCGCGTGAACAGGTTGAGCACGTAGCGCTCGGCGCCGAGGAGGCCGAGGAGCGGGGCGAGAGCGAGCGCCGCGAGCAGGGCGCAAGGGAAGGCGAGCCGCTCGAGGCCGCGCCCCGCCAGGCGCGTGGGGGGCGAGGACAGGGCTGCCTCTCGCATCCGCTAGCGCCGTGCCGGAAACAGGCCGGCCGGCCTGAAGAACAGGATCGCGGCCATCAGCACATAGATCAGCATCGAGGCGAGCGCCGGCCCTGCCTGGTTCGCCGCGGACGAGGATAGCGCCAGTCGCAAGACATCGCTCGCGGAGGAGCGGCCGAGCGTATCCACGAGGCCGACGATCAGCGCCGCGGCGAAGGCGCCGCGCACCGAGCCGATGCCGCCGATGATGATGACGACGAAGGCGAGGATCAGAAGGTTGTCGCCCATATCGGGCTCGACCGCGAAGATGGGGGCGACCATGACGCCCGCGAAGGCGGCCAGCATGGCGCCGAGGCCGAAGATCGCCATGAACAGGCGCGAGATGTCGACGCCGAGCGCGGACACCATGGGCGCGTTCGAGGCCCCGGCGCGCACCCGCATGCCGATGCGGGTGTGGTTGACCAGAAGGTAGAGCAGGATGGCGACGCAGATGCCCGCCGCTATGATGGCGAGGCGATAGACCGGATAAAGAAGGCCCGGCATCAGGCGGATCGACCCGGCGAGCGCCTCCGGCATCGGCAGGCCCAGCGATGTCGGGCCGAAGACCATCCTCACCGCCTCGTTCAGGAACAGGATGATCCCGAAGGTGGCGAGCACCTGGTCGAGGTGATCGCGCCCGTAGAGATGGCGGAAGACGAGGATCTCCAGGAGCAGGCCGAAGACGAGCGCCGCCCCGAGCGCGATCAGGAGCGCCGCAACAAAGCTGCCCGTCAGGCCGAAGGCCGCAACGGCGAAATAGGCGCCCAGCATGTATTGCACGCCATGCGCCAGGTTGATGAAATCCATCACCCCGAACACCAAGGTGAGCCCTGCCGCGATCAGGAAGAGCAGCACGCCGAGCTGGAGCCCGTTGAGCGTCTGCACCGCGAGAAGGGCGATCGACATAGTGTTGGCTTGCGCCCCCTTGGTCGCGTTCGGCCCCATCCTCTGGCGGAGCGCGGCGACAATAAGCGGAGGGCGGCGAACGGCGCAATCGGGGTTCGTGGCGAATGTTTCAACTTGCGTCAGGTGCGGCGACGCTCTTCCCGCTATGGCAATTGCTATTCGCCGGTGGCTTCCTCCCGGCTCATTTGGGCACCCCGAGGTTCAGCGGCGGATCTTGTGGCTTCGATGGTAGAAAGTCGCGCAAGGACCTGATCGCGCCGGCGTCCATACCGTCGAACGCGATGAGATGATCAGGTTCGGAAAAGCACCAGGCAAATGAGCCCCAGGCAAGGCTCGCCACCACCTTCCTGAAGGCCACGTGATCCCGGCTTTGGAAGGCAGTCACGAAGGCGGCCTGGGGCGATTGAAAGCCGGCATCTGTGACGAGCTTCAGAAACGCCGCGCGGCGCTCCTCATGCACGGGGCCGTCGGTTGCAACCACTTCCACAAAGACGAACAGCAACTCGCCTTGCGCGGTGTCCGCAAGGAGCACGTCAGGCAACAGTTTCTCGGGACTGATCCTCACGCCGAGCGAGCGCAGCAGCGCGTCATCCTTTTCGACCACCTTCTTGCGGCTCTCAGAAATCCAGACGGCCGCCGGATTGGAAAGAAAGCGCGGCGCAAAGACCTCGACGACAGCCTTGGTGATGATGGAGGAGAGGCCCGGCGCCAGGACGCGGCCGTCGCCGCTCGGTAACGTCACCGGCACTTTGGCCTTCGCGCTCGCGGCCGCGATCTGGAGCACCTTCAGTGTGGCGAGCGCGTTCGGCGACAGGTGTTTGGCGCGCCAGCGGGCGGCCGCCTTGTCAAATTGCGGCGGCGTAAGGGCGGGATCGAACAGCGCGGCGAGATCGCCCCGGAGCACGTATCGCCCCTTGCCGGATGTTGTCGGAACATGGGCATCGACCAGCACCGCTCCGATTGGTACGAGCCCTCGCCCTAGAGCCTCATCGCGGATCGACTCCCGGGTGTTCTCTCGATACCAGCGGTCAGGCGGCTCGGGCGTCCCGGGTCTTCTGACGGCCGCCAAATAGGCGAGCCGTTCTGCATCGCTCGTCTTCGCCGCCTGGGTGTCTCCCATCCGATAAACGAACTTCGGAGCGAGCCATTCGCCGCCTTCAACGGCTCCGACATAGAGCATCACATAGATGGTTCGCGCAGCCGCAAGGCCAGTGCATCTCGCACGCTCCGGCGTTCCGTCAGGGAAAATGACCTGCAGCCTTTCTCGGATCTCATCTACTGCGAGTAGCCGCGGCAGCATCAGGCAATGCCATAAGCGGCAGCGACAATCTGCTCGATCTTGCTCGGCGCCGCCTCTTGCTTCAGCAGGTCGGTGATCTCGTGCATCGTCGCCGGATAAGGCAGCGGCAGTTCCTCGAGCTCGAACGCGGAAACTGCGACCGAACCGCTGATGCAGCGAAAGGCCGCATCGGCCGCGCGGCTGTTCAGCACGGCGGCGATGACGGCTGGCGGAATGGCCGGCGGCGCCGAACGGGCGCGGATCATATTGAGGTGGTTCTCGACGACGACTCCCCCGTGCTGCGCGACGAAGCTCTCCGGCATCTCTGCCGCGATGAGGCGGCGATCCTGTTCCTTGGCAGTCGTCCTCTGCAAGAGAACGCAGGCGTGATCGACGACCAGCCAGTCATCCTTGTGCGCCTTCGGCAAGAACCACGGCGCGTGGTTTCGCCTCTCGGATCGCCAGAGAAACCGGCCGTCGCTCGTCACCGCCTCGGCCCAAATGACCGGCCGCGCGCCGACTTCCTTGCTGCGACGGAACTGCGGCTTAAATCGATTCCAGACCAGAGGGCCCGTCGAAACACGGTAGCCATAGCTTCTCAACCGAAACTTCATCTGGTGTAGCTTCGCCGCAAGGGACGCCTGATCAGGCGTTCGCGGCAAGAGCCAAGGCGCGAAGGGATCGGCGGGCAACGAGAAATGTCCGGCGACAGTCGACGTTCCGCAACCATCGATTGTCATGAAATGGACTTTTCCGGTACGGTTGGGGTGCCCCTTATGGAATGTCGCGAGCATCGTTTCTTGCAGCGCATCATCGAACACCCCGGAGCGCTCGGTAACAAACGTGATTTCTTGCGGCGGCGCCTCCGTTGCCAGGAATGCGCGCAGGCATCTGAAATAAAGTCCCGACAGCATCGACGTCGGCATGACGTAGGCGACCACTCCCCCGTTGCGGGCGTAACGCACGCCTGCATCGGTGAACAGCCCATACAGATTGGCATGCCCATAGGTGCTGCGCGCGTAGAGCGCGCGGCGTTCTCGCGACAATGTCACCCTGCCGAAAGGCACGTTGCTGCAGACGAGATCGAAAGCTGAATTGTCCTCTTCCTTGACATCAAGGCTATCGCGCACCTTGACAATCGACGCGAGCCGCCGGCCGGCCTCCGCTTCAAGATCATTGACGGCGATGTGCGCCACCATTTGCGCAAGCCACACTCCGAACGGATCGAGATCGTAGCCACGCAAACGGGCTGCGATCTGGCTGAGAACCAAGGCCGGCTCAGTGCCGGCGAGCGCGGCGCGCAGCCGATTGATCAACCCGACGAGAAAGGCGCCACCTCCGGCGGATGGGTCCAAGCACCGCGCCCGCTTCAAGTCGACACCTGCCCGCTCCGCCATATCGAGCGCGTGGCGCACCATCTCCGGCGGCGTGTAGAAAACGCCATGGACTGCCCGAAAGTCTGAAGGCAGGGCGCTCGTGTAAGCGCATCCCAACGAATAAGCCGCGTCTGCGAGTGGCAGGCGCACTAGAGCTTTGGCAAACTCCTCGGCGGCGCGCGTGGCCTGCGGCACAAGCGGAGCGAGCGGCAAATCATTCGGAACATCAACGAGAGTGGCACGGGGCTGGAGGGCCGCACAGAAGGCCTTGACGGTCGCAAAGGTGAATGAGCGGGCAAAAGCGAGCCTGCCTTCATGGCCGCCGACATCCTCGGCGAGGGTGCGTGCCACGGCCCGATCCGGGAGCGAGACCGCCGCATCGAGCGGGAACAATTGAGATGCGATCGGTGGTCTCTTCATGCAGTGGCTCGTCCTCGCTGCCTTTTGCCGTTGCCGATGTAGACGCTGATTCGCGAAAGCTGTCTTCAGCAAGGAGATGCTTTTAGACAGCTTCTTACGCGCCGGCTGAACGAAGGGGCCGACGTCCCGATGTCGCCGCATGAGGCGACGTCCTCGACGGGCCAGCCGCTCCCGAATGCACGTCCATTGCAAGCGTATGTTCTCTATATGTCCAAGTCAACCGGAGGGGCCATAGGTGGCCGCACCGGCATCGCGCGCAGGGCCTCAGATCTCGCCGAGCGCCTCGCGGCGATGGCGGTCGAGCTCGGCGCTGTAGCGGCGCAGCACATGCGCCTCCGTCAGGAGGCCGACGATGCGGCGCGAATCGCGCGTGTCGACGACCGCGATGGCCTCCGACTCCAGCCGGTCGAACTCACGGGCCGCGTCCTTGGCGTTCATGGAAGGCAGCAGCATGTCCCCGCGCTGATAGGTGAGGTCGGCGATCAGGCCCGCCGAGCCCAGCGTGTCGAGCTCGTGGGAATGCACGGTCGCCACCTCGACGAGACCCGCATAGCGGCCTGCCTCGTCGGCCGCGATCACTGTCTTCGCCGAGCCGAGCGGGAAATTCTCGCGGAAGGCCTCGAACCCCATATTGTTGCGCACGATCGGAACGTCGCGCCGCATGAGGCTGTCCACCGTCAGCGACCTGATCCATCCGACATCGTTGGCGCTGCGGATCGATTCTCCACGCAGATGGAAGCGCCAGGTGGCGAAGGAATAGCCGAACGTCTCGCGCGCCGTCAGCGAGGCGGCGAGCACGCAGAGCATCACCGCGCCGGCCATGCCGAAATCGCCGGTCACCTCGAGCGCCAGCACGATCATCGTGAGGGGCGCGCCGATGATCGCCGCCGCGAGGCCGCTCATCGACGCCACCGCGAACAGCGGGATCGCGTCCTGCCCGGCAATTCCGCCGAGCGCCAGCAAGCCGCCATAGAGCTTTCCCAGGATGATGCCCAAGAACAGGGACGCGAAGAATAGCCCGCCGCGAAATCCGGCTCCGATGGAGACCGCCGAGGCGAGCGATTTCAGCACGACGAGCATCGCCAGGAAGGACAGCGTCTGATCCGTGCGGATGGCGACCTGCAGCGCTCCATGGCCGGCCGAGAGCACCTGGACGGTGACCTCGGCCAGCAGTCCAAGGAACAGGCCTCCGAGGGTCGGCCGCACCCACATCGGGATCCAGGCCTGGCGCAGCGATTGCTCCACAACGGTCACGAGCCGCATGATCAAGATGCCGGCGCCGGCGCAGATCACGCCGAGCAGCAGCATCAGCGGATAATGGCTCAGATCGATGTTCGGCACCGTGATCGCCACCACGAAAGCCGGCTGCCACAAGGTGCGGGCGACCAGGGTGCCCATGAACGCCGCGACCGCGACGGGCGCGAGCGTGGCGATCGTATAGAGCCCGATGATCAGCTCGAACGCATAGGCGGAGCCCGCGAGCGGCGCGTCGAAGGTCGCGGCGATGGCGCCGGCCGCGCCGCAGCCGACGAGCGTGCGCAGATCATTGCGCCTCAGCCCGAAGAATTGCCCGAGCCGCGAGGCGACGCCGGCGCCGATCTGGGTGTAGCCCGCTTCGAGCCCGACCGAGGCGCCGAAGCCGTTCGAGATGATGTTCTGTATGGAGACGATGATGCTGTCGCTGAGCGACAGGCGTCCGCCGTGCAGCGCATTCGCCTCGATGGCATCGACCGGAACACGCTCGCGCCATTGCGAATAGGCCCACAACACCGCTCCCAGCAGCGCTCCGCCGATCGCGGGGCCGAGCATGGCGGCGAGCGGCGGGATGCTCGGCGCGCCGCTGAGCCCGGTATGCGAATTGACGTGATAGACCAGGCGATGCAGCAGCGAGACCGTGTAGGACATGCCGCAGACGAGGCCGCCCGCCATCGCGCCGGCCACGGCCGCGAGCGCCGTAAGCCAGACTTCGCTGGTGCGCACCAGGGCGCGCAAATGGTCCGGCGCGCGCCGCAGCCTGAACGGAGCGCGCGAGATCGCGCGGCCCGCAGCAGTCACCCGCGCCTGGATGTTGGAACGCGCGCTATGGACAGCGTCGAAGTTCATCGCCGTCAAAACATGCCCACGGGCGGAGCCCTGCGGCTCACCCTCGATACTCCCCCCGCTCCTAAGCGGTTTCGTGCAATCGTTACAACGAGTTTTATGAACAGCGAGTGACCGTGCGGGGGCGCGATTGCGGCACGCTTTCGGAAATCTGTGCGCGGCTCGGTCGGGGCAGAATCCCGGGCCGGGACCTGCCGGCGCCGGAATCTCGCGCCGCTCTCCAGCGCAGCCGGGCAAGGGCGCCAGGAGGGGTGAGCCAACTCAAAACGTTCCCTGATCATTTCGGCACAGCCCGGGCTCGGAACCGCAAGCCCGTGCAAGATCGCGACCAGCCCGCGGCCATGCGCCGCGCGAATCCATAGGCAGATCAGGCCGATCCGCAACGCCGCGGACACGGAAGGCAGGCCTCTCGCACAAGCAGGGAGAGCGTGCGCCGCGGAAAGGCGACAGCTTGCTCTATCGGATCGGGACCATCTCGGTCTAGCTAAGCTAGACCGCCGAGAGCGGCCTTGCGACCTCCTCGAGCGGCTTGCGCTCGGCCCGCACCGCGCCCAAGGCGGCGGCGAGCGCGGCCCCGAGCATGAGGACCGCGCCGAAGGCATAGCCTGAGAAGACGCTGGCGCGCGAGCCGCTCTGGATCAGGAGGCCGAAGAGGATCGGCGCGGCGGCGCCGCCGATGCCCGTGCCGATCGCATAGAAGATCGCAATCGCGAGAGCCCGGATCTCGATCGGGAAAGTTTCGCTGACCGTCAGATAGGCCGCGCTCGCGGCCGGCGAGGCGAAGAAGAAGATCACCATCCAGGCGAGGGTCTGGCTCACGGCCGATAGGAGTCCGGCCGCGAACAGGCCTCCGCAGCCGAGCAGCAACAGGCCGGACAGCGCATAGGTCGACGCGATCATGACGCGGCGGCCGGCGGTGTCGAAGAGGCGCCCGAGCAGGACCGGGCCGAGGAAGTTGCCGGCGGCGAAAGGCAGGATATACCAGCCGACCTCGTTCGAGCTGACGGCGTAGAATTTGGTCAGGACCAAGGCGTAGGTGAAGAAGATGGCGTTGTAGAAGAAGGCTTGCGCCGTCATCAGGGCGAGGCCGATGAGCGTGCGCTGCCGGTGGGTGCGCAAAAGGGTGACGAACACTTCGGCCATCGGCGTGTGGCGGCGTGGGCGAAGGCTGATCGCCTTGCCCGCGCCGATCGGGGCGAGCTCGTGCCCGCCGGCGCGCAGGCGCGCCTCGATGCCCGCGACGACCGATTCCGCCTCGGATTCGCGCCCGTGCAGGACGAGCCAGCGCGGACTCTCGGGGATCCACATGCGCATCAGGAAGACGACGAGGCCGAGTGTCGCGCCGATGAAGAAGCACAATCGCCAGCCGGTCTCGGGATTGAGGATGCGCGGATCGAGGAGGACGATCGCTCCTGCGGCACCGAGCGCCGCCCCGACCCAGAAGCTGCCATTGATCATGAGATCGGTGGCGCCGCGGTAGCGGGCCGGGACGAGCTCCTGGATGGTCGAATTGATCGCCGCATACTCGCCCCCGATTCCGGCTCCGGTGAGCAGGCGGAAGAGCCAGAAGGTCCAGCCGTTCCAGGAGAGGCCGGTGAGGGCGGTCGCCGTGAGATAGACCGAGATGGTGAGGAAGAACAGCCGCCTTCGCCCCATCCTGTCCGTCAGCCAGCCGAAGAACAGGGCACCGGCCACCGCGCCGACCAGGTAGGCACTGCCGGCGATGCCGACATCGCGGTCGTTGAAGGCGAGCGCCGGGCTGTCCTTCAGCGCGCCCGCGACCGAGCCGGCGAGCGTCACCTCGAGGCCGTCGAGGATCCAGGTGATGCCGAGCGCCATGACGACCAGCGTATGGAATCGGCCCCAAGGCAGCCGCTCGAGCCTCGCGGGGATCTCGGTCGATATGGCAGCCAGGCGGCCACGCTGCGCCATGGCCCCTGAGCTCGAGATGCGGAACTCCTCCTGGGCGGTGCTCGTAGCGCTCTCCCGGCTCGGAACGGCGAAGCCCTCAGGCCTCATCGCGCACATAGCGCGCCAGCGAGGCTCGGCGAGCCCTGCGAGCCGGAAAGGGATCAATCCTTCTTGCGAAAATAGGGTTCGACCGGTCCGGAGAGCTTGATCGTCAGCGGCCTGCCGAACCGGTTCTTGATGGCGCCAGCCGAGACGCGAATCCAACCTTCGCTGACGCAGTATTCCTCGACATTGGTTTTCTCGACTCCCTTGAAGCGGATGCCCACATCCCGCGCCAGCACCTCGGCATCGTAATGGGGGCTGTTCGGGTCGCTCGAGAGGCGGTCGGGAGGGGTGTCATACATGAGATCGGCTCTCCAGGGCCTCCTGCAGCAATGTGAGGGCGGCGACCGCGAAGGCTCGCATATTGGCGGCGCGATCGGACGAGCCCGTCTCCAGCGTCCGGACCTCTTCGGACGCGCCGCTGACGGCAAGGCAGGCATGACCCGCAGCGTCGCCATAGCGGTTGCCGCCAGGGCCCGTCGCTCCGGTTTCGGCGAGCGCCCAACTGGCCTGCGAGCGCGCTCGCGCCGTGCGCGCCAGCAGGCGCGCATAAGATTCGGACGCCGAGCGTATTCCCGACATCTCCTCATCCGTAATGCCGAGCAGGGCTCGGCGCGCGCCAGCCGTATAGACCACCGCGCCGCCGAGGAAATAGTGCGATGCGCCCGGAACGGCGACGAGCGCCGCGGCAATCAGGCCGCCAGCCGAGGATTCGCAGACCGCGAGCGTCTCACGTCGCTCGACGAGGCGGGCAGCGACGCGTTCGGCGACCATCATCAGCTCATCCATGTCTTGCTC
>Ga0102924_1007227_pt1 | contig 10235 bp, 8 predicted proteins | sample PaiPotPPM11metaG_FD_80116 | JGI IMG/M metagenome (GOLD analysis project Ga0102924, IMG submission 80116) | Iron sulfur acid spring bacterial and archeal communities from Banff, Canada, to study Microbial Dark Matter (Phase II) - Paint Pots PPM... ...
ATGCCGCCCTCGCGCAGCTGCCGATTGCCCCAATGCAGCATGTCGAGAGGGTTTTCGACATGCTCCAGCACGCCGAGCGCAACCACAAGATCAGCCCCGCGGTCGAGATCGGCGGTTGCGTATTCGCCGCGGGTGAGAACGGCATTAGGAAAGTTCTGTTTGAGAACCTCGAAAGCCGAGCTCGGCTCGAAGGCATGCAATGACCAGCTGGGGAAGGCGGCCGCGAAATGGCCAAGGAATTCTCCCTTGCCGGCACCCGCCTCCAGCACCACGCCTTTTCCCGGCAAATCCACGAACTCCTGCAGGATCTCAAAGGTCCGCTGAGCTTGCGACATTGGCTTTGCGCCATCGGCAAAACTCTGGATGCTGGCCTGCGGACGATGCATCATCAGTTTGTAGGAACTACGATAGAACTCGGCGGATCGGCCACGCGTTCCGCCCGCATTGAAGATGAGGCCACAATTCCTGCATAGCCGGTTATCGAGCGTCGCTTCGCCCAGCGCCTCCATATCCGAGGTGACGCAAGGACCGGTGTAGTCTGGAAAGAGCCCATCGCTCTCGGCAAAGTTGCAGCAGGGGCAAGGTATTATCGCCATTACGGCCTCCATTGAATGCGGATAAGCGCAATCAATCTGTTCTCACGACCATTTCCACGAGGCCGCGCAAGATCGTCATGCCCTGATATTCGAAGTGCGGGTCTATCGTTTCGCCGAGCACATCGCGCCGAATGAGCACGTCCGGCTCGTTGTAGCCCGCAAGCGCGCGCAGAGAGGTCGTGCCGGAAAAGCGCGGGTTGATCTCGAAGGGCAGGACTTTTCCGTCGACGAACCGGCACTGGATATTCACGGGCGCTTGCGGTGACAGGCTTGCAGCCATCGCCTCGCATTGGGCCCGAATTTCGGGCCAATGCCCAACCTCTCCTTGGGAGATGCCCGTCGACACGATCAGCGCATCGCCGAGATCGGCGCGGCCCGTGCGGTTCGGCACCCGAGTCCGGATGGTCAGCGCGTTGTTGATGATGCGCTTGATCGCAATCGAATTGAGAAGCGCGCCGTCCCTCCCGAAGAGGATCCCGACGGTATATTCCTGGCTCGCCGAGCCCACATATTCCTGGACGATGAAACGCTCATAGAGCTGCAGGAGATATGTCGCGAAGAACTGCAGTTCCTCCGGCGTCTGGGCAATGAAGACATTCGCCGATCCGCCGGCGCCCACCGACGGCTTGACGATCAACGGGAATTTATCGAGGCCGCGCAGACCATCGACCGAGCTCACCTCCCGATAGGCAGGGCAGGTAAAGCCGTGCTGCTGGAGATGCGCAAGGGTCCTTGCCTTGTCCTGGCACAATCCGAGCACCGATGGCGGATTGACTGGAACATAGAGCCCTTCGCCTGCGAGCTCATCTCGCGCTTTGCTCAGGACCATCATCTCGGGCTCGGAGCCGTGAAAGATGGCGATGCAGGCGCGCGAACGCGCGATCGCGACGATCTTGCCGAGATAGAATGGATCGCGCGCCGGCGGAACGGTCAGGAACTCGTCCACCTGGTCACGGTTCGCGCAAGCTGCGGTGGCGTCGGTCCCGACGATCCAATAACGCAGCTTCCCGAGGCGCAGCGCCTTCAAGATCTGCTCGCCATGCCCGCCGCCGCCGATGCCGGTCAGCATGACCTTGATCGGCTCTCCAACATTCGTCGTCATCTTACCCGTGATCGATGGTATGTTCGAGGATGCTTCGGACCGCCGGGGCGAGCACAAATCGCTCGAGCACTGCGCGGCTCGCCGCAGCCAGGCTGAAGCTCACCAGACGGGCTTGCCGCGTTGCCGTGTCGAATAGGCATGCAGAGCCGAGCCCCGAGCGGTCCCGAGGCAGACCGCAGCTCCCGACATTCACGAAGATCGCGCCTTCATGCTCACGCACAAATGGCCGATGCGTATGCCCCATGAAGATGGCGTCGAAGCCCGACCCGGCGAAGCTCGCAAGATATGTATCGGGATAGACATAGCCCGATATCGGGTCGCGCGGGCTGCCATGCACGAAAAGGCAGCGCGTGCCGTCGGATTCGAGCTCCAACGACCGCGGCAAGCCGCGAATGACGGCCGCTTCGGCCGGCAAGAGCTTCTCCCGGATCTCGGCGAAGCGATATAATTCTTCCCGGTCGCCGGGATAATCGCCATTCAGCAGCATGACTTCATGATTGCCGGCGAGCCAGGAGAAATCTTGCTCGATGAGCCTGTGGACTACTGCAGCGTCCGGAATATAACCTACCGCATCGCCGAGGCAGATGCAGCGATCCGGTTGCTCGGCTGCCAGCACCCGACAGGCTGCATCGAACCCGCCCAGATTGCCATGCGCATCGGATAGGATGCCGAGCTTCATCAAGCGGCCTGCGCGCTCCGGCCGACGGGCGTCTCTCCAGCATCGCGTTGTTCGAACCAACGCAGCAAATCTTCCAAGGTCCATGCAAGAAAGCCGTCGTCAACGAGTTCGCGCGCCGCAGCATGCATGTCGAGCGTATGCGAAATGTTGTTTGGATGAAGGTTGAGGACGATGGCTCCGGGGACCCCGCTCCGCTTCACTTGCCCGCCAAGCTCACGTACGACGTCGCCTGCGGCGCGGTCTTTCTTATCTTGGACAAACACGACCCCATCGCCGATCGCGGTCAGGACGCTCCAATGGTTCACAAGGCGTCCGTTCAACATGAGCCGTGCGGGAAGAAGCGATCCGTTGAGCACCCGCCCGTCTAGGCCCGGCACATTCGAGCTCACCCGGAAGCCGTGAGCCAGCCAAGTTGCTGCATGTCCCCAATAGCCGTCGTTCAAGAAGCCATGGTTGCGAACCGAGGCGGCGGGTCGTCCGACCAGCCCCTCGAACCAAGCCGCCTGCTCCGCGAAGCGTTCGCGATAGCGCTCCGGCGCATCGAGCGAATCGGGGTGCAGGCCGAGCTCGACCCGCCGGTTCGCGAATATCCGGCTCATGCTGTCGCGGTCATGCTTGGTCAAGGGGTGCAGAAAATAGGTGATCGGCAGGGGGCCGAGCTCCCCGATCTGCGCCTCGTAATTGGCAAGATAGGCCTGGTCATCGTCTCCGGTGAGGATCACGACGCCGGGAGCATCGTCCGGGAAGATCGGATCAACCGGCACTCCCTTGCGCATAAGCGCATCGCGCAAGGCCCAGCACCACCAATCCGCGTGGCGCTCGCTCGGCGCCTCGCCTTTGAGCTGCTCTTCGAACAAATACATCGGACGCTCGAAGGCAAACCCCCAGGCCTCCTGATTTAGCTCCCGGCCGACCGCCGAAGGATCGCCCTGGCGGTAGCGGATAAGATCGCTCGCCAACTGAGTCCCAATGAACAATATTCCAGCTTGTCCAATCTTCTGCCAGCCCCATGCAACTCGTCCCGCAGTATCTCTTACCAAGGGTTCGAGATTCGGCGCAGCATCAATGGGATCAAAGGTTCGGTATGGGTGAAGAGTTCGCAGGCGCGCCCAAGCCCCGCTGCTCCCGTGAACAGCGGTCAGCGCATGAGGTCCGCTGTTCACCCGCTGCGACGCCATAATTCCCAAGGCAGCACAAAATGTGCGATCTGGTTCGAGAGCGAGAACGACGCGGCCGGCGGCTGCCGCGGCTTGCGCCCGGCCCGCGTCGGCATCGACAGGCCGGTCGATGATCAGCAGCGCTTTGGCGACACAGGCCTGCGAATCGGCAAGGCTCACCCCAAACAGACGCAGATGATGAGCAACCACTTCGATATCTGCCACCAGATTTTCGGGGGGCCGCGCGGCCCGCGAGCCACGGGGCTTGCACATTAGCTCGACATGCGCGTGGGCAGCTTCGCGATAGTGTTCGGGATATCGAAAGAAACTGCCCTGAATTGTCGTCCAACTATCCGCCCCAAATTTGGTCTTGAACTTGGATACTTGGGAAATAGGCCAAACTGCGGGGACTTCAGGAAAGAACGGACCCAATCGATAGTGCAGATAACCATGTTTTTTCGCCCAAAGCATTAGATACCAGTGGATGTAATCGTTACAGCGCTTGTCGAGATGTTCGGGATCCGAAACACCGGCCAAGAAACTGACGCTCTGCTTGTCGGCAAGAAAGAAAACGGCTGCGATTGGCCTTCGCTCCCAAAGCGAGACAGCAATTCCTGCCATTTGTTCCTCGCCGAAATCGCATATTAAACTTCTATAGTAGTCAAAAATTGGAAGCGCCTCACCCGTTCTCCGTGCCGAACGTAGGGCTAGCTCGAAATAGGTGTCGAGAACTTCCGAAGAATGTGTGACCTGAAGCGCGAGTCCAGACCGTTCAGCCTTTCGTACCGCGCGACGGCAGGACTCATCGAGCCGACGGAATAGGACCTCTGTCGGTTGAGTGAGATCGACGATTTGATCGGCGCAGCAGCTCGCGAGTCCTGGCAACGCAATGTAGCCGCCTCCCATGAAATTCAGACCAAGATAGAAGCCATCTTCTCGGACCCAAAACGGAATTTCCGGGCGCTTGGGGCCGAAGCAAACGGGCGCCAGGTTATGGACGTTGAGCTGAATTCGATCCACGTCGAACTGCTCAGCGAACCGGAATATCTGCGCCATTGCAGAACGCTCCGCAGAACGGACCGTCGCCTCGCCGATTCCCGGCAGCAAAGCCAAGCCAGTGTGCCGGTGAATGCCGCTGTGGACGAGGCGTTCAAACCCTCCTGTTTGGGTCACGCTGGCCAAATAGAGAGGTTGGATCCCGACCACGCGCTCTTTTTCGGTGAGCGCGAAAGAAAGGTTCTCGCCGGTGAAGAAACGAGCCTCGATCTCGACCCATTCTGCCCGATGTAGCATCCAGGCATCTTGTGAATTGGACGCGACCTCGTTCCAGTCAGATTTGGAGACGTCGGCGAATGGGACGATGCGCATCACACCGCCTTTTGGTAAATCGCATTGAATCGATAGCCGATATACGGATTGCGCGCATGGATCTCCGAAATCTCGACCGAGGCATTCAGTTTTTTGCCAAGAACACGGAAATCCTGCTTCTTGAAATAGTAGCAGATGATTTCCGGCCTGGCCGGCGGCCCAAAGCGGCGCTGCAATTGGGTCCAGATGCCCGCCCTCGGGATCGAGGCCGGACGCACCGGGATGGGCCCATAGCGACGCTGGAGCTCCTCCATCACGTGCGCGACGTGGGCGCCATAGCCGACCTCGGTGTCGGAATCCGGAATGGACCCGACGAGCACGCGCCCACCTTGCTTCACCACGCGCATCATCTCGGTGATGAGCCTCGCGCCGTCCTCGAACCTTGGAAAATTGGTGTAGACGTCATAGCAAAATGCTGCGTCGAAGCTGCTGTCGGGGTAAGGTAGTCTTTCGCCGTCCGCCTTCCGGAAGACGGCATTCGAAAGCCCGAGCCGGCGGGCTATCCGCAATGGCGCGGGTGCGAGGTCCACGCCCTCATAGCGCCCGACATGCGGCGCGACGAGCTGCGCCAGGAAACCGGCTGCGCAACCGACTTCAAGCACTGTCGAGGTTCGATCCACGCCGCAGCCGGAGACGATTGATGTAGCAAGATCAGCGCGCATTTCGAAATCGCTCCACATGCGCGGTTCACGGCCTGAAATGAAGCAGAGGTCCTGGACAGTTGGAACGCCGGAAATTTGGCTCGCGCGTTCATGGAAGAAGGCACGCAGCGATTCCTTCCAGCCGGGCGAAGCGGTCATATCTATCACGTGAACTCGACTTGGACGGGCGGATCATAGATGAAGGTGAACGGCCAGGTGCGCTTGTGGACGACCGAGAAGGTGGCGATGCGTTCGACATAGTGAAGGATCGCTTCCGGCGACTTCGGCAGCATGTGCCGGCAGATGGAGACGCTGACGTGATAGGTTCCGATGCCGAGATGCTGCGAGGGAATCGTATAGATGACTGATCCGCTTCCGGCAACGGGCTGGCCTCCATTGATGAAGGCGCCGATCTCCCAACCATCACAGCCTGCAACGCCTTGGATACGATCGTTGTCGATCCTGAAGCTCGCGTAAATGTTTTCGTGGGTGGCCGCGCCCACCCAGTCGATCCGAACGTTTAGCGGCTGCCCATTCTCCACGACGCCGACTCCATTTCCCTCCCGGTCCACGATTGCAGCTGATTGGATGCGCAGGCCGTCATCACCGCCGAGCGTGTAGATGCCGGTCTTGGCCGTCTCTTCGAGTTTCCCGCTTGCCTTTGCGGTCTGCTGGAGGTTTAAGTGCTCGGTTCGATCCCATACACTCTGCTCGTAAGCTTTGCAGATCGAGCGAGCCTCGCCTTGCATCAGTACTCTGCCTTGGTCGATCCAGATCGCTCGGTCGCAGAGCTCAGCGACCAGGCCCGCTCCGTGGGTAACGAACAGAACCGTCGCCCCGCTCTCGCAGATCTCGCGTATGCGACGCATGCACTTGCTGACGAAATACGAGTCTCCCGCGGCAAGCGCCTCGTCCACGATGAAAATATCCGGATCGACGCTGATTGCGGTAGCGAAAGTCAGTCTTGATTGCATTCCGGATGAATAGGTGCGGAACGGACGATCAATGACCTCGCTCAATTCCGAGAAGGCAATAATGTCGTCGAGCTTGCGCTCGACCTCCTCGCGCGACATCCCCAGACACATACCTCCAGTGATAATGTTTTGCCGACCACTATATTCGGGGTGAAAACCTGTGCCCATCTCCAGGATCGCCGATATGCGTCCGTTAACCTCGACGGTTCCCGAGGATGGCACAAGGGTGCCGGCAAGAATTTTCAGCAACGTGCTCTTGCCGGCACCGTTCGGGCCGATGATGCCGACCACCTCACCGCGACCGATCTCCAGGCTAACATCATGCAAGGCCCAAAAATCTCGATACCGAGGCTTGCGGGTGAAGACTTCGATGAGCGGGTCGCGCGGGCTGTCATAGACTCTGTAGCTCTTGAACACGCGCTTGGCGCAAATGGCACGCCTATGACGTAACGTTACCGGCATAACGTCCTCTAACGGGGAGATCGTAGTTATCATATCACAGCACGTTCGCAATGTATGGCCGCAGCCGCCGGAAGAAGATGAACCCGAACCATAAAGTGGAGCCTGCGAGAGCGCACATGACCAGCCAAGCCCACCAATGGACCAATTGCCCGTAATAAAGGCAATCTTGGTATACCCAGATCACATAGCTGAGCGGATTGATGTAGAGAATGGGCTTGAAAATTGCCGGTACCCATTGCGGCAGATAGAATGCCGGCACCAGGTAAACGCCGGCAATGCTCGTCAACACGACGATGTCCTTGATGTCGCGAACGAAGCTTGTGAGCGAAGCCAATATCAACCCAAGTCCAAAAAAGAATGTCAGCTGTAGCAGCAGCGCTATCGGCAGCAACAAGGCTGTCGCCGGGAGCGTGCCGTAGGAGAACAAGATGTAGGCGAACGCAAACAGGATCCCGACTAGCTGGGAAAACAGGGGTGCCAAGAGAGAGGTTGCCACCAGCACCTCGATTGGAAAGACAACCTGCTTGACAAGATTGGCTTGCCCCGTGAATGCGATGCTGGATTTCACGAGAGACTGCTGAATCCCGAGCCAGGGTATCAGGCCCGCCAGCAGGTATGCGGTGTAGTTCAGCGGCATCTCCTGGCTGATTTTTGTGTGAAACACGACAGCAAAGATGAAGACATAGACAGCTGCCAGGAAAATCGGGTGCACGATGCTCCAAAATGCGCCAAGAATTTGCCCGGCATATTGTTGGCCGATGTCGCGCCACGTCATTTCAAGGATCAGATCGCGGCGATCCCAGAGGCCCGAAAGGAACGATCCTAGTTGCGTGAAGCTGGTTAGCAGCGCCGCAGGCGAAATCACGCTGCGCGGCAATTCGCTCGATTCCACTGACATTAGAAATATGCCTCGAATAGCGCTTCCAGATTGAGAAGCGACCAGATCAACAGCCGGCGGTTGGCGACACCGTCCAGATGGTCGTCGACCAGCGCATGAACCGCGCTCGGGTCCAGGACGTCGTAGATGCGCGCCTTCGGGTCATAGAGCCGCTTGCGGACGTAATCGATGCTTTCGCCCTTGAACCAACTGGCGTCGGGCGCGGAGAAGCCCTGCTTTTCGCGGGCGGTGATCTGCCCCGGAATATAGCGGTTCATCATCTTGCGCAGGATCAGCTTGCCGTCCCGCGTGCGCTCGAAGTAGCGGGCGCGCTTGTTGCCGGGCTCGTTCTCGTCGAGGCTGAGGACCTCGGTGAGATTGCCGAGCTTGGTCGAGGCGGGGAGCTTCATGGCGAAGTCGACGAGATCGTTGTCGAGGAAGGGCACGCGCGTCTCCAGGCTGTGCGCCATCGACAGCTTGTCCTCGACCAGGAGCAACCCGTTCAGGAAGGTCTTCGCCTCGAAATACAGGGAATGGTTGATGTAGTCCTCCGGGCGGGTGAGCGAGGGGGCATGCTCGTGGAACACATCGCGGAAAATCTCGCGCGGATCCACATGCGAGACCTCGCTCCAGATTGGAGCCAGAATGCTCCGGCGTGAAGGTTCGGGAAGGAGGCGCTGCCAGAAAGCGAAGTACTTGTCCACATAATCGTCGAAATCGTCATTCACCACGGCGCGATAGTAGCGCCAGGGATATCCGGCAAACAGCTCGTCGCCGCCGCCGCCCGACAGCACCACCTTGACGAACTTCGAGGCCAGCTTGGCGGCGTAGAAGTTCGGATAGCACTGGCCGACCCGCGGCTCTTCCAGGTGCCAGGCGAGCTTGGGGAGCACCCGCTCCATGTCGCCGGGCTTGAGCACCATCTCATAGTGCTCCGTCTTGAACAGATACGACATGTATTCGGCGGTCGAGCGCTCGTCGAAACCCATCTCCACCCCGGAGGCCGTGTTCAGGTCGAAGCCCACCGTGAAGGTGCGCATCCAAGGCAGCTGGCGGCCGGCAAGCGCGGTGATCGAGCCCGAATCCATTCCGCCGGAGAGGTAAGAGCCGATCTCGACATCGCTGATCAGCTGCCGCGACACGGCCTGCTGGAACAGATGGTCGAGTCCCTCGAGGTAATAGTCATCGCCCTGCGGATTGTCGGGCTCTTCGAAGTGGTAGTCCCAATACGGCATCGGGCGCAGCACTTCCCGGCCGGGCTTCACCTGGATGTACGAGCCCTGCGGCAGAAGCCGGACGGAGCGGAACAGGGTGTGGTCCGTGAAGAAGTTCTGGAACGACAGATATTCGGCGAGGCCCTCGCGGTCGAGCTCGGCAGCGAGGGTCCCATGCGCGAGAATGGCCTTGACCTCCGATCCGAACAGGAAGGTTCCGCCGGCATCAACCCAATAGATCGGCTTCACGCCGAAGCGGTCGCGGGCAAGCGTCAATGTCTGCCGGTCGCGATCCCAGATGGCGAAGGCGAACATGCCGTTGAGGCGCCTGAGCGCCCCGAGGCCCCAGGCCGAGAAGGCGTGCAGCAGCACCTCGCTATCGCTGCGGCTGACGAAGGCGTGGCCGAGCGCGGTGAGCTCCGAGCGCAGCTCCTGGCAATTATAGATCTCGCCGTTATAGGTCATCGTGTAACGGCCATTCGGCGTCGCCATCGGCTGCCGCCCGAGCGGGGAGAGATCGATGATCGCCAGCCGCCGATGGCCGAGACCGACTGGCCCATCGACATATTGGCCTTCGCCGTCCGGTCCGCGATGCGCGATGGCATCGGTCATCGCCTTCAGCCGCACGGGAGCCGCGGGTGCACCGTCGCGGTGCATGATGCCGGCGATGCCGCACATGTGTCAGTCCCTCCGGGCTGGCGCCAGGCTCATCAGAGCTGGGCGGCCGCGCGCCGCTGCTCGACCTCGGCGATATGGGACTGGCGCCAGGCAATCAGGCGCGAGAGCCCGTCGTCCAATTCGATCTCGGCGCGAAATCCGATCTCGGCTTCGGCGCGCTTGGGATCGCCGATCCTGTTGCGCACCAAGGTCGCCTGGCTGCGCGGCCGATAATTGATGGGCTGGTTCGATCCGGTCAGGTTGAGAAGGCGCTCGGCGACTTACTTCAGCGAGGTGCGGGTGACGGTGCCGACATTGTAGAACCGGTCGGTCGAGATCGCCTTGGCGGCACAGATATTGGCCCGGGCGCAGTCCTCGACCGCCACGAAGTCGAAGGCCTCGCTGCCGTCGCCCAGCACGGTAGGGCCTTCGCCGCGATCGATCGCGTCGAGCATCTTCATGATCACCGCGATATAGGCGCCGCGATAGTCCTGCCTCGGGCCATAGA
>Ga0102924_1007228_pt1 | contig 10235 bp, 8 predicted proteins | sample PaiPotPPM11metaG_FD_80116 | JGI IMG/M metagenome (GOLD analysis project Ga0102924, IMG submission 80116) | Iron sulfur acid spring bacterial and archeal communities from Banff, Canada, to study Microbial Dark Matter (Phase II) - Paint Pots PPM... ...
CGCCGCCGGCGGCGACCTCCAGATCCAGAACTCGGGGCCGGCGATCTCCAACTTCCAGAACTACTTCTCCGATGTGCTGCACCTGGGGCGCAACCAGTACACGCTCAAGCCGCTGAAGGCGGGGGCGATCGTGGTGGCGGGAACGATCCTCGGGCGCATCGGCGCGGGGACGCCCACCCTGGCCTCGCACCTGACCTTCATGATCCGCCCGGCCGGCCGCAACGCGCCCTACATCGATCCCAAGCCGATTCTCGACGGCTGGAAGCTGCTCGAGGCCACGGCGATATACCGGGCGGCCGGCGTGGATCCGTTCTTTGGCCCCGGTGCCAAGAACCCCAGCGTCGGACAGGTCCTGCTCATGTCCAAGGAGCAGCTGCAAAACCGGGTACTGGCCGATCCCCACGTCGTGGTCTACGCCTGCGGGCGCCGCGATATCCAAGCCGGCCTGATCGACAAGCGGATCCTGGCCGTGATCGAGTTCCTGGCCGCCTCCGATCTCGATCCCACGGTGTCCGGCCTGGAGTGCGGCCACAGCCTGACCGCCTCGACCGGCGTGGATGCGGCCGGCGCCACAGGATCCTCGATGGACATCTCGAAGATCAACAACATCCCGATCCAGGGCAACCAGGGCCCAGGCTCGATCGCCGACATCACGATCCGCCGGCTCCTGACCCTTCAGGGCACATTCCGGCCCAACGCGATCGTCTCGCTGATGAGCTACAGGGGCCAGAGCAACACGATCTCCCTGCCTGACCACGCCAACCGCATCCAGATCAGCTACACGCCGCTGTTCGGGCAGAACAAGAAGCTCTCGGCCGAGATCGCGAGCCTGCTGCGCCCCGGCCAGTGGATCCAGCTGATCAACCGCATCAGCCAGATCCCCGAGCCGGTGGTGCCCATCGCGCCCAGCAAGTACGCGATCAAGGTCACGGCCGGCGGCGGCTAGCTCCGCCGGCGCCAAGGCGATAGCCGCCTACTTTCGCTTCAGTCAGATCGAGCTGCCGTGGGAGCTCGGGCCGCCCGACGGCCGCTACCTGCTGCGGACCGCGGGTCCCGGCGAGCCCTCGCACGTGCTGGTGCTGAGCACCCTGGGCGCGCCGGAGCGCCGGCGGCTGCTCGGCCGGCGCGCTCAGCGCCGCGAGGCTGAGCCTCAACCCGAGCCAGAGCCTGTGGCCACCGGCCGAGGCACCCTGATCGACGTAGCCACGCCCCTAGCCTCATCCCGTGAGGCCGACGCCTGGCTGGCCGGCGCCGGCGAGGACGAGCTCCAGCGGGATGTGCGAATCCTCAACTGGGCGCTGTACTGCTTCCGGCTGGTCACCGCCGACTCCTACCGGGCGCCGTTCGCCCGCGACCAGGCCCTGGTCGCCCGCCTGGGCTACGGGATGGGCGAGGAGGTGGCCGATGGGATGTGGACGCGCGCCCGCGAGCTGGTGGAGCCCGTCCACCGCCAGCGTCGGGTCAAGGTGCTGGCTCCCCAGGCTCGGCTCGCGGCCGTGCTCGCCGGGCGTGACCGGCCGCTGGTGTGCGAGGAGCTCGTGCTCCGGACCAGGCTCGACCTCGATCAGGGGCGCGAGCGGGAGGCCGCCCTGCAACTGCTGATCGCCCTGGACGCGGCGCTGGCCGAGCTCCCCGGTGACCCGAGCGCCGCCGCCCTGGCCGAGCGGCTGGACGAACTGCGCGCCGAGCGCGACCGCGTGGCCGAGGCCGCTCAGGCGGCTCTCGCGGGTCCCCTGGAGGCGCCCGAGCGGGAGACGGTTGAGTTCGTGACCGGCCGCCTCGAGGCGGTGCTCAGGGCGCGCTCGGTGGCCGCCCGGTGAGGGACAGCTCCTCCAGCACGGCATCGAGCTCAGCCACCACGTCGCCGGACAGGCGGACGGCGGCGGCCCGGTCCAGTGGCGTCGGCCCCTGGGTGATGATCGCCACGGCGCCCCCGGCGGCCAGCGTCAGCTCCGGCAGCCCGGCGACCGGGTAGACCTCGAGCGAGGAGCCGATGCAGAGCATCAGATCGGCGCTGGCGGCCAGGCGCTCGGCGGCGGCGAAGGCCTCGACTGCAAGGAGCTCCCCGAACAGGACCACGTCGGGCTTGAGCGGATGCCCCAGCTCGCAGCGCGGCACCCCCTCCCGATCTGCCGCCTGACGCCGGATCACCTCCTCGAGCGGATGGAACGCGCCGCAGGTCAGACACGAGGCGCTGGCAATGCTGCCGTGGACCTCGATCACGTTGGCTGACCCGGCGCTGCGGTGCAGCCGATCGATGTTCTGGGTGATCACCGCCTGGAGCCGCCCCGCCCGCTCGAGCGCTGCCAGCGCGGCATGGGCGCGGTTGGGCTGCTTGTCGGAGAGCGTCTGGAAGCGCTGGGAGTAGAAGCTCCAGAAGCTCACCGGGTCCCGGTGGAAGGCATCGATGTGCGCGACCTTCATCGGGTCGATGTTCTGCCACAGGCCAGTGCCGGGGGAGCGGAAGTCGGGAATGCCCGAGGGCACCGAGATGCCCGCCCCGGTCAGCGCGACCACCCGGCCGGCGTCGCGGATCAGCTCGGCCAGCTGGCGGGCGCTCCCACCACCGCCCCGTGGGCCGGTCGCGCTCACCGGCGCTCGAAGCGCGGGGTCCGCTTCTGGAGGAAGGCGCTGATGCCCTCGCGCGCATCCGCCGAGCCGAACACCCGGGCAAAGGCCTCCTTCTCGGCCTCCAGCCCACCGTCCAGGTCCCCCGCGGCGGACACGCTCTTGATCTCTCCAACGGCCAGCGGCGCCTGCCCGGCCAGGCGGCGGCCCCAGGCCAGAGCCGTGTCGAGCAGCTCGTGATCCTCCACCACCCGGTTGACCAGGCCCAGCTCGTAGGCGTCGAAGGCGTCGATGGGATCGCCCAGCAGGTTGAGCTCCAGCGCCCTTCCGGGACCGACAAGGCGCGCTAGGCGCTGGGTCCCTCCGAAGCCCGGGATGATGCCCAACGCGATCTCGGGCTGGCCGAAGCTGGCCGAGCGGGCCGCGATCCTGAAGTCGCAGGCCATGGCCAGCTCGTTGCCGCCGCCCAGGGCGGCGGCATTGACCGCGGCGATCGTGACCACGGAGGAGCGCTCCATCTCGCGCAGGAGCCCGTGCATGCGCCGGGCCAGGTCACGGCCGGCCGACTCATCCATCCGGGTGAAGGCCTTGATGTCGGCGCCGGCGCAGAACAACATGGGGTTGGCGGAGGCGATCACCAGCGCCCGCACCGTGTCGGACGCGCTCACCGCCCTCCACACGGCCTCGAGGGCGTCGGGCGCCTCGGGTGAGATGGAGTTGGCCGGCGGCCGGTCCAGCCAGGCGATGGCCACCGAGCCCCGAGTCTCGAGCTTGACCGGGCGCTCCTGGAAGCCGGCATCGGGCCGGGCATAGGCGAAGAACCCCTGCCCGGTCTTCACGCCCAGACGCCCCTGGGCGACCAGCCGGCGCAGGATCGCCGGCGGCTCGAAGGCCTCCCCCCACTCGCCGGCCGCCCGCTCGAGCGCGGCAAGCACCTCATCGAGCCCCTGCTGGTCGGCCCGCGCGAAGGGAGGCGGCACGATCCCGGCTCCGGCCATCATCCCGAGGTCGATCTCGCGCAGCGGGGCCACGCCCTCCTCCAGGACCAGGCAGCTCTCGACCAGCGCCTTGAGCGCAAAGCGCTCGGCCAGGCGGTCAGGAGTGCTCATAGAAGCCCTTGCCCGACTTGGCTCCCAGGGCGCCCTGCGAGACGAGCTCCCGCATTCCTTGGTGGACGTAGAAGCGATCTCCGTAGCAGCTGCGCAGATGCTCGGCGACGTGCAGGACGGTGTCGAGCCCGGTCAGGTCAGCCAGGAAGAACGGCCCCATGGGAGCCGCCTTGGCCTCGGCCAGCGCTCGGTCGAGCTCCTGGGGGTCGGACCCCGTCTCCTCCTGGGCCCGCCACAGCTCGGAGACGGCCGAGCCCAGGATCCGGTTGACGACGAAGCCGGGCGCATCGGCGCACCGGATCGGCGTCTTGCGGATCCGCTGGGCGAATGTCATGGCGTCGGCCACCGTCTCGGGCGAGGTGTCCTCGCCCTCGATCACTTCGATCAGCCTCATCGCCGACGCCGGATAGAAGAAGTGAAAGCCGACGACCTGCTCGGGCCGGCTGGTGCCCTGACCGATCTCGGTGACCGACAGCGAGGAGGTATTGGAGGCCAGGATGGCGTGGCCGGGTGTGAGCGCGTCCAGCTCAGAGAAGACGGCCTGCTTTATCTCGAGCCGCTCAGGCACGGCCTCGATCACGAAGTCCACGTCCCCGAAGCCCTCGTACGCGGTTGTGCCCGTGATCAGCGCGACACGCCGCGCGAGCCCCTGCGGGTCGAGCTTGCCCGCATCGACCTGGGCCTGCCAGAGCGACCGGGCCTTCTCCAGCCCCTGGTCCACGAGGCGCTCGTCCACATCCTCCAGGACGACCGGGATCTCGGCGCTGGCCACGGCGTGGGCAATCTCGCCGCCCATCGTGCCGGCCCCCACCACAGCGGCTTTGAACACGAACATCTCGGGGTCCTACGCTACCGCCCCCGATGGCGCTGTGCGCTCTCGAGCTCGGCTCCGAAGCGGGCCACCGTCCGCTCCAGGGACCCGGCCACGAGCCGCCTGACGAAGAGGAAGTCGATGACCGGCGTGAGTGGATTGCGGCGCTTGATCCGGTAGTCCAGGATGACCTCGAGCTCCACCCCCTCGGGGCTCGGGGTGAACGACACCCACTGGAGGGCTCGGATGGCGTCATCCTCGACCTCGAGCGTCTGCCCGCTCAGCGGTTCGTGCCCGGTTACCCGCTCGGTGACCCGCCCTCGCCCCGCGGGCCCGGACTCCCAGAGCACGGCGGAGCCGGCCGCCGGCCAGGGTCCCCGCACCTCCAGCACTCGCGCCAGACCGTCGACCCATTCAGGCCAGCGCTCGAGCTCATACCAGGACTCCTCGGCCTCGTGGACGCTGGCGGCAAAGGCCTGGCGCACGTGGACTCTGGTCACGGTGCGATTATGCCGAACCGGCTTGACAGTCCGACTGTCTACGATATATCGTTACGTATCGCTAGATAGGAGGACACCATGCACCATCAAGACATTCACTGGAGCCATCGAGGACGTGGACGGTTCGGACTGGCGATGATGGGCCCGCCGTTCGCGGGTCCCCCGTTCGGAGGCGGCCGCGGGCGCAAGCGGCGAGGTGACGTTCGCGCCGCGCTGCTGCTCCTGCTCGCCGACGAGCCCCGCAACGGATACCAGATGATGCAGGCCATCGAGGAGCTCAGCGGCGGCCGCTGGCGCCCCAGCCCGGGATCGATCTACCCGACGCTGGCCCAGCTTGAGGACGAGGGCCTGATCCAGGGCACCGAGCGAGACGGCACCAAGCGCTTCGAGATCACCGACGCCGGGCGAACGCATCTCGCCGAGCGCCACGACCAGGCGCCCCCCTGGGCGGCCGAGGACGAGGGGGCCGCGTTCACCGACCTGCGCTCCCAGATCAAGCAGATCGCGATCGCCGCGGCTCAGGTCATGCAGGCCGGCGACGAACGGCAGGTGGCGCGAGCCGGGGAGGCGCTGGCCGAGGCCAGGCGCAGGATCTACCTGATCCTCGCCGATGAGAACGACGCCGATCCCGGTTCGGAGGGCGATGTCTGACCTCCTAAGGTATGACGGGCCAATGTCCTCGTCGATCAGCGCCAACGGACAGCCCCCGGCGATCTCCGTCCACGGGCTCGTAAAGAACTACGGCCAGGTCGAGGCGGTGCGGGGCGTCGAGTTCGAAGTCGCACCGGGCGAGGTGTTCGGCTTCCTGGGGCCCAACGGCGCCGGCAAGACGACGACGATCAACATGCTGTGCACGCTGATCAGGCCGACGGCGGGCTCGGCCACCGTCGCCGGCCACGATGTGGTGCACGAGCGTGACGACGTGCGCCGCAACATCGGCCTCGTCTTCCAGGACCCGACACTCGACGGCTACCTCACGGCCGCCCAGAACATGAAGCTCCACGCCGAGCTCTACGGGGTGCAGCGCGACCTCGTCGAGCCTCGGATGCGCCAGGTGCTGAGCATGGTCGGGCTGTGGGATCGCAAGGACAGCGTGGTGGGGACGTTCTCCGGCGGCATGCGCCGTCGGCTGGAGATCGCCCGGGGGCTGATGCACTCGCCCCGCGTGCTCTTCCTGGATGAGCCCACGATCGGCCTCGACCCCCAGACCCGGCGCTCGATCTGGAACTACATCCGGGAGCTGAAGGCCTCGGAGGCGATCACGATCTTCATGACCACCCACTACATGGACGAGGCCGAGTGGTGCGATCGCATCGCGATCATGGACCACGGCGAGATAGTCGCGCTGGACGCGCCCCAGACGCTCAAGGAGGCCGTGGGCAAGGACCGGGTCGTGATCCACACCGACGACGACGAAGCCGCCATCGCCGCGCTGGCGCAGCGGTTCGGCATCACCGCGCAGATCGTTGAGGCAGCGGTGATGTTCGGGGTCACGGCGGGCGAGGAGTTCGTGCCCCGCCTGTTCTCCGAGCTGGGCGTGCCCATCCGGTCGGTCAGCGTGTCCCGCCCCACCCTCGATGACGTGTTCATGTCCTACACCGGTACGACCATCCGCGACGCCGAGGAGGACGCCGCCCGCAGCCGCAACCGGACGATGATGCAGATGATGCATGGAGGCCGGCGCTGAGCACGACCTCGCACGGCGTCGAGGCTCCGAGCGTCGCTGCGCACGAGGTCGTCCGCGTCCGCGTGCCCCCGCACAGCTTCGCCTCCGAGGTGCGGGCCGTGCGGATCATGTGGCGCCGGGACCTGATCCGGTTCGTCAACGACCGGATCCGGATCGTCTCCTCCCTCGTCCAGCCCCTCCTGTTCCTGTTCGTGCTGGGCGGCGGGTTGAACACGCTGTCGCACAACGGGACCCACGGGGTCAACCTGAAGACGTTCATCTATCCGGGCATCCTCTGCATCGCGGTGATGTTCACCGCCATGTTCGCGGCCGCCTCGATCGTCTGGGACCGTGAGTTCGGGTTCCTGCGCGAGATGATGGTGGCTCCGGTCAGCCGCAGCTCGATCGTGATCGGCAAGTGCCTGGGCGGAGCGACCGTGGCGTGCAGCCAGGGGATCATCATGATCCTGCTCGGTCCGCTGGTCGGGGTGAACTACAACCTGACCCTGATCCTCGGCATCTTCGGCCTGCAGCTGCTGCTGGCCTTCACGATCACCGCCTTCGGCGTGATGGTCGCGGTGCGCATCAAGCAAATGCAGTCGTTCTTCGGCGTCATGCAGATGATCGTCATGCCCATGTTCTTCATCTCGGGCGCGCTCTTCCCGGCCGCCGGACTGCCGCGCTGGCTGGAGATCCTCAACCGCATCGACCCCCTGACCTACGCCGTCGACCCCATGCGCCGCCTGGTCTTCAGCCATCTGAGCATCTCTCCCCTGGCCCGTCGCGCCCTGGATCCCGGCGTCACCTGGTGGGGCTGGCACGTCCCGGCGCTGGTGGAGGCCGGGGTCGTCCTGGCCCTCGGGCTGCTCATGCTGGGCATCGCCATCTGGGAGTTCAGCACGACCGAGTAGGGCGGCCCGGCGCGGGCGGTGTGGCGTAAGCGCTAGGGTGCCGCGCCATGGGAGGAGCCGTGCGGATAGCCGGTGCCCTGGCGGCGCTTGCGCTGGGGGCGCCCGCTGCCTCGACGGCGGCCACCCTGCCTGCGCTGAGCGTTCCCGTCTTCGGCTCGTTTCACTCGGTGCTGGCCCAGGGCGAGGGGCAGACGGTCAACGCCACCGAGCTGGCCTCCTACGAGGCGGACAACCAGCCGCCGGGCACGTTCATCGACCAGCAGCCGCTGTATGTCGGAGTGACCCAGGCGGCCGCCGGCCTGACCGCCCAGACGCTGGGCCAGTACTACAAGGACACCGATTTCGGGCAGATGCCAGGCGGGATCGCGTCGAGCACCTCCCCGCCCGGGGATCCGGGCGCGACCATCTACCGCGACGGCGCGTATGGGATGGCGCACATCTACGGCGCCAACCGCACCGACCTGATGTACGCCGCGGGCTATGCGCAGGCCCAGGAGCGGCTCTTCCTGATGGACGTCATCCGGCGAACCGCGGAGGGCACGCTGGCCGGCCTTCTGGGCCCGAGCGCCGCGTCCGGCGACGCGGCCCAGCTCACCAACCAGGACTTCTCCCCCCAGGAGCTGACCCAGCAGTACGACCAGCTGCCGGCTCAATACGGCGCGGCGGGACAGCGAGCCCAGCAGGACATCCAGAATTTCGTCGAGGGGATCAACGCCTACATCAGCCAGGCGATGGTCGACCCGGTGCAGTACATGCCGGCCGAGTACGCGGCGCTTGGCGCCACCCCCGCTCCGTGGACGGTGGCCGACACCGCCGCCGAGGCCGTCTTTTTGGTCACGCAGTTCACTGTCTCCAACGGCTCCGAGGAGGTCAACGAGCAGCTCCAGGAAGCCTTCCAACGACGCTTCGGCGCTCGCTGGAAGCAGTTCTATGGCGACCTGCGCGAGCTGAGCGACCCCGAGGCGCTGACTGTGGCCAAGGTCCCGTTCCACTCCGACAATCCCGGGCGCAGCGAGCCGCGCCTGAACCTCAATGCCTGGCTTGACTTCGGCTCGATCAAGCCCCGCAACGCCGAGGTGCAGGGGCCGAGCCCGGCTCAGGCGGCCCGGATGCGCGCACGGCTGCCCGCCTGGGTCGGGTCGGTGGAACGCCTGCGCACCGCGCTTCCGCGCGTCGAGTCCAACGCGCTCATGGTCGCGGCCCGGCTGTCCGCCGACGGGCACGCGCTCGCGGCCATGGGACCGCAGGTCGGCTACTACTCACCCCAGATCTTCTCCGAGTACGAGCTCCACGGCGGCGGGATCGACTCCGAGGGCGTCGTCTTCCCCGGGGCAAGTCCATGGCCTCTGATCGGGCACGGGATCGATTTCGCCTGGAGCGGCACGAGCGCCAACGGAGACAACGAGGACACCTTCGTCGAGCGGCTCTGCAATCCCGACGGCTCGTCGCCCAGCGACGCCAGCACCCACTATGTGTACAAGGGCGCGTGCGTGCCCTTCGTGATGCGCGATCAGTCGCTCACCACGCCGGTCTCGCCGCTCAATCCCGGACCGCCCCAGACGATCACCTACCGGACGATGCGCTCGGTGCACGGCCCGGTGTTCGCGTTCGCCACCGTGCACGGAGCGCCCGTGGCCCTCACGGTGGCCAAGGCCGTGGACTTCCACGAGCTGTCGGCCGCCATACCGTTCATGGAGCTCTCCGAAAACGACGCCACCGACGTGCGCTCGTTCATGCAGATCATGGGCCGGTTCCCGGGCAGCGAGAACTGGTTCTACGTCGACCGGCACGATGTGGGCTGGATCCAGTCAGGCGTCTATCCCAAGCACGCCCCCCATTCCGACGTCGATCTGCCCTGGTGGGGGGACGGACGGGCCGACTGGCAGTGCTTTAACCCGAGCACCTACACCGCGTGCTATATCCCGGCCTCGCACCGCCCGCAGGCCGTCGACCCCCCCGACGGCTTCATCATCTCCTGGAACAACGTCGAGGCGCGAGGATGGCATCCGCCGCCCACGGGCTGGAGTACGGGGCCCCTGGACCACGCGCTCATCCTCCAGCAGCGTCTGATGGATGAGCTCCGGGCCCACGGCGGGAAGGTGACGCTGGCCGAAGTGGCCCAGGACGCGAACCAGACCGCCACCACCGACCTGCGCGGGCTGGATGACTACCCCTGGATGCGCAAGGTGATCGGCCGGGCCGGCGGCCGGGCGGGAGACATCCTGGCTCTGATCGACGCCTGGAGCGGCTCGGGGGCTCAGCGGCTGGCGCCGTCGGGCTCGGGCATCTACGCCCACAGCGCCGCCATCGCCGTGTTCGACGCCTGGTGGCCTCGGCTCGTCACCGCCGAGTTCCAGCCGGCGCTGGGCCCGCCGCTGATGAAGCTGGTCGAGTCAGATGTGCTCTCACTGCCCACGACCGGGTTCAACTACAACTGGACGAGCCAGGTGCAGAAGGATCTGCGCAGCGCCGTCGGGGCGCCCGAGCAGGGGCGCTACTCCCACGTCTATTGCGGCGGCCCGGTGGCCCAGCCCGCGCGGGGGCGGCACGGCAGAGCCCTCAGGCGCATCCGCGCCCGCTGCCGGGCCGTGCTTCTGAGCACGCTGAGCGCGGCGGTTGCGGCGGTGAGCGCTAAATACGGCTCCACGGATCCCAGCCGCTGGCAGGTGC
>Ga0102924_1007229_pt1 | contig 10233 bp, 16 predicted proteins | sample PaiPotPPM11metaG_FD_80116 | JGI IMG/M metagenome (GOLD analysis project Ga0102924, IMG submission 80116) | Iron sulfur acid spring bacterial and archeal communities from Banff, Canada, to study Microbial Dark Matter (Phase II) - Paint Pots PPM... ...
GACCATGCTCTAGCCGCGCGGCCCGGCGCCCGGGCCGCCCGGCTAGAGCATGGTCTTGCCGCCCGCGATGTCGAGCGTGATCCCGGTGATCCAGGAGGAGGCGTCGGAGGCGAGGAACAGCGCTGCCGCGGCGACGTCCTCGGGCTGCCCGATCCGCCCGAGCGGGAACGAGGCGCCCAGCTGCCGGCGCTGCTCCTCGGTTGTCCACGTTCGCATGCGCTCGTTCTCGATCGCCGAGGGCGCGACGCAGTTGACCCGGACCCCGCTCGCGGCGACCTCGCCGGCGAGGTGGCGAGTGAACGCGATCACGCCCGCCTTCGCAGCTGCGTAGGCGGCGCTGGACTGGGCCGCCTGGCGAGCCGCGGCCGACGACATCGTGACGATCGCTCCACGGCGACGTTCGATCATCGACGGCAGGAACGCGCTCGTCGTCAGGAACATCGAGGTGAGGTCGGATTCGATCACCTCCCGCCAGTGGGCAGCGGTCTCCGCGACCGTCGGGACGGGCATGCCGTTGCCGCCCGCGAACGCCGCGAGGATGTCCAACGGACCGAGCTGCTCGAGGACGACGTCTGCGGCGTGCGCCAGATCGGCCTCGACCGTGCAATCGGCACGCAGCGCCAGCGCCCGGCCGCCGCGCGACTGGATGGCGTCGGCGACCGCGGCGAGCGCCTGCTCGTCACGGCCCACGACGGCAACGGCGGCCCCCTTGGCCGCCAGGGCCTGAGCTGTCGCTGCTCCGATGCCGCGCGAGCCGCCGGTCACCACGGCGACCTTGCCGGCGAGGTCGGGGTAGTGGGGCTCGGTTGATGGTGGGTTGTTCGGTTCCGGGCTCACTCGAGGAACTCACCGATGATCGTCGGGCTGGCGTGGATGCAGATCACCCGCGCGGGTTCCGGCCCCTGGTTGGTGGGCCCGTCAACCGCCCCCTCAAACCGGTCGTTCGCAAACGCTCCGCCGCTGAGTGTCTTCATCTCGCGTCCTCCTCGTCGAAGGTCGGCCTGGGGAACGGCGGTGGGCCGCCGATCGGGCTGAGGTGCTGCCCGGCGAGCAGCCACCGTGAGCCGTCGAGGACCGCGATCTGGGTGGCGCGAAACTCGCCGTTGACGGGATGCCCGCGGTATTCGGCTTCCTGGAGGTGGCGCCCGATCGTCACGGCTGCGTCGCCGTAGATACGGGTCGTGGTGTCCTCGAAGGACAGCGAGCGGGTGAGCAGGTCGCCATGGCGGTAGCGATCGAGCCATTGCTGCTTACCGAGCACGAAGCCGACCGGCCCGACGAGCGTGAAGTCATCGACGGCGAGGGCGTCGAGGGTGGAGACGTCGCCCGCGATCTCTGCCATGGCCCAGCGCTGGGTCAGCTCGTGGAGCGCATCTGCGGTGATCGACATGGGTTCTCCCTTCGTCTTTGTTCTGTGGGAGAAGAAGCATAGAGATCAAAGGATTTGATGTCAAATCCTTTGATACCCGCATGTATCGGTTACGATGGGCCGATGCGACCGGCACGCGTCCCCATTGGCCTGCAGCTCGCCCGCTCCGCCCGGGTTGTCAGCCGCGCGTTCGACGCGGCGCTCGCTGAGGCGGGTGGGTCCTTGCCTGTGTGGCTCGTACTGCTGAACACCAAAGCCGGGCGGATCGCCAACCAGCGTGAGCTGGCCGACGCGGTCGGGGTCCGGGAGGCGATGCTCACCCACCACCTCAACGCGATGGAGGCGGACGGCCTCCTGACTCGCCGCCGGGATGAGACCAACCGCCGGGTCCATGTCGTTGAGCTGACCGAGGCCGGGGAGGCCGCCTTTCTACGACTGCGCGATGCCGCGGTCGCGTTTGACCGGCGGCTGCGCCGCGGCATGACCGCGGAGGAGCTCTCGCAGCTCGAAGGCCTGCTCGACCGGCTGGAGACGAGCGTCGGCGCCCGGAGCTCCTAGGCGGGCGGCGGGAGTGCGCGCACCGGATCGCCCAGCCTGATCTCGCCGTCCTCGAGGATGTCGGCGCGCAGGCCGCCTCGGTGGACCAGCTCTCGCAGGACGGGCCGCGAGGCGTAGCGCTGGACGACGGTGCAGGGCTCGCACAGGCGCACCCCACGGCAGCGAACCGCGCCGACCGTGAACTCGTGCCCGACGAGGGCATTGAGATCGATGCCTCTGGTCACGAGGTTGCGGCGGTGTTCGTCCGCGCGCAGCGGCGGGTCGAAGGCCTCGCACACCTCGCCCTCGATGATCGTCAATGCGCTGCCCGCCGGCCCCGATGGAAAGGTCCCGGTGCCGATTGCGTGGCGGTCGCCTTCCAGCCCGCGTCCGGCGATCGCTCGCACCGCCTGCAGAGCCTGCTCCGGTTTACCGGCCGCGCCGGCGATCCAGATCGCCTCGAGCGTCCCCGCGGCGACGGGCGCCGGCGGGCGAGGCGGGAGCGCGAGCGAGATGTCGCCCGCGGCGACGATGAAGCCGTCCTCGATCCAATCGACTTGGAGCTCGGGGCCGCCGGCGGGATCCCACACCACCCCCGACGGGACCCCGAACATGACGACTGCGCGGGGGGCGTGAGGGGCTGGTGGGCGGATGCGTGCGATCCACGGTCCGGGCCAGGAGAACGAGGTCGGGTCGGCGATCCGAGCGAGTCCGAGGCCGAGGCCGCCGAGCCACCGGGACACGGTCCAGCCGGTTACCGCGTCCTCGCCCTCGGCGAGGAGGGGCAGGTCCTCGAAGCGCAGCTCGAGCACGGTCGCCAGGCACGCGAGGAAGGAATCCTGCTCGTGCGGCGCGCCAGCCGCTGGGACCGAGACCTCTCGCATCAGGCCTGGATCGTCGCATCCGCCGCCGCTGAGCGATCGGTTAGGGTCGGCTGACCCGGTGACGGGATACGCTCAGGCGCCGCGGGAGCTGGTTGCGTGGCGCTCAGAGAAGCTTGCGATCAGCACGCTGAACTCGAACAGCAGGTACAGGGGCAGCGTCTCGAGCAGCATCGTGACCGCGTCGCCGGGCAGCACGGCGGCGACCAGGCCGCACGCGAGCACCGCATAGCGGCGGTTGCGCCGCAGCTGTCCGGGCGTCACCAGCCGGGCGCGAGTGACGGCGATGATCGCTACCGGGACTTGGAACAGCAAGCCCATAGCGAGCACCGTCGCGGCGGCGAACTTGTAGTACTGACCCGCCTGGACAAGCACGTTGAACTGAGCGCTGTTGAAGTTCTGGAAGAAGTGCAGGGCGGCGGGCAGGACGACGAAGTAACCGAACGCAACGCCGGCTGCGAACAGCAGCGGGATCGCGAACGTGATCGGAAGCATTCGTCGGCGCTGCGCGGGCTCGAACGCCGGCATCAGAAAACCATAGGCCTGCAGCAGTAGCACCGGGAGTGACAGGATCAGCGCGAAGATCAGCGTGACCGTGACCGTGGTCGTGAACGGTTCGCCGATCCCGAGCGTCACCGGGCGATCGCCTTGCGGGGCCGCCGAGAGCCGCGCGACGTCGTGCTTGAGGCTCGCCTGTACGCGGCCGAGCGAGGCGCGGATGGCCGCTGCATGCTGCTGCGTGCTGAGCACGCCCACGACCGTGGCGAGCTGGCTGGCGACATCGCGTGCGCTCTGCTGAACCGTGTAGGTGGCTCCCAGCGGTCCGCGGCCGTCGCGCACCTGCTGCTGGGTGTTGTGCGCGAGCGGCTCATTGATGATGCTCAGCAGCTGGTGGTTCTGCCAGAAGCAGATGCCAAACGCGACCAGGACGGCGAGGAGCGAGACGATCAGCCTCGTGCGCAGCTCGTCGAGGTGGTCGACGACGCTCAGCCGGGCGTCGTGGCGCACCGGCCTGACGCGACCGGGCGCGAGTGCGCTTGGCATCTGCACTTCGTGTGATCCGCTCTTGGCCTGGACGCCGCTGTCTATGCGGCGGGCTGCATCGGGGCGCGCTCGGCCACGGGCTCGCCAACGGGCGTGCTGGTTACGATCTGGGTCGCAGGTAGCTGCTCGGCAGGGACCGCAGGGGCTTCGCCGAGGTGCGTTGCCGGCTCCTCGCCGCTGATCGAGTCTTTGAAGCCGCGCAGGCCCGAGCCCAGCGACTTGCCCAGCTCTGGCAGGCGCTTGGCGCCGAACACCAGTAGCAGCAGTACGAGTACGAAGGCAATGTGAATTGGGTTGTCGAGTCCGAGCATTCGATCTCCGTTCGATTGGTTTCGCGGTGTGCCGGTTCCTACGGGCACGGCGCGGCTTTGGATCACCGCTGCGGGCGGGCCAGGGCGGCCTGGCGCCCGCTCAGCTGAGCTGGGCGGTGATTACCGGCGCGTGTGTCGGGACGCGGCTTCCGCCGGCGGGCTCCGGCGTGACCATCACCCGGTCGACGCCGCGCAGACTCCCCGATACGCCGACACGGCCCTCGCCCGTCGCCCTCACGGTGAAGAGCGAGCTCCGGACCGGGGGACGGTCGCGCCGTGCGAGCCAGACCTCGTAGACCTGGCCCGCCGGCGGGGGGGAGAGGCGGTGAACGATCAGCTCAGCGCGGCCCGCCGTGACGGTGACTTCGGCGCTCCCGGAGCCGGTCACATGGGCCGCGAAGACACGCGTCGTGGTAGTGCCCTGGGTGCCGAGTTCGACGGCGCCGAAGGCAATCGCGATCGCGGCGGCGGCGACGCTCAGCGCGAGCGCCGGCCGTGGGATCGAGACCCTCGCGAGCAGCGGGAGTCGCGCCGTCTGGCGTCGGCGTCGGCCGCCGAAGTCGCGCTCGGACGCTTGCTTCACCCCTTCGAGAACCCGGCGGCGCAGCCGCTTGGGAGCTCGGTGCTGAGGCGCGCTCACCGGGATCACGTCGACCACACGCTGGAATGCGGCCAGCTCGTCGCGACACACGATGCACGTCTCGAGATGCACTCGGAAAGCCTCGGTCTCGCTCGGATCGAGCGCGCCGAGGGCGTAGGCCGCTACGTCGCCGCCGCGGTCATGTGCATCGAAGGAATCATCTGTCCCGGTCATCGTCTCTCCATCCTCATGTCGTCGCTACTGCCGGGGCCCCGAGCGCAACCCGCATTTTCGTCAAGCCGAGCCGCATCCGTCCTTTGACGGTCCCGGCGGGAAGCTTCAGCATGTCCGCGATCTCGTTGTGGCTGAAGCCGCCGAAGTACGCGAGCTCGATCACCTGGCGTTGGTCAGCCGGCAGCTCGCCGAGCACGCTGCGCACGTGCTGCGCCTCGTCGCGTCGCTCGACCTCGGCGTCCGTGCGGTCGGGCGCGGCGATCGGCTCAGTGACTCCTTCGTCGCTGACGTCGCGGCCGGTCCGGATCGTCTCGTGGCGAAACGTGTCGATCGCGCGGTTGTGAACCACCCCCAGCAACCACGACCGCACGCTGCCCCGCGCGTGGTCGTATCGGGCGCCGCTGCGCCATACCGACATGAACGCCTCCTGGACGATGTCCTCGGCGGTCGGCCTGCGACCGCACATGCGGTAGGCGAGTGAGAACGAGGCGTCGGCGTGCCGATCGAAAATCACTTCAAACGCCCGCGCCTCGCCGCCTTGGACCAGCTGCATCAGATCCTCGTCGGCGAGCGCTCGCAGATCGGGCCTGGATTGCCGAAGGTTTCTGGGTGTGCGGAACACGGTGGGTGCTGTTAATCGGTGAGATTCAAAGGGAGGAGGCTCGGCCCGTGTCGTTGGAGTCAGGCGAGCCGAGCCTTCCCGTTTTCGCCGGATGCAGCGCTAGGCCTTGATCAGGGGCTTGACGGCCTTGAGGACGGTGGCGCTGCTCAGCGGCTTGTCGAATGCGCCGTTGGGCGTGATCTGTGAGCCCGTCAGCAGCGCGATCGACGCTGCGTGGCGCGCTTCGATCTGGACGATCGAGCCGGCGGCCGCCAGGTATGCCTTGTTCATCAGCGAAGGCCCGGCGCCGTTGTATGCGCCGACGCCGGTGTTCTCGAGCGTGTAGGCAAGCTTCAGGAAGGAAGCCTGGTCGGTGACCGGGAAGGAGAACGTCGGCTTCTTCACCGGCGTGCCGCCCGCCGCGCTGATCGCCTTCGTCAGCGCTGCGACGTGCTCTGCTTCCTCGTCGCCAAACAGACTTGCGAGCGCCTTCGCCTCGCCGCTGAGGCCGACTGCCTTGCCGGTGGTTTTGTAGAAGTCGGTCTCGAGGTACTCGAGCGTCAGCGCGAAGTTGAGGATGTCGACGTCCCCGCTGCCGCCGGCGGCGAGCGCGCTGGTCACGTACGGACCCACCGCGGCGGCGCCGTAGACCGCGCCGGCGGTGATCGCACCACGCAGGATGAAGCTCGAGCGCGTGATGCCGTGAACCTCCACGGCGCCCAGCTCGGGACTGGCGGATTCAGGATTGCTCATGTCAGTGCTTCCTCTCTTAGGTTCGGGTTCGGGATTAGGCGATGAACGGCTTGACGACCGCCATGACCTCGGCCATCGTCATCGGCTTGGCGAATGCGCCGTCAGGGGTTGGCGACTTCTTGATCAGCGTGTTGAGCGTCGCCGCATGGCGCGCCTCGATCGTGTGGATCGAGAGCGCTGCGGCAAGGATCTCCTTGCTCTGGATATTTCCGGCCTGGCCCAGGTACGCGGCGGCGCCGACGTTCTCGACGGTCGCTGCCAGGGCGGCGACCGACGACGCGCTCGCCAGCGGGAACTTGCCCATCGGCTCAGTCGCGGGCGTGCCAAGGCTGGTGGCGACCTTCTTCAGCGCGATCACGTGCTGATCCTCTTCGGCCCCGAACGACTTCAGCAGCGACAGGGTCTTGCCGCTGAACAGGCCGCTCGTGGCGACCTTCGCGTAGAACTGCGACTCGAGATACTCGAGCGTCAGCGCATAGTTGACGATCGCCAGATCGCCCGAGCCCGAGCCGGTGCCGGACGTGCTCGTCCCGCTGGCCGCCGCTGGTGCGGCGGAAGAGCTGGAGCTCGCCGTACTCGAGGAGCTCGACGAGCTGCCACAAGCAGCGATGAACGCCGCCAGGCCGGTCGCGGCCGCGCCGGCGCCCATCCGCTTGCCGGCCATCTTCAGGAACCTCTTGCGCTCGAGGTCGTCGCGAGCGAGTCGTTCGACTACGCCGTCCATGGGCGCGTCGCCCTGAGCCGTTCTGAATTCCGTCATCGGGTCTCCTTCGATCTCAGCCCGGCTGCGTGCGTCCGGGTACAGCTGCTTCTACGGAGACGGCGGGGCCCTGGATCACAGTGATCCGCCTGCGCCGCGATTGCGTATCCCTCACGTGACCAGGCGCCGATCAACTTTCCGCACCGCGGCCACCCCCGTCGCGCTTGCGCTTGCGCTCGCGGCCTGTGGCTCGAGCGTCTCCAGTTCCGGTTCGTCCAACTCAGCCGTTTCGACGGGGGTGGCCGGCGCGGCCGAGGCTCCTTTGAGCGGCACCGTCGCGATCCCGATCAGCAGCTACTCCTACCACCCGGCCACGATCACGGTGGCCACGGGCACGAAGGTCACGTTCACCAACCATGACCAGACCGCGCACACGGCGACGAGCAACAACTCGGCGTTCGATACGGGGACTGTGAAGCCGGGGCACAGTGCCACCGTCGCGCTGAACAAGCCTGGAACCTACGTGTACTACTGCCAGTTCCACGCGTTTATGCACGGAACGCTCGTCGTCAAGTAGCGCGAAGCCGTCGTCAAGTAGCGCGCAGCCCTGCTCCGGATCGTGTTCGCGTAGGCTCCAGCGATGGCCGCTTGTGAACGATCGGGCACTCGGTGACCAACGAGCAGCAGCTCCTGGACCTGATCGCCGGCAGGCGCGAGGCGATCCTCGCCGGGGTCAACCGAGCCGGCTACCCGCACCTCACGAACGTTCTCTACCTGTGGGATGCGGAGCAGCGCACCGCGCGCGTGTCGACTACCGCCGATCGCGTCAAGGCCAAGGTCCTGCGACGAGATCCCCACGCCGCCCTGCACGTGTCGGGAGATAACTTCTGGGCCTATGCGGTGGCGGAATGCGATGCGGAGGTCTCCGCGGTTGCGACCACGCCCGGCGATGAGGTATGCCGGGACCTGCTCGAGCTGCACTCCGCGCTGCTCGGCGGCGAGCAGGAGGAGGAGACGTTCTTCCAGCAGATGATCGACGCGCGGCGGCTCGTCGTCCGCCTTCGTCTGAAAAGGGTCTACGGCCTGGTGCGCGAGTAGCCGCAGGGCCTCGTAGTGAGGCTAGGCAGGTGCCGCCGCGCCGAGCGCTTCGGTGATCGCGGCGATCGCCGCCCGCTCGGCGTCGCTGACGGCCGCTTCGCCGTGACCTTCCCGATGCGCGTGCGCGACCTTGTCCGCGAGGTTGAGGATGAAGCGTTTGTATTCATCGACCTCCTCGGGCGTCGACTTGGCCTCGAGCAGCGCGACGGCGTCGCGGAGGTGTCCCAGCGAATGCTCCTTGAGCTCGTCGAGCGAGTGATAACGCGTGTGGTCCATCTTCGGCCGCGCCGAGACGATCTCGTCGAGCAGCTCGCTCTGGCCATGGTGCTGGCGAGCCTCGGCGTAGGCCTTCGCCATCTCGATCGTCTCGCGGAGCATCCCGCCGCGCTGCGCCGTGATCACGAGCATCCCGGCGCTCGGCGGTCCCTCCAGGACCAGCTCCCATTCCTCCGGGGTGAAGTCGGCCTTCGAGGTCATCTAAACGCTCCCTTTCGAAGTCTTGGATCCTGTGTCCAGTGTAGGCCGCGCGCGACCTACGCCTCGGGCCGGCCGGCGCGCGCCTGAAGCCGCTCGTGGACAGGCAGTGCGACCCAGAGCACACTGAAGATGACGCCCGCGGTCGCTGCCGCGACGATCCCGGCGGTGGTGTTGAAGAGCACGTCGCCGATCAGCAGCATCACGCCCACCATCGCCAGCGCCAGCGTCCAGATTCCGAGGATCGTCAGCTGGTTGGAGAGCAGGATGATCCTGCTCTTGTCCGCTATGCGGAAGTTCAACCGGTGTAGCGCCGACGGGGCGATCAGCAGCGCGGTTGCCACCAGGGCACAGCACAGCGTCACGAAGTAGATGCCGCGCTCGAAGCTCGTGACGCGGCCGAAGCGCTGCTGGAATGGGACGGCGAGCAGGAACGCGAACAGCACCTGGACGCCGGGGAGCGCGACACGAAGCTCGTTGAGGAGCTCGATCAGCTCCCGATCGATGCGTTGCTTCTCGCTCTCGCCCATTTCGCTTGGACTCCACCTAGGCTCGGCTCGGGGTAGTCCGATGCTACCCGCGCGTCTGCGCGATCAGCGCAGCAAGCGCTCGCCGCTGCGCGCCCGAGGCGTCGAAGTTCTCCGGCGAGAGCCAGTCCTCAAATCCGGAGCGAATGTGGGGCCACTGATCGTCGGTGATCGCGAACCAGGCCGTGTCGCGGTTACGCCCCTTGACCACCATGTGCTTGCGAAAGACACCCTCGAAGGTGAAGCCAAAGCGCTCCGCCGCGCGTCGCGAACCGGCGTTCAGCGAGTTGCATTTCCACTCCAGGCGGCGGTATCCGAGATCGTCGAAGGCGTGGCGCGCCAGCAGATAGATCGCCTCGGTGGCGGCGGTCGTGCGCTGCAGCGGCGTGCCGAGCCAGATGTGGCCGATCTCGATCACCCCGAACTCCGGCGTGATCCTCAGATACGAAGCGAGCCCCTCGGGGCGCTCGCCCGGCAGGCGCGCGAGCGCGAAGAACAACGGGTCCTCGGACCCCTCCGCCCAGAGCAGCATGCGGCCCAGGTCCGACGGGCTGTGATAGGGCCCGTCGGACAGGTAGGTCCAGATCGCGGGGTCGCCGGCCGGGGGATGGGAGACGGCGTACAGCGGCTCGGCATCGGTGGCAGCATTCACCGGGCGCACCAGCACATAGCGACCGCGCAGCGGCTCGCGCGCAGGCCGGGGGACCGGTCCGAAGTCGAGCTGCTCGCCGAGCGGGAGCCTGCTGGCCATGCCGCGCTAACCCTATGCTGAGGCGATGCTTGACGCCGAGCTGATGTTGGTGGACGCGAGGCGCCCACTGGTGATCGGGATGGGGGGTGGCGGCGATATCGTCGGCGCGCTGGCCACCGCCGAGGCGGCCCGGATCTACGGTGGCGCGGCCCCCGTTCTGGGCGGACTGGCGTGGGAGCGCCGGCCGATCGATCCCGTTCCGGGGCCCCGCAAGGTCGAGGAGATCGAAGCCGCCGAGGAGCTCGCCCCAGGTGTGCTGCTCGCCGGGCCCGAGACCCGCGTCCGCGGGCGTGACGTGTTCTTTGCCGAGTCGCGGATGGCGCAATACCTCGGCGAGCCGACGATCCTGATCGACGTCAGCGCGGGCCCGGCC
>Ga0102924_1007230_pt1 | contig 10232 bp, 9 predicted proteins | sample PaiPotPPM11metaG_FD_80116 | JGI IMG/M metagenome (GOLD analysis project Ga0102924, IMG submission 80116) | Iron sulfur acid spring bacterial and archeal communities from Banff, Canada, to study Microbial Dark Matter (Phase II) - Paint Pots PPM... ...
GCGAACTTTGCCACGCTCAGCATTAAAGGCTCGTCGTAACGATTCCGACCCCTTGTTCAAGACCTCAAATGATTCTTGGGCACTCGAACTTAAGCCACATCCCGTCATAAAGGCCGCCAGTCCCATCGAAAACGCCAATCTTTGCATGTCAATCCTGATTCCTAAGCCTTGGCCAAGGAAATGAGAGTGAAGCCAACCGAGATTATCCAAATTGCCGTAGCAATCCACAAGAGAACCTTGATCGATTGGCTCGCGGCGTATCTCACTTGACCATGCGCATCGACCACACATTGCTTTGACGGACGGTAAACAGTCCAGAAACTGAAGGCCAGCATAAACGACGACAAAATAAACAGGTAGGGTGTGTAAGGTTTGATCCCGGCAAATGTGGCAGCGCCGCTGACGCCGAGCGCCGCCACGATGACGGGACCCAAAAGAGGTACGCTGCAACACGCCGCTCCCAGAGTTGCCGTTATCACCGCCCCGATGCTGAAGGTTGCAGCTCCAATGGCGCTGCCTTGGCTTGGACCTGCACCCGATCTGTTTCTGTCCGACATATTATCTTCGTTTGGAGGTTTGCCGAATACGACTGCATGTTGCCAGTCGTTGAGCGTTGTCTGCGACTATTGTTTCAGCGATTTCGAGCAAAGCACGCACACGTTTGTCCGAGATACGGTAGACGATTGAGCGCCCCACTCGTTCGCTGCTGGCGTATCCGCACCACTTTAAGCACGCCAAATGATTGCTAACGCCGCTCTGGCTAATGGCAAGCCTTGTGACGAGTGCACCAACTGTTTGTGGTCCATCTAATAGGATGCGAACGATTCGCAACCGCGTGGGATCCGATAAGCCTTGGAAAAACTTCGAATGCACATTCTCTGCCGTCATTTCGCGAGCGATGTGCCTGGCCGAGAGCGGGTTGTTCATTTGACAAATCTTACATCAGTAAATTATGATATGTCAATGGGTAATCGTTGATCATGCGCGTACAATTACTATACTTTGATGGTTGTCCGAACGCTGTAAAGGCGCATCCCGTTCGCTGTCGTAGACTTTCACGTGGTAGTCCATCGACTCGCTATGCCGTCAGGGTATTGGAGTTCAGCAAATTCAGCAGCGTGCATGAAAATTTAGACAAATAGTGATCGTTGCCGTAGATGAACCACGCCGCGTCCCGGGCGACGACGTTGGACGATGAGCCGGGATCATTGGTGAAGGCAGGGCCCTGAGGATAACTCGCCATGACGCGGCGCATGTTGACTTTGCTCCACAACGCGCCCTCGTTAATCAATGCATCAGGCGTGAGGACTTCAGAAAATTCCAGGCACTCCGTAAGTTGATCGATCGTCGCCTGTAGCCTAACAGATCCGTTTCGATCCTCACGGTAGCGCGCAACCGCAACCTGTTCGCTCGCGTTGTACGTCGCCGCGACGAAAGAAATTTTGCCTGCTGGTCGGATTGCAACGTCACATCATATTGCAAAGCTCCCAGAACATCACCACAGGCTGCTGTCGTATTGGCGAGGCTATGCTGGTGCGAACGATCGTAGAACCTGGCAAAATCGAATGTCGATTCGTATCTTGACGGCGGTACGTCCATCCCGAATATTCGAATCAAATTTGGCCGGCTCACATTACGCGCAACTAGTGCGCGCAGGTTGGCATCGAATTCGGCTTTTACATCGTCGAGGGTGCTGCCACGCAACCGTGCAAACGACACCACCCGGATGTTCTGCGCGAGCTGGCCGGCGTTGTGGAGTTCAACGTCGATGCACTCCATGAGCGGCTTTGCTTTCTTAGCAAGTGTGACCATCCGCTCGATGACGCGTCTGCTTGAGACGTCTTTGTCTTGAGAGCCGTTCGCTTACAATGAACGAGCTAAACCGGAAATACTTCGCAATGGGGCTGTCCGCGTAGGCTTCGAAGCCTCGCGGCATGCGTTTGAGCGATTCACTTTCCTCGGAAATCTTCAGACCATTACCTGCCAGGGCGCGCAACATAGCTTGGAAGCGTTTTGGATCTTTGGCCATTGCGGTGCGCCAGCGCAACAGCGGCTCCCTGTCGAGCTGGTAGAACGCGACGGCCATAAAAGATTTCTTCGGTTGGATGTGGACGTAGAGGCCACCGGGCGCGTGCGGTTTGCCGCTCGGCGACAAGTAGGCGCCCAAATTCGTCTTGTACGGGCGCTTGTCAAGTGAAAAACGGATATCGCGGTAGATCCGAAAAGTTGAGCGCATTGGATCCGCACCGAGAGGAATTTTCGCTTTTCGCATGGCTTCCGTAGCATCAGCGAGCAGCGCGCGAAGCGGTTCGAGCAACTCGGCCTCGTAGACGTGCTTACGCGGAACGAACCACGTGCGATCGTTGTTCCTCGACAAGCCGTGTAAGAATTTGAGACCGGCCGACGAAAACCCGGAGAATTGTTGGGAGCGTTCGCGTAGCATGTTGGTGCCAGTTCCCGCCTCGTGCTTCCCTCCTACTGTCGCCCATCCAGCCGAAACGAGATAAAATCCACGAGGTCATTAAGCGCGGCGAAAAAGAGGCGTCGGCCTGAAGTCACGTGCTGAATTGATCCGCGCCATCGCGTCTTTGCGTCGCGCCCGGGTTCGCACCACACGCGCACGATGAAAAGGTGTTCCGGACGCTCCTGTTGTTCGGCAGCCACGCGGTAAGGATATCAGGTTGGCGTGACCGCGGCGTCCTTCTTTTGGCAAGCCAGTCGAGCGAAGCTGGGCCAAACGTGCTTGTCATGAGCGGCGATGAGATCGGCGGCTACTTTGAGCGCCAAGAAAGCGGTGCGCGATTCGGGGTCGCTGATGCGCGCCGCTCCTTCCTGCAAAAGTTTTATCGCCATGGCAAGAGATGCAGCCGCTCGTTGCGTCGATCCGCTCGCCCGATGCACAAGCGCGCCGGCCCAATACCAGTACCATGGCCATATCGCATCGTCGCCCGCGGACGCTGCTGCATCCATGAGCTCCTTCGATGCTTTACGAGCCGCCTGCGGGTCCCCCACACGCAAGTATGCTATGGCCAGGTCCGCTAGTTGGGCGATGTAATCGGCGGGCCGTTGCAAGGTCCGGCACATGGCGAGCCCAGCCTCCATGTGGGCGATCCCCGATCCAAAATCTCCCAGATCGCATTCCGCATTACCCAAATTCCCCAACGAGATTGCCTGGAGCGCCCGGTCCTCCGTGGTGCGCGCCAGCTCGTACGCCCGCCGCGCCGCGGTCTTTGATCCGGCGGGGTCGCTAGCGAGAAACAGAGCGACGCTGGTGTTGGCAGCACAAACGGTTTGGCCGCGCTTGTCGCCAAGCGTCTCGAAAATCTTTTCCGCTTCGCGCTGCGATTCGAGAGCGCTGTCGAGTCGCCCGAGCCACGTCGAGAGGACGCCTGAGTTCGCGAGAGTTGCCGCCACGCCAAGCCGCTTGCCGATCGCCGCATAGGTTGCCGTTGCTTCGCCGTAATGCCGCCTGGCCTCGTCCATTTGAAAGCGCCTCGCGAGCGATGCCGCAATGCGTGCATGCGCGTCGGCTTCGCCCTCGCGGTCTCCCATCGCACGGTAGAGATCCACAGCTTCCCGGCCGAGTTGTTCGCTCAGGTTGTAGTTTTGCTGTAAGAAGGCCGCTTTGCCGGCGGCGAGCGTCGTCTGCGCAATCAGACTCGTATTCGGCTGAGCCTGAGCGATAGATCGCGCCTGCAAGAGAAACTCTTGCGTTTCGGACAGCGCGCCACGAAAAGAGGCGATCTCTGCGAGCAGGCACAGGCACTCCAACTGACTGTCCGTATTGCCGAGATCGCGCTGGAGCAGGTGCGCACTCGACGCCGCTTCGTGCGCCGCATCGAGTCGGCCAAGGAACAACTCGTGGGTAGCTTCAGCTTGCAGTGCATTTGCCTCCCACCGCTTTTCACCGCACGCTGCTGCATGCGCGCGCAAACGCTGGATGAGGCTCCTTTCATCATCGTGTTGTCCGATAGCGCGCTGCAGCAGCAAGCGCCGCCATAGCACGTCGCACATCATGTGCTCGTCGCGTTGGGATGTCGCAATCTCCTCGAGGGCATTCAAATCCTTGCTCTGTTCAGCGCGCAATCCACATCGGCCGTTAACCGCCTCGCATAGCGCAAGCAATTCGAAGCGCCACTGTGGGTCGGAGGCAAGCTCAAGCCCTCGCCTTGCCATCATCAGCGCTTCTTCATTCGCGTACACTGCAAACGCGCGCTTGGCGGCCCGCGCGTACATCTGCGCCGCTCGTTCTGGATCGCCTCCGCGATCGTAATGGAGTGCCAGGTCGCTTGCGAGGTCATCGAGGCGATTGGGATTGATCTCTTCGAGGACAACAGCGATCCGCCGATGGCGCCGCTTCCGTGCTTCGGCGGGAATCTCGTCGTAGATAGCCGATTGAATCAGGTGAGGCGTGAAACAGTAGTCAAACCGACTCCGGCCCACCAGTTCGCGAACGAGACGCCGGTCGAGGAGCTCGCTCAGACCGTCGAGCACCGGCTCCTCCGGCAAACCGCTCACTTCGCGCACGACCTCTACATTGAAGCCTTGACCGACGACGGCGGCGATCTCCGCGATGGTTCGGGCTTCGGACCCAAGACGCGACACCCGCGCAGTAACCATCGAGCGGATCCCCGCGGTACTGACAAGACCGCTCCTTGCGATGCGCCGGGTGGCGTGACGGCTGAAGCCGTGTCTTGCGTTTCGAGCAGCTCGCGAATCGCCTCAACGAGGAAAAGCGGATTGCCCTCGCTTTGTTCGTAGAGCTTGGCTGCGAGCGCGTCGACGCGCGGGACAAGTTCGGTAACGGCATCGACCATTTCTTCCACAGCCTGCCTGGGCAGCCGCCGCAGCGACATGGTGCTGGCCAGCCGCTGCTCCTTCAAAGCCCGCTGTAATTCGCGTAGTGGGGCCGCGCGCGGCGTCTCTTCTTCCCGATAGGTCGCAAGCACAAGGATCGGTGCGGACGCAATACGCCGCGCAAGGAACTCGAGGGCGGTCAACGTCGCCGCCCCGGCCCAATGGACGTCCTCCAGGACCACGAGCACCGGCCTCGGTTTGGCGAGCGCTGCCAAACAGATCGTCACTGCTTCAAGCAGCCGCAGTTGTTCGCGGTTGGTACCGAGCGATGGCATTCGCGGCAAATCTAACCTGCGGGTTTGAAGTTCTGGAACGATCTGCGCCACCTCAGCGAGCCAGATGTGATCAATCTCGAGATTGGAGATCAACGGCGAGGCCGAATGCAGTGCGTCCGATATGCACTGGTATGGAGCGTGCTCCGGGTACGTTGTAGCTCCGCTCAGTACACGACCCCCCTCCACGTCCGCCACGAGGGCGACCTCTGACGTCAAGCGCGTCTTGCCGATGCCGGCCTCGCCGGCAATGAAGACGAGTCCGCCCTTGCCTCGCGCCGCCCGGCTCCACAGGACGCGGAGTTGGTCGATCTCGCCCTGACGCCCGACAAACGGCGTTCCCATGAAGGCGGCCGGAGTAACTTGTTGCACAACTGAATCCATTACGCTGGCGCCGTTGCTCAACGGGCCACCTCGGACGATGATTTCGCGAAGCGCGATAGTCTCAAGCATCGGCTCGACGGCCATCTCATCGCGTAATCGACGGGTAAATCTTTCGTATTCTTGAACGGCACCCGCACCGTCGCCGGCGTCGTATCTAGCAGCCATGAGCTGACGCAGTACATCTTCGCGCCACGGGTCGATAGAGAGCAGGCGGCGTGCGTAATCGACCCCCCTGGTGAACTCGCGCCGGCCCCGGCACGCGACGACGAGGTCGCTCAGGTCGCTGAGATACATGTTGCGTAATCGCTCGCGTTGCGCGAAGAGCCAATCGTCGTAAAGATTCTCGAGCAGATCACCACTGTACAGGTTGACGGCTTGATCGAGCGTAGACGTGTGCCCGCTGAGGCGCTCGAACTCAGCGACATCCAGCCAGTAGTCGATGGTTGGGTTCCACCGGACCGTCTCGTTGTCAGCCAGAATCCAAGGGGTGCTGGATGCCAAGGGCGGTTGCGATTTCTGTAAGAGGTGAAGGTAGCGCCGCAGGTATCCCAACGCGTCCTCTTCGCCGGCATCGGGCCACAGCGTGAAGGCAAGGAACTCGCGGCCGACGGCATCCTTGCGATGAAGCAGGAGGTAGGCGAGGAGCGGCAGCGTCGTGCGGTACTTGCTGAGCTTCCAAATGACCCCGCCGGCCTCAACCCGCGGCTGCCCGAGAAGACTGATTTTTAGAGGCGGGGCCATCGATTTGTCCACGCCTAACCACCTCTGGCTGCGTGACCGCCAAACGTGTCACATGCCGTTGACGCTGCCTGCGTACAATCGGAAGATGGGACCTTATCGAAACGTACCGTTAGGTCCTCGGCCCTCGTGGGTATACGCTTTGGCGCGAGGGTGTCGCTCGCTATACAAGCCTGGCGACCGCTGTCGCGTTATAACTTTAAGCTCCGAGGGTTGTCCACCAGCTGTAGAAAGGAAGGCGGCATGCGCACGGTAGCGATAGTTTACGCAACGGCGCTGGTTCTATGCTTTGCGGTGCCAGCGACGGCGGCCACTACGTTCACCCCGAACCTTCGTCTCATTCCTCAGCAAAACGGGAGCATATTCGGACTGCAAGACGTCGAGCCGGCTGTGCGCGTCGATAGCAGCGGCCGAATTTTCGTCAGCGCCATCCGCGGCGTACCCGCGGGAACGGATCTCTGGCAGGTCGCCCAGAACGGGCTATCATTTGCCTACCGAGGACAGCCCGACGGCTTACCAATGGGGGGCGCCGTTGCGCCAGGCGGCGGAGATACGGACGAGGCAATCGGATCGTTCGCAAGCGGGCTCCCCGGACCGCTGCTCATCACGAGCCTCAACCTTGGAACCATTTACTCGTCATTGACCTTCGACGGTGGGCTCAGCTATATGGTGGGCGGGAACGCAGCCGGTGGATTTGTTGGCGTGGATCGCCAGTGGAATAACTCACAGGGTGGGCTTGAGCGATACGATGTGACTCACGACCTAGCGACCACCAATATTCAGTTCTCACGATCGCTTGACGGCGGCATCGTGTGGGTGAACGGCACGCCCACAACATTGGGGATCTTTGGCACTGCCACTGTCAACAATGAACTCGGACCTGTCGCCGTCGATCAGGTCCATCACATCCTTTACAACGTCTTCGTGTCGACCGCCAGTGCTCTAGAAAACGCGCAAGCACTTCCGTTGCATACCGTTTGGGTCGCGAACTCCGTGAATGACGGCCAGACGTGGACGGACGTCATGGCGTTTAACGGACCTACGACCGATAGTTACAATCACATCTTTCCCGTTATCGCGGTCGATGCCGTCGGCAACGTTTACGCTGCATGGACCGACGACCACGACGTCTTCCTGACGTTCTCAACCAACCACGGCGCGAACTGGTCCCCCCGAATACAAGTGACCAATTCGGCGCGCGATGGCGGATTCCAGACCCATATATTCCCATGGATCGCTGCGGGCGCGAATGGCGGCGTTGACATAGTCTACTATGAGACGACGAGTGCCGATCGAAACAAAGCATCCGATCAGTGGGTGGTCGGGTTCGCGCAAAACGCTAATGTGCTCGCGCGTCCTGGCAACTTCACCTACGCGGTCGCCAGCGACCACGTGATCCATTCGGGTCAGGTATGCGAGAACGGTATCGGGTGTGATACGACCCAACCGGGCAATCGAGACTTAGCTGACGACTTCCAGGTCGCGGTAGACCCACAGGGTTTCGCAAACATCGCGTTCACGGACGATCACGACACAACCCTTCCGCCCCAGACTTACTTCACCAAGCAGACTGGTGGGACGAGCGTTGGGCCCCCGGGCGGCGGCGGCGGCGGTAACGGTTGCGAAGGCGACGACGAGGCGTCAAACGGAGGTGAGAACTTCGTAGTAAAAGCCCCGGATGCGTGGAGCCCCGGATGGCTTACGGTTGTCGCTAACAAGAGTATCGCGGCGGTGGGCTACCTCAGCTCGTATGTGCCGTCGAGCCGCACCTCTGGGTCATTCGCTGGTACAACGCTCCAAAATGTACCGTTCGCCGGATCCGTTATCAACGGCAGTCTCAGCCTGCGTCTCGGCGCGACTACAATGCAAGTAAACTCAAACCACGATTCGGATGACGAGTGCGACATGACGGAGTCGTCGTCGTCGCCATCGTTCATTCGCTTGCGCCACCGCGTCTGGCGATAAAGTCGCAACGCAAGAGCGCGGAGATGGCGGCGTGAGCCGCCATCTCTATGTGTGCCAGACCGCAGATTAGGTCAAGCGAACAGAGAGGTGTTCTGAAGTACAAAAGGTGCGGGACTCATGTTGCAGCCAAGGTCCCCGCCCGTGTTGACCTGCCTTCCGCGGCTGACCTGCGAATTGCAAACCGAAAGGGGTGTCATGGCTCCAACGCTTTCAAATGGCAAGATCTGCTACATCGAGCTACCCGCGGAAGATATAGCTCGGTCAGCTGACTTTTACAAACTCGTCTTTGGATGGAACATTCGAACACGCAGCGACGGTAAGACTGCCTTTGACGATTCTGTTGGAGAGGTAAGCGGCGGCTGGGTTCGCGGCCGGCGGCCTTCCACGGAAATTGGCACTCTCGTATATATTATGGTTGACAGCGTTGCGGAAACGCTTAACAATATCGTCGAAAATGGCGGCAAAATAGTGCAACCGATCGGTGCTGATGCACCGGAGATCACAGCACGTTTCAGCGATCCGGCGGGAAACGTCATCGGTCTGTACCAGCAACCCGCGTAGCGAAGGCACTCCTTTCCGGAGTCTCCTAAAAAAGATCGCCGAGAGAGAGTTTCTCGCCCACCCACCCACTCGCAAACTGCGCGCGCACATACGCCGCGTCGTCTGCGCGACCTTCGCTATCGAGTGCCGTCATTAAGCCGAACAGCGAGCGTGGATTGCGGGGATTGCGCGCGAGGTCATCGCGGAAAACGCGCTCGGCACGGGTGAAATCACCCGTCTTACAGAGCGCTGCCCCCAGCGCTTCTCGGGCAGGCCCATACCAATCGGGCGGCTCGATGTACCGGAACGAATCCTGCATCGCCACCGCGTCGATTAGTTTCGCGATCGCGCCCGAATGATCGCCTGCGACCCACGCCAGTCTCGCGCTGAGCAAGCGACTCGCTACACCTAAGATCTTTTGCGAGCCATTGTAAAAACCATTAACACCTGGCACGCGCATAGAACTTTCGAATTGCTCCAAGGCAATGAGGTCAGCCTTGGCAGCCCCAAGGTCACCGCCGTCTACATGCGCCATACCGCGCGCGAAACGCCATACCGGAAGGCGCAGCGGCTCAAAAGGCGACGTTTTTGGTTGCGCCATCGCCAGTATATCGCCCCAGCGGTTGAAGCGCAGGTAAACAAAAAGCAACGGCTCGATCGCATCCTCGCCGATCATATCGGCCGCGGCGCGGTGCGCCGTAGCAAAATCCCCTTCCATTGTGGCCGACGACGATAAGAAGAACAGGTCGTGACTGAAGTATAAATCGCCTTCCGGATCGTGCATGACGCTCATGAACATACGGTCGTGCATCGTCGCATAAACGTTGCTCGCTACGCCATTCGTGTAATCGCCCGTTCGCATGAACGTGTGCGCTGGCATGTGAACCAAGTGCGCGGCCGCTGGCTCAAACGTCATGCGACGCAACCGAAACGCAGAAGGTAACGCACGCTCCGGCGACGTCGATGCCTCAGTAGCATGAATAAGAAAAGGGTTGGCACCGATATGCTCCGGGTCATGCGCAAGGACCATGTCTAGGTTCGTAACGATCTCGGCCGTGCCTTCGATCGGAGTACCTGCGGTTGTGTAGAGGGCCCACGGGTGGAGGTCCATTTCGCTTTCGGCGAAAAGCACCGCGGCGTCGCTGTCGTCGGGGTAGGTGTGATAGAGCGCGCGCATGGCGTTGCAGTACGCGTGAGCTAAAGCATCGACGTCTGGCTTCGCTGCGGCGGAATAGCGCAGCGCCAGCGCATCACGAGCACGGGAAGTGCATCGCGCGCTGCCCGGCAGGCTCGCTTCCCCGCAGCAATATTTGAGCGTAGATCCACCCGGTCTTCCCAACATCCGGCCCCTCCACTCGTGCGCTCACGCACTGCACTCATCAACGCCGCGCGTGGCATAGTCAAAAGCCTGGGCTCGCGGCTGCCGGTCTGTTCTGCCGAGGCCTTCGTGCATCGCGTCGAGCCCGTTATCCCGCC
>Ga0102924_1007231_pt1 | contig 10232 bp, 10 predicted proteins | sample PaiPotPPM11metaG_FD_80116 | JGI IMG/M metagenome (GOLD analysis project Ga0102924, IMG submission 80116) | Iron sulfur acid spring bacterial and archeal communities from Banff, Canada, to study Microbial Dark Matter (Phase II) - Paint Pots PPM... ...
AACGCCGCGCTCGTGAGCGCGGCGGTGACACCGGGAACGACCTCGATGTCCATGAGCGGGTCGAGCGAGGGGTACTGGGGCGCCAGTTCGAAGACGAGTGTGGCGAGGGCGTAGACGCCCGCGTCGCCCGAGCACACCAGCGCGACCCTGCGCCCACGAGCCGCGGCGGAAAGGGCGGTGGCGCAACGTCCGATCTCGTCGCCGATGGGAGAGGCCACCACCTCGGTGGCCGGCCCGACGGCGTCCCGGGCCGACTCGAGGTACGGCCCGTACCCGATGACGACCTCGGCTTGGCGGAGCGCGATGGTCGCGGCCGGCGTCCGATGACGAGCGGCGCCAGGACCGAGCCCGACGACCTGGAGGTGTCCGACGGGATGGGCTCGGATCGCAACCGCGATCGTGCTCGTGGTCGAGCGGCACTTGGTCACGACCAGTTCCGCATCCGGGCCTGCTGCGAGCAGCGCGGCAGCCTCGCAGACACTGGCCGTGCCGACCGCGGCTCGGACCACGTCGCTCGGGTTCGGCACCGCGAGGCGGGTGAGGTCGGCCGCGGAGAACGAGACCACTGGGACACCGAGCTTCTCGGCCACCGCGACGATCGCCGGCTCGTCCCGCTTGCGGTCCAGCGTCGCGACCGCTGTCACCGACTCCGGCGCGAGACGAGCCCGCTCGAGAGCTTCGCCCAGGAGGGCGGTGGCCTCCGCCGGTGCAGCGCCGGTGGAGGCGCCGACTCCGACCACCAGCCGGCGAGGATGGAGGGTCACGCACGCGGCATCGCCCGAATGGACATGATGGTCGATCACGATCCGCGCCGCCGTCGGGACCTCCGGCGAGGGCCGCGCGGTCAGGCCCGCGAGCAGCGGCGGGAGGGGCCATCCGTCCGGGTTTGCGAGCGCGACGTCCTCGTGGTCGAGCAGGGCTCGCGTGACCCGCGCCACGTCGCCGCGACATGCCAGCCCGGGAAGCGCGTCGAGGGGGGGGATTCCCCGGCTGTCTGTGGCGGTGGTGATGACCGCGGTCGCTCCGAGGAGGGCAGCGACCTCGCGCGCCAACGCGTTGGCTCCTCTGCGGTGGCCCCCGATGAGGGGCACGGTCCACTGACCTTGTTCGTCGACGACCACCACCGCCGGGTCCTCGCGCTTGTCCTTCAGCAGTGGGCCGATGGTCCGCACGGCCACCCCGGCCGATGCGAAGAGGACGAAGCCGTCCACCTGGTCCCATCGTTCGCGCACCGTGTCCCCGAGCGCGCCGTGCACGTGCTCGTAGGGCAGCCGTTGGGCCAGTTGCTCCCCGGCGTGAGTGACGGTGACGGCAAGGACCTTCACCGGCTGCCCCAGCAGATGAACGTCGGGTTGGCCGCCTCTAGCCGCCACCCGCCATCCGGGAGGCGGTGTCCCCGGTTCGCTTGGACCTGGCTGAGGTGGCCGAGCAGGTCGGCCGCGGCCGAGGCGCGGTCGATCGCGGCGTACGTCGCCACGATCGTGCCTCCCGGCCGGAGTCGCTCGAGCGCCGCGCCCAAGACGTCCGTCCCGCCCCCGCCGACGAACACCCGGTCCGGGTCCGGCAGCCGTTCGAGGCAGGACATGGCGTCAGCTTCGATGACCCGCACAGCCACGCGGTGCGTCACCGCGTTCGCGCGGCAGTGCGCGGCCGCATCGGGATCACGGTCCACGGCCACCACGTCCATCCACGGGGCCAGGCGTGCGCACTCCACCGCCACCGAGCCGCTCCCCGCCCCCAGGTCCCAGAGGACGCTGAAGCCCGGCGGGGGCAGGTCCAACCGGCCGAGGACGGCGGCCCGAACCTCGGATTTGGTGATCATCGAGCCTCGGTGGGCGTAGATGTCCTCAGGGCATCCCCAGGCGAGAGACTTGCCCTCGGCCACGCCTGTCCCGGACCACAGCGCCACCACGGCGAGGTCGTCCCAACGACCAGCGCTCAACCCTCCGAGATCTGTGCGGGTGACGCGCTCGGTGGCGGTTCCGAGGCGCTCGCACACTGCGACGTGCTCGTGGACCGCGCCCAGTTCGGTGAGGAGCCGGCCGATCTGCGCCGCGGGCGCGTGCGGACCGGTGAGCACCGCGACCTTGGGCCGGCATGCCGCCAGCCTCGCCGCGTCGCCCGCCGGGCGGCCGTGGGCCGAGACCACGACCGCGTCATCCCACGCCAGGCCGAGACGACCGAATGCGAGGGACACGGCCGACGGGGCGGGATGGACGCGAAGCGTCGCGGGTCCGAAGCGCTGGCCGAGGGCTCGGACGATGCCGAACCACCCCGGATCGCCCGACGCGAGGACACAGATCCGCTCGCCGTCGCTGAGCGCGGCCGCGATCTCGTGGAGCGCAGGCCCGAGGTCACCGCCGAGGGTGATCGTGCGGGCGGAGGGGGGTCGGCTGGCCACAGTGTCTGCGAGCAGTCGGGGCCCGGCCGCCACGACCGTGGCCGACCCGAGCGCGGAGCGACCGGCCTCGGGCATGCCGTCGGAGACACCGACGACGTCGATCATGCGGCCCGACTGCCGGTGACCACAGCGCGGCCGTCGAAGTCGACCATGACCACCTCGACATCGAGAGCCCCACCGACGTGGGCTCGGCACACCTCGGCCGCCTGCCGGCACAGCAGGGTGAGCGGAGCGACGTTTCCCGACGCGAGGCAGGCGTCGAAGAAGTGGCGGGCGGTAGCCGTCTCGGTCGCGGCGGCGACCACCGCCCCGTCAGCCCCGGCTGCGGTCGCTGCGGCCGCGAGGACCTCGCCGTCGACGGCCGATCGGTGGAAGTGGGTCATGACCGTCCCCGCTGCCAGTTTCGCGATCTTTCCGACCATCCCGACCCACAGCGCGTCGGTGAGACCGTCGCGTGCGGCCCTCCGAAGCGCGACACCGGTGTAGTCGCCGACCTCGACGAAGCACACGCTCGCGAGGTCCGGCCGCAGCCGCTGGGCCGCGGCGTCGCTGCGGCTACCGGTCGCGAGCACGATCACGGTCTCGCCCTGTGCCGCGGCGACATCCACCTGCTGCACGACCGAGGCGCGGTACGCGGCCGTGCTGAACGGCCGGACGATGCCGGTTGTTCCGAGGATGGAGATGCCGCCCTCGATGCCGAGCCGGCGGTTAGATGTCTTCTCGGCCATCGTCTCGCCGCCGGGCACGCTGAATGTCACCACCACGGGCCGCGGCGGAGACACCTCACCGATGGCGGCGGTGATCATCGCCCGGGGGACGGCGGTGATCGACGGCGCGCCGACCTCAATACCGAGGCCCGGCTTGGTCACGGTGCCGACCCCGGCCCCGGCCCGCAGGTCGACCGGATCGGCCCCGTCGCTTCCCCAGGAGGCGTCGGCGGTCATGCGGGCGCCATCGGTGCAGTCGGGGTCATCACCCGCGTCTTTGACCACGACGGCCCGAGCGGGGCGGTCGGCGTCGGCTTCGACCGCGAAGCTGACACGTGCCCCGCCAGGCAGACCGACATCGACGGCCCTTGGGCATGCCCCGCGCATCAGCCCGATCAGCGCTGCCTTGGCCGCCGCGCTCGCGCATGTCCCGGTGGTCCATCCGGTCCGCAGCCCCTTGGGCCGAGCGGGCGCGGTCACGACGGACGGCGGCTGACGGCACGACCCGCGGTCGAGCCGATCGTCGACCGCTTGCGGTAGCTGTGGGCGAACTCGGGGGCGTACAGATGGCTCCGGGCGGGTGCGTCCACATCTCGCAACGCCTCTCCGATGAGGACCAGCACGGTCATGGTCGCGCCGGTTCCGGCGAGATCCTCCGCGAGGGCACCGATCGTGGTGGGGATCACTTGCTGATCCGGCCACGACGCCCGGACGATGATCACGGCCGGGGTGACTGAGGTGTACGCCGACCCCGAGGCCAGCAGCTCGCGCTGGAGCTCGACGGGACGAGCGGCGGAGAGGAAGACCGCCATCGTGGCCCCGTGGGCCGCGAACGCGGCGACAGATTCGAGGGGAGGCATGGAAGCTGCGGTCCGCCCCGCCAGCCGGGTCAGGACCACGCTCTGGCTCAGCTGTGGAACGGTGAGCTCCCGTCCGATGGCAGCGGCGGCGGCAGCAAGCGAGGTGACTCCCGGCACGATCTCCCACGAGCGCTCGTGCGCGATGCACCAGGCCAGCTGCTCTTGGATCGCGCCGTAGAGAGACGGGTCCCCGGAATGAAGGCGCACGATGGCCGCGTCCGGGTTTGTCGCATACACCGCGGTGACGTCCTCGAGGGTCATCGTGGCCGAATCGTGGACGACGGTCGCGGGGCGGGCGTGGGAGAGGACCGCCTCGGGGACGAGCGACGATGCCCAGATCACCACGTCGGCCCGAGCAAGGCGGTCCGCGCCGCGCAAGGTGATCAGATCGGGGGCGCCCGGTCCGGCACCGACGAACGAGATCATCGTGACCCGGCTGCTTGAGCGCCCAGCGGCGGGACGACGACGGTCGCGAGGTAGGACAGGGGTGAGCTCGACAGATCCGAGACCGGCCCGATCCGTTCGCCCGGCAGGCCGAGCAGCTCGCCCACCACAGCCCCTTCGAGCCGTCCCGCGTCGCTCAGCGCCTTGGCGATGGCCGGCAGATGTCGCCCCCCCCTGTAGACGACGACGGCCCGAGCGGGATCGCGGAGAGCCTCCACGGCTGCCTCGGGTCCGGTCAGGGCACTCACCAGGGTCAGCGACTCGACGTCGTCGAGAAGCACGGTGCCGGCCCGGGCGGCGAGGTCTTGGAAGGCCATGATCCCGGGCACCGTGGTCACCTCCAGAGCCGGCCGCAGGTGCCGCAGCTCCCAGGCGACAGCGGAGAACGTCGAATAGACGTTGGGATCGCCCAACGTCACGAACGCGATGCGGGGGGTGGACGCGAACCACTCATCGATGGTGGCCGCGACCCGTCGAGCGGTGGCTCGGCGGGTCGGGGCCCCGGCAGCCATCTCGAACAGCACTCGGTCCACCCGGAGCCCCGGCACCGCCTGGCGGACGATCGACTCGGCCCGGCCCTCTACGTCCGGGGCGATCGACGGGGCCACAACGCGGTCGGCGTGTTGGAGCACGCGCACGGCGCGCAAGGTGAGCAACTCGGGATCACCGGGGCCGACGCCGACGCCGATCAGGGTCGCGCTCATGGGCCTTTCTCGTTGCGGTGGTGGGTCGGTGGCGCGTGCGACGCTGGCTTCGGGTCCGGGCCCGTCACAGGTTGCGCCCCGGACTCGCACCGGGTGGCCGCAGCGCGGCAGCGATCTTAGGCCCCGGGGCTGGGCGGTCCCGCCCCATCGGCGCAGGCGGATACGAATGCCTCCGCCAGCTCGGGCATGCCGGCGAGGTGCACGTGGACGTAGCTGGCCAGGAGGGTCGGCCCCGAGTGGCCACCGTGGCTGACGCCCATACGGCCCTCGAGCCGCAACGCGGCCCCCGCGGGGTCGGTCTGGGAGTAATGGAACTCGTGCCCCCGGAACACCAGTCCGGCCGGCCCGAGCGGGCATGCTCGCGTCGTCGTCGCGGCTCGATAGCCGAGCGTCAGTCGGTCCGTCATGGTCGCTCGGCACGGGATCGCACCCGCCATCGGGTGGCCGTCGAGCGACGATGCCAGCCACAGGAGGCCGCCGCACTCGGCCCACGTGACGAGGCCGTCGTTCACGCGCCGGCGGACGTCGCGCAGGAGGGTCTGGTTGGCGGCAAGGTGCGGCGCATACACCTCCGGGAACCCACCACCGGCGATCAACCCGTCGACCCGGTCAGGCAGAGCGGCATCGTGGAGGGGGTCGAACGGGACCAGCTCCGCCCCGGCCTGTTCGAGCAACGTGATGTTCTCCGGATAGTTGAAGCTGAACGCGGCTCCGCCGGCCAGCGCGATGCGAGGGCGGCGGGCGGTGACGGGCGCCCGGGTCGGGATGGGTTCGGTGGTCAGCGGTGCTGCGCCAGCCGCGATCCGGTGCAACAGGTCGACGTCGCATCCAGCCTCGATCGCGACGGCGAGCCGTTCCACCGATGCTGTCAGTTCGGGGAGGGATTCCACCACCGGCACCAACCCCAGGTGGCGGTCCCGCCACTGCAGCGCGGGATCCCGGCGCAGCGCACCGACGACGGGGATGCCGCCGTCCGCCAGCGCGCCGCGGAGCAGCGCCTCGTGATTGTCGCCGGCGACCTGGTTGAGGACCACGCCGGCCACGTCGAGCGTGGGATCGAAGGTGGCGAATCCGTGCACGATGGCTGCTACCGACCCGCTCATCGCTGATGCATCGACGACGAGGATCACCGGCGCATGCAGGAGCCGGGCCACGTGCGCGCTCGAGGCGAACGCCCCGGCTCCGGCCCCGTCGAAGAGCCCCATGACGCCCTCGACCACGAGCAGATCGCACCCGGCGCCCGCGCCGGCGGCGAGGGGAGCGATGACCTCCTCGCCGCACATCCACGCGTCGAGGGTGTGCGAGGGGCGCCCGGTGGCCAGGGCGTGGTACCCCGGGTCGATGTAGTCCGGTCCGACCTTGGCCGCGCCGACCCGCCGCCCGCGGCGCCGGAAGGCGGCCATCAGGCCGGTGGCCACCGTGGTCTTTCCCACACCGGAGTGGGTGCCGGCCACGACCAGACGGGGGGGCAGGATCAGTACTCGATTCCCTTCTTCGCACCGATGCCCTGGTCGTAGGCGTGCTTGACCTTGCGCATCTCGGTCACCGTGTCGGCGATCTCGACCAGTTCCGGGGCGGCATCGCGCCCCGTGAGCACGACGTTGGTACGAGCGGCCCGCTCTCGGACGGCTCGAGCGACCGTGTCCGCCGACACCCAGCCGTAGCTGACGGCGTAGGTCACCTCGTCGAGGATGAGCAGGTCGTAATCGCCCGAGGCCAGCTTTTCCTGTGCGACCGTCCAGGCGTGGCGGCCCTTCGCCGCGGTCTCGTCGAGGTCGGTCGACTCCCAGGTGAACCCGTCACCCAGGGTGTGCCACTCGATTCCGAGATGGTCGGCCAGCTTGCGCTCGCCCGTCTTCCACTTCCCGCCCTTCACGAACTGGACCACGCCGACCGTCCATCCGCGCGCCCAACCCCGCCCCATCACACCGAACGCGGCCGACGACTTCCCCTTGCCGTGTCCGGTGTTGAGCACGACCACCGATGCCGTGCGCGCCCGCGCGCCCGGTCCCGCGTCGTGGGCCGGGTACGGGGAGTCGGTCACGGCCAGGAACCGTAACGGGTGGGTGCAGTACGCTCAGCGGCGTAGCGCAGGGAACCCGGTGCGAATCCGGGGCTGTCCCGCAACTGTCACCGGGGAGCGATCCCTCCAACTGGCACCGGGTCACCGGTGCCGGGCCACGGCCCTTCGGGGCGGGAAGGCCGGGGGGAGCGTGATGATCCGAGAGCCAGGAGACCTGCCTGCCCGAGCCGCCTCGGAGGACGCGTGGACGTACAGCTGCAGACGAGGACCCGCCGTGAGCAGGGTCGCGACATGCCGGTTCTCGTGTGGCGGTTCGGTGTCCCGGTCCGGATCGTGGCATCCGCTCCCCACGGCGGCGGGATCGGCACCCGCCGCTGGATCGTGAACGCCCAGGTTCCCGCCGCCTACTCCCGCCGTGACCCCGATCGGCATCTGGCCCGGCTGGGGATCTCTCTCGGACTCGCCGGCCGCGGGGTCGGAATGGTGACGGCCGCCGACGTGAGGGCCCACACCGACGCGACCGACGGGGGCGTGGAGGTGGTCTCGACCGTCGGCCTCGGGCACCCGATCTTGGCCGCCGCGCCCCACGATCACACGCCGATGGAGCTCGTCGGGACGATCAACATCGTCATCCTCGTTCCCGAGCGGATGTCGGACGCGGCGCTTGTCAACGCAGTCGCGACAGCGACGGAGGCCAAGGCGCAGGCGCTGCGCGACCTTGGCGTCGACGCCACCGGGACCGCCACCGACGCCGTCTGTGTCGCGTGTCCGGACAACGGCGCCGCCGCGACGTTCGGGGGTCCGCGGTCGGTGTGGGGGGCGCGCCTGGCCCGTGCCGTACACGCGTCGGTGGTGGCGGGCGGGCGTGATCGCACGGCCGGGACGTTGTGATCACGTTCTTCATCGGGGGCGCCAGCTCCGGCAAGTCATTGGTGGCGGAGGAGGCGGCGGCGCGCCTCACCGGCCCCGTCACCTACGTCGCGACCTGGTGCCGGTCCGCGCCGGGCCCAGATCTGTCGGACCTGGAGATGCCAGACCCAGATATGGAAGCCAGGATCGCCCGGCACCGGGAGCGTCGGCCGTCGTCGTGGGATCTGCGTGAGGTGGGCCCGGGTGAGCCCCTCGGAGCCGTCCTGGAGGGCATCGCGGGCGCGGTGCTGGTGGACGCGCTGGGGACGTGGGTGGCGCACACGCCCGACTTCGCGGTCGATGGCTCGGGTCTGTGCCGAGTGCTCGCCACGCGCCCCGGCGACACGATCATCGTGAGCGAGGAGGTCGGGATGGGCGTCCATCCCACGACGAGTGTCGGGCGGGACTTTCGCTCCGCCCTCGGTGGGCTCAACCAGGCGGTCGCCGCGGTTGCTGACCAGGTGTGGTTGGTCGTGGCCGGCCGGCTGCTCGCGCTGAATCCGTCCGGGATGGCCCCGTGAGGGGCGACTGGAACGGGCTGCGCCGCGCCGTGGCCTTTCTCACGCCCGTTGGTGGTGCCACGCCCCCGGGGCCGGATGCGCTGTTCTGGTTCCCTGCGGTCGGGGCTGTGCTCGGCCTCGGCGTCGGGACGGTGTGGTGGGGAGCCAGTCGGGTGTGGGGCCCGCTGCTCGGTGCCGTCCTCGCGGTTTCGGCCGACCTCGGGTTCACCGGGATGCTCCACCTGGACGGACTGTGCGATTCGAGTGACGGACTGATCGCCCCCATGGACCGCGCCCGGCGGCTGACCGTCATGGCCTCGCCGGAAACCGGCGCGTTCGGAGTCGGCGTGACCTTCGCGACGTTGCTGGTTCGTGTGGGGTGCTTGGCCGCGCTGCGTCCATCTGGCGTGCTCCTCGCTGCGCTCTGGACCGGGTCTCGGACCGCGATGGCAGTGGTGGCGGTCGGCGTGCCGTATGCCCGCCCTGGCGGCCTCGCATCCGGCTTCCTCGCCGGATGGTCGCGCCGGGCGCTCCCTGCGTTGGCGGCCGCCGGTGCCGGGGGAGCGCTCCTCCTTGCCATCGTGTGGAGACCGGCCGTGGGACCACTCGCGATCCTGGGTTTGGTGGGGGGCGCCGCCGCTGTCGTGCTCCTCGCCTGGCGACGCGTCGGTGGTTACACCGGCGATGTCCTCGGCGCGGCGGGGATGGTCGGCGAGACCGTCGGTCTCCTCGTGGCGGCGGCACGGTGGTGAGGGTGGGTCTGTCCAGCCGGCGATTGGCTGCTGCCGCGGCGGGGCTCCTCGCCGACGAGTTGCTGGGTGAGCCTCCGTTGCACCCCCATCCGGTGGCTGGGTTCGGAGCCGGCATGCGGGCGGTGGAGCGGCTGGCCTACAGCGACCGCCGAGTCGCCGGCGCAGTTCATGCCGGGGCGGGCCTCGTCTTGGGCGCCGCGTCCGGCGGGTTGGTCGGCTCGACCGCGGTGGCGACGTATCTGGCCGTCGCCGGACGCGCCTTGCGTGACGCGGCGGTCGAGGTGGAGGAGGCGTTGCGGGTCGGCGATCTCGGCCGGGCGCGAACGCTGATCCCGGCGCTCGTAGGCCGCGACCCAGATGATCTCGATGGCAAGGAGATGGCGCGGGCGGTGGTCGAGTCGGTGGCCGAGAACACGGTGGATGCCGTTGTCGCACCGGCGGTGTGGGCGGCCCTGGCCGGTGGCGCGGGAGCGCTCGGCTACCGGGCGGTCAACACGATGGACGCCACGGTGGGACACCGCAGCGCCCGCTACGAGCGCTACGGCTGGGCCGCGGCCCGCCTCGACGATGCGGCCAACTTCGTTCCCGCCCGCCTGACTGCCCTGCTCGTCGCCGCGGTGCGGCCGCGTCGCGCCCGGGCGGTGCTCCACGCGGTCAAGCACCAGGCACCGGCCCATCCGTCCCCGAACTCCGGGGTGGCCGAGGCCGCTTTTGCCGCTGCGCTCGGTCTGCGGTTGGGCGGCACCAACAGCTACGGCGGCCGGACCGAGGTGCGGCCCAACCTGGGGGAGGGACATCCCCCCGAGCCGGAGGACATCGTCTCTGCCTGCCGGTTGTCGGCAGATGTCGGCCACGGCCTGGCCACCCTGCTCGTTGGAGCAGCCGTTGCCGGCAGGGTCCTCCGGTGACCCCGGTCATGCCCGGCGCGGGTC
>Ga0102924_1007233_pt1 | contig 10230 bp, 5 predicted proteins | sample PaiPotPPM11metaG_FD_80116 | JGI IMG/M metagenome (GOLD analysis project Ga0102924, IMG submission 80116) | Iron sulfur acid spring bacterial and archeal communities from Banff, Canada, to study Microbial Dark Matter (Phase II) - Paint Pots PPM... ...
CTCCGAATGTCTCCACTGCCCATTTCTCCGCATTTTCTAGCTCTTTGACGTTCATGACTCCTACTCCTTTGCTGATTCACGCTCCTTTCTTCACAAACGCTCTCACTTGTGTGTAAGTGTCAGCTCCACAGTGGAGCGTATTCCTGGCAAGTCCTCTCATCACTGGAGCTTTCCGGGATGTTCCACCTTCCCCAGGAAATGACCGATCTGCCACTGGTGCGTCGAGTGGCCTCCAAAGGGCTGCTAGCCTCCCCTGAAATCGCTCACCAGATCAAGCAGCAGCCCTCACCCTTGCCGCCAGCACTGGTTGGGTATTCCCATCATCGTCGCCATCATGTCCCAGTCTATCTTCCCTTCGAAGTCCTCTTTTCGCATATGTTCTTTGCCGGCATGTCGCGCAGCGGCAAATCGGTGCTGCTTCAAGTGCTCACCAGTGCAGCCATGCAGCCGCTGCAACCAGGAGCGCATGATATGCCCCCTCAACCCGGGGTCTTTGTGGCAGATCCACATCGCGATCTGATCATGGACCTGCTCAAGCTTGTGCCACCTTCGCGTGTCCAGGATGTCTTGCTGCTTGATATGACCAACACCCAGTTCCCGGTGGCCCTCAATCCGTTGGATGCGTCCATGGGCTTCACACGCGATCAGGCGGTCGGTCACTTGATGTCCTGCTTCCAGAAAATCTGGTCGGAGTATTGGGGACCACGCATGGCCTACTTTCTCAATGCCGTCTGTCTCTTGCTCTACACTCTCAACGAATGTCTGGTGCAGCAGGGGCGAGCCGAAGAGCAATACACCCTGCTCGACATTAACCCCTTGCTGCAATACAAGGACTACGCTACTCAGGTCTTAAGTCAGCTCGATATCAACGACACCTGGCACCAGGAGATCTTTGCCTGGTGGCAACACACCTACTTTGCCCTGCCGACCACTAGCACTTTTCGGCAGGAAATTATTATGCCCATCTTGAGCAAGATTGGCGTCTTTCATGAGAATGCCCACCTCAGACGGATTGTCGGTCAACCAGTGACCAAAGCTCCTGTGCACCTGGCCGTCACAGAAGGCAAGATCGTGCTGTGTGCGCTCTCGGCCAGGGATATGGATGATAACGCGGTCAATATCTTAGGCTCCACACTGATCAACCTGCTGCACCGTTCCTTCAGCCTGCAACAACACCTTCCCCTGCGAGAGCGTCGTAAGGTGTGTGTCGCTATCGACGAGTTTCAGAACTTCTCGGGCAGTGATTTCGAGAATCTGCTCTCAGAAGATGCCAAATATGGGTGTGCACTTCTCCTTTCGACCCAAAGTCTCAAGCGGCTCACCACGATCCGCAATGGCCTGCTTGAGATGGTCTTCTCCAATTGCCAGCATCTGTGGGTCTTTCGCATTTCAGCCGAAGACGCTAAGCTCATGGAGACCGAACTGCAGGAAAAGGTCACGGTCAAGCACATCATCAGTCAGCCCACCATCCATTGCTATGCCCGACTGGCTCTCCCAGGATACCCGCTCCAGATCATCTCAGTGGCCCTGATTCACCCTGCCAGTTGGCAGGACGATCCGTCACGTGAGAAGCTGGTCCAAGCCATTCGGCAGACCAATGCGTGTACCTCCCTGTCAGCCAGCGAGGTGGACCGTCGCTATGGAGAGCATCTGCATCGCTTCCTGGATGTGAGCGCATCTGCGGCGAGATTACAGCGTGAGGCGAGGGCAGCACTGGCCCAAAAACAGCAGCGGGAAGCCGCAGCACAACGAGCCCAGGACTTGGCCGCAGCGCAACTGATCACAACGACCAAGCAGCTCGACCTGCCAGCGCAGGGTGGAAAGGTCACTGGTGGAACTCCTCGTGGTCCATCCCATCCCCACAAACAAGCCAGTCTGCCAACGCAGGGTGGAGAGGTCACTGATAGAACTACCAGAGGTCCATCTCACGCTCAAAAAGATGAGGTTACCTTGCGTACCATGGACGAGAGGAAACCAGTTGACAATCACCGACGCAGCAGGCGTATGGGCAAAAAGCGCTCAGGAGAAGGGCGCTCTTCTGAGCCGACACCACCACCAGTTCCATCACATCAGCCAACGCCTGATCATGCCGATGCAGAGCACCGCCTAAGGCGCGAGTCACTCCGAACAGGTCGTGGGAGTTCCCTAGAACGAGAAAGGGGCGAGCGTGGATAAGCAGAACAGTCTAAAGCTTCAGGAGCCATGAGAGATGAAATCTGCGCTGAGTGGCAACAGGGAACTGGCTGGGCTGTGATACTTCGCTTCAGGAGTGGTCTTGCTTTCTGCACATCTGGCTCTCAAGGGAACGTGAGCCATCTACGAACCATGACGACGACGATAGGGTAGAAGATGCGGCACCATCGCACCAATGGAGGGGTACAGCATACCGTATGACCTGTGATGCCTCTGATCGTCCTCTGAGAAGACCAGATCCTGCTCGCACGAATGTGCGTCGCCGTTTTCTGGTTTGCTTCCTCGTCGTTTTCTGCTTCCATCGCCTCTTTTTCAGAGAGCGGTGACGTAGCTCCTGTTCATCGAGATAGGCAGAATGGGTAGAAAGGTCTTGCTAAATGAGAGCTCTTGAGAGATACTTACAGGCGTGAGGATGCGGACTTCACCACATCAGGAAATCAACGAAGGAGCCAGGGACCGTGTTTTTTAGCAAAGAACAACTTGAGGCATCTATCAAGCACCTTAGCGAATTAGATCCTTTTTTTGGTATGGTGTTCCTGGCACTCAAGGAGATCAATCTCCCCGAGGGAGAAACACAACAGCTCAAATTTCAGTCTCTTTTAGAAGCATTTCTGCAAAAGTACTACCGACCAACCAAGAGCGATCACGACTTTTACACACCTTTTAAAGCTTCTCAGAAGAAGCGCTGGATGACGCTTCAGTATGCCAAAACATTACAGAGAATGACGGTCACGACCTTTTCAGATGTGATCCGCCATCCCAAAGGGAGCAGTGAGTGGGGATGGAAAACAAACTATGTTCAAATCCTCTTGCAGGAACACCTGACCATGAACCTGATCCCCACGTTTGACTTGGCCGTTTGGCTGTTCCGATCAAGAAAGTGGGACCAGATTCCACAACACGAAGAGATCATTGAAACCTTCTTTTCTGCATTTCGTATCGATCCAAAAGAGCAGATCCTCTTTAACACGACTCTTCCATCTCCTATCACACCACTCTTTCAAGAACACCCAGTCGACTCAGAGACCCTTGTGAAAATGATCGGCTTGCCTCCAAGCGAAGAAGAAAAACAGCGTCAGAGCCCTTTGCAATCGAGCTTTAGCCACATCCAAATGCTCGCAGAATATGGAGCCAAACTTCAAATGTTACAACTCACAGAAGTCGGACCATCTGAGGAAATAGCACTCGAACTGGCACCACGACTAAACATGATCACAGGAGATAATGCACTGGGCAAAACATTCCTGTTAGAATGTGCATGGTGGGCATTGACCAGCACATGGGCTTCACAATACCCAGCACAACCTCATCGAGTAGAAGCACCTGGCATTACCTTCCAGATCAGTAAAGCCTATCGACCGGAGAGAACACAAACCGTGAGCTACAATTGGAAAACCCAAAGTTGGCCCACCCCAAAGGATCGTACCGTGCTCCCCGGTTTATCCATTTTTGCTCAGGCAGACGGATCTTTTGCCGTCTGGGACCCGGCCAAATTGGATACCATGCTGCCACAAAATCTCAAAGACGATGCGTTTATCCGTATCTCCTCCCAACAAATTTGGGATGGCGTTCGTGAACAGTATAAAAACAAAGAGGTGGTGAGGTGCCGAGGGCTCATAGAAGACTGGCTGACCTGGCAAACTGCACGAGATGAGTCGCGCTTTCGCGTCTTCTGCGCTGCTCTTGAAGCCTTATCACCACACCCCAACCATCCACTTATTCCAGGGATACCGATGCGAATTCCAGATGAGGCAAGAGATGTCAGGGAAGTCCCAACGCTCCAATTTCCGTATGGAACGGTCCCTATTATCCTCTGCTCCGCAGGAATTAAGCGCATCGCAGCCTTGGCATATCTCTTCGTCTGGGCTTGGCATGAACATATTGCAAGTTCAGAACTGATTCGAGAGGTGCCGCAACGCAGCATTGTGCTGCTCATTGATGAAATGGAAGCTCATCTTCATCCATTCTGGCAGCGCATTATTGTCCCAGCAATCATCAAAGTGGTTCAAGCCTTATCAGAAGAAGTGAGTACACAGGTGATTCTTGCAACGCACTCACCGCTTGTCTTAGCTTCAGTCGAACCGCTCTTTGATGAAGACCAGGATAGCCTCTTTCGTCTGCATCTTGATGATGAAGAGAACACGGTTCAATTACAGACGCTTCCTTTTGTGAAGAGAGGACGTGCTGACCAATGGCTCACCTCAGAGGTGTTTGGGCTCACAGAGCCGCGTTCCAGAGATGCCGAACAAGCTATTGAAAAGGCGAAAGCACTCCAATTGATGGAATCTCCTCCCAAAGAAGAAGTGCAAGAGATTTCTGAGTGGCTGAAAAACGTGTTAGCCCCTGATGACGAGTTCTGGCCTCTGTGGACCTACTTTGCCAAACAACAAGGAGCCAGCCTTGATCCCCATTAAGAAGCAGCCTGAACCTCCACACTTCTTTGACACCGTCCAAAAACCGGGAGAGGAGTTCCTTGCACACCATCCAGAGGCGAGAGGAAGCAAGTTACGGGCCTATTGGAGAGCGATTATTCCCGATCTGCATCAGGCCTATCGTGGTATCTGCGCATATACCTGCCATTGGATACCACCTGATACCGGCTGGAACACCATTGACCATTTCAAACCGAAAGAACGCTATCCAGATGATGCTTATCGTTGGGATAACTATCGGCTGGTATGTGGAACAGTCAATGGCAGAAAAGGGACCAATGAGGACGTTCTAGACCCATTTACCTTGCAAGAGGGCTGGTTTGCCATGCATTTTCCATCATTACAGCTCACCAGTGGTAAACATGTTCCAAAAGAGGAAATGAAACGGGTTGAGCAAACGATCAGAATACTTAAGCTTAACGATTCAACCTGTGTCCGTGGTCGCAGGTCTTGGTTACAGCCCTATCTCGATGGGATGTATGGCATGGCCTATCTGGAAGAAAAAGCTCCTTTTTTGGCAAGCGAACTCAAAAGGCAGAACCTTGCTGATGTAAACCTTCCACTTTGGGAAGACTTTAGAAAAGCTCAATTCAAAAGACGACTGTTTTGAGAGAAAGATCATGGACTCATCTCATTGCACGTTTGTCCCACTCGCTTCCTGGTAGGAAACCAGAACAGCGAGGAAACAGCAGAGGAAAGCTGGAAGGCTTCAAAGCAGGTCATAGACTCATGTGTCTACGAATGAGGAGCGGAGAGAACGCTGCATGTTCGATGACGCGAGCGACTGAAACACGTCAAAACTCTTCAAAGTACACCTATGCTTGATAAGTCAAAACATACATATAACGACTGTATCTCTTTCTATCACCTTGAAGACCTTCACGACCCTTCGCTTATCCTGCCTCATTCCTGCTTAAGAGCAGCACTCCACTCCAGAGCAGTGACAACGTGGGCCTGACGCGGAAAGACCTTAGAAATGAGCACACGATGGACTTCTTCATCACTATCCGTGCAGCAATCGGATAAGACCGTCAGCTCATAATCCTTGTCTGCCGCTTCGCGCAGGGTTGATAAGACCACGCCACTGGTGGCTATTCCGCAGAGCACCAGATGTCGAATGTCTTGCGCTCTGAGCACGATCTCTAAATCACTGCCGCTGAACGCACTGACACGCCGTTTGGTGACAAGAATATCAGCAGGCTGTGGGGCAATGGCAGGATGAATGTGGGTGGCTGACGTTCCGTCTTGAAAGGAGAATGAAGACGCTTTGATGGCAGAGAATGACGTGTTCTGTGGACTGATTTCGGGATAGCCCTTGCGAAATGAAACGCCGACAGAGATAACCGGAAGAGGTGCTAAACGCGCGGCTGAGATTGAAGCTCCGATCCGCTTGAGTAGGTCAGCATCATTGGCAAAACGCTCGACCACACCTACCTGGACATCCATGACGAGGAGGGCGGTATGAGCATGAGAGTTCGTAGTAGACATTGACATCTCCTTCCTATTTTCACCGCAGTATTGTAGCACTGCGGTCAAGGATCAGCCAGTGCTTGATCCCTGTCTCCATGGCTTCCTCTCCAAAGAACCTGTGTTGCCTGATGTCTGCCATTCTCAGACGTGTCTTCGTCGCTGTTGTTCTGGTTTGTCGCCAGGTCATGTTCTGGTTTCGTTCTGCTCGCTGTCCGCTCCTGTTCCGGTGGCGAACCGGAATGGGATGCTACTCTCATAAAGAGATGAATTGACACAAGCAGAGTATCTGTCTGCCGAACAGATCGACAGGCACCTGCACACCTCTCAGGAAGGAGTCATTTCCATGACATCGATCACGACACGACATTCAAAGCAGGGCGAAATGGTGTGTCTTCTTATTGCGTTGCTTCTCAGTTCAGGCATGGCCGTGTTCCTGGTTCCACAGTTGCCCTTCCACGCCCAGGCTGCTGCCACAGCTCCCACCTGTTCGGAGCAGCCAATAGCGGCTAACTGTAATGGTCAGGACCCGCAAGTGCAAGGATGTGCCTCCCCAGGAGATGTACGGACAGTGGATCAGGCCGATATCCTTGCTGGAGGACGGGCCATTGGGAGAGTCGAACGTCGCTATTCACTCTCCTGCCACAGCTGGTGGGGACGAGTCTTTGACGATAGTGGGACCCATACCATTAATGTCACGATTGCAGGGAAGACCTATGCAGACAGTTTTCCTGGAGAGATCTACAGTCCGATGGTCTTTGATCCTCCCTATGCCTCGGTTCCCGCCGTCACCGGGACCATTCTCTTGAGTGCCGCCAGTAGCGATACAACTGTGAGTGCAACCCTTCCAGCGATCCCGGTCAGTCCACCCACATAGTCAGAGATCAAGAGTATCCTTTCTGGAACTGGAAAGAAGAGGAAACGATCATGAACGTCAACAGCATCACGGGACTGCGCATCAGTCTGGCCTCACCAGAGCAGATTCGCCAGTGGAGTCATGGTGAGGTGACCAAGCCGGACACCCTCAACTACCTCACGAACAAACCTGAAAAGGGAGGACTTTTCTGCGAACGGATCTTTGGTCCCATGCAGGATTGGACGTGTGCCTGTCGAAAGTACCGCAGCAAGCGCTCACCAGGCTTTGTCTGCGAGAGCTGTGGAGTGGAAGTGGCACCAAGCAGGGTGCGACGCGAGCGGATGGGACACATTGAGTTGGTGGTCCCGGTCGTGCATAGCTGGTTCGCCTACGGAGTACCAAGCATTCTCTCCCTCCTGCTCGATTGTTCTCCGCGTCAGTTGGCTCGTGTATTAGCCACGACTGGCTATCTGGTCACCCGGATTGACCATACTGAACGAGACCGCATCCTCTGCCGATGCAACGAGGAAAAGAACAAGACCAAACAGTCGCTCTATCACTTGCTGGAGCGTCTTTCCGTCGGGGATTTCCTCGATGAGGCACAGTATCATGGTCTCGTGGAGCTGGCAGGAAACTGTTTTCATGCCCACATGGGAGCGGAGGCGATTCAGAGGTGTCTTGCCGCTCTCGATCTCACTGAGCTGGCAACATCGTTGCGAGAGGCGGTTCGCTGGGGACAAGGCAACCCGAAGAAAGCCATCAAGCGGCTCCACGTCGTGGAAGCCTTCCGCAGTTCCGGGGTAGACCCGGCCTGGATGGTGCTCTCGGTGATCCCGGTGCTGCCGCCGGATCTGCGTCCCCTCATTCGGCTGAGTGGCGGGCGCCTGGCTTCCTCCGACCTCAATACGCTCTATGCCCGAGTCTTGCACCGTAATCGGCGCATCCAACGCCTCATGGAACACGATGCTCCCCAGGCTATCCTCACCTATGAGAAGCGCCTGCTACAGGAGGCATGCGATGCGCTTTTTGATAATGCCCGCAGACCTCACCCATTCAGCGACGGGAGTGCTCGGCCCCTCAAAAGTCTGACCGACGTGCTCCGTGGGAAACAAGGGCGATTCCGGCGTAATCTGCTCGGCAAGCGGGTGGATTACTCTGGGCGCAGTGTCATTTGTGTTGGCTTGGATCTTCGGCTGCATGAATGTGGACTGCCAAAGCATCTGGCACTCGAACTCTTCAAGCCCTTTGTGATACGCAAGCTGGTCGATTGCCATCTCGCCCATAGCCCACACCATGCCAAACGGCTCGTCGAGCGGCGCGATCCGCTAGTATGGGATGCACTCGCTGAATGCATGCATGAAAAGGTGGTACTGCTCAATCGCGCCCCGACCCTGCATCGCTTGAGCATTCAGGCCTTCGAGCCCCAACTCGTCGAGGGGCACGCCATCCGCTTGCATCCGTTGGTCTGCAGTGCTTTTAATGCAGACTTTGATGGCGACCAGATGGCCGTGCATCTGCCACTCTCGGATGAGGCACAAGCCGAGGCACGACAATTGCTCCTCTCAGTACGTAACTTGCGCAGCCCTGCAACGGGAGAGCCCGCCATCTCACTGTCCCAGGAGATCGTGCTGGGCTGTTTCTACCTGACCGAGGAGCGACCAAGCACGAAGCAGGCAGGTGGAGCATTCATTGATGTGGACGAGGCACGACTGGCCTATGAGCAGGGGGTGATTGACTTGCACACTCCGATCATCGTTCGTGTACCTGACCAGCAGATCTACCATGCTCCTGCGCCAGCCCAGACCTCTTCTCCCAAACGAGGACGTATTGAGACGACCGTTGGGCGGCTCCTGTTCAATGACCTGCTTGCCGAGGAACTACGCTACCGTAACTACCCCATGACCAAAGAGTGCCTCAAGCAACTGGTGGCTGAGAGTTTGGCGCTTCTTGGTGAAGATGCAACCGCCAAACTAGCCGATGCCATCAAGCAGCTCGGATACCACTTTGCCACCAAGAGCGGCTTGAGCTTTGCTCTCAGCGATATCGAGGAGCCACCGGAAAAACAGGCCATGGTTGTAGAGGGACAGAGGCATGCCGAGGCTGTCCAGCGAGCCTACCTGGACGGAACACTCAATGAAGAGGAGCGTGATCAGCATCTCATCACCCTCTGGACGGAAGTCACCGAGCAGATCAGCCAAAAACTGTTGGAGCTGCTTGATCCCTGGGGGACCATTTCGACGATTGTAAAATCTGGCGCGACCAAAGCCAAGTTTCAGCAAATCCGCCAACTCTCGGGCATTCGCGGGCTGATGGCAGATCCATCTGGACGAATTATCCCCATCCCAGTACTAGGCAACTATCTGGTCGGTCTTACCCCTTGGGAGGTCTTTATCGCCGGATCTGGAGCCCGCAAAGGGTTTATGGACAGAAGTCTCAACACGGCACAATCGGGGTACCTGACCAGAAAGTTAGTCGAGGTGGGAATGGAAGTCTGGACCACCAGGGAGGACTGTGGAACACAGGAGAGTTGGCTTATCACTCATGGGGAGAGCTGTGCCCTGGGCCTGCCTGATATGAGCAGCCGAGTGGTGGGTCGGGTGCTTGCCGAGCCAGTTGCCAACCTGGAAGCTGGGGTCCTCCTTGATGATCAGACTGTGAGAAGGCTGCTTGCCTCTGGAGTGACCGCTCTGCGAGTCCGTTCTCCCTTCACTTGCCAGGCAGCCTCTGGGATCTGCTGCCACTGCTATGGTCGGGATCTGGCCACAGGCAAGCTGGTCCAACAGGGAGTTGCGGTTGGCATCATTGCGGGGCAGAGTATCGGAGAGCCCGGCACCCAACTGACCATGCGGACCTTTCACTCAGGCGGGATTGCCAATGCTCAGGGGGATATTACACAGGGCTTGCCACGCGTGAATGAACTCTTCGAGGCTCGTGTACCCAAAGGTGCCACCTTGCTCGCTGAGACCGAAGGAACGGTCCACATCGAAAAACGTGCTGCCACAGGCAGAACGATCATCCATATCATCAAGCCTGCTAGCTGTACCATATCTCCAGGTCAAGTAAGAGAGTACCAAGCCATCCCTGGCCAAGCACTCACCGTCGAAGAGGGACAGACCGTTGTCATGGGCACCAAACTTTCTGCCGGGGCCTGTGATCCCAGGCAGCTTCTCCATCTGCTGGGACGCGAGGCGACGGCACACTATCTGGTCAATGAAGTGCAGCGTGTCTATCGCGCAACTGGAGTCTTTCTCAATGATAAGCATGTTGAAGTGATTGTCCGCC
>Ga0102924_1007234_pt1 | contig 10228 bp, 12 predicted proteins | sample PaiPotPPM11metaG_FD_80116 | JGI IMG/M metagenome (GOLD analysis project Ga0102924, IMG submission 80116) | Iron sulfur acid spring bacterial and archeal communities from Banff, Canada, to study Microbial Dark Matter (Phase II) - Paint Pots PPM... ...
ATGTGAGAGACGATCAACGCCGCCGAGGCGCCGTTCATGGCGAGCATGTCGTAAGGGTTGACGTGGTCAACCGACAGCGGCATCGCGACGAGCTGGGTCTCGTAGCGCCAGCCCTTCGGAAAGAGCGGGCGGATGGGGCGGTCGATCAGGCGGGCGGTGAGCGTCGCCTTCTCCCCCGCGCGGCCCTCGCGCTTGAAGAACGAGCCGGGGATCTTCCCGGCCGCGTACATCCGCTCCTCGACGTCGACGGTGAGCGGCAGGAAATCCACATCGCGCAGATTCCCCGCAGTAGCGGTACACAGGACCATCGTGTCGCCCGCACGGACGACGACGGCGCCGGAGGCCTGCTTGGCCAGTTTCCCGGTCTCGAACGAGATCTCCTGTCCCTCGATCTCGACCGACACACGAGTGACGGCGTCAGACATATTCAGTTCCCTTCTTCTCCGCCGTTCGGTAGGCGAAGGCTTTAGTTTCTTTCTCTTTAGTCCGAACACGAGGATGGTAGCGGGCGGCTGAGGCCCGGGGGGCAAGGACGGCGCGGCGCGGCGTGGGCCTTCAGCCGCGGACAGCGGCGGCGAGGGCGTGCGCGTCGATAGCGCCGGCGTAGACCCGGCCACCGGCGAGCAAGGTCGGCGTGGTCACCACCCCGGCCCGGACTCCCGACTCGAAGTCGCGCCGGACCCGGGAGAGGACCTCCTGGCTGCGCCGGTCGCAGTCAAAGCGCGCAAGGTCGAGGCCCAGGCGGCCGGCACGTTCCCACAGGTGGGGATCCTCGAGACGGCCCTGATCGGCGAACAGCAGGTCGTGCATCTCCCAGAAGCGCCCTTGGAGGGCGGCCGCCTCGGCGGCACACGCGGCCGGCCAGGCACGCGGGTGGCTCGAGCGAACCGGAAAGTGGCGGAACACGCGGCGCACCGGGACCTCGGCGAGCTTGGAGCTGAGCGCGGCGCAGTACGGGCATTCGAAGTCGGCGTACTCGATCACCAGCGGCGCGCCGAGCTCGCCGAGCACGTGGTCCTCGGTGCAGACCTCGGGCGCCGGCGCCGAGCGAAGCTCGCTCAAGAGCCGGTGGCCTGGGCCAGCCCGTCGAAGATCAGGTTCGCCCCGGGCAGCTCCCCGGGCGACTGCGCCAGGTAGCTCCATTTCACGACGGAGTCGGGTCCGATCATCACCAGTGCGCGCTGGGGAAAGCCGCCGGGGTGGTAGGCGCCAAAGGCCCGGCAGGTCTCGCCCTTGGGCTCGAAGTCCGAGAGCTGCTCGATGCGCACCCCGAGCTTGTCCCGAAAGGCCTTCTGGGAGTAATGAGCGTCGCAGGAGACGCCGTAGAGGGTGGCTCCCTGGGCGCGAAGCTCGTCCAGGACCTCGTCGTAGAGGTTGAGCTGGTCGGTGCACACCGGGCTGAAGGCGAACGGGTAGAAGACCAGGACGGTTGTGTGACCCTCGAGGTCGGCGCGGGTGAACTCGCTGCCGTCCTCCCGCCGCAGGGTGAACTCGGGCGCAGGTGCCCCAGGCCCGATGATCGTCGCGGGATCGGCGGTCGACCCGGCCACGGTGGACGCCCGCTACTTGCGCAGGCCGAGCTCGCGGACCAGAGCCCGGTAGCGCTCGAGATCGTCGCGCTGCAGGTAATTGAGCAGCCGCCGGCGGCGGCCGACCAGCATCAGTAGCCCGCGGCGCGAATGATGATCCTTGCGGTGCGTGCGCAGGTGGGTGGTGAGCTCGTTGATGCGCTCCGTGAGCAGGGCGATCTGTACCTCCGCGCGGCCGGTGTCAGACGGCCCGGTGCCGAAGCGGGCGACGAGCTCCTGCTTGCGATCCTGAGTAAGCGTCATGCGGCGGATCAGGCTAGCAGCCGGGTGGCGCGAGCAACCTAGCCGCAGAGCTCGCGCGTGCGCTGCACGTCGACCTGCATCTGCCGGACGAGCGCATCCGCCGAGTCGAACCGGTGCTCTCCGCGCAGCCGCTTTAGGAACTCGACGCGCAGCGTCTGGCCGTAGAGGTCCTCTGAGCGGTCCAGCAGGTAGGCCTCGATCAGCACGGCGCGGCCGGTGCCGAAGGTCGGCCTGACCCCCACGCTCACGGCCGCGCAGGCTCCGTTGGCGCGGGCCGCGTAGACGCCGTGACCTGGGTAGACCAGGGCCTCGTCGGGAACGAGGTTGGCGGTGGGAAAGCCTAGGATGCGGCCCCGCCTATCCCCCTCGACCACCTCTCCGCTGATCTGGAAGGGACCTCCGAGCATCCGGGCCGCGGTGTCGACCTCTCCCGCCTGGACGAGCGCCCTGATGTGGCTGGAGGAGACGACCTCGCCGTCGCGCTCGACCAGCGGGACGACCCGCGTCTGGAAACGCGGGTCGGCCTCAAGCGCGGCCGGATCCCCGGCGGCGCGATGGCCGAAGCGGAAGTTCTCCCCGACCGAGACGTGGGTGGCGCGCAGGCTGCCCACGAGCACGTCGTCGATGAACTCCTGAGGGCTCTGACGGGCAAAGCGCTCGTCGAACGGGATGACGACAAGCTCCCGCACGCCGAGGCCCTCGATCAACTCGCGCTTGACCTCAAAGCTCGTGAGCAGCCTGGGAGCGGCTTCAGGCCGCACGACGGCCAGCGGGTGGGGCTCGAAGGTGAGCACGGTGTCGCTGCCCGCGATCACCTCCCGGTGGCCGAGATGCACCCCGTCGAACTCCCCCACCGCCAGGCGGCGGGGCCGCGGCTGCACATCGGAGAGCATCGTCACCTGCATGGGCGCGGAAGGCTAGTGACCGCGCAGGCCCACCACCGGCTTGATCCCGCCGCGGGCGGCGTCGGGTTGCCCGAGCGCGATCAAGCCATCCTCGCCCACCAGCCTGACCGTGCCCTCGGCCTCGGCCGGGACCGGGACGCCATGAGCGGCCCGGCGGGCGGTCTCGGCGTCGAGACGGACCTCGGGGAGAAACCCGAGAGCGTCGTTGAGTGCGACGATCCGCTCCGGGTCCGCATCCCCGACCTCGAAGGCCCCGATCCCGGTACGCCGGAGCTCCTCGCAGTAGGCATCACCCAGCGCGGCGACGAGGCTTCGCACGTAGGTCCCCGAGGAACATTCGACCACAAAGCCGCGGCGGTCGCCCTGGCGCCAGCGCTCCTGGAAGCGGTGGATCTCGACCTCGCGCTCGGGCAACTCCAGCGAGGTCTCACCCGCACGGGCCAGCTGGTAGGCCCGCCGGCCCGCCACCTTGACGGCCGAGTAGGCCGGTGGGCGCTGCCTGATCAGCCCCACCGGTAGCTCGAGCGGGCCCTCGGGCACGGCCCCTGTGTGGACGATCTCGCCCTCGGGATCCCCGGTCGTGGATCTCGCCCCGAAGCGGGCTACCACCTCGTAGCGTTTGGAGAGCGCCATCAGGAACCGCTGAACGCGGGTGGCGCGGCCGACCAGCACGAGCAGGAGCCCTGTCGCGAAGGGGTCGAGCGTGCCGGCATGTCCGACCTTGACCTTGCCGGGGAGCTGGCGGCGCACCGACGCCACCACGTCATGGGAGGTGAGACCGGCGGGCTTGTCGTAGAGGATGACGCCGCAGGGCGTTGTTGGCATTGGCCGCGAACGCTAGCCGGGCGGGGCCTCGACCACCTCGCCCAGCTGCCTGTCGATCTCGCAGCGCAGGAACTCGATCAGCTCGTCCCAGGTCAGCGCGGTGGAGAACCCGGCGGCCTGCCGGTGGCCGCCCCCGCCCATGGCGCGCGCGATGCGCGAGACATCGACCCGGGTGTCGCTAGCCCGCAGCGACACCTTGCGCGCTCCCTCCTCGGTGGCCCGGTTGACCCGGTCGCGCACCAGGCCGGCCACCGCGGTGCCCTCGACCGCACGCAGGTGGTCGATGATCCCCTCCGAGTAGCTCTCCCGGGCCTCGGCCTGCGCGAAGTCGCGCGCCGTCAGCTCGGTCATCGTGAGCCGGCCGCCGTCATAGCGCTTCACCTGGGCCAGCGCGCGGGCCAGGAGGGTGAGCTTGCCGAGGGGTAGCCCCTCGTAAACGCGGCGGTAGACGCCGTGCACGTCGACCCCGCCTTCTATCAGCTCGGCGGCCATCAGGTGGGCGCGCGGCGTGGTGTTCTCGTACATGAACTTGCCTGTGTCCGTGATCAGGCCGACATACAGCGCTTGGGCCAGCGAGGGCGTCAGCTTGACTGCGAGCCCGTGCATGAGGTCCCAGACGATCTCGGCCGTGCAGGACGCGTACGGGATCACGAGGTTGACGGTGCCAAAGCGCGTGTTGTCGTGGTGGTGGTCGACGTTGATCGTGTGCATGCCCGGGTTGCGAAGCGCCTCGGCGGGGTTGCGGTCGACGTTGCCGCAATCCAGGAAGACGATCGTCCGCTCCTGGACATCATCGGGCGGCGCCGTGATCAGGCCGGGAATGGCCAGGAAGCGGTATTCCGGCGGGAGCGGAAGCTCGGCTTCGGCTACGAACGCCAGGCTGTCCTTGCCGATCGCGGTCAGGATCTCCTGCATGGCGATGAGCGAGCCGAGGGCATCACCATCGGGGTTCTCGTGGGTGACCACGATCAGCTTCCGGGCGCCGCGCAGCTCCTCGAGAACCTGCTGGCGGCTCGAGCGGTCTCCGTTCTCAGGCATCCCCGCCCCCTCCACCCCTGCCGGGATGCTCCAGCAGCTCGGAGATGCGCATGCCCCGGTCGACGGAGTCGTCGTAGTGGAAGGTCAGCTCCGGCGTGCGCTTGAGCGAGAGCTGGGTGGCGATGGCGCTCTGCAGGAACCCGTGCGCCGAGCGCAGCCCGGCCAGGGACGCCTCGCGGGCCGGCTCGTCGCCGAGCACGCTGACATAGACCCGGGCGTGGCGCAGGTCAGGGCTGGTGTTCACTCCGGTCACGGTCACAAATCCGACGCGGGGATCCTGCAGATCCTTGGCGATCGCATCGCTGAGCACCTCCCGCACGGCTTCGTCGACGCGACGCATCCGACCTGAGCTCATCCTAGCCAGCTCCGCCTAAAGAACAGCGAAACGGAGTCACAGCAGATCCTCGACCGAGGCCACCACCCGGCGAACGCTGACGCTCTCGGGGCAGCGAGCGTGCAGCCAGCGTTCCAGATTGTCGGTCGCAGCCTGGAGCGAGGCCAGGGAGCCGCCGGTCAGCGAGGCCGTGAGCGTGGATCGCTGCCACAGATCCTGATGATCGACCTCGGCCACGGCGGCGCCGAGCCGGCCCCGTAACTGCGCCTTGATCGAGGAGAGCTCCCGGCGCTTGGCTTTGAGGCTGCCCGACTCCGGGAAGTGCAGATCGATTACGAGCACGGCGACGAAGCCGCCTGAGGACACTAGACGAGCTCGCGCTCGACCTGCCGGGTGACGTAGGCCTCCATCACGTCACCCTCCTTGATGTCGGCGAAGTCCCTGAGCACGATGCCGCAGTCGAAGCCGGCGGCCACCTCGCGCACGTCGTCGTTGAACCGGCGCAGGCTGGCGATCTCCCCGTCGTAGACGACCGTACCGTCGCGGACCAACCGCACCTTGGAGCCGCGGCTGACCTTTCCGTCGAGCACGTGGCAGCCGGCGATCGTGCCCACGCGTGAGGCGCGGAAGATCTGGCGGACCTCCACGCTACCGACCGTCTCCTCGACTTCCTCAGGCGCCAGCATGCCCTGCATGGCGTCGCGCAGCTCGTCGATGGCGCGGTAGATCACGGAGTAGTGGCGAATCTCGACGCCCTCGCGCTCGGCCACCGCCCGGGCGTCGCCCACCGGGCGCACGTTGAAGGACAGGATGACGGCGTCCGAGGCCGCGGCCAGCATCACGTCGGACTCGGTCACGGCACCGACCGCGGCGCGGATGACGTTGACCGACACCTCGTCCTGAGGCAGCTTGGCGATCTCGTCCTCGATGGCCTCGAGCGATCCGGCGACGTCGGACTTGAGCACCAGGTTCAGCTCCTTGGTCCCGCTGGCGAAGATCTGCTCCAGGGACACCCTCTTTCCGGAGCGGCGAGCCAGCGCCTCGGCTTTCAAGCGGATGAGTCGCTCGCTGCCGAGCTGGCGGGCGCGGCGCTCGTTCTCCACGACACGCAGGTGCTCGCCGGCCTCCGGCACGCCGTCGAAGCCCAGGATCTCCACCGGCTCGCCGGGCAGGGCGCTCGGCTTGCGGTTGCCCAGGAAGTCGTGCATGGCCCGCACCCGGCCCCAGTGGGCGCCGGCCACGACGGCGTCGCCGACGCTCAGCGTGCCACGCGAGATGAGAACCGTGACCACCGGACCGCGGCCGGGATCGAGCTTGGATTCGATCACGGTGCCCGAGGCCGGCGCGTCCGGGTTGGCGCGCAGCTCCTCGACCTCGGCCATCACGAGAATCGTCTCCAGCAGGTCCACGAGTCCCTCCTTGGTGCGGGCCGACACGTCCACGAACTCGGTGTCGCCGCCCCATTCCACGGGCTGCAGGCCGAGTCCGGTCATCTCCGTGCGAACGCGCGCGGGGTCGGCACCCTCCTTGTCGATCTTGTTGACGGCCACGAGCATCGGTACGCCGGCGTCCTTGGCGTGGTCGACGGCCTCCTGGGTCTGGGGCTTGACGCCGTCGTCGGCGGCGACCACGATCACGGCGATGTCGGTGGCCTTGGCGCCCCGGGCGCGCATGGCCGTGAACGCCTCGTGGCCGGGGGTGTCCAGGAAGGTGATGCCCTTACCGTCGTGCTGCACCTGGTAGGCGCCGATGTGCTGGGTGATCCCGCCGGCCTCGCCGGCGGCCACCTGCGTCTCGCGGATGGCGTCCAGCAGCGAGGTCTTGCCGTGGTCGACGTGGCCCATGATCGTGACCACGGGCGGGCGCTCGACCAGCTGATCCTCCTCGTCGTCGAAGACCGGCTCGTGGATCTCCTCGTCTTCGGAGTGGACGATCTCCACGTCCTTGCCCAGCTCGGAGGCCAGCACCAGGATCGACTCGTCCGACAACGTCTGCGTCAGCGTCTTCATCTCGCCCAGGGCCATCAGCTTCTTCATGACTTCGGGCACCGGCACGTCCAGATACTCGGCGATGTCCTTGACCGTCGATCCCGAGTTGATGCGGATGGCCGGGTCGACGACCGCGGTCTGCGGCGTCGAGGGCCGCGACTCGGCCTCCTCGTCGTAGACGCCGCGGCGCCGGCGCCCGCGGCGCTGGCGGCGTGGCGGCTGGCTGGTCTGCGGGCCCCCGCCCCCGCCGGCCCGGCGTGAGGCCTGCGAGTCGATCACGACGCGGCGCCGTCCGCCTGCCGTTCCCGGAGTGCGTTCGCCCTGAAGTGAGTCGCGGGTCGGGCGCTTGTGCTCGGTGCGGTTCTGGGGGGCGCCCCCCTCTTGAGAAGCAGCGGAAGCCTGGGTCGGCTGCGCAGTCGGCGCAGCAGTCGGCTGGCGCTCGGGCGCCTCCTTTGCCGGCGCGGACGCGCCGCCGTTGCCCGCGGCTCCGTCACCGCCGGCCAGCACGCGGGTCGCCACCGCCTCGTCGACATTGGAGGATGCCGCCTTGACCTCGATGCCGGCGGCCCGCAACCGCTGAAGCACGTCCTTGGCCGTGAGACCGTGCTCCTTGGCGATCTGGTGGACGCGCTTGTTCATCGTTTAGGCGGTGGCTCCATCGGCGGGTTGGGTGGCTCCATTTCCGGGTGGCGGGTCCGAGGCCGGCTCCACTCCCTCATGTTCGAGCGCCTGGTGAGCGGGCAGCCCGCAGTAGCGCGAGCCGGGGAGTGCGGCGTTGGGGCAACGGCGGCCGTTGGCCAGGATCGCCGCGCAGCGGCCCTGGACATCGTCCTCCTCATACCCCTGCTCGGCCTCCTCAGCGGCGAACTCGGTCTCCGAGCGGATGTCGATCCGCCATCCCGTCAGCCGCGCCGCCAGCCGCGCGTTCTGGCCCTCACGGCCGATGGCCAACGAGAGCTGGTCGTCGGGCACGATCACGGTGGCCTGCTTGCCCGCGTCATCCACCAGGACCTCCCGTACGCGGGCCGGCGAGAGCGCCTTGGCCACGAACCGAGCGGGCTCGTCGTTGTAGGGGATGATGTCGATCTTCTCGCCGCGCAGCTCGGAGACGACCATTCGCACGCGCGAGCCGCGCGGGCCCACGCAAGCGCCCACGGGGTCGACGCCGTCCACGTGGGAGACGACCGCGATCTTGGAGCGGTAGCCGGGCTCGCGGGCCACTCCGGTGATCTCGACCAGGCCGTCGGCGATCTCGGGTACCTCCAGCTCGAAGAGCTGCTTGATCAGCTCGGGGTCGCGCCGCGAGACGATGATGCTCGGCCCCTTGGTGGAGTTCGAGACGTCCTTGATGACCGCCTTGATCCGCTGCGAGTGGTCGTAGCGCTCACCCTCGACCTGCTCTGACTTGGGCAGGAGCGCCTCGACCCGCTCGCGCAGCGCCACCAGGGTGTAGCGCGAATCGGATTGCTGCACGATGCCCGTGATGAGCTCGCCGACACGATCGCGGTACTCCTCGAACATCATGTCGCGCTCGGCCTCTCGGATCCGCTGGAGGATGACCTGCTTGGCCGTTTGCGCGGCGATCCGGCCGAAGTCATGCGGGGTGACGTCCTCGGTCTCGATCTGGTCCTCGTACTGCTTGAGCTTCTCCATGTCGAGCTCGGGCTCCGGGGGCTCGCGCATCTCGCCCGTCTCGGGGTCGACCGTAGCCTCCTGGTCCACGGTGCCCTCGACGAGCAGATGCTCCTCGAGCTCCGGTGGGATCTTGAGCTCCCAGACCTTGAAGTCGCCCGAGTCGCGATCCATCTCCACCTTGGCGTACTTGGCGGCGCCAGGCGTCTTCTTGTAGGCAGACAGGAGGGCATCCTCCAAGGCCTCCATCAGCTTCTCGGAGGAGATGTTCTTCTCGGCGGCCAGGCCGCGGACTGCTTCGACGATCTCTCTCGACATGGCTCTCAGTCTCCGGGGATGAGGTTGGAGCGAGCGATCTGGTCGTAGGGGATTGTCACGATGCCGTCAACCGCGGCGATCGTCACCTCGCGCTCGGAAGCGCCCACCAGCTCGCCCGTCAGGCTCTTGTGGGTCGGCCCCGCACGCCGCGCGGCGTCCCCGCGCAGCCGCAACCGGGCACGGCGACCGAGGAAGCGCGTGTAGTGCTGGGGCTTGGTCAAGGGCCGGTCCCTGCCAGGTGAGGAGACCTCGAGCGCGTACCTGTCGCGGTAGTCGCTCAGGTGCCCGGAGACGCGTTCGCACAGGGCGAGCGTGACGCCGTCGGGATGATCGATGAACAGGCGCAGGGTGAAGCCCGAGATCTCCGCGAGCAGCACCTCTACGTCAGACTCGGTGCCCGACAGGCGTTGCTCGATCTCGGTTTGGAGTGCTGTGACGCTCACGATCTCCTCCGTCATGAAACTCATAAAAAAAGCGGGCCAGCGCCCACTTCCGGTACTGCACACCGGGAAGCGCCCGGCACGGATTACTGTCCGTTTCAGGGTAGCACCGATCAGGGCCTTTACGGGCTCGACGCGCTGCCGGCGGCCCGGGCTCGCGCCCGGTCGCGATACAGGCGGTAGTCGCGGCGCGAGGGCTGCAGGCACGCGGCCAGCGCCAACGGCTTGCGGGCCTCGGCGTGGCGGCCGAGCATCTGCAGCGAGCGCCCCAGGCAGAAGAGCGCGAAGTCGTTCGTGGGCGCCACGTCGATCACGGCCTCGAACTCGGCGGCCGCCTCGCGATAACGGCGCGCGCCGAACAGGGCGCGCCCCAGCGCCTCCCGGATCGACGTCTTGTCGGGCGCCAGGTCGCGCGCCCGGGAGAGCGGGATCGTCGCCTGGTGGTTGTGTCCCGCCTCGAGCAATTCGGTGCCACGCGTGAAGAGCTCATACACGTCTTCCATAGCCGCCCAGTTTAGGACCGCCGCGGGCGCCCCCTCCGACCCTCCGACGCGGCGGAAGCGCCCACCAGGCGCGCAACCAGCCGACAGGCCCGAGGCCGGCGGCCAGTGCCGCGCGCAGGGCGCGCCGCTCCTGCACGCTGGGCGGAACGCCCGCGGCGGCGAAGCGCGCACGCCCGAGAGCCTGCACGTACTGGGCCGCGGCCGGGGTGGCTCCTAGCCTGCGCTCCAGGGAGGCGAGGGTGTCTTCTGGCTCGAGCGGGCGCCCGGTTCGGGCGAAGGCGCGTTCGAGCTCGGCCACAAGCGCGTCGGGGCCTTGGAGGCGTCGTAGAAGCAGCACTGCCATCAGCGCCAGCCCGCTCGCCGCGGCAGCGATGGCCGCCATGCTCAAGACGCTCATCTGCGCGCCCGCGGGG
>Ga0102924_1007235_pt1 | contig 10228 bp, 11 predicted proteins | sample PaiPotPPM11metaG_FD_80116 | JGI IMG/M metagenome (GOLD analysis project Ga0102924, IMG submission 80116) | Iron sulfur acid spring bacterial and archeal communities from Banff, Canada, to study Microbial Dark Matter (Phase II) - Paint Pots PPM... ...
CCTCGTTCCTGCACCAAGAGGGACCGACGTCGCATATGCACATCGGCGCTCTGCTCACGTTCGAGGGCCCGCCGCCGCCGTTCGAGGAGTTTCTGGATCACATCCGCGGTCGGCTGCATCTCGTCCCGCGCTACCGCCAGAAGCTGGTCACGCCGCCGCTTGAGACCGGCCGGCCGCTGTGGGCCGACGACCCCTCCTTCAACCTCGAGTACCACATCCGCCACGCCGCCCTTCCCCCGCCGGGAACCGAGGAGCAGCTGCTCCGGCTGGCGGCGCGGATCGCCTCCCAGCAGCTGGACCGCTCAAAGCCGCTGTGGGAACTGTGGCTGGTCGAGGGCCTCCGGGACGGGCGCTTCGGGCTGATCTCCAAGACCCACCATGCACTCGTCGACGGGGTCGGGGGTGTCGACCTCGCCCAGGTCCTGTTCGACTCCGAGCCGGCGCCCGCAGCACCGCCGGGCGACCTCGAGCCGTGGCAGCCCAGCGCCGAGCCGTCGGGCGCCGACCTCGTGCTCGCAGGCATGCGCGGCGTCGCCGGCGTGGCAACCGAGCTGGTCGGCAGGGCACTGTCGGCGACGATGCGTCCCGCGACGACCGCGAGCCGCCTGCGGGACGCGCTCGGGGGCGTCGGCGAGATCGTCTGGGCCGGGCTCAATCCCGCCCCCGAGACCCCGCTCAACGTTGAGATCGGACCGCATCGCCGCTACGTCGTCGCGCGCCACCGGCTCGAGGACTACAGGCAGATCAAAAACGCCCTCGGGGGAACGGTCAACGACGTCGTACTGACGGTCGTCTCCGGGTCGCTCGCGCGCTGGCTGCGCTCGCGCGGAATCCGCACCGAGGGGCTTGAGATGCGCGCGCTCGTCCCGGTCTCGGTTCGAGTGCAGGACGACCGGGGCACGCTCGGCAACAAGCTCGCCGCGATGCGCGGTCCGCTACCGGTCTACATCAATGACCCGGTCGCGCGCCTGCGCTTCGTCAAGAAGGCGATGGACGGTCTCAAGGAGTCCAAGCAGGCTGTCGGCGCGGCGACGCTGGCGGCGGTCAACAACCTCGCGCCACCGACGATCCTCGCCCAGGCCAGCCGGCTTAACTTCTCCACCAGGCTGTTCAACCTGATCGTCACGAACATCCCGGGGCCGCAGATGCCGCTGTACGTGCTCGGCCGCCGGCTCGAGGACCTGTTCCCGATCGCCTTCCTGCCGGAGGGGCACGCGCTGGCGGTCGCGATCATGTCTTACAACGGCCAGCTCGAGTACGGGCTGCTCGGGGACTACGACGCGCTGCCTGACATCCAGCTCGTCGCCGACGGTCTCGACGAGGCGCTCGCCGAGCTGCTCGAGGTCGCGCGCGGGAAGACATCGAGCTCGGGCAATGGGGCGCACCTGCGGCTCGCAAACGGCTCGGCTCGACCCAATGGCGGGCCGGTCTCGATCCTTCCTTCCTCGGGTGCCCGCCAGACGCGCGGCCCAGCGGCCGATATGCGCGCCAAGCGTGCCCGCCGGCGGGGACCGGCGCCGAAGCGCCCGCAGGGCTGAGCGTCGATGGCCGAAGAGCTAGACCTGATTCAGCCGGGCGAGATCGCCTACCGCCTCGAGCTGACAGCCGCGCAGCTGAAGATCGTCCACACCGCGCTGAAATCGCTGTTCGACGATCTCGGGCACGAGGAGAACGATGTCAAGGGGGTCGTGCGAGCGGTGCTCGACAAGCTCCCCGGCGAGCACGAAATCCGGGCGATCGATCTCAAACGCGAGCTGCGAGGCAGCTGAGCGAACGCGGCACGCGCGGCGCGATGCTCAGAAGCCGAGCGCGAACTTCGCGTCCTCGCTCATCCGCTCAGGCGTCCACGGCGGCGAGAAGGTCATCGCCGGTTGCACGTCCTCCACGCCGTCGAGCTCCGAGACGAACTCCTCGATCTGCTCGGACACCTGCGGCCCGATCGGGCAGCCGGGGCTCGTCAGCGTGTAGGTGACCCGCACCGTTCCGCCTTCGACCGCGACGTCGTAGATCAGCCCGAGCTCGACGAAGTCGAGGCCGAGCTCTGGATCGATCACGTCGCGAAGCGCATCTGTGACTTCTTCTACGGTGGCCATCTCCACCAAGTGTAGGAGAGTCGGCCAGATTCGCTTGTAAGCGGCCGGTTGGTTATGTAGGTTGCCCGGATCGTTGAGTTCGATGACAGCTCCGGGACCCTGCACTGTCGAGGCGACGAGGACCGGGCGACCCAGGGTTATCGACGGCGAGCGTTCGCACAAGCGATCACGGCGCGCCGCGACGTGGTCGCGGATCTGAGCGAGCTCGCGTTCGGAGACTCGTCGTTGATGCTCGATCTCGGGATGCTCGCGCGTCGCCTGCGGGTCCAGGGCTGCGCGCTGCGCCTGCGCGCTCCGCAGCCGCAGGTCAGGACCGTGATCGAGCTGGTCGGGCTGCACCGCCTGCCCGGCGTGCTGCTCGAGGGACCCTCGCCGGCACTGGCCTAGCGGCTCCCTCGATCAGTCCAAGTAGCCTTCGCAGCGATGATCTTTGCGCTGCTGCTGCTGCTGATCTGCTGGCCCGTCGCCGAGGCATTCGTCGCGATCCAAGTCGCCGACGCGATCGGCGTGCTGCCGATGCTGCTGCTGCTGATCGCGAGCTGGCCGCTCGGCACCTGGGCGCTCAGGTCGCGTGGACGCGCCGCTTGGCGCCGGCTCAGCGACGCAGTCGCCGCCAGGCGCCCGCCGGGACGCGAGGTGCTCGACGGGGTGTTGATCCTGCTCGGCGGGGTGCTCCTGATCGTCCCGGGCTTCATCACCGATGTGCTCGCGGCTTTCCTGCTGCTGCCGCCAACACGCGCGCTGATGCGGCGCGTGCTGGTGCGAAATCTGCACAGCCGGATCGTGATCCGGGCGACAGGCTTCAGCCGCGGAGCGACCGCGTACGACGTCGACTCGACCGCCACCGACGTCGACCAGCCACGTCTTCGCCGATGACCGCGTTGCGGGCGCTCGCCTTCGGCGAGCTCGACGCGGGAGCATGGGGCGTCGCCTGGCTGCCCGAGGGGGCCACCCCCGCTTCGCTCGTCGTCGGACTCGGCTCGAGCACCACCGTCGTCCCGGGGACGCTCGAGGGCGGCGAGCGAGTCGACGACTGGCGCCTGCACGGCGACACCGCCGAGCTCGTGCTCTCCCCGCTGGCGGCGCCCGTCAGCAGTGGAGCACCAAACGACGGGATCGAGGGATTCGATCAGCTCTGCACGGTCAGCGGCCGGTTCCAGCAGCTCGGCGCGGAGCACACGGTGGAATGCCTCGGATGGCGCTCGGCCCGCAGCGGGCGCCTTGACTTGGACCGGCTCGGATCCTTCCGCCAGGTGTCGACCTGGTTCGAGCCCGACGACGGGCTCGCGCTGCTCGCGCTGCGCCCGCGCAAGTCGCGTGGGCAGGAGGCCGACGTCCTCGCCGCGGCCGTGCTCGAGGCCGCGCGACCGGGCGCGGTGGCTGACCCGCGCCTCTCGACGACCTACACGGCCGCCGGGCTCCCGGCCCGAGCCGGCTTGGAGCTGTGGGTCGAGACCGGGTCGAGCGACGCCGAGGAGGCGCAGGACGCCCGCACCAGCAGCGAGGCCGGCGATGACCGCACCGCCGGTGAGCAAGCCGAGCCCCATCAGTACCCGCGCCGTGCAGCCGGCGAGGCGCTCGGCGCCCACGCCGACTGGAGCGTGGCCGAGTTCGACCTGCACGCCGAGCTCTTTCGGTGGCATAACCGCGGCCGCGAGGGCGCCGGGGTGTACTTGCTCGGGAGCCACCGCTGAGCCGCATCGAAGCGATCATCAGCGATTTTGGAGGCGTCCTGACATCGCCGCTGCTCGCGTCCTTCGCCGAGTTCCAGAGCTCCTCCGGGATCTCGCTCGAGGCGCTCGGCAAGGCGATGGCCGCGATCACCGAGCGCGACGGGGCCAATCCGCTGTTCGAGCTCGAGACCGGGCGGCTGACCGAAGCCGCATTTCTGACCGCGCTCGGCGAGGAGCTATCGGTGCAGCTCGGCCGGAAGGTGGAGCTGCACGGCTTCGGAGAGCGCTACTTCGAGCACCTCCATCCCAACGAGGAATTGATCGATTACATGCGCGATTTGCGCGGCCGCGGCTACAAGATGGCGATCTGCACCAACAACGTTCGCGAGTGGGAGCCGCTCTGGCGCGCGAAGCTGCCGGTGGACGAGATCTTCGATCTGGTTGTGGATTCGGCTTTTGTCGGGACCCGCAAGCCCGAGCGCGAGATCTTCGACATTACGCTCGAGCGACTCGGCGTCGACGCGCCGGCGGCGCTGTTGATCGACGACGTCGAGATCAACTGCACGGCCGCCCAGGAGCTCGGAATAACCGCCGTCCGCTTCCAGTCGACCGGCCAGGCAATCGCCGACGCGGAGGCGGCGCTGGCGCGCGCGTAGCGCGTCGGGCAGCCGGCCCCCGCCGGTCGCCGACGCGCTGTCGCGCGCCTAAAGCGCTTGAAGGAAATGAAATGCCCGCATATCCCCCATACAGGGGAGCGTGGAAGGACCTGGATGAGTCGATACGACAGAGATGACGCAAACTCGTCGCCGCCTCCTCGCAATCGTCGCCGGCCTCCCAGTAGCCGTGTTCGCGGTAGCTCCGGCATCCAGTTCCGCGGCGACGCCCTCGACGCTGATCCCCGACTTCCTGATCAAGGAGGTCATTCAGACGCTCCATGTCTCGGCGGGCGCACTCCGCGTTGCGAAGGTTGAGTTGAGTCGGCTGAATCAGACCGCCCTGGACGCGAAAGCCGCTCACACGATCGCGCTCGGGGCACCCCAGCAGGTGAGCGCGCACGCGCTCGACCCCCCCGGCGCTGCAGGTTCGGCCGGACCCGCGGGTCCCGCTGGACCCGCCGGCCCTGCCGGCGTGGCCGGCCCTGCGGGCCCGACGGGACCAGCCGGCGCGCCAGGACCGACCGCGACGAGCGTCGAGCGCAACACCGTCACCGTCGGCGCAATGACCGCCGGCACGCCAGTCAACGTCACCGCCACCTGCCCATCGGGGAGGGTGACGCTGGGCGGCGGCGCCTCCACGACCTCCACCAGCAGCGCCGTGTTCCTGCAGCAGTCCTATCCCGACACTAGCCCCGACGGCTGGACCGCGTCCTACAACGCCTCGGCCGACGTGACCGCCTCGATCACGTTCACGGCGACCGCGATCTGCGCGGCAGCGTAGGCGCGCAACCCCGCCCCTAGTTTTCGACGCCGAGGCGATCCCAGCAGTAGAGCTCGACGCACTCCTGCGCGAGCTCCACGCAGCGCTCCTGCGAGAGCCACGGCAGGACCGTGTCAAACGCCTCGTCCTCGCCAACCCCAGCTTCGAAGGCGTCCTCGCCACGAAAGCTAGCGGCGATCTTCAGCGCCTCGCGGCGGTTCTCGCCCAGGGAAGAGAAGACGTTGACGAGAAACTCCTTGTTGGGGAGCGGATGCCCGACCTCGAGCGACGCGTGCCAGGACGCAAGCAGCGACAGATCGTGCTCGTCGAGGTCGGCGACAGCCTTTGCGTAGTGGGATTCGAGCTCTGGTTCTGGGATCTCGTCGACCCAAGCACGCACGACCTCACCCAAGATCTGGCGGCGTGCCTCACGTCCGACCGAGTCGGCGATGACCCTGATGGCGTTCTGCGGTTCGATGAAGCAGAGTGACATTGCGGCTCCGGGTCCGGCTCGTTTTATGGGACACCGCAGAAGGTAGGACGTGCCCCGGACGTCATCGCGGCGCCGTCCGGCTCGTTCGGCTACGGCGGCGTCGACGGCCGGCCGGGCAGGGGGTGCACCGGCAGGATCACGGGTGCCCGCGGCGCGCGGTCGAAGTTGAAGTCGCGGAGCAGGTTTCCGAGTAGCGGGCTCGTCTCACGGACGTTGGGTCGCGGATCGGGGCGCCCGTCGGTCCGGGGGTCGAGCCGCTGGCCGCCGAGGAAATCGTCCTCGATGAACTTGTTGTAGAGGTCGTGGCTGAGCGTCTGGTGGTCGATGTAGCCCTGCCTCGCGTACGGGCTGATCACGATCCCAGGCACACGCAGCCCGAGGCCGTTGCGATCAACCACCGGGGGCTGGACGTGGTCGTAGAACCCTCCCCAGTCGTCCCACGAGAGGAAGATCGCGGTGCTGTTCCAGTCCGGACCCCGCATGATCGCGTTGATCAGCCCGGTGACGTAGGTCTGCCCGGCGCTGACCAGCGCCGGTGGATGCTCGGAGACCGCGCCGTTAGGGTCGATCCACGAGACCGCCGGCAGCGTGCCGGCGGCGGCTGCAGTGAAGAGGTTGCTGAGCGACTGGATGTTGCCCAGCTGACCGTCCTGCGATACGTCGGTGAACGACGGCAACGGGTTCCAGATTCCCGGCGTCTGCGGCCGCTGCTGAACCGGCGCGCAGGTCATCGCCGCGTCGTTCTGGCAATCGGGCTCGGTGCCCTTGAACACGTAGTAACCCCAGCTCACGCCGTATTTGTGCAGCAGGTAGGTCATATCGGTCCACGCGTAATCCAGCTGACCGTCGTTCGGCCCACCGAAGCCACCGTCGCGATTGGGGGTCTGCAGCGCCCCCCTACACGAGAACGGGTTCAGCGGGTCGGTGCAGTTGGCTGACCACTCAGAGACCATGTAAAGGTGCTGGGGCAGGCTCCAGGACGCGTTGGGCTCGAACATGTGGTCCTGGAGGACGAAATCGCGGGCGTAGGCCCAGTAGTTCGGGATCTCGCGGGCGTCGTGGTAGCCCATCACGTCGATGCACTTGGTCTGCGTCGGCTGAACGGTCGCCGGCTGGGTGCACGGACTACAGGCCGGATTGTTGCTCGTGCAGCCCGATCCCTTTTCGGCTTGCGCCACGAACCCGTTCATCTGGCCACCGTTGACGTCGTTCACCGCGGCCCTGTCGCCGTGCGGGCCGCCGTTGTTCTGATCAGCGGAGTCGTGGAACGGAGCGACGCACCCGCCGGTCCTCGGGTCCGGCACGCAGATCCCCGGCGCAATCCCGTCGGCCCCCGGGAAGGTGCCGAAGTAGCTGTCGAACGAGCGGTTCTCCTGCATGATCACGACGACGTGCTTGATCCTGTGGATGCCCGCCACGTCGAGCGTCCGGGAGGTCGAATAGGAACGCACATTGCGAGCGCTCGCCGGTAGTGCGACCCGCAGCACGAGGTGCCCGCGCGTGAACCTGAGCGCGGCCGTGAAGTTCGATCTGCGGTCCAGGCGCCGGCTTGCGATCACCCCCCAGCCGCCGACGCGCAACCGCTGGATCATCACGCTCTCACCTCCATGCCAGGGAGTCACGTGACCGGCCAGGACGACGCGATCTCCGGGCGCGACCTGACTCTCGGACGACTGCATCGTTAGCACGGCGTGCACGTGCTCGTCGACGACCGTGCTGGCGACGCCACGGACCGCGGCGTACCAGTCGCTGTTGGTCTTCACCTCGCCCGCGGGCAGCGTGACGGTGTAGCGGCCCTGCGCGTCCGTCGACGTCCGGAAGGCGACCTGAAAGTGCCGCTGGCGCTGGCGCGGGAGCATCCGCCACAGGGTGACCGGCAGGCCCGCCTTGGGCAGGCCACGGACGCCGCCGGCGATCACAACCGCACCCCCCGCCGTCGCGGGGTCGGGCGCGACCGCGATCGTGACCCCGGCGACCCGAGCGGGCTTGCGCGGGGGCAAGCGCCGGACGGCGGTGGATCGCCCGTGAGCCGCCGATGCCTGATCCGCACCGGCCGCGGCCACCAGCGCGACCGCAACGGGCCCCGCGGCGAGCAACGCCATCAATGCCAACAGCACGGCTAACCGGCGCATCCGACCTCTCTTCCTGCTCACGCCGTCGGCTACAACGATGGCTAACCCGGACTGCGAATCGAAGTTGCGCTTGGCTGGGCGCGGGTGGCGGCGCCCAACTACAGCTCCAGGGCGGCGCTCGCAGCCTGGACGAGGGACGGCTCCGCCTGTGCCTCGGGCCCTAGCCCGGCGGTGGCTCGCTCCCCCCGCTCCCAGTTGTAGAACCCAAGGTCGAGCGCATCGAGCGGAACCCCGGTCGCTTCCGCGAGCTGGGCTGCCCGGCGCTCGAGCAGCAGCGAATCACCGATCCCGAGCGCGCGCTTGGCTGCCAGTGTCACCTCGTCGGAGCCACCGAATGCCAGTGCGCCCGCGCGGAGCTCGTAGACGCCCAAACGACCGAGCGTGACCAGCAGGTCAAAGCGAGCATCCCGCGTCAGCCCGGGCAGTGCGAGGCGCTCAAGCGTCCGCGCGAAGCGCCGTTCCGGGCTCCACCCGGGTTCCCCGCCGAAAGCGGCGGCCTGCGAGCCCGCGCGCTCTGCCCAGGCGCGGTATGCCGCGAGCGTGCGCTCGCCGTGACCCGGGTCATGGGCCCCGCGAGGACCCGTCTGCACTCCTTCCAGGGCCGGCGGCTCGCCCGAGGCCCAGGAGGTCCGCGCGGCGCGGAGCGCCGAGAACGGATCATCACTCTCGAGCGGGCCCAGGTAGGCGATCAGAAATGCGAGCCAGGTGCGCTCCTCGATTTCGGCGCTCGTGTCGGCGACCTCGGCATAGAGGCCCGGCGGATCGCTCGCCAGCGTCTGCAGCCGGGTGGCGGCGAAAGCCAGCTCCGCGGCCAGCCGGTGCGCCTCCTCGCTTGACTTCAGGCCCGCTGCCAGCGGCGAGCGGTAGCCGTCGTCCTCGGCATTTCGCAGCCGGCGCACCGTGACGCCGCTGCGCGAGCCAGGGCGCGGCGTCCGCTGGCGCTGCGCCGGCGGGCGTGCCCCACGGTCTCGCGGCTCGGCCGCGCGCGGCGCGCTCGAGGACACGATCGGGCGTAGCTCGACTTCCTGCTCGCGTGAGCAGATCGGACAGTTCTGGAGCAGCCGGTTGTGACGACAGAACCTCGGCATGGACCCAGTCTGCCCGTTTCTTGGCATCCGCTACGCGTTCGCGGCTGCGCGCCGGTCGCGGTAGGCCCGCGCCTTCGCGCGGTTGCCGCAGGATTGCATCGTGCACCAGGTCCCCGAGTGGTTCTTGGTGTGGTCGTAGAAGGCCCACTCGCAGGTGTCGTCACGGCAGGCCTTCAGCCGCGTCCAGGTTCCCTGTGCGAGCGCTCCGTGGACGATCACCAGCAGCCGCCCGAGCGCGCCGTCGACACCGCCTGCCGCCGGCTCGACGGCCGCGCCGCCGTGCTCATCGAAGCGCAGGCTCAGCCGAGCGCGCTCGGCGGCCTCGTCCAGCGTCCGGGAAGCGTCGGGCGGGGCGAGTGTCCCCTCGGTGTGGGAGATCAGGACCGCGCGCAACGCCTCCCGCAAGGCGATTGCGCGACCGAGGTCGTCGGCCGTCACGCGCATCCGGGGCGAGCCGAATCCACGCTCGCTGAGCCATCGCCGGAGCTCTCCGGCGCCGGTCAGCTCCTCGGTGCCGGGAAGCACATCCAGCGTGTTGACGAATGCCCGCACGTGCTCGAGCTCGCCGGGGGCCTGCTGTCGCTTTCTCATAACCAGCAATTCTACTTGACTAGTTATCGTAACTAGCTATAGTCTTTAGAAGGTTATTGATCTCGACCGAAGGAGCGCCGATGTTTGCTGGCACCCTCAACCTCCTCGCCGCTGGCGAGCACCGCGCTGACCTCCTGAGGGCGGCGGACCACGCACGCCGGACCGACCCGGACGCGACACCCGTCACGCGCGTGACGCTTCGCTACGCGGGCGCGTCAGACCAAACGCGGTTGCGCCGCCTCGCGGAGCTCGACAGCGCCCGACCGCCCGTCGGAACCACGCTCGTGGCCGAGGTCGACGGGCGCTTGCGGGCCGCGCTTGCGCTCGACGGCTCCGCGCCGATCGCCGATCCCTTCCACCGCGGAGCAGAGCTGATCGAGCTGCTGTGCCTGCGGGCTACGCAGCTACAGCGACCCAGGGCCTAGCGGGCCGGGGCGCCGAGTCTTGCGATGCCGCCGAGGAACAGCTCGGTCGCGAAGCGGGCGGCGCGTTCAACGTCGGGGGGGCGCCGCTCGGCCATCCGCACACCGAGCTCGAGCGCGGCGCCGGCCATCGCGCCGGCCATGTAATCGGCATCGAACTCGGGCAGATCTCCGCGCTTGATCGCCGCGCGCAGGTCGTCGAGGAGCTCCTCGACACCCGCGCCGAGGATCGGGTCTCCGAACATCGAGCGGATCGGACCGGCGTTTCGTTGCATCAGCTCGAACAGCAGCGCGTCCTCGACCAGGAACTCGAACCACGC
>Ga0102924_1007237_pt1 | contig 10224 bp, 11 predicted proteins | sample PaiPotPPM11metaG_FD_80116 | JGI IMG/M metagenome (GOLD analysis project Ga0102924, IMG submission 80116) | Iron sulfur acid spring bacterial and archeal communities from Banff, Canada, to study Microbial Dark Matter (Phase II) - Paint Pots PPM... ...
CCGCCCGAGCTCGCGGCTCGGCGGCGCGGTCCTCCTGGGGCTAGGCGTGGCCGCGGTTGCAGCGGTAGTCCTGGTCCTGGTCCTGGGCGGCGGAGGCGGCGCCAAACACCCGGCCGCCGCCTCCCGCACGAGCGCCACGACGCCGTCGAGTACTGCCAGCGCCACCGGGACCGGCACATCGACGTCGGCGACCCAGGTGGTGGGGCAGATCAACCTCAACCCGCCCTCGGGCGGCAAGGCCAAGGGGATCGCCGAGGTCCTGCGTGAGAACGGGCGCACGGGCATCGCGATCGTCGCCGAGGGTCTGACCCCGAACACCACCCACCCGCCCAACGCTTATGCCGTGTGGCTTTACAACTCACCCACCGACAGCCAGATCCTGGGCTTCGTGAGCCCCGGCGTGGGCAAGAACGGACGGCTGCAGACCGCTGGTGGGCTGCCCACGAACGCCAAGCGCTTCCAGAAGCTGCTGGTCACGCTGGAGACGCGCTCAAAGCCCACATCGCCCGGCACGATCATCCTCGAGGGCCCGCTCACCGGCGTCTGAGGCCGTCGCGGGCCGTGGCAGCGCCGGTGCCGTGGATCAGCCCACGGCTCGCTCGATTCCGTCCAGCGCCTGATTCAGCTTGTCCCGGGTCGCCCGGCGCAGGAGGAAACCACCCGTGCGCGAGTAGCCGCGCAGCTTCTGGCGCTGGGCCAGCGTGATCCGCGTCCCGGTGCCGGCCGGCTCGACCAGGAGCTCGGTGATCGCCTCGCTCAGCACGCGCTCGAAGGGGGTGCCCACCACCTCCTGCTCCCACGCGCGACGGCCCGGGGGATCTCCCCCCGGGCCAGGTGCCTCGGACTCCAGCAGGTTGTAATCCGCGCGCACGGTCCTCCCCCGGCGGGTCATGAACACCTGCGTCCAGCGGTCCGGGTGGACATCCTCCATCCGCTTGACCTCAGGCCACCAGCGCGGGAAGTTGTGCGGGTCCTCGACGAGCTGCCAAACGCGCTCGGGCGACGCGCTCACGGTGCGGCTGCTCCGGGCGACGGCCATCAGGCGGGGTAGTCGATCAGCCCGTGCACCGGGCGCGGGGCCAGGCGCCGGCGGCCGTCGAGAAAGCTCAGCTCGATCAGGAACGAGCACAGAACGACCTCTCCCCCCAGGCCCTCGACCAGCTCGCACAGGGCCCCGGCTGTGCCGCCGGTGGCCAGCAGATCGTCGTGGATCACGACCCTGGCTCCGTGGGCCAGGGCGTCGGCGTGGACCTCGAGGGCGTCGATGCCGTACTCGAGCGCGTATTCGGCGCTGACCGTCTCGTGGGGAAGCTTGCCCGGGCGACGCGCCGGCACGAATCCCGTCCCCAGCTCGCGGGCCAGCGCGGCGCCCAGGATGAAGCCCCGGGCCTCGGCGCCCAGGACCAGGTCAACCTCGAGCGAGCGCACGGGCTCGGCCAGCCCCACCACGGCCGCGTCCAGGGCCCGGGCATCCAGCAGGAGCGGAGTCAGGTCCTTGAAGACGATGCCCGGCTGGGGGAAGTCCGGAATGTCGCGGATGAGTGCGCGAAGGTCCATCGGAGCGCGGGCTGGCGCGCCGCCCGCCACTACGTGGCGATGCTGCGCAGGTCGCGGATCAGCAGCAGGTGCTTGAGGTGGGTGGTCACCGAGGCCAGGTTCTCGAGCGCCTCCACCGCCTCCTTGCGCCGCTCGGGATTGCGCGAGCGCAGCGCCGGGGCGAGGATGCTCTGAAGCAGCTGCGCCTCGCGGTCGGCCGAGCTGCGAAACACCCGCAGGTTGCGCCCGCCCACCCCGTAGCGGGCGAGCTCGGAAACGGCCCGGACGATCTCCCGTTCGGTCTCGTCGAAATAGCGCACGCCGCCGCGGACCTCGCCCTTGATCACGCCGAAGTCCACCAGCTCCCGGACGAGTCCGGCCTGGGCGCCGGTTTCCTCGCAGACCTCCTCCAGAGAGTACAGGGCGCCGGGATCCCGGGAGCTGACCATGGCCCGGCGCAGCGGCCGGCCGTCGGCCGCTGCCACCTCCCGTTCCGAGCGCCCGCCGGCCAGTTCCTGACGGATCACCCGCAGGGGCAGGAACTCGTCGCGCTGCAGGCGCAGGATCGTGCGCAGACGCTGGACGTCCGACGCCGTGTAGAGCCGGTAGCCGCCCTGTGTCCGGCGCGGCGAAAGGAGCTTCTGATCCTCCAGATAGCGAATCTTGGAGATGGAGATGTCGGGGAACTCCTGGCTGAGGGCCTTGCACACGGCCCCAATGGTCACGGCCTTCTGCCGCGGGCGCTCCTCCCCCCCGTCCCCGCCAGAGGGCCGGTCCGGCGGCTCGGGGCGCTCGAGGCGAGGCAGCTGGGTCTCGGAGGTGGCCATCAGCGGCTCAGGAACGCCAGCTTGTACTTGCCGATCTGGAGCTCGTCGCCGTCGGCGAGCTTGTGGGACTCGATCCGGTGGCGGTTGACGTAGGTCCCGTTCAGCGAGCCGCAGTCGTCGAGGTGGTAGTCCCCACCCCGCCGGACGAGGATCGCGTGGTCGCGGGAGACGGTCACGTCGTCGAGGAAGATGTCGCTGTCGGGCCGCCGCCCGACCGTGAGGCGGTCGCCCTGGAGGGGAAAGCTCTCCCCCGAACGGCCGCCGCCGGCCCGGATGACGAGGGCAGCCCCGGCCGAGACCACGTCCTCCAGTCTGATCTCCTCGATCTCACCCGTCTCCCCTACGCGGTAGGTGGCCGTCGTGGGGCCCGCCGGCGCCTCGGGCTGGTCCAGGAAGGCCCCGCAGCGCTGGCAGTAGTTGGCCGCCTCGCCGTTGGTGAAGCCACACTCGGTGCAGTGCCGGGCCACAAATAGCGCTACTCGGGTTCAGGGGCCGAGACGCGGCCGGTGAGGATGTCGGTCAGCTGCTGGACGTCTGCCCCGGTGATGACCAGCTCGCCGCTCTCGTCCTTCTTGCGCAGCCGGTTGACGAGCTCGGCGCGCAGGATGTCGATCTTCCCATGGAGGATCCGCCGCTGGTAGGAGACCTCCATCTCCTCCTCGGTCAGCTGCTTGATCAGCTCCTTGAGCTCCTGGTCTGAGAGCGAGCCGAGGTCGGGAAACGTATCCATCGGGTCAGATCCTCCGTCCCTGGGTCGAATTCGTGGACCGTCGAGTATACCGGCGGTGACTCCAAGGGTCAATCTGAACTTGAGACTTGCCTGGCGCGCACCTGGGCCACCCCGTTTCGGATGTACAGCCCGGTGGCCAGCAGCCCGAGCACGAGGCCTGTGTACAGCATCACGAGGGCCAGCCAGTGGACTCCCGTGATGGCGAAGAAGGGCGCGCCCATGGCCGGGGCGACGCCCAGCCGACCGGGCCAGTTGATCTTGAGCTCCAGCCCGCGGCGCAGAGCGACCCGGCTCAGGATGAGCATCAGGACCTCGCGTGCCAGCACCACGGCGATGGCCCACCGAGGAAGGAGGTGAAACCGCCAGGCCACCGCCATCCCGCTGATGATCAGCAGCCGGTCGACGAGCGGGTCGAGCAGCGCCCCCAGGCGGCTGTACTGGCCGGTCAGGCGGGCGGCGAACCCGTCCAGGTAGTCGGCCCATCCGATCACCGCGAAGAGAACCGCGGCGAGCGCGTCGCGACCCCCGTGGCTGGAGAGGCCGACCACCAGGAACGCCGGGATACCGGCCAGGCGCAGATAGCCGATTGCGTTGGGGACCGTCCACGGGTGCAGCGGACGTCCGGACAGGGTGGCCGCCGGTGGTGGCCCCGACCTGTCGATCCCCAGCAGCCGCCGCTTGGTCCTGGCCGGCCGCTCGGTCCTCAAGGCAGCTCGCGCCAGATGTCGGCGACCGCCTGGGCGGCCCCGGCCACGGGCACGGTGCGAGCCTCACGCCCGCGCCGCACCTGGACTTCGACCTCTCCGCCGGCCAGGGTCCGCCGGCCCACGGTCACCCGCGCCGGGCAGCCGAGCAACTCGGCGTCGGCGAACTTCTCCCCGGGGCCGGCGTCGCGGTCGTCGTAGAGGACGTCGAGCCCCGCGGCCCGGAGCTCCTGGTAGAGACGGTCGCCCAGTTCGCGCTCCTCGCTTCCCGGCTTGCCCAGGACAACCAGCTCCGCGTCGAAGGGAGCCATTGTCCGGGGCCAGGAGATCCCGTGCTCGTCGGCGTACTGCTCGACCGCCGCCGCGGCGGCCCGGGCGGGCCCGAAGCCATAGGAGCCCATCCATATGAGCTGCTCCTGGCCGGCCTCGTCGAGATAACTCGCCCCGAGCGGCTCCGTATAGCGGGTGCCGAGCTTGAAGATGTTCCCGATCTCGATCGCCGTCTCGATCCGGATCCGGGCTCCGTTGACCGTGTCCCCGGGCGCCACGGCGCGGACGTCCGCGGGCTCGAAGGGGAAGTCCCGTCCCGGCTGGACTCCGCGCAGGTGCTCATCGGGGCGGTTGGATCCGGTCACGTAGCCGCCCGGCCTCGCCGCCTCGTCGAGCAGGATGTCCATCTCGGCGCCGACCGGACCGATGAAGCCGGGGGGGCCGAGGCGCTTGGCCACCTCGTCGGGGTGGGCCGGGCGGAAGTCCTGCCCGAGCGCCAGCCGAAGCTTGATGTCGTTGATCCGGTGGTCGCCGCGCACGAGCACGAGCTTCATCTCCTCGCCATCGAGTACGACCGGATAGGCCTTGAGCAGCGCCCCGGCCGGCACCTCCAGAGCTCCGGCCACCTGCTCCACGGTCGTCATCCCCGGGGTGGCCACGGCCTGGGGAGCGCTCAGCGGCGCCGGCAGCTCGATGGGCTGGGCCTCCGCGCTGGCCGCCTCGACATTGGCCGCATAGCCGGTGGCCAGCGCCACCTCGTTCTCGCCCGCCCGGCAGGGCGCCATGTACTCGTGGGCGCCGTGCCCGCCCATCATGCCCACGTCGGACTCCACCCGGTACCACTCCAACCCCAGCCGGTCCATCATGCGGTCGTAGGCGCCGACGTGCCTGTCGTAGGAGGCATCGAGCCCCTCCCGGTCGCGGTCGAAGGTGTAGGCGTCCTTCATGATGAACTCGCGCGTGCGCAGGACGCCGGCGCGCGGGCGCGGCTCGTCGCGCTCCTTGATCTGGAAGTGGTAGAGGATCAGGGGCAGGTCCCGGTAGGACCGGACCGCGCCGGCCACGTGCAGGGTGACGATCTCCTCGTGGGTCATGGCCAGGACCATGTCCGCGCCGCGGCGGTCCTTGAGCTTGAACAGCTCGTCGATTCCGTACCGGCCGGTGCGTTTCCAGGGCTCGGCCGGGTGCAGGACGGGCATCAGCATTTCCTGCCCGCCGATGGCGTTCATCTCCTCCCGCACGATCTGGACGATCCGTTGGTGAACCCGCCAGCCTGCGGGTAGCCAACTCCAGAGCCCGGAGCCGACCTGACGGACCAGCCCCGCGCGCACCATGAGGATGTGGCTGAGCGCCTCGGCGTCGGAGGGCGGCTCACGCTCGGTGGGCAGGAAGTACTCCGACAGCCGGGTCATCAGATGGTGCAAGCGTATCCCGGAGTGATAGAAGAAGAACAACCGTCACCCAACGACCGCAAAAGCGAGGAGCCGTCAATGGCGTTCGACGTTCCACCCCTTCCCTACGACTACAACGCGCTCGAGCCTCACATCGATGAGGAGACGATGCATCTGCATCACGATAAGCACCACCAGGCTTACGTCACCAACGCCAACAACGCGCTGGAGGGCACGGACTGGGCCGACAAGTCGGCCGAGGAGGTGCTCCGCAACCTCCAGGCCATCCCCGAGGACAAGCGGGGCGCCGTGCGCAACAACGCCGGCGGCCACTACAACCACTCGCTGCTCTGGGAGTGGATGTCTCCCGACGGGGGCGGCGAGCCCGACGGCGCATTGCGCGAGGCGCTTGACTCCGCGTTCGGCTCATTTGATGAGTTCAAGGCCAAGATGAAGGCCGCCGGCGTCGGCCAGTTCGGCTCAGGCTGGGCCTGGCTGGTCCACGACGGCAGCGGCCTGGCCGTCGTCTCGACCCCCAACCAGGACAGCCCGATCTCCGACGGCAAGACGCCGCTTCTTGGCGTCGACGTCTGGGAGCATGCGTACTACCTGAACTACCAGAACCGCCGCCCGGATTACATCGACGCCTGGTGGAACGTGGTCAACTGGACCAAGGTGGCCGAGGGCTTCTCGGCAGCCGGGAGTTAGACGCTCCAGGGACGGGGCGCCGGGGCGCGCTCGTGCGCCGGGGTGCGCTCCTGCGCCGGGGCGCGCTCCTCCCGGGGCAAGGGCGAAAAACGACGAAATGGGCGTCGTTTTTCGCCCTTGCCCCGACCTACGCCCGGGTGAACCGCCGGCCGGCCACGGGCGAGGCCTGTTCGTCGAGACGCCCCGGCGCGCCCGCCGCGGCCGGCGCGGCCGGCTCGGGCGACTCCTCCTCGCCGTCGGCGGCAGCCGCCTCGAGCGCGGCCAGGCGCTCGGGGGTCATCGCGGTGGCGTCCTCGTTCTCAGCCAGCCAGGCGCGGGCGGCGGCGGCGTCCGCCTCGTCTCGCACCACGCGCTTGCCCGCGGCGTAGTAGCGGTCGATCTCGGCGAACAGCTCGTCGACCAGGCGTTCGGTGGGCACTTTCTTCAGCGGCTCGCCGCGTGAATAGATCATGCCCATGTCCTTGGCGCCCGTGATCCCGAAGTCGGCGTGGCGGGCCTCGCCGATGCCATTGACCGCGCACCCGAGGACCGATACCTCGATCGGGTCCTCGTAGGCCTCCAGGCGCTGCTCGATCTCGGCCACCACGGTGTCCATGTCGAACTGGAGCCGTCCGCAGGTCGGGCAGGCGATCAGCACCGGCCCGCGCTCGCGGAGCTTCAGCGCCTTGAGGATCTCCCAGGCGACCTTGACCTCCTCCTCGGCGTGGAAGGTGGAGAGCGAGATGCGGATCGTGTCCCCGATGCCGTCAGCCAGCAGCGTCCCCAGTCCGACCGCCGACTTCAGCGAGCCCGACCACTTGGTCCCGGCCTCGGTGATCCCCAGGTGCAGCGGGTAGGGGATCTTCTCGGCCAGCATCCGGTTGGAGGCGATGGTGTTCGGCACGCTCGTGGACTTCATCGAGACCTTGAAGTTCGTGAACTGCAGGCTCTCCATGAGCTCGACGAAGCCGAGCGCCGCTGCGACCAGCGCTTCGACCGGGTTGGTGAACTCGAGCTCGCGCAGATGAGCCGGCAGCGAGCCGGAGTTGACGCCGATCCGCAGCGGCGTCCCCAGCTCCTGGGCCCGCTTGACCACGGCCCCCACCTTGTCAGGGCCCCCGATGTTGCCCGGGTTAAGGCGCACGCAATGCGCGCCCGCATCGAGCGCCTTGAGCGCCAGCGTGTAGTTGAAGTGGATGTCGGCGATCACGGGGATCGGCGACTCCCGGACGATGGTCTTGAGCGCCTCGGCGTCCTTCTCGCGCGGCACGGCCACGCGGACGAGGTCGGCACCGGCCTCGGCGACCCGGCGGATCTGGTCCATGGTCGCGCCCATCTCGGCGGTCTCGGTCTTGGTCATGGTCTGGACCGCGACGGGCGCGCCGCCGCCGATCTCGACGCCGCCGACCTTGATCTGTCGCTGGGAGGCCATCTCGGCTACCCAGTGTAGAGGCGGGTGGTCAGGCGCCCGCTCGCCGGTTGCGGACTGCGAGCACGCCGAATCCACCGGCCGTGGCCACCAGGACGGCCAGGATCACGATCAACCAGGCGGGCAGGAAGGGCCCTCCCCCCTGGCCCGCGCCGCCCTGTCCGTGGAGCTCGCCCAGCTGGAGCAGGAGCTGGTGCTGGATCACCGTGTAGCAGTCGCTGTATTCCCTGACGTCGGCCGGCATCGTGGCCAGGGCGTTTTGCAGCTGCGGGATCGTGTAATTGCGCGTCAGCGCCGCGTGCAGGTTGCAGTCGGCCACGGCCGGCGCCAGGCCGGTGGCGCCCGCGTTCGGGGTCCCGACGAGCGCGCCCCCCAGACCGACGACGCCGAGCACGAGGGCGACCGTGGTGAGGGCGCGCATGCGCGACAACGTTATTCTGCTGCGCTTGCCGTCGGCGCCACGTACAGCCAGCCGGGCACTCGCCCCGGTCCTGCTTGCCGCCAGCCTGCTTGGCCTCACGGGTTGCGGCGGGTCCTCCAAGCATCACACGACGATCCCAAGCCGCCCGAACGGGAAAGTCGTCCGACCCGCCAGCGCGCGGCGGCCGCTGATCTCGATCTTCGAGGCGCCCGGTCAGCTCATCACCGCACCCGGGTCGACGCTCGATGAGCTGCGCCGGCTGGGCGTGCAGTACGTCCGGGTCATGGTGCCGTGGGCTTCGGTGGCCCCGGATCCCACCTCGAGCCGGGCCCCGGCTGGCTTCGACGCCTCCTCGCCCTCCGCCTACCCGGCCTCGGGCTGGAGCACCTACGACGCGATCATCACCGCCGCCGCCGCGCGGGGCATCGGCGTGCAGCTCAACCCCACCTCGCCCGTGCCCCAATGGGCGGTCGGCCCCGGGGAGCCGGCCAAGCACATCACCGGCGTATGGAGGCCCTCGGCGTCCGGGTTCGGGCAGTTCGTCCGGGCGCTGGCGACCCGCTACAGCGGCCACTACACACCGCCCGGCGCCTCGTCGTCCCTGCCGCGGGTGAGCTTCTGGTCGGTGTGGAACGAGCCCAACTACGGATCTGACCTCGCTCCGCAGGCCGTGGAGCGCAACACGCTCGAATCCTCGGCCATCATGTACCGCCGGCTGCTCGATGGCGCCTGGAGCGCGCTCCAACAGACCGGGCACGGCTCCGACACGATCCTGATCGGGGAGCTCGCCCCCACCGGCATAACCGGTCCGGGCTTTCCGGGCAACTTCTCGGGCATGGTGCCGCTGCGCTTTCTCCGGGCGCTCTACTGCGTCGATGAGTCGCTTCACCCGCTGCGCGGAGCCGCGGCGACGGCGCGGGGCTGCCCGGCGAACGCCGCGGGCTCGGCCCGGTTCGCCGCTCAGCACCCCGCCCTGTTCGACGCCGGCGGTATGGCCGTTCACCCCTACTCCCAGGGCGCTCTGGCCCCCAACGCCATCATCCCCAACCAGCCCGACTTCTCAACCCTGGCCGCCTTGTTCCGCCTCGAGCGCCAACTCGACGCGATGACCGGGGCCTATGGCTCCTCCGCTCACCTGGCCCTCTACTCGACCGAGTACGGGTACATGACCAATCCCCCCTTCGCTGCCGGCGTCCCCATGGCGCTCGCCCCGGACTACCTCAACTGGGCCGAGTACCTGAGCTGGCTTGATCCCCGGATCCACTCCTTCGACCAGTACCTCCTGGCCGACCCCCCGGCCTCCAGTCCGTCGCAGTTCGATACCGGGCTCGAGTTCGCGGCCGGCAACCCCAAGCCGACGCTGGGAGCCTTCCGCCTGCCGCTCTACCTGCCCCGGACGAGCGCGGTGAAGGGCCAGGCGCTCGAGGTGTGGGGTTGCGTCCGTCCAGCGCGCTACGCCACCGGGCCGGGCGCTGACCGGGCCGAGATCCAATTCAGCCCAGGGGCCGGGAAGCCCTTCCGGACCGTCCAGACCGTGGACGTCACGCCCCAGGACTGCTACTTCGACGTCAGGGTCGCCTTCCCATCCAGCGGGCTGGTCCAGCTCGCCTGGGCCTACCCGCACGGCGCCACGATCGAGAGCCGTCAGGTGCCGGTAACCATCTCGTGAAGGCGCCGCAACTTCAGGGCCGACGCAAGGTTCTATCCCCCATGGGAACCCACGTTGAGGGCAAGCGTGTGCGCTGGGCACTGGCTCTGGGCGCTCTGGCCGCGCTCGCCGCCGGCCTGCCCTTCCTCAGCCTCGCCCCCGACGCTTCTGCGTCGGGCAGCCAGGTACCGATCCTCATGGACGGCTCGGTCCTCGAGAACCCGGTGGGCGCGATGCAGGAGATGCGCCACCTCGGCGTGCGGGTCGTCCGCGTGTTCGTGCGCTGGTCCCAGATGGCGCCCAACCCCATGTCGCACCGACGCCCGAACTTCAACGAGAGCGACCCGGCGGGCTATCCGAGCTCCAACTGGGCCCCCTTCGACGCGCTCGACCGCGCCGCTGCCGCCGACAACATCGGCGTGCTCATCTCTGTGACCGGTGGCGCCCCGGAGTGGGCAGACGGCCCCGGCGCGCCAGGCGTCGTCAACTCCAACGACCTGTTCGCCTGGTACCCGTCAATCTTCCAGTTCGGCCAGTTCGTGCACGCCGTGGGCGAGCGCTACGGCGGCGGGTACAGGCCG
>Ga0102924_1007238_pt1 | contig 10224 bp, 10 predicted proteins | sample PaiPotPPM11metaG_FD_80116 | JGI IMG/M metagenome (GOLD analysis project Ga0102924, IMG submission 80116) | Iron sulfur acid spring bacterial and archeal communities from Banff, Canada, to study Microbial Dark Matter (Phase II) - Paint Pots PPM... ...
CCTCAAGTCCGAGGCCGCGTTCGAACGTGCCGTAGAAGATTTCACGCTCGGATATGCGGGAGAAGGCGCGTCCGGCAAAGCTGCAGCACCGCTGCGGTCCGGAGACGACAATACCGGCCACGCGGCTTCTGGCGAAGGCCAGACGTCGACCACGGAACAAGATCGCTTTCTAGTTGGCGAGTTTCCAGAACGCGTTTCCGTGGACGAAATCCGCATTCTCAATGTATTCGTCTCGCCGCACGAGGGACCTCACTCGGGGCCGCTCGGTGTAAAAGTGCCAGAAGGTGGGTTAAACATCGAGATCTTTGTTGACGTGGACGGCTTCGAACTCGCAAGTCCCGCGCGGGCGACCCTGTGGGTACCCGAAAAGGGCGACTCCGGAATAGTGGGCTTCAAACTCAAGGCGACGGAAGCAGAAACCCACACCATCCATATTTCGGCCCTAGCCAACGGTGCAACCGTCGCCGGCCTGTCGTTCGATGTGCAAGTCGGTGGGTCGGTCGATGTGCCACCAACGCCACGCAGCGAACGATCTGCGATGGATACGGCGAGTAGCCAGGACGGCGATGTTTCGCTCATTCTCCAGCAGGATCCAAACACCCATAAATATACCTTTACCTGGCAGGACAACAACGGCACGCGTGACCCCGTTTATCATGATACGCCGTTTCAAGAGCTCAACGCTTTCGTCGCTAAGAAGATCAACGAAGTTCAGGACGTCGTGCGCGAAAAGTATGATCTCACGCCTGCGCTCGCTCGAAAAAAGTTAAAAGACTTCGGAGTATTTTGCTGGCAGCAACTAGTACCGCAGCAGATACGTGACTGGTATATCCAAGATCACGACAAGATAAAACGGATTAGTGTTATCTCTGCCGGCGATCCTATTCCATGGGAGGCGCTTTATCCGTTTCGACCGAACCCGAAATTCGATGAAGGTTTCCTGATTGAGCAAGTCAAGATTTGCCGCTGGCGGTTCGGGCCTTTGGCGCCCGGAGCCATTTCGATATGCCGCGCGGACTTTGTCTTTCCCAATGATGCGCTTGAAGGCGCGGCGACCGAAGTCGACCAGGTGATCGACCTGCTTCAACACTGTTACGCGCTCAAAGGCGAGCGCATCGCCAACCAGGATTTGCTGTTCGATCTTTTCGACACGGCGAGCGCCAGCCTTCTGCATTTTGCTTGCCATAACTCGTTCGAAAAGGGAGGCTTGATCGCCGTCGCGCCCTCGTCGATCAAACCAGATGATTTTATCCAGTATGAGGGTCAGCTCAAAGCCAGCGCGCCGCTGATCTTTGTCAACGCCTGTCGAACCGACGGCAAGGAAGCACAATATACGGGCCTCGGCGGCTGGGCCAAGGCGTTCCTCAGCGTCGGCGCTGGCGCGTTCATCGGCACCCATTGGGAGGTCAGGGATAAATCGGCACAATGCTTTGCCGAGACGCTTTACCGCGCCCTAGTCGAAGAGCGCAAATGCTTCGGCGATGCGCTCGACTGCGCCCGCGATGCGATCAAGAAGCCAGGCGACCCGACGTGGCTTGCGTATACGTTTTACGGCAATCATCGGGCACTAGTGAAAAAGAGCGCGAGCCCGGCGAAGGCGACCGTCAAGCCGGAATCCACATCCGATTCAACCTCTAGCTAGGCAAGGAATGATCATGTCGCGTCGTAACAGTGACGATCCGCTACTCCGCGCGTTTCTCGATACCTACAAGTTGAATCTTCTCGCCATTCCTCGACAAAATGCACAGGTCGGCGACGTCTATGTCGACACGCCAAATGGCATTTCGACACCGGGTGCACTGCAATTCCTCCTGACGCCGAAATTCAACATGCCGAAAATCACGACCGGCGAGAAGATGACAAGCATCGCTGGAACCCAAACCGCAGCGCTTCAGTTTGAGGTCGGGATCAATCTGCTTGCTGGGTTTTTTAGCGCGCTCAGTGCCCTTGGTGCACTGGACAAAATCAAGGCTGCCTACAAACACAAGCGGACCGAAAAATTACGCTTTAGGTTCAAGGATGCGAGCAGAGATTCGGTCGATAGTCTGGCGTTCGGTAAAGCGCTCATTCCCTGCAAATTGGAGCAGCGCCAGCCGTACGTTCAGCCCAGAAATTCATATTACGTGACGGTCGGCGTCGTGCGCAGCAAGTCGATTTCGATTTCAGCCAAGGATGACGAATCCAACACCGTCTCCCTAGACGTTGGCGCGTTGAAAAACGCCATCGGCGTCGACGGCAAGCTTGACCTCAGCCAGAGCAGCGAGGGCGAACTTACCTATTCGGGACCGACGCCTCTGGCGTTCGGAGTCGAGTTGGTTCAATTGAGCTACAACGAAGCTGACAATAAGTTTCTGCTAATGCCGTTATCGCATCCCGAGACGATTCGCGAAAACGCGATCACCGAAGATCGCGATGTAAAGCGGAGCTTCATCGGACAGGCCGACGGCAACGCTTTCTTCAAGGTGCGCGAGTAGTCGGCATCGATGTACGTCATTGACCGCATTTCGTGCCGCAGTTGCGGGCGCGCGGTCGGTACGCAAACCCTGATCGCGGTTAACACGTCACGGTGAGGTACTGTCTCGTTTTCAGAGCTTTTATAGCAGGCGTTGCTGCGGATAGAAAGCCACGCTCCTCAGTGCTTGGTAATCCGAGTCAGCCTAAGCTGAGCGCGATCTAACGCATAGAATCGTCGAGTGTGAATTCAACACAAATCGAGCAGGCCATGGATACCAATAGGAATTGCACCATTGACGCGACTGTAGGATGTTGCTTCAAGCGAGCCTTGATCATTTGTGGGCTGTTGCTTCTTTGTGGATCATCGGCGCTTGCCGAAAATTATCCCGAGCCATTAAACGGGGCGTGGGGCGGTCGGGCCGCTTATCTCGGAGATGATAGTGCCATTACAGCCGAGAAAGCGTGCCGGGCTTACCACAATCCAAGCTCACATGAGGCCGGTGGAGATGTTCTAGTATTTCAAGGCAATGAAAAGCACTCTTATGGCGGTTATATGGACTACACCGATCAGAACGTCACGGTCGTGCGAATTTCCCCTGACCATTGGACAATAACTGATCGTCATTACGACGACGGGGAAGGTGGCAAGAGATCGGGCTACAAAAATGTGAAGTACGAAGCTGTGGTCGACGCAAACTTGCTAACGATTAAAGAGGGCAAGGATACGAGCCGTTTCAATCGTTGTGATACCGCTTCTGAGCGTACCACTGTGCTCGTCATAGGTTATCCTAATGAGGGAAAAGTGGATGCGACACCGGACGGGTGCAGCAAAGCCGTTGCTGATATGACCTCATGGAAGGGCGACGATCTCAAGCAGGGTGTAATGAGAGTTTGCGCAGCGAGAACGGCCCACGTTTCTGCTTACAATCGGCTTCAATCAGACTACGAACGGTTTGCCTCAGCAATCTCGAGCGATGGTAGACTCAATCTCGCAACTTCTGTCGATCAGCTCAAAATATACATAAAGAGCTGTATGGATCATCAATTCTCAACAACGTCTGGCGGGCACAACATTCTGATCGATGTCATCCCGAACGTGATCGCGGCAGACTGTCTCAATCGCGGAGCCGAGCTACTTGAAAGCGATGCAGCGAGGCTGACATGCCAGCCGGATAAGCTCCTAGGCTGCTGGCATTAATGCCTGTAGAACTTTGTTGGAAAGGGCCGTTCCGACGGGCTGCTTCTACGCTCAATTGCGAATTAGTCGACGATGGCGGGGATGGCCGACAGTCATGCGAGCTCGCCGCCGCCCTTTGGCTGACCATTCAAATACGCAAGGGAAGAAGCCAAGGATAATTGATATTTCCACAGCGTGAGGTATGCGTGTTTTTGCTCCTCCTTCGGATCTTTTTCGCCCCCGAATAAGATCAATCTGTACCCGATCCACTCTGCTTTCGCGTATTTTGCAGGATTATCGCAATTCCACTCTCGCTTCGAGACTTTGAGAACAGGGCTAAGAGTGCCCACTTCGTCGGTAGTTAAGCTCTTGATTACACGTGACACCAGCGCCGATATATCCGCTGAGGTATTCGGAGCCGCAGTGAATATGACCGATGTCCCTTGGACATAACGGGCTACATCTTTGCTGGCATCATCAATAAATTTCTTGAAAATCGCTCTGCGGCGATCGTAGGCGCGCGCCCATATATCCACTGAATAGGCGTTCACATCCAAATCGTTAATGAAACATACTCTAAGGTCGACCGCTTCCGGTTTGCCAGGTTTATCTGCGTTGTCACCGTCAGGTGCGACGAAAGCCTGAACTGTAGTACCGCCCGAAGCCCACTTACTTTGGCCGACGAATTGTACGTCCTCGCCGGTTCCAGTTGCTTTTACGACGACATACTTTTCCAGCGAACAACCAAATGACCTCCAGTTCTTACTGCCTTGATAGATCGGAATTTCATTCTTGCCTTCATCCCACTCCTGATCGACATCGCAAAGTGGCTTGCCTTTAATATCCTTCAGCAACTCATCGCGACAGGCGGGGAGTTTGGTAAGACGTGGATATGAGTTTTGCCAAGGCATGTACCTGACCTACTGAGTCCGTTGTAGGTGGCGGACAACTCAATGTCAGATTACGTGACCTACTATAGGTTGTTTGATTTGGGGGTCAAGGCATCTCGCTAAAACCGCCTGGTAATGCGGTAGTGCTCCTTCGAGATTTTACGACGCCCTCCGACATCGGATGTCGATCTTCTCGAACGACAGAGCCTGTTGTTTGTTGTTCTACTCGCGATAAAACAGCACTTTCCTTATCAGTTGGCCGTTTTATTGATCTTCTAGCTGCTTCATGATCTTCCGAAGGGCCTGAATTGCGCATTGACGGCTTGTGCAGTAGCCGAGTGCGACCGCCACTCCTTCGGTGAACCAAAACTCGGGCGCGGTATACAGCTGAGGGCCATCGAAGCTGAAGTTTTCCTCTTCAAGGGTAACGACATCGTTGCCTTCGCAAAAATAGACTGTTCCATTGCCGTATATCTGGCCGGATGTTTTCACGTATTTTTTAAACTTTTCTCGCTCTCGCTTCGCGTTACTCATATCTCACTCCACTATTGCCACTCACGGCAATTGCTTTACACATTCGCCAATCCTTACTTTGAACTGAACTACCGCCTCCTTCCGGCGGCGATACAGGCGTTTATCCCGCCCCTATTTTTGATGAAATCCTTTAGCTCTTTCGCCCGGCAATGGCGGCCGAATGCCAGACGGAGGACACGCGCGTATTTGCTTGCCTTTCGTCGATCCAATCTGTCTGGCGCTATACTCGCCGCGATAACCGAAGCGAAGGGATCCGGGTCTTCGGAAACCAGCAATCCAGTTATCCGTAACGCGCGCTCGGCACGTTCGACAGCACGTCGTTCAACCGCCCACCATTCTATTAATCCATAGACCGCTGTGAGGTAGTCGTAGATCGCATCTCGGCCACGATCAGCTTGTACTTTGTGCCAAAGCTCGCTAAGGCGCTTAATGTCTTGGTTCAGTGAATTGTCGGGATAAGAAACCCTACAAAGGTATTTATAGCTCGAAGAAATAGACCCCGTACTGGACATTGCAGACTCCAATAACATTACGACTGAGCTCAGCCGTTAATCTTCCATCTCATCAATTGCCTCTTGTTCGTGCTCAAATAGATCCTGCCGTAGTTTCTCGGTCGCACGCCAGCCAATCCGTCCGTCTTTGCGGACGTAGCGACTGGCGTGTCCCCTGCTCTCAAACTTCGACAGAATGCCGGCGACAATTTCCCACGACTTCAAATTGGGATATCTGTCTTTGACGCTCTCGTATTCAATTTCGACCTCAAATCGAAGCGTTTTATCACCCACATGAAATTTCATCGCGCCATATCCAAATCAATTGCCGAAATAAATTAGCGTCTCAAATCACGTTGTCGCATCAGGCGACGCGTTTCTAATGGAGAATAAGCGTTATATTCAAACACCGTCACCTCCAATTAGACCGCCCACAACACTTCCGTCTCCATCTTCTTTCTGAACCTGCGCATGTCCTTGGTTATTTTGTCCGCTTCAATCCAGAACTCCTCGGCATCCCAAAACAATTTTTCCATCGAATCCCCTGGATATTGGTTTAGCCGGTCGTGATGATTCAATACGCGTCCCAGAAAGCCCTCTGCACAGATGCGCATATCTTTACTCTCCACGCCCTTTCGTCTTAATTTCTTCATCAATCTCCGCAGTCGCCTGCATTCATCGTCCAGGTCCATCTCGCGACTGTAAAGTGTCGAAATATCTTCCTCGAGCGCCCTTACCCATCCGCCATCCCAGTCGAACGCCTCCTTGAATCCGTTAGTTAAAGAGCTGTTCTTCGACATTAGAAACCTCCTCTACGTTGACACAACCTTTCCGCTCGCAGCGGCTATCGCCCATACATTCGCTTCACTTACAGTTGCGAATTAAAAGCACCGACGGTTTTACGTTTCACGCGCGATGTCGATTGATGTCGTATTTAGCCGACGTCGCCTGAGGCGCAGTTGGTAGAAATAGCGCCTCAGGCCGAATTGCATGATCTTGCTTTTAATTGCGCGCCGCGATTGGAAATTGACGGACGAGGAGGCTGCTGGGAATTGGCCTCTTTTGAGTCATTTGCTTCATAAAGAACGCCACGCCTGACGAGCGACACTCCTCTAATAACTTGCCCGCCCAAACAGGCTCCATCATCCGAGCGCCAGCGCCGCTTTCCCCGCCGCAAATAATCCAATCCGGCATTTCTGGTGATGACTCCAATGTCAATGGACCGAGCGCGGGCTCATAACTGATGAAATGAACTGTCGCCGGGATTCGTCTCAAAATCGGCCAGCGGTGACTATACTTTTCTTGATTTTCGCAGGTCGTTCCCAACCAGACGTTTGCCCATGGCCAATCAGGCAGCCCCGCCGTCGCCGAAGGCAACATTTTGCGGATATTCTCAGGCCGCTTTGTGAGCAACAGCCAATCTAGCTCCGGCGTCGAATTGATGAGGCCAAAGAGATCGGCACGCCATTCGCTTGGCACTTTATTGTCCCATACATCTGCCAGTGAAGCGCAGAATACGCGAGGACGGCGTTCCTTTTGCTGGGTCTCTTTGGCCCAGCGTAGAGGCTGCTTCCAATATTGCTTGGTCGTCCGCTTTCTCTCACCGTGCGGCCCCCACGCCACGCGGTGATAACGCTGGTCCATCAGCGTTTCCGCGTAACAATGATCACAGCCTGGCGAAACGTGTTGGCAACCGATCCAGGGATTAAACGTATGTGTGGTCCACTCGATATTACTATTTTCCATTTTATTGCTCCTTCGTAGGACCGAGTGATTTCGGTCTTACGTGAAGCATTTACAGTTTCTCATTTTCGCAACAGGCACTCCAAGAATCGCATCTTCTAAGCTCAAGATGCGAAATAATAGCGTCAGGATGCCTTCGAGTGATCTTGTAAATGAGGGGGTGCAAACGTGAAAGGAAGCACTCCAATGTCAATGCGAATCCAACCACTATTTCCACTTTCGTATCTGCAACCCTCGAGTATCTTCAATTCGGGCAATTACACCGACATTAAACCCTGGATACAAAAGGCAATTGCCGAGGAAGAACAAAAGCTGAGTGACCAATTATGGAAAGCCGAGCCGACCGCGGAATATCGATACAGCGAACGATTACGTGTTGCTCGCTTTCTCTCGAAATACAAAGACTCAAACCCATTAGCGAAGTGCATCGCAGACCGATTAGAATTGTGTGAGCGAAATAATCGCTGCTGCTCCGGCGCCTGCCCGGAATGCGGACGGCTATTGCAACGGAGCTTTGTCCGGAAGTCTAAAAGACTGATCTGCGATGCGGTCCATAAAGACGGTCACGAGCTGGTGGCAATTACTATAATTCCCGCCAAGCCAATTATTGCGCTGGGCAAGCTGCACGCCCTCGACATTCGCGATCTGCAACGACGCCTCAAATACGCGCTAGCCAAGGCCGATATAGATGTTGCAATTGGCGCGTTCGACTTCTCTTTTAACGAGGACAAGAACGGGAAATACGATCCGTTTTGGAGCGTGCATTTCTATGTAATCACGTCCGTCGCCAATAAGGCCAAGATCAAGAAAATACTCAAACGGCTCTTTGCGAGCGATAGGCGAATTCCAAGACCAATTAAAATCTCGGCCTTTGATAATTCGCCGCGACGTCGGTCCTACGCATTTAAGATTCAATTCAAGCGGCGTGCCGGCGTCGATGCCATCAATTACAATAAGGCCGACGCCTCAACGCGCAAATGTCGAAACACATCGAGACAAAGATTACGAGCTGCCGAGCGATTGGAATTGTATGTATACCTGGACCAAATCGGATTTGCAGAGCGATTCATTTTTCGCAGTGTGAAGCCGGTCATCAAATCGGCCAAGGTCAAGCTGAAGGCAATCGACTCCTAGGTCGTCGTATCAGGTCAAAGTGATAGAACGGCGAAATATACCAATAGAAAGGCCAAAGAATGTGATCTTTGGCCTTTTTAGACTCAGGAAATGACTACACTGCACACGCCGCTCTGACTATTATTTCAGGTGATCGAATGCCTCTGCGAGCCGTGCAACTTTTAGACACTTTGCACGGCTTGCACGTGGATCGCGGCTGGGACGCACAATGACCACACCTTTCGGCTTGCCGGATCGCTATTCGACCATAGATGGCCTGCTACGAAGGCTAGCCAAAACGGCAAAGAACACCTTCGCGTTCGAGCGCGAACTGACGCTCTACCTGTTGCTAGTCGCAGCACTTTTTCCGGACCAACCGGAAAGTCGCCTCGCTGCTGCTCGCATATTCTCCGGCTCCTTAAATTTTCACGCTACACAAACAGATCCAAAGGCACACTTTAAGTACCAAGATCGGCAATTAAAATTCCGCGACGTCTTTACTAATGATCGGATAGACGACTTCAACATGCGATTCTTCCGCACAATAGGCGGTTGGCAGAGCTTGTTATTCACACCTAGTGCATCTGCATTTTATGACTCGGTCTCACATCGCGTCAATGAACTTAAGATATTTCACGACACCATAAGTTTTATGCTCAAAGCGTCGATTGCCTCGCCAAGGCTTAGCTCATCAAAGCTCGCATACCACGCGATATCGAGAAATTTCTTCAGACGAGATAATTTTTACAACATAAAGACTGGAAAAAAGAGAGAAAGAACAAATAGCCTCGTAACAACACCGCAGTCTGTTCGCGAGAAATGGAAGCGCGCTCCAAACACGGCCTTCCATAGCTTTTTACTGACTGAGATATTCGCAATTCACGAATTCCCGCCGACCGATGCAAAGTTTCACGCTTACTTGTATTTCAAGGCTAGCGAAGAGCCATGGGCCCTAATAACTCATTCTCTTAGCTTTATGTCAGCTTATTTGAAGGCGAGCGTACCAAAACAGAACGCCTCAATTATGAAGTGGGCTGACGATATTCCGGACAAGACGGGGCGCGGCTTATTTGGGGGAGGCATGAGGTTTTCGGACGAACAACTCAGGCGTGCCATGGACTTGCACGATCAAGTTATTAGGCCACCGCTATCGCTAGGCGAAAGAGATCAGATCCAGGCAGCGAACGAGCGGTTCGACATCGTCGATTTTGCGAAGATCGCCACGAAACAGGCGATACGAAGCAACAGACGTGGGTGAGATAAAAACCATCTCCCGCGCCTACGCGAGATCGGCCATTTTCACGACGCACACAACGAACCGTGCGGAGCGGAGAAGATGGCATCGTCGAGAAGGCGCATTCGAAAAGTCGCTCGGATTGAAGACCAAGCGACCGGCAAAGTCACCGAACGTATTGTCTTCCGTAAGTCTAATGGCGACGGGGAAATCGAACTCGCGCCATCCATTATCCATGACCGGCGCAACTTCGAGCGGCATCTCCGTGATGCGGGAGCCATACTGCCGCGCGATAGAAAGGAGACCGCTGCGCTTCTCGATGAAGTTGCAAACGAACAGGCAGCTAAATCGTTTGTCTATGCCGTTCGCTGCGGTTGGGGTGCCGGACAGCGAACGTTCGTTCTCCCAAATGATACCATTGGCGATTCAACTAATAGTGTAATTGGCATCAATCCCATTATTTCCGAGGGCCACGGCAGCGGCAATCGCTCCGAGAAGGGCACTTGGAAGTCGTGGCGCGATCAAGTGGCCCGCCCGGCCGGCCAGTCTTCGGCGCTCATGAGCGTAATTGCGTTCGCCTTTGCGGGC
>Ga0102924_1007239_pt1 | contig 10223 bp, 11 predicted proteins | sample PaiPotPPM11metaG_FD_80116 | JGI IMG/M metagenome (GOLD analysis project Ga0102924, IMG submission 80116) | Iron sulfur acid spring bacterial and archeal communities from Banff, Canada, to study Microbial Dark Matter (Phase II) - Paint Pots PPM... ...
ATCCTCGGGGGGGTGGGGATCGTGGCGACGGTGATGTTCTGGCCGGGCGGCATGGCCGGGGCAATGCAGGACTGGATGCAGAGGCGCATCGACCGCGTCTCGGAGGAGTCGATCGAGGCGACCGCCCGCCCCCACCGTCCCACGCTGGTCGCGGAGGAAGTTGCGGTTCGCTTCGGAGGAATCACCGCCCTCAACTACGCGTCGATCGAGGTGCAGCCGGGGGAGATCGTCGGCCTGATCGGTCCGAACGGGGCGGGCAAGACAACCCTGCTGAACGTGATCTCTGGGGCGCTGGAAGCCAGGTCGGGTCGGATCATGCTCGGCTCCGTCGAGCTGACGGACCTGCCACCGGAGTTGCGATCGGCCTACGGCCTTGCCCGCAGCTTCCAGAACGCCCGTCTCTTTCCCGGCCTCACCGTCGTGGAGGCGCTCCAGGTGGCCACTTACAACCGGTTCCGGCCCAGCCTTCTGGCCGCCGCCTCGGGTACCCCCTGGGTCAAGCAGGCCGAGGCCGACAACCTGGACGTCGTGCACGAGGTGATCGACCGGCTGGGGCTGACGCCCTTTTCCGGGCGGCTGACCTCGGAGCTGTCCACCGGCACCCGGCGGATCTGCGATCTGGCTGCCCAACTGGTGGCCCGTCCGTCGGTCCTGCTCCTCGACGAGCCGACCGGTGGTGTCGCACAGCGGGAGGCTGAGGCGTTCGGACCGCTGGTGCGCCGCATCCGCGACGAGCTGGACTGTTCGATTCTCATCGTCGAGCACGACATGCCGCTGCTCATGGGCCTGTGCGACCGCGTCTACGCGATGGAGGCCGGGACGGTCATCGCGTCGGGCACGCCGGAGGAGGTCCGAAACGATCCCAGGGTGATCGCCAGCTACCTCGGTACCGACGAAGCAGCCGTCGCCCGTTCTGGACAGCGGGCGTCCCCGGTGGCCACCATCGAGGCGCCGACGACCACGAGGAAGCGCCCGACCGTCAACGGGTCCGTTGCCAAGCGGGGAAGAAAATGAGCGAACCGCTGCTCGCTGTCCAAGGGGTCGACTTCTCGTACGGCCGTCTCCAAGTGCTCTTCGACGTGAGCGTCCACGTGGCCGAGGGCGAGGCGCTGGCCCTGCTCGGCACCAACGGGGCAGGCAAGTCCACGCTGTTGCGACTGGTGTCCGGGCTCGAGCGCCCGTCCGCCGGCCGGGTGGTCCTCGCCGGCCAGGACGTGACCGGAGTCCCGGCCGAAGAGATGGTCAAGAAGGGGATCGTGCTCGTCTCTGGCGGCAGGGCCGTGTTCCCCGACATGACGATCGAGGAGAACCTGCTCGTTCAGGCGAGCACCATCGCTCCGTCCACGGCGCGGGCGGCCCGGGAGCGGGTGTACTCGACGTTCCCTCGGCTCCGGGAGCGGCTGCGCCAGAAGGCCGGCAGTCTGTCCGGTGGTGAGCAGCAGCAGTTGGCGTTGGCCAAGGCCTTCGTCCTCGACCCAAAGATCCTGTGCATAGACGAGCTTTCGCTAGGCCTGGCTCCGCTGGTCGTCCAGGAACTGCTGGCCGTGGTGCGCAACATCCACGCCCAGGGGGTGACGGTCGTCCTGGTGGAGCAGAGCCTGAACATCGCCGCGGAACTGTGTGACCGCGCGGTCTTCATGGAAAAAGGGTCGATCCGGTTCGAAGGAACCCCTCGTGAGCTGATGGAGAGCGACGACATCGCCCGCGCCGTCTTCCTCGGAGCCGGCTAGTGTCGCGTATCCGGTGGTCCCGGCTCGGCCTGGCCGGGCGAGGGGGAGCCGGTGTCGAATCTCGGCGAGTCTGGGTGCTTCGACCGATGTGATGGCCCACACCCGGTCGGGATTGCTCGACGGTTTCAGGGTCGACTCGGCGGTGGCCCAGCGGGCGAGCAGACGAAGCATCGGCGGCCCTGCTGGTGGTCATCCGTCGAGGGGATCGGGTAAGTCGTTCGGGTAGAGGATGTCGATCTCGGTGATCGTTTTCGGGAAGTCGGAGTGGTTGTTGGTGATGAACCGGTCGGCGCCCGCACCGATGGCTGTGGCGAGGTGGACTGCGTCGGCGGCGTGGAGGTGATAGGCCGCCCCGAGCGCGGTTGCGAGCTCGGCGGTGGCCTCGTCGGTGGGGCGGAGGTCGAGGCGGCTCAGTAACCCGCCCAACTCTCGGAGCTCCTCGGTAGCGCCGTCGCGCAGCGGCTTGGTGAGCAGTTCTGGGATCAGGAGAACCGAGCCAATCCCGGCGACCGCTCCCGTGTTGACTACCGGATCGGTTGGGAACATGGCGCGCACGCGACGTCCGAGGGGATGGTGGGTGATCGCGGAGTAGATCAACACGTCTGCGTCAAAGGCGTCCATCTCCTTGCGGGGTGACGGTTACGAGCGCCGCGTGCGGGCCGCCCGGACGTCGGCTACCAGACTCACTGCTCGCTGCTCGGTGATCGCCGGCTGTGGGGAAAGGGAGGTCGCCCGACCGTGCGCCAGGAGCTCGCGAATGCGCTGTGCCGCTGCGAGCGCGTCGTCGGCGCGGCGTGCCCTGAGCGAGTCCGGTCGGACGACCACGGCAACCGCCTCGCCGTGGCGGGTGATTGTTACTTCTTCGCCGGCCAGTACGCGGTCGAGGATCTCGGGGAGCGCAGCTCGGGCCTCGCTGACGGTCATTGTGGCCATGAGCATACTGTACGTCAACGTACGTGGACGTACGTTGCATCAGCAGGTGCTGGGTGGGTGTGCGGTTGGTAACCGCTCATCAGCGACTGATTGTGGCGACCGCATCGTGGGGGGACCAGGTTCGCCCGCTGGTGACGGGGTTGTGGTTCGCCGAAGGCCCGCGCCGGCACGAGCGTTCCCGTCGGGGCGGCCCCTGTCGATACGCGCCGCCGGCCTGACGAACCAGCATTCTCGACAAGACTGAAACGGTATTCTAGTCTTGGGTGGCGATGATCGACTTCCGGTTCTTCGACGCCGACAACCACTACTACGAGCCGACGGACGCCTTCACCCGGTACCTCGACCCGGCGATGCGGAGACGCACGATGCAGTGGGCGACGATCGACGGCAAGCAGCGCCTCCTGGTCGGGGGAGCGGTCAACCGGTTCATCCCCAACCCTACGTTCGACCCGGTGTCCAAGCCGGGAGCGCTGCAGGACTTCTTCCGCGCCAAGGCCGCCGCGGACGACATGCGCTCCGCCTTCGGGGAGCTCGAACCGATCGCCTCCCGGCCGGAGTACCGCGACCGTGAGGCCCGGCTGCGCCTGATGGACCAGCAGGGTATGGAGGCCACGATCGTGCTGCCGACCCTCGGTGTCGGCATGGAGCAGGCACTCGAACACGACCCCGAGGCCTGCACGGCCGCGTTCACGGCCTTCAACCGTTGGTTGCAGGAGGACTGGGGCTTCAGCCATCTCGAGCGCATCTTCGGAGCTCCCTACATAAGCCTGATCGACGTCGAGTGGGCGGTCGCCGAGTTGGAGTACGCCCTGGCCAACGACGCCCGGGTCGTACTCATGCGCCCCGGCTCGGTGCGTACCCCGGGCGGCCGGCGGACCCCCGGCGATCCGGCCCACGACGCGTTCTGGTCCCGGCTCGACGAGGCGGGCATCACGCTGGTCGTGCATGGCGGCGACTCCGGTTACGGGCCGTACGAGCAGATCTGGGGCCTGAGCGGCGAGGTGGAGTCGTTCCGCATCCCCGTGCTCAAGCGGATGCTTTCGGCCAGCCCGATCTGCGACTTCATGTCGTCGCTGATCGCTGACAAGCTGTTCGAGCGGTTCCCCAACATCCGGGTCGCGACGATCGAGACCGGCTCGGGCTGGGTGGCGCCCCTTCTGAAGAAGCTGCGCTCGCTCGCGATCCAGTTGCCGGGCGAGTTCCGCGAGGACCCCTACGAGCTGTTCCTCGACCGGGTGTGGGTTTCGCCCTTCTTCGAGGACGACGTGATCGCCCTGGTCAAGCGGGTCGGCGCGGACAAGGTCCTGTTCGGCTCGGATTACCCCCACGCCGAGGGCTTGGGCGACCCCGCCAGCTTCGAGAAGGAGGTCGACGGCCTCCCGGCCGACGACATTCGCAAGATCATGCGGGACAACGCCCGGGGCCTGGTCACGCCCCGTCGCTAGGACGGGATCAACAACGCGATCGCCTCGCTCAGGTTGTCGTAGACGCCGACGATCGGGATCCGCCCCTGGGCCCAGCCCCGCAGGCTGGTGGCCAGCACCGATTCGACGACCCGGACGATGCCGGCCGCCCGCTCAGGCGGCAGCTCGACCAGCACCTCCCGGTAGATGCTCGAGGTCGCCTGGTCGAGCCGGGACAGCACCTCGGTGGCGAAGGGGTCCGTCGACATCTCGAGCGTCCCGACCAGGCGCACCAGTTGGGGCCGGCGCTGGAACGCTCGTACCGAGCGGTGCAAGGCCTCCGTCAACCGGACCGCCGGCGTGCCGCCCTGAAGCGGGCGGCGCGAGATGTGGGTGCGCAGCGTGGACGCCCACCGGATCAGCACCTCGGCGAACAGGTGATCCTTCGACGAGAAGTAGTGGTACACGGTCCCGAGCGCGACACCTGCATCGTCGGCGATCTCCTTGACCTGGATGCGGTCGTAGTCCCGGTCGTTGAGGAGCGCCAGCCCGGCGTCGATGATCCGGTCGCGGCGGGCGAGCTGGTTGCCCGAGAGCACCGATATGACCGGCGGTCCGTCGGACGCCGATGCCCGCGCCCGGGGGTTGGATGTTTCGACCATCTAGAATAAGAATCTAGAAGAAATCTCGGGAGGCAGCGTGCAAGGCAGCGTCACCTATTCGGAGTACACCGTCGTGTTGGCCGACGACCCGGCCCCAGGGGTGCGGCGCGTCACCCTGAACCGGCCCGAGAAGCGGAACGCCCTCAACCACCCGCTCCGGGGCCAACTGCTCCAGGCGCTGCGGGAGGGGGACCAGGATCCCGAGGTGAAGGTCCAGATCGTGCGCGGCGCGGGCCCGTCGTTCTCGGCCGGCTACGACCTGGCGGGTGGCAACGAGGGCGAGGAGATGCCCTTCTACACGCCCGAGGGCGAGGGAAACTGGCCGCGCCACGTCACCGAGGGCTGGATGAGCATCTGGGACCTGGCCAAGCCTGTCATCGCCCAGGTCCACGGCTACTGCCTGGCAGGGGGCAGCGAGCTGGCCACCTGCTGCGACCTCGTCTACATGGCCGAGGACGCCCAGATGGGCTACCCGGCCGTCCGCTTCGGCGTCCCCGACATGCACTTCCACGCCTGGTTCGTCGGCATGCGCAAGGCGATGGAGATGATGCTCACCGGCGACTCGATCTCGGGGATCGAGGCGGTCGAGCTGGGCTGGGCCAACAAGGCGTTCCCCGCCACCGAGCTCGAGGCGGGCGTGCTGGCGGTTGCCACCAAGATCGCCAAGATGCCGCCCGACATCCTCCGGCTCAACAAGCGGGTCGTGCACCGGGGCATGGAGATCATGGGCCTCCGCACCGCGATCCGCCAGGGCACCGAGCTGTGCGCACTGGGCACGCACCAGAAGAGCCTGCACGACTTCGTCGAGAAAAGCCGGAAGACCGGTCTCACCGCGGCCCTCACCGACCGCGACGGCGTGTTCGGCGACTACCGCACCCACGAGGTGCAGCCCGACGCCACCCCCGGCCTCTGACCGCTCGGCACCACGACCTATGGCGACCGACAAGGTCTACATCCATGATGTCGTTTCGCATTTGACACACGGCTGTGCCTGAGCCGGGGATGATCACCGAAGGAGGAGCTTCCGGAGCCGATTGATGCCCCGAATCACCGCATCGGCCGCCCACCAAAGGTCATGCGGTCCTATCCGGGTGGGGAGGCCAGGGGTGACGTCGCGTGCATCCCGTCGCGCGTCCGAGGCGTTCTCTCTGCTGAAGCGCTCAACGGCTGAGGCGCTGTTGAGGATCACGTCCGTGTGTAGGTAGTCGATCATCGAAAATGTCGATCCCTGAGTGACCTGGTCGGGCCTTCGCAGGTCCACCAATGGGGTCAGGGACCCCTTCCAGGCTGGCGATGTCGAAGCCGTCCAGCTGCGGAAGGGCCCCGGGCTCATGCTCACACAGGGAGAAGACGTGGAGGTACAAGCACTGAGGAAGCGAGGCTGGTCGTATGTCGCGATCGGCCGGCACATCGGTCATGACTGGCGCACGGTCAAGGCCTACGTCGAGGGGCGAGAACCGGGTCAACGTCGGCGGGCCGAGCCCAACCCGCTCGATCCGCTCGTGCCGTACCTGAAGGCCCGCTTCGTCGACGACCCCCACGTGTGGGCGTCGGCGTTGTTCGACGAGGTCGTCGAGCTCGGCTATGGGCGTAGCTACCCGTCCTTCGTGCGCCAGCTGCGCGCCGCCGGGCTGCGCCCGCATTGCGAGGCCTGCGACGGGGTGCATGGGCGCGACACAATCGACATCGACCATCCTGGCGGCGAGGAGCTGCTATGTGGAAAGCCACATAGGAACTCCTATGTGGAGCTCGCGAATATGCGGCGTCGGGCAGCAGGCGGGCGTGTTCAAGCAGGTCTGCGCTGTGTAGGTCGGTGATCGACTCCACATAAGCGCGGGCCCGCTCGCCGAGGGACGCTTCGTTCTTCCCCAGTTTCGAGGAGGAGGAGCGATGGTGATAGAGGGTCCGTTGGCGCCGTGGGCGGCGGAGATGGTTGATCGGCTCGCCGATCTTGGCTATTCGCCAAACGGGAACAAGAACCACTTGGCTTTGGTGGCCAGGCTGAGCCGCTTTCTGGATCAGCGGGGCTTGAGCACGAACGACTTGACGCCGGTCGTGTTGGAGCAGTTCTGCTCCTCCGTGCGAGGCGCTGAACGCTCGAAGCCGACCCCGAAGGCGTTCGTGTGGCTGATCGGCTTGCTCCGCGACGTCGGGATGGACCGCTCCCGGTTCCGGAGCCGCCACGGTCACCGGCCGACATGCTCATCGCGCGATACGGCAAGTTCATGCTCGAGGAGCGCGGCGTCGATCCGGGCACGGTGATCAACTACGCGCGTTCGTTGAGGGTGTTCCTGGGGGAGAACTCTGACCGTCCGCTCGAGGAGATCACCGGCGCGGAGGTGGTCCGGTTCATGACCAGCCAGTGCCGACGGTTAAGCCCGCGCAGTCTGGAGCGGATGGCGACGAGCCTTCGCTCGTTCTTTCGTTTCGCACTGATCGAGGGACTGATCAACTCACCGTTGGACCACGCGGTTCCGTCGGCAGCGCGCTGGAGCGTGGCCGGTCTCCCTCGGGGACTTACCCCGGTGCAGGTCGAAGCGTTGCTCGCCAGCTGTGACCGGTCCACCCCAATCGGGCGCCGGGACTACGCCATCTTGGTGCTGCTGGTCCGGCTCGGGCTGCGCGCCGCGGAGGCCGCCGCGCTCCAGCTTCAGGACATCGACTGGCGTGCCGGTGAGGTCGTGGTGCGAGGCAAGGGGCACACCGAGGAGCGGCTCCCGCTACCGGCCGATGTCGGAGCCGCTCTTGTCGCGTACCTGCGCCATGGCCGTCCCCGACGTCCAGAGCGGGAAGTGTTCCTGCGGGTGTGCGCACCGCTGCGAGGGTTGGCGCCCCAAGCCCTTGAGGAGCTCGCCTCGGGCAAAACGCCCGGACACAGCTGGTCGCGACGACGCTGAGAGAGCCGACCAGAGCTGACACGACAAGGGCACCAAGTCGTGCCAGGGCGCGCTGGCGTCCGCCACGGTGTCGTCGTTCCGTCGCGTCATTATGGGCTCTTCGACGGTGGCGATCCCGGTCGGCTGTCCCGACCCGCACTGGTTCATGACGCCGGTCGCGCTGCCCGCTATGTCAGGAGAGGACGCGACGCAGAACTGATACCAGGTCTCTTCCGGGGTCGCCGGTGAGGGTTTGGGTGCGCCATGCGACGTGACCGTCCGGGCGGACAAGTACCGCGCCGTCTGGTTGGATGCCGTAGAGGCTTGGCCACTCGTTCTGAGGGTCGACCAGATCGCTGTCGGGACCTATCGAATAGCAGCGGACTGGCGCGCCGATCTTCTGCACGGCGTGGGTGGCGGCTTGCTTCCAGGTGTGGCCGGTTGAGCCGGTCAGCAACACGAAGCTTGTGTCATAGAGGTCGAGTGTCGAGATGCGGGCACCGTCTCGCCGAAGCCACAGGTGCGGCGCACGCCTTCCGGGGCGTCCCGTTGGTAGGTAGTCGACTACGGGGTTCGCAATCTGGGGTAGCGCAGTGCCGTCGGGTATCACCGCGGGCGAGTCATAAGAGACCCCGAGAACCCGTCCGCGGTTGCTGAACTGCTCTTGGCGTTGACCGAAGCCGCCCGCATTGAGGCTGGCGTCTTCCATCACGGCCTGCGCAAAAGGACGGCGCTCAAGGTCGTAGGTGTCCAGTAGTCGCGGGCCGGCCCAGCCCGCCAGATGACCGGCGAGTTTCCAGGCAAGGTTGTGGACGTCTTGGATGCCGACGTTCATCGCCTGACCACCGGTCGGCGGTATTCGGTGGGCGGCGTCACCTGCGAGGAAGACACGACCATCTCGGAACCGCTCCGCGATGGCCGACGACGCCTGCCAAGGCAAGGCTGAAAGGATCTCGACCTCCAAGGCGTGAGAACCGATCGCGGAGCGGACGAGTTGAACGCAACGTTCAGTTGTGAAGTCCTCGAGCCGGTCACCTTGTTCAGGGGTGAACGGGGCCATGTAGAGCCAGAGATCAGCGAGATTCACCGCGGCCATCACCCCGGCGCCTTCGGGGGGTGACAGCAAGTACAGCAGCGCCGGCCGGTCGCGTCCCACCTCGCGCAGATCGGCTCGGAAGTAGACACCCAAACGGTGAAAGAGCGCTCCGGGGCCCCTCATGCCGATGTTGAGCCCGGACCGGATCTGGCTCTGGGCACCGTCCGCGGCGACCACCCAATCGGCGCGAACCCGGGTCTCCTCCCTGGTTGCGGCTTCTACGACCGTGGCGAAGACACCGTCGGCGTCGTGCACGAGGTCAACGAGTTCGTGGCCGAAGCACACCTCGCCGATCCCGTAGGACCTGGCCGCCTCGAGCAGCATCGGTTCGAGCTTGTCCTGGGCGCAACCCATGCTGGCGGTCGGACTGTCCAGTTCAAAGCGTTCACCATCACCGCCGTAGGGCACCCGCTTCACCTCTGGAGCCAGCAGCGTCGGAGCCCAGACCACGTCCCGGGCGCGGTCAAGGTCCGTCGCCGCCTCCCGGACGGCTGGCTCAAGACCCCACACCCGCAACAGCTCAAGCGTACGCACGTTCAGGCCCCGAGCCTTCGGATGGATCGACGTGCCCGGATGGCGCTCCACCAGAACTGAACGCACCCCCAGTCGCGACAACAGCACTGAGGCCGACAAGCCGACCGGGCCCCCGCCCACGATCAGAACCGGTACATCAAGGTAGCGCTCAGCTGACACAATCCCGAGAACGTACTAGCCCAAAGGCACACCTGGGACTATCTCGCCGAACTGATTGACGTCCACATCAAGGCCGAGTCGGCCGGCGATACCGCAGGAGCGGTGGCGGTCTACACCGATGATGTCGAACACGACGTCGTCGGCTCGCCCACCGGTCCGGTGACGGGCAAGAACGCCGCGCAAAGGTTCTATGAGTACCTCACACACAACGTCACCACCGAGAAGATGGTGAGGGCGCGCAGCTACTACGGCGACGACTTCTGTGTCATGGAGCACGACGCCACCGGGACTGTCGGTGGCGAGTTCCTCGGCGTGCCCGGCCCCGGTAAGCGGAAGCGCGTCACGTTCAGGATCCTGCACGTGTGGGAGTTCCGCGACGGCCTGATCAGTCGCGAGAACGTCTGGCCCGATGGCGGCAGCATCGTCGCCCAGCTCACGGAAGCAGACCGGTCATGAGCACGGATCTGGACGAGCTGATAATCGACTGCCGCGCCGCCGTTGGCGAAGACAGACCTCAAGCCGTCCTGCGTGAGGTCCTGCGCCGAGCCGTCTCTCGGCCGGCAGAACTGATGGAGGCCCTGCTGCCGGCAACGCGCCAACAGAGCGTCGTGGTGCACGTCGCAGACGACCTGACCATCCTCCAGGTCGTCAACGCACCCGGCTTCACGCTCCACCCCCACAACCACGGTTTGTGGAGCGCGTACGCGTTTGTCAACGGCCAGATTTTGGTCCTCGCTGGTGGCCAGCAAAAGTCCTCACCCCTCGGGGTGTTCAGGGCTTGGTCGAGCGGCGTCCTCCTGTTCGTGATCGGGCTTCGCGCATGCGGTAGC
>Ga0102924_1007240_pt1 | contig 10222 bp, 10 predicted proteins | sample PaiPotPPM11metaG_FD_80116 | JGI IMG/M metagenome (GOLD analysis project Ga0102924, IMG submission 80116) | Iron sulfur acid spring bacterial and archeal communities from Banff, Canada, to study Microbial Dark Matter (Phase II) - Paint Pots PPM... ...
CTCTCCTGCACCGCCCCATATTTCTCGCGATTGTCGCGTCGAGCGTTCTTGCCGCGACGTTGGCAAAGAGAGCTAACGGAAAAGTGGACGGATTCGTGGTTGAAGGGCCGACCGCCGGCGGTCACAACGCCCCGCCCCGGGGAAAGCTGCGGCTCAATGCAGAAGAAGAACCCATCTACGGCGAGCGTGACCAGGTGGATCTGGCGAAGATGCGCGAGATCGGCCTCCCCTTTTGGTTGGCGGGTGGCTACGGTCGGCCAGGCAAAGTACGGGACGCTCTGCTCGCCGGAGCGGCAGGTGTGCAGGTGGGCACGGCGTTCGCATTCTGCGACGAATCAGGCTTGGCGAAACACTACAAGGAGGAAGTGCGCGCACAGGCGCTGGCCGGCACGGCCCGCGTGTTCACTGATCCGCTCGCCTCCCCCACCAAGTTCCCCTTCAAGGTCGTCCGGCTGGAGGGGTCGATGTCGGAGCGGGAGGTCTACCTGGCCAGACCCCGCATCTGCGATCTTGGCTATTTGCGAGAAGCCTACCAGACCGCGGATGGATCCGTCGCCTACCGATGCGCGGCGGAGCCGGTGTCAATCTATCTGTCCAAGGGCGGGAAACTTGAGGACACCGTGGGGCGGAAATGCATCTGCAACGCCCTGATGGCCAATATCGGACACCCGCAGATGCGAGGCACTCGATTCGAAGAACAGGGGCTGGTCACTTCCGGAGACGACCTGGAGGCGCTCGCGCGGTTCGTCACGCCGGGGACCTCAACCTATACCGCCGCGGAGGTGGTGACCACCCTGCTCGGCAGCGTTTCCGGCTAGTGGGGCGCCTACTGGCCGGGCCGGCCGCTGAGCCTTCCCCCTCTCAGAAATCGATCAGCGAGTGGGTGGGACGCGCAGCCGCTGCGACGGTGAGCGCCAAATCGCCATTTTGGCGCCCGACAAGTCCTTTGATCGTACTGAGTTCGAGCGAGCAACGGAAGCTTGCGCCGGTCCGCTGGGTGATGGGGCGCCAGCCCTATCCGCGGTCAAGCGACATGCCGGCACGGTTCAGAATTTGTTCCGCGACATCCTGAGCGTTCTGCACACAATTCGGGATTCCCGCGCCGTGATAGGCCGCGCCGGCTACATGCAGGCCGGGATGTGAGGCGACGCACTGTTCGATGTCGACGACGCGGTCCTGATGCCCCACCTCATACTGCGGGATGGCCTTATGCCAGCGAAACACCCGGCTCAGCAGGGGGTTGGCCGTGATGCGCATGGTGAGACGTAGTTCCTCGCGCGCCAACTCCTCCAGGGCGGACTCGTCCTGCTCGGCGAGGCTTTCGGCGCGGGCGCCGCCCACAAACACGCGCATCAGGACGCAATCTTCCGGCGCTCGGAAGGGAAACTTGGAGGAAGACCAGGTACACGCGTTAAAGTTATGCCCCTCGCTTTGCGGCATCATGAAGCCAAAGCCGTCGAGCGGGTGGGGCACGTCGCTTCGCCGAAATCCCAGCGAGACGGTCGCTGTCGACACATAACGGATGCGACGCAACTTGGAGGCCAGATCGAGATCGATCCCGGCGAGCAATTCGGCGGTCACATAGGCTGGAGTGGCGAAGACGACATCGTCGGCAGCCAGACGTGTCCCATCCGCCAGGAACAGCTCCCAGCGCGTCTCTCGACGGGTCACGGTCACGACGCGTTGAGAGAGCATCAGCCTCTCCGGGGGGAGAGAGGCTTGGAGGGCAGTGATCAGTTGTTGCAGACCCTCGCGGAGGGACAAGAACATGAGACTGCGCTCACTCCCGTTTTCGGCGGCCGCGGGACGGCGTTCCGCCAGCGCCGCGCGGAGTACGCTGCCGTGCCTCTCTTCCATTTCCTGGAAACGGGGAAATGAGCTTCTTAGGCTGAGCTTGGCCGGATCGGCGGCGTAAATACTTGCCATCACGGGGCCGGCGATTTTGTCCAGTGCTTCCTTGCCGAATCGCCGTCGAACAAAATCGGCCAAGCTCTCATCCGCCGCACTACGGCGGGGTGGAATGAACAACTCCATTCCCATGCGCAGCTTCCCGGGCCAGGAGATCAAGTCCGAATGTGCCAGGGCCGTGATCTTGGACAGACTCAACGGACTCATATGCAAGCCCCCTTCGGGGAGGAGCCGCAACCGCTTCCGACTCCATACAAAGACGCGGTGCACTGGATTTGTGGGGATCAGTTGCTCTGACAATCCCAGCGCACGACAGAGTTGCAGCGCAGCCGGTTTCTGAGCCAAAAAGGAGTCGGGGCCTCCTTCGATCGTGAATCCACTCTCACGGACGGAGGTGATCTTGCCCCCGTATCGTGGGGCGCTCTCGCTCAGCACATAATGAACCTCGCCGCGCCCGTGCTGCTGTAAGTGATACGCCACCGCAAGGCCGGTAATGCCGCCGCCGATAATGGCTGTTGTTTTCATTGGCATCGTGGACCATGAACCCCATCGCCGCGCAACGAGTGGGGATGCGGGGGACCGCGCGTATCGTCGGTCCGGAACGTCGGCGAGCGGCTGGGATCGAGCATCGATCCCCGAAGGAGCGGGCGCCGGCACTCTGCTTATGGAGGGGCCAGAATATCGGTCGCGGCGATGGTTCGTGGTCGTGCGCAACGCCAAAAATACGGCCGTGCCAACCGTCTCGCGACGGCCATCTTGAAATCGTACCAACGGCTCGCCCAGGTGCGCGGGGCCAGATAACGAGTGTCGCCGGGCTGGACCACAAGGCTCACCTCGATATTGGGAGCGACATCGATGGGGATTTGGTTTCGACGGCACGCCTCATACAGGTGGCGGAACACGATCAGCATGTCCTCGTAGCGCGGTGGCGGCCATTCCTCCATGTCGGAACCGACCGTCGGACGAAAGACACAGACGGTCGGAAAAGCGCCGACGCCGGTTATGTAATCAATTGCGGCCCGGGTGTCCTCCAACGGTTCGATCCCGGCGATGATCTCACCGGAACACCGCCCCTTGCCCAACTGGCGCGAGGTGTACTCCAAGGCACGGAAAAACAGTTCCTGGCCGATCAAACGGGCTTTCCCCGGCAGGAACTGCGCGAAGTACTCGGGGTTCTGGAACTCATAGCAGAAGCTGAAGTGGTCAACGCCCAGATCGATCAGCCGGTCGTACTTCCACAGGTCTCGCGTCGGCGCCAGCTGCAGCCCGATGAGGCCGCCCACCCGCGACTTGACCGCCTTGACGTAAGGCGCGGCGACATCGAGGTCACGGTGGGAGTGATAGCCGGAGTTGAAATGGATCAACGTGACTCCCGATTCCTCGCGGGCCGCTGCTGCCACTTCCACTATGTCCTCGACGCTCTTGGAGGCGATCTCGTTGACGCCGACGTTCAGTCCAGTGGTGCAGAACCGGCAGTGCAGGCTGGGCGAGTGATACCAGAAGCCACAAGTGTTTGAGATATAGAACGAGAGGCAGGTGCCCTGGAGGACGCCGACGTGCCGCATTTGTACGCCGCTTGCCGTGGTGCGGTTGTACCACGCCGGCATCGGCGGAAGCCGCACCGGATAAGCGAACCCGGTACGGTCATCGCAGATCGCGTACTGCCCGTGGGCACGCGTCAGCTGGTAGCACGATCGCTGTGCGAACGCCTCCGCCACCGGCGCATTGACCCAGACATCCTTCAGGGGTCTGGCGTTTGCACTCGACCGGCTCAGCATAATCAGTTCCAGGCCGCTACCCAACCCTGCCCGCGTCCGCGTGACAGAGCGGGCATCGTGCTTCAGGTCGCACGAGGGATGGATGCGCAGCCCCTTGCAAAACAGGTCGATTTCGAGTTCGCAGGGGTTGAGGGACGCGAGTGGCGCAGGGCCGCTGTTACGGTCGCTGCTAGATGCCCCGTACTTGGATTGAAGGGGCCGTGTCATCATGAGCGGGCGCACGCCTCCCGCCGCTCGACAATCGGTGAGGGCTCGTAGGTCCAACCACAGGCCAAGCGGCGTTCCTCGCGCCGACTGGTCCAAAGCAGCAGCGGACCGAGCCATGTGGCCGCGCGCGCGGTCCAGCCGAATTCGCTCCCGATTCCCCTCCGGAGGGTGCGCATGCTCGCGCTGATCCGAGGATTGAACTTCCGGAGCTGGCGTTCCATGGCCCACAACAGCGCCGGGTACATGCCCCGTAGTTGCCGCCCCTCGCGGGCGTAGCGCCGCCGCACGCGCGGATCGGGGGGGTGACGGTATCGCTGCCAGCCGGCAAAGGTGGTGCGGACGATGCGATAGAGGCTGGGGCCGTTGCGTTCGAAGTCGCGCTCAAAAGCCCGGTCAAGCCAGAGTTTAGATTCGTCGCGGCTGAGTCCGGGGTGTTGAAAGTTGAACTTGTACTGGCCGTGAATATCGGCCAGATCGCCGGGCAGCAACCGCCCTGCCGCCGCCATGCTGGTATAGAGCGGCGTCCCCGGAATCGGGGTGTAGAGCATGAACTGGTGGAAGTCGGTGTCATGGGCTACGGCGTACTCGATTTCGCCGCTGAGATTGGCCGCGGTATGGTGCTCGAGGCCGATGATGGTCGACCCCAGCACCCGGATGCCGTGCGCCCGCAGTTCCCGCGTCAGCGTCTGCGTCTCGATTCCCTTCAGCTTGGTGTAGCCGCTGTGCGGCGGCTCCAGCCCCATCCAGATCCAGGAGATCCCCAGGTCCACCAGTTCCGTCATCGAGTACTTGGCGATGGCATTGGCCGAGGAAAACACGTAGAAGGCCAGCTCTTGTCGTGTTGCCGCATCAGCCGCAGCAGGTCGAGGGCCCGGTGTCGCTGCAACAGGAAGTTCTCATCCATTACGAAGAACGACTGCACTGCCAACTTAGCCTCAATCTCCACCATCACTCGGAACAGCTCGGCCCCGGTGTTGTAGAAGTTGAGGAATTTCCCCTTGCCGCCGAAGAAGGACGAGGTCGTGCAGAAATTGCACCCCAGCGGACAGCCGACGGAGGGAATGATGGTGGCCGCCACCGAGCCCCGAGGGTCGCCCGCCGATACCCCCATGACCCGCAACCCGAAACTGGACACGATCGCCGGATGGCGGATTGGCGCCCGCTCGTCCTCCCCCAGGAACCGCCGCATCCAGCTCACACCGTCCCCGCGGACGATGTGATCCGCGTCGATCATTGCTTCCAGACCGGGGATGGCCGCCACATGACCGCCCACCACGATCATCGAACCGGGTGACACCCGTCGCACGATCCGGCACATCTCGCGAACCTTGCCGACGTTGACGATGATCGAGGAAATGCCGACTACATCGTAGCCGCCGGCCAGCAGCTCCGCCTCAAAGCTGTCGCGTGTGGGAAAGTCCAGAAGTGTGCATGGAGCGGTGATGTTCTCGCGGATGAGCATGATCCCCCATGAGCGGTGGAACATGCGCAGGGAACAGGCCCCTTGCGCCCGCGTCACCTGGTTGTGGTAGAGCTCCATCGGGTTGATGGCCCGGCTGCCGAACGCGTCATCCTGGGCATACGGTCCGAAGACGGACGTCAACAGCACGTGCGCCCGGGAGCCCTTGGGGTGGAGCGCTGGTGAAGACACCGGCGGTGCGGCGTTGAGAACGTGGAGGAGGGGCGTCACTGTCAGGCTCTGATCGTCACTTCCGGGGCCGCTCCGGCGACGCGCGCCCACTGTGCCGGCTCGTAGTTGCACACCGGGTCGCTCTCCAGCCAGTCGCCCGTACAGGCGTAAGCCCGAGCGCGCGAGCCTCCGCACACGTTGCGAAACTCGCAGACGCCGCACTTGCCCTTCAGTCGGGTGCGATCGTGCAGGGTGGTGAACAGGGCGCTGTGGTGATAGATGTCGAGCAGTTTCTCGTGACGCACATTGCCGGCAGACAGGGGCAGAAAGCCACTGGGAAAGACCTCGCCGGTATGCGAGATGAACATGAAACCGGTGCCGTCGCTGATTCCGCGCGGCACGTTTCGCGACGCCCAGCGCAGCGCCGGCGCCGTCGGTCCCACCTCGGATTTCCGCTGCAGCAGGTAGCGGCGGTAATGCAGGGCTTCGGTCGTGCGGACCAGGAACTTGCCGAGGGAGCCCACCTCGAAGAGCAGATCGAAAACCGCTTCGGTTTCATCGGCATCGAGCATGGTGCTCCGCTGCGCGCGTCCCGTCGGCACGGTGAAAACACGCTCCACATGGCGATGCCGAGTTCCTCAAGCAGGCGGGCGATGCGCGGCAGCTCCTCGCGATTCAAGCGCGTCGCAGTGGTGTTGATCTGCAGCGGCAGCCCCAGACGGATGACTTCGCGCGCGCCTTCCATGGTGAGGTCGAACGAGCCGGTTACACCGCGGAACCGATCGTGCGTCGCGGCGGTGGCCCCGTCAAGGCTGATGGCGAAGCGTGCCACCCCCGCCTCGGCCAGCTCGCCGATCACCGCTTTCGTCAACAACGGCGTGGCACTGGGGGTCAGGGCCGGCTGCAGACCCAGCTCCACCGCGTGACGCACCAACTCCATCAAATCGGCGCGCTTCAGGGGATCGCCGCCCGTCAGCACCAACACGCGTGGCTGGGTGGCGGCGATGTCGTCCAGTAGCCGCTTGCTTTCCCGGGTCGTCAGCTCGTCCCGGTGTCGGCCGGCCCGGGCGTTGGCCCGACAATGGAGGCAGGCCAGATCACACGCCTGGGTCAATTCCCAGATCACGACCCACGGCTTGTCGCTGAGGCCGTGGGCTTCGGGGCGCTCGGGGAGAAACTGCCGGGACGGCGCGCACGAAGTGGGCTGAACCATGATCGCTGACTCCTACCGATGCTCCCAGCTTGGGCCATTCTGGTGGTCTTGGCAGTGACCACGGTCACATCTGCAATCTGAAAAGTCGAGGCACCCGCCGAGCCAACTGCGCATGGCCGAGATCGCAGCGCGCCCGACGAAAACAACCGGTGAAATTCCGCAGGGCAGTCCGCCGCCAGGCCAAAGCGCAGCGGCGCGACCGGGATGGGCAGCCCCTGGAGTGGCCGACGCGCCCGTGTCCCCCGGCGAATGTCCCTGAAGGAGAGTAGGATCTTTTCATGAAGGCCACCGCTGCCGCGCTGCTCATGCTGGTCCGCTTCAGTGGCCACGTGACCTTTGTTCTTGGAGTGTTGTTCTGGACCCACCGCGCCTCTGGACTCATCCCGTGGCACATACGCCTCGGTTTTGTCCTGGTCGTGGCGCTGTGGCTTCTGGCCGCGCTGGCAGCTCGCGCGGGCGCTCGCCCCGCCGCCGTGGCAGGGGCCCTTCTGCTCGGCCTGCTCCTGCCGGTCGTCGGCATCGCGCAATTACGTGTGCTGCAGGGCAGCAATCACTGGATCATCCAAGTTGTGCATCTGCTGCTCGGCCTGCTGGCGATTGGTGCTGCGGAAAGCTTGTCCGCCGTGTTTAAACGCACAGTTGCGTGATGCATCGAGCAGCGTGACCGGGGTCACAGACGCGGGTCCCAGCGTCCGCGTTACGCTCTTGCCATGGCTTGCGCGCACGTGCCCACACGATGTTGTTGCCACCCCTCTGAGTTGGCCTGACCTGCGCCAGCTGTTCTTTTTTCTTGAGTAGTTCACCAGGTTCCGCCCCCAAATCACCCGGGACGTCTCGGGCGCGTCTCGCGCTCCCACGCGCAGCGTGAAGTCCAGAAAGACAACCAAGTGACTGCAGCTCACCGCCTCAATCCATCGCACCAGCGGATTCTGATACTTGGCGGCGGAACCGCCGGCATCATGACCGCCCGCCTACTTCGGCAGGCAGGGGAGTCCGATATCGCCATCGTCGAACCCTCCGCCCTCCACTGTTACCAGCCCATCTGGACGCTGGTGGGCGCGGGGACCGTCCGGCGCGAGAGCAGCGTCCGGCCCGAAGCCCGTTACATCCCGGCAGGTGTGCGCTGGATTCAGGATGCCGTGGCCGCGGTCGATCCCGACCATGGTTACATCACGACCCGCAACGGTGGCCGCGTCAGCTATGACTTTCTGGTCGTGGCGGTCGGGGTGCAACTGAACTGGGCCGCAATTCCAGGACTTGAGGAGGCGATTCAGCGCGGCGACGCCTCCAGCAACTACAGCTACGCCTTGGCACCGAAAACCTGGGAGCTGATTCGCAAGTTCCGCGGCGGCACGGCGCTGTTCCACATGCCGGGCACGCCGATCAAGTGCCCCGGAGCGCCGCAGAAGATTCTCTACCTTGCCGCCGATCACTTCCGCCGCCGCGGCATCCGCCGCGACGTCAACCTGATCTATGGCTCCGCTCTCGGCGCCATCTACGGCGTCAAGGAGTATGCCGCCGTCCTCGACCGGGTGATCGAACGCCATGGCATCGATGCACGCTTTCACCACGATCTGGTGGAAGTTCGCGCGGTGGAGAAGGAGGCGATCTTCACCGTTCCGGGAACGCCGGAACGCCGTCGCGTGACCATTCCATACGATCTGCTCCACGCCGTGCCGCCACAGACCGCCCCGGAGTTCATCCGCCAAAGCGCGCTGGCCGACCCCGACAAACCACGCGAAGGTTGGGTGAAGGTCGACAAGTACACCCTGCAGCACGTTGTTTACCCGAACGTATTCGCGCTCGGCGACGTCGCTGGTACCCCCAACGCAAAAACCGGCGCCGCTGTCGTGCGTCAGGCGCCGGTCGTTGTCGCCAACCTGCTGGCCGTCATGCGCGGCGCGCAGCCCACGGCCGCCTACGACGGCTACATCGCCTGCCCGATCATCACCGGCTATGACCGTGTGCTGCTTTGCGAGCTCGACTACACCGGCGGGCCGCGACCGCGCATCCCGTGGATCAACACCATCCGTGAGCGCTACGACATGTGGCTGCTGAAGCGCTATGGCCTACCTTGGCTGTACTGGCACGTTCTGTTGCGCGGGCACACCATACCGTTCCTGCACCAGGCACCGGAGCGCGTGCGAACGCAGGGTTGGGACGCACCCGCGCTTCCGCCAGCGCCTGTGTGACAGGGGTCACGCCGCGCCAACGCCCCTTTCCTGTAGGGTGGTTGTGAAGCCGTGCAAAGGTCACCCGCTTGACGTTGCCTTGGCTTGATGTACCTGCCGCGTCGGCTCTGCGGAACCGAGAGTGCATGCGAACTGTGCGGTCCGGTGCCGCCAGACTTCACGGCGCGAGTGGTTGTGCGTCAGCCGGCGCCGGGTGAAGCGGAGCAGCGACCCACGGGAGGCGGGGGCGAAGACCCTGCAGGGCCAACGCGCCAGCGTCTGGCGGATACTGATTGGAACCCGGCAAACAGGTGCGTAACACCGAGAATCACGACCTATCGCGACGCTCATTTCTTGGCGTGTGGCTGGGACTGGTATCGCTCGCCGTGGGCGCCGTGCTGACGTCCCCCTTCGTACGAGCCATGTTTCGTCCATTGACGGCGCGCGACCAGCATTCAGACTGGGTGGATGCCGGTGCTGTTGCGGACTACGCGGCCGCGCGCGTCCCGGTACGCCGCCCCATTGACGTGGTGCAGCGCAATGGCTGGCGAGCAAGCGTCTATATCGTCAAGGTGGGCAGCACCCTTCGAGCCCTGAGTCCGGTTTGCCCGCACCGCGGTTGCACGATCGCTTGGGACGATAACGAAGGCAGGTTTCTATGCCCGTGCCATGGTGGCGTGTTTGCGCCTGACGGAGCCTACGAGTCGGGGCCACCTCCTCGATCCCTCGACGTCCTGCAGACCAGAGTCGTCGGCAGCCGACTCTTGGTGCGGTATCAGAACTTTCGTTCCAACGTCCCCGTCCGTCAGGCCATCACTTGATCGGCAGAAGAGACGCTGGCGCGGCGGCGATGCAGGGGCGCAACCGGGCCCACCGCGTATACTCGACATCACAATGCCGGGAAATGAGTTGCACGTCATCTACGATTGTTTGGATTGTCCCGTCAGATCGCAACGCCCGTTCTGTAATCTGCCGCGTCCAACACTCGAAGCCTTTGAGCGCATCAAGACCACCAACATGTTGGCGGCCGGCGCCGTTTTGTTTCGCGAAGCCGAGGTGGCGCACAGTGTGCTGGTCTTGTGCAGCGGCAGGGTGAAATTGTATGCAAGTGGTCGTTCCGGACGCGAGCTGATCGCGGGCATCGCCGAGGCGGGTGAGGTCCTGGGATTGAGCGCCGTCCTGTCGAGCACGCCTTACGAGTTCACCGCCGTGATGGAAGACCCGGGCCAGGTGAATCGCGTGGCTGCCGGCGATTTTCTCCAGCTGCTTTCAGAAAATGCCGGCGCGGGACTCAACGCCGCGCGCAGCCTGAGTC
>Ga0102924_1007241_pt1 | contig 10221 bp, 8 predicted proteins | sample PaiPotPPM11metaG_FD_80116 | JGI IMG/M metagenome (GOLD analysis project Ga0102924, IMG submission 80116) | Iron sulfur acid spring bacterial and archeal communities from Banff, Canada, to study Microbial Dark Matter (Phase II) - Paint Pots PPM... ...
GCACCGCGGCCAGCGCCTCGAGGTCGGCCCCGAGAATGGCGGCGGCTTCCTTGATCTGCAGTGCCTGCGCCGTGTCCACGACGTCGTTCGAGGTCAGCCCGAAGTGCAGGAAGCGCGCCTCGGCGCCGACGTGCTCCGCCACGTTGGTGGTGAAGGCGATGATGTCGTGCTTCACCTCGGCCTCGATGGCGGCGATGCGCTCCGGGTCGAAGGCGCCGCGCTCGCGGATCGCCGCCGCCGCCGCCGCCGGAATGATGCCCATCTCGGCTTCCACCTCGGCGGTGGCCACCTCGACCTCCAGCCACTTCTGGTAACGGTTCTTCTCCGCCCAGATGCGGCCCATGGCATGACGTGTATAGCGGGGAATCATGGACAAGCGAGAATAGCAGGACGCTGGCGCGTCGGCCACTCCCCAGCGCTGCGCGTCGGGGGCCCTTCGTGCCGAACGCCGCTCCCGTTGGTCGCTCCGCCCGCGGCTCGCTCCGGCCAACTTGTCCTCGGAGCATTTACCAACGGACGATGCGCACGTAGCCCGGGGCGCGCGCGCCTCGAAAGCCGAAGCGAGGACGAGGGAACCGGCGTCAGCCGGTGGCCCGGAGGATGATTCTCAGGGTTAGTCCGCCCCCGGGTCCGAAGGGTACAAGGCTGGGAACCAGCGCTCAATTGCCGCCAGAGGAAAGCCTAAACGCACCGGTGCCTTGGGGCCATCGGCGACCAACAAGCCCAGCGCCAGAAGCCGTGCCATGACGGTGCGGGCCATGCGCTCCTTGTACGCCGTCAACGCCGGGGCCTGTCCGCGTTCAAACTCTCCCGCCAGCAGCGCCTCCCGCAGCAAGGGAAAGCTTCCTTTGGGAAGGCGTCCTGCGCGCGTCTCATCTTCGACGTAAAGCTCAATCCTGCGGAGTAGTTCCGAGGTCTGCAGGAGCGACTCCATGAACTTAATCTGATCGACGCTGACACGCAGAAAAAATTGACAGAACTCAACCAGCGCAGCTTGGGACAGCCCACCGCGGCCATCCAAGGCGCTGTGCCGTGGCTCGTCGGCGGCCATGAGCAGGGATTTGTAACTCTTCACTTCACGGGCCAGCCCGCGCGCCGTTGACCAAAGACTGCTGCCGACGCCCATGCGTTTGAACATCGCATGGCTCATCAAGCGCGCGACTCGACCATTGCCGTCGTAGAACGGATGGATCCACAAAAAACGGTGGTGAGCGGCAGCCACCGCCACCACCTGACGCACCTTCGACAGTTGCTGCGGGTTGTAGGCATCTTCAAAACGCGCCAGGAACCGGGGCAAAGATTGCGCCGCGGGGGGAAGATGCCGGCCTACGACGACCTCGGCATCCCGAAGCATGCCGGGTTGTACGCGTATGCGACGCTTGGAGTCGGGATCCTCCACCCACGTCAATTCCTCCGGCAGGCGACGGTAGAACTCACGGTGCAGCCAGACGGCGTACGCAGGAGATGCCGGCGAAGCAGGATCGTCTCGATCTCCATCAATGGCCTGCTGGACTTCGATATGGGCTACGGCCTCAAGCTGAAGGGCCCGCCGCTCGGGTTGGGACGAATAGTCTTGATGCAGGGCGCGGTCAATCTCGCGGGGACGGGTGTCATGCCCCTCGATGAGATTCGAGTAGTAGCAGTTCATGGTGCGTACCAACGCGCCAATTGACGTAGCCACGATTGGGTGTATCTGGCCCACCAGCGAACTGGCCTTGGAGACCAGGTCGACCGCGAGGTCCTCGTGCTCCCGCTTTCCCTCGGCGGGGAGCAGGGGTTCCATCCAGGACGGCTCGGTCACGAGAGGGTGCATAGCCGACTCCATTGCCGGTTCCATTGCCGGTATCAAGCCTATTACTTTCAACGTAATACGCCATGATTATAGTGGCAAAATTGCCGGTTGGCGCTCGGCTTGGCTCGGCGACGAAAGTTAAAGCGTGGAGCGTTGAGCGTGGAACGCGTGCCGCTCTTCTGCAGGGGGCGATCTTCATTCGCCGAGCTCGGACGCTCCACCTCGCCCGGGCTTTGCCGGTAGGCCATCCCGCGCGTGAGGCGACGGAGCGGTCGTCAGTGGTCGGCGAACCCCTCGCGCCACCGGGCGAGACCGTCTGGATCGCGCCGCCGACAACCGAAAACGGACAAGACCAATCACTCCGCCGCCTCCAGCACTGCAAGAATCGCCTGCCCGTAGAGCGCCAGTTTGCGCTCGCCGATGCCGGGGACGTCGCGTAGCGCCGCGAGGGTGCGGGGGCGGCGGCGGCAGATCTCCTGCAGGGTGGCATCGTGCAGCACGATGAAGGCGGCGCACTGTTGTTCGCGCGCGGTGGCGAGACGCCAGGCGCGCAGGCGTTCGGCGTACAGGGCGCTGGCGGCGGGCGCGACGTCCGACGGCGGACGATAGCTGACCGCCGGCCGCGCCGGCGCGGTCGGCGCGCGGCGCGGCCGCAAGGCCGTCTCGGCGCGCAGCGGCGGGGCCGCCGTCAGCCACTCGGGCACCGGGCCGCAGACGTCGCACATGGCGCACTGCTCCCACTGCGGCCGCTCCCCGAAGTGCCGGCAGACCTGCAGGTGGCGGCAGCGGTCCGACTCGGCGAAGTCACGCACCGCGCGGTAGCGTTGCCAGGCGCGCTGTTTTTCCTCCTCGTCGCTGAGCTGGCCGATGAAGTGCGCCAGCAGCCCGACGTCCTGCCGCTTCCAGAGCAGCAGGCAGTCGGCCGGTTGCCCGTCGCGCCCGGCGCGCCCCGCCTCCTGGTAGTACTGTTCGATCGACTTCGGCAGCGAGAGGTGGACGACGGTGCGCACGCCGGGCTTGTTGATGCCCAGCCCGAAGGCGATGGTGCCGACCAGCACGCGCACCTCGTCGTTCATCCAGCGCTCCTGGTTGGCGCGCCGCGCCTCGCTCTCCATCTGCCCGTGGTAGGGCACCGCCGCGATGCCGTACTGCGCCAGGAAGTTCACCGTCGCCGCCACGCCGCGGATGGTGGGCGAGTACACGATGGCGTTGCCGTTCTCGGCATGCTCGCGCAGCGCCGCCAGCAGCAGCCGCTCCTGGGTGGCCTGGTCGCAGACCTGCACCAGGTAGCGCAGGTTGGGGCGGTGGAAGCTCAGGATGTACTTGTCGGGGGCGCGCAGGTGGAGCTGCTGCAGGATGTCCTGCCGCACGCGCTGCGTGGCGCTGGCCGTGAAGGCGGCGATGGGATGGTCGGGGAAGACCTCGCGCAGGCGGCGCAGTTGGCGGTACTCGGGGCGGAACTCGTGGCCCCACTCCGAGATGCAGTGCGCCTCGTCGATGGCGAAGAAGGCCAGCGGCACCTGCTGCAGCCAGCTCACCGTGTCCTCGCGCGCCAGGCGCTCGGGGGAGAGGTAGAGCAGCCGGTAGGCCCCCTGCCGCGCCTGCCGCATCACTTGGGCCTGCTCGGGGCCGCTCAGGTCGCTGTTGAGCGTCGCCGCCGGAATGCCCATCTGCTCCAGTTGCAGTTGCTGGTCGCGCATCAGCGCCAGCAGCGGCGAGACCACCACCGCCGTGCGCCCGGAGAGCAGGGCGGGCAACTGGTAACAGAGCGACTTGCCGCCCCCGGTCGGCATCACCACCGCCACGTCGCGGCCATGCATCAAGCTGCGCACGATGCGTTCCTGCACCGGCCGGAAGGTGGCGTAGCCCCAGTAACGGCGCAGCACGGCGTGGAGGTCGGAGGTCATGTGGAGCGGCGCTCAGTGCAGCCAGCGAGCCAGCAACCCCAGCACCAGCGCGGCGTACAGCCCGGCCATGACGTCGTCCGCCATGATGCCCAGGCCGCCGTGCAGCGCCTCCAGGCGGCGCGCCGGGAAGGGCTTCCAGATGTCGAAGATGCGGAACAGCACGAAGCCCGCCAGCGCCGTCCTCCAGTCGGGCGCCAGGGCCCACACAAAGGTAAGCGTTTGACCCGCCAGCTCGTCAATCACCACGTTGCGGGGGTCTTCGCTCTGCAACAGGCGTTCCGCGGTCCCCGCGGTGCGCACCCCGACCAGGACCAGCACCGCCCCCGCCACCACGATCCCGACCGGGGAGAGGTGTCCGGCGCGACCCAGGGCGAAACACACCAGCGCCGCCGCCAGCGAGGCCCAGGTGGCCGGCACCCAGGGAATGAAGCCGATCGGGCCGCCGATCGCCACCAGGTGCTCGCCGCGTTCGAGCCAGCTCCCCGGCGGGAAGGCGGTGGCGACCGTTAGGGTGTGGCGCGGGGAGCGGGGGGGCATGGGATTGAGGGTTGAACGGGACGCGGGAGAAGCCCGGCCGGCGGGTGCCGCTGCACCGCCTATTTTTTCCGTATCGGCACCGGCAGGCGGCGCAGCGGCACCAGGGCGCCGCTGGGCGCCGCCGGGCGTTCCAGCAGCTCGGACTGCACGAAGCCGACGAACTCCTGCATCTGCTTCTGCATGAGTTCCATGCGTTCGCGCATGCCGAGGATGATCTCCACGCCGGCGAGGTTGACGCCCAGGTCGCGGGTCAGGGAGAGGATCACTTCCAACCGCTGCAGGTCCTCGTCGGTATAGAGGCGGGTGTTGCCCTCGGTGCGCGACGGGGCCAGCAGCCCCTCGCGTTCGTAGAGGCGCAGCGTCTGCGGATGCACGCCGTACTGCTCGGCCACGGCGGAGATCATGTAGGCGGCGCGACCGCGTTTTTTCACCATGGCGTTGGTCCCGGTCGTCTTGGTCTCAGTGCGCGGCGGCCTGGCGCAGGATGCCCTCGCGCTCCTCCATGGGGTTCAGCTTGGCGATCTCGCGCAGCAGCTCCTTGCTGCGCTCGTCGCGCAACTGCGGCACCACCACCCGCACCTCGACGTACTGGTCGCCGCGCAGCCCCTCCTGTTGCGCCGAGGGCACGCCGCGCTCGCGCAGGCGGAAGCGCTGCCCGGTCTGGGTGCCGGGCGGAATCTTGAGCAGCGCGTGGCCGTCGATGGTGGGCACCTCGATCTTGGCGCCCAGCGCCGCTTCGCTGAAGCTGATCGGCACCGCCAGGTTGATGTCGTCGCCCTCGCGGCCGAACAGCGGGTGCGGCTGCAGGTGGACGACGATGTACAGGTCGCCGCTCCCCTGGGCCCCCCAGTTGCCCTTGCCGGGAATGCGCAGCCGGGCGCCTTCGCGGGTGCCGGGCTTGATGCGCACCTCGAGCGACTCCTGGCCGCTGACGCTGCCCTGGCCGTGGCAGCGCGGGCAGCGCGCCCCCACCTTGCCGCTGCCGCCGCAGGTGGCGCACTTCAGGTTGAAGCGCATGCCCCCGGCGCTCTGCGCCACCTGGCCCTTGCCCTGGCACTCCGGGCAGATGCCGGCCCGGCCCCCCGCCCCGCTGCCCTGGCACTGCGGACAGCGCTCCTGGTGCGGTACGGTCAGCTTCAGCACCTGGCCGCGGATCGCGTCCCAGAAGCTGATCGTCGTCTGGTACTCCAGGTCGCTGCCGACCTGCGGCTGCTCCCCCTCCTCGTTCTGGCGGGCGAAGATCGAGGAGAACAGGTCCTTGAAGGAGGCGCCGCCGCGCCGCGCCCCCGCCCCGGCGTCGAAGTCGAAGCCCCCGAAGTCGAACTCCGGCGGCGGCGTCCCGCGCCCCGCCGCCCCCGGCGGCGGCCCGGCGAACCCCGCCGCGCCCTGCTGAAAGGCCTGCTCCGAGAAGAATCCCACCCGGTCGTAGAACTCGCGCTTCTTCTCCTCGCCCAGCACGTCGTAGGCCTCCTGGATGTCCTTGAACTTGTCCTCGGAGGTCTTGCTGTTGGGGTTGACGTCGGGGTGCAGCTTGCGCGCCAAGCGGCGGTACGCCTTGCGGATCTCCTCCGGCGAGGCGGTGCGCTTGACGCCCAGCACCTGGTAGTAGTCTTTTTGAGCTGCGGTGGCCATGGAAGTTGGGGCGCCGGGGCGGCGGCGGGGGCGCGCCGCGCCACGGCGCGCTTCAGCGTACCCGGGGCGCCCCCCGGACGCCATCCGGAAATCGCCCTAGCATACGCCCGCCGCGCCGCCGCCGCGCGGCCTAGTTCTTCTTGTCCACGTCCACGTACTCGGCGTCGATCACGTCGCCTTCCTTCTTCTCCGCCGCGGGCGGCGCGCCGTCGGGCGCCGCGGTGGGCGGCGCCTGGGCGGCGCTCTTGTACATCGCCTCGGCCAGCTTGTGGGCCGCCGTGGTGAGCCGCTCGCGCGCCGCGTTCATGGCCGCCGGGTCGGTGCCCTCCAGCGCCTTGCGGCCGTCGGCGAGCGCCGTCTCGATGGCCTGCGCATCCGCCTCGGCCACCTTGTCGCGGTTCTCCTTCAGCGTCTTCTCGGTGTTGTAGACCATGTTGTCGAGGTGGTTGCGGGCCTCCACCTCCTCGCGCTTCTTCTTGTCCTCGTCGGCGTGCGACTCGGCCTCGCGCGTCATGCGCTCCACCTCGTCCTTGGAGAGGCCGCTGGAGCTGGTGATGGTGATCTTTTGTTCCTTGCTGGTGCCCAGGTCCTTGGCGCTGACGTTGCAGATGCCGTTGGCGTCGATGTCGAAGGTGACCTCGATCTGCGGCATGCCGCGCGGCGCCGGCGGCAGGCCGACCAGCGAGAACTTGCCCAGCGTGCGGTTCTGCGCCGCCATCGGGCGCTCGCCCTGCAGCACGTGCACCTCCACCGAGGACTGGTTGTCGGCCGCGGTCGAGAACACCTCGCTCTTGCGCGTCGGGATGGTGGTGTTGCGCGGAATCAGCACCGTCGACACCCCGCCCAGCGTCTCGATGCCGAGCGAGAGCGGGGTCACGTCCAGCAGCAGCAGGTCCTTGACCTCGCCGGCCAGCACGCCCGCCTGCAGCGCCGCGCCCACCGCCACCACCTCGTCGGGGTTCACGCCCTTGTGCGGTTCCTTGCCGAAGAGCTCCTTCACGATCTGCTGCACGCGCGGGATGCGGGTCGAACCCCCCACCAGCACCACCTCGTCGATCTTCTCCGGGCCGATGCCGGCGTCCTTGAGCGCCTGCTTGCAGGGGCCCACCGAGCGCTGCAGGATCTCCTCCACCATGCGCTCGAACTGCGAGCGGGTCAGCTTGCGCAGCAGGTGCTTGGGACCGGCGGCGTCGGCGGTGATGAAGGGCAGGTTGATCTCCGTCTCCATCGTCGTCGAGAGCTCCATCTTGGCCTTCTCGGCGGCGTCCTTCAGGCGCTGCAACGCCATCTCGTTGCCGCGCGAGCGCAGGTCGATGCCCTCTTCCTTCTTGAACTCCTCCACCAGCCAGTCCACCAGCCGCTGGTCGATGTTGTCGCCGCCCAGGTGCGTGTCGCCGTTGGTCGACTTCACCTCGACGATGCCCTCGCCCACCTCCAGGATCGAGATGTCGAAGGTGCCGCCGCCGAAGTCGTAGATGGCGATGGTCTCGTCCTTCTTCTTGTCCAGGCCGTAGGCCAGCGCCGCCGCGGTGGGCTCGTTGACGATGCGCTTCACGTCCAGGCCGGCGATGCGGCCGGCGTCCTTGGTGGCCTGGCGCTGCGCATCATTGAAGTAGGCCGGGACGGTGATCACGGCTTCGGTGATCTTGGTGCCGAGGTGGTCTTCGGCCGCCTGTTTGAGCTTCTGCAGGATGAAAGCTGAAATCTCCGGCGGCGTATAGGTCTTGCCGCCCGCTTCCACCGCCACGTGGTCGCCCTGCTGGATCACCTTGTAGGGCACCATCTTCATCTCTTCGGTGGCCTCGTCGTAGCGCCGCCCCATGAAACGCTTGATGGAATAAACCGTGTTCTCCGGGTTGGTGATCGCCTGCCGCTTGGCCACTTGGCCCACCAGGCGCTCGCCGCTCTTGGTAAAGGCCACCACCGAAGGCGTCGTGCGGCCGCCTTCAGAGTTGGCGATGACCACCGCTTCGCCGTTCTCCATCACCGCGACCACGCTGTTGGTCGTGCCCAGATCGATGCCAATGATTTTTGCCATGTCGTTTCTCCCGCCCAGTTTGTGCGCCCAATCGCTGCGTAAACCAGACTAAACCTTGAGCCTGTCGTTGTCAACGTAAGCCTTAGTGGTGCATTGTCAATGTCGTATCGTATATTTCGCTTGATATGCCAACAATAAATCGTACAAAATAGCGTTGAATCGTATGAATTACCTCTCCGTTCGGGCTGCAGCGCAGCAGCTGGGGGTCTCCTACCCCACGCTCAAACAGTGGATCTACCGCCAAGCGGTTGAGACGATGCGCACGCCCGGTGGGCACTACCGGATCCCGGAGTCGGAGATTGAACGCCTGCGCGCGCAGCCCACCCCGGCGGCGCCCCTGCGGGTCAGTGGGCGCAACCAGTTGCGCGGCCGGGTGCAGGCGATTCGCCGCGACGGCTTGCTGGCGGCGGTCACGCTGCAGATCGGCGACCAGCAGATCCAGGCGGTGATCACCAGCGAGGCGGTCGACGACCTCGGCTTGGAGGTCGGCGCCCCCGCCACCGCCCTGATCAAGGCGACCGAAGTGATGCTGATGAAATGAGAGAAGGTTGTTGGATGTTGGTTGTTGAACGCGGCCCGCACTCGATCTTTCCATGTGCTCTCGCTTACAGTTTCACGTTGCCCTGCTGGGTCTTCTCGGCGGCATGGTCGCCGCGCAAAGTCCGGACCGCCGCGTCGTGATTGCGCGCGCCTCCACCTTGACGCTGCCCTTCGATGCGCTGGCGCGTGAGCTGCCCGCCTACCAGTTCGAGCAGGAGAGCGGCGGCAGCCGCTTCCTGGTACGGCGCTTGACCGACCTGCGGCCGCGCATGGACGTGCTGGCGGTGGCGGATGTCAGCCTGCTGGAAATGCTGGCGCGCGATCCGGCGCAGGCGCACTTGGCGCCGTGGTGGGTGGTGTTCGCACGCAACGAGGTGGTGCTGGCCTACACGCCGCGGTCGCGCTTTGCGGCGGAGATCAACAGTGGGAACTGGTTCGATGTTCTTCGCCGCCCCGGGGTGAGCAGCGGCTACGCCAACCCCGACCTCGACCCGGAGGGCTACAACACGCTGCTCTGCTGGAAGCTGGCGGAAGGCCACTACCATCGCCCCGGACTCTACGACGCGCTGCGGGCCGCGGTGCCGGCGCGCAACCTGCGCGACCACTCGGTGGCGCTGCTGGCGCTGCTCGAAGCGGGGGAGCTCGACTACGCCTGGGAGTATCTCTCCGTGGCGCGCCAGCATCACCTGCGCACCTTGCGCCTGCCGCCGGAGATCAACCTCGGCGATCCGGCGCGCGCCGCGGCCTACGCCGCGGTCAGCGTTCAGGTGGCGGGGCCGCGGCCGGGCGTTGCCGCCACGCTCCATGGGGCGCCGATCACCTACGCCGCCACCATCCCGGCCACCAGCACCGACCCGGCCGGCGCGGAGGCCTTCATCGAACGGCTGGTCGCGCCGGCGGGCCGGCGCGTGCTGCGCGACTTCGACCAGGAGCCGGTGGTCCCGGCCCGCCTCGGGGGCGTTGCCGCCGCCGCCCCCGCCGTCCTGCGCCGGGAGCTGGCGCGGTGAGGCGCGGCGCCGCGACTCCGGCCCGACGCCAGCGCTCGTTGGCGTTCTGGATGCTGGCGCCCGGGCTGTTGCTGGTCGCGTACCTCGCCCTGCCGCTGGCGCGCGTGCTGGGGGATCATCCCTCCGCGGTGCCCGGCCTGCTGGGCGACCCCGAGGTGCGTCGCGCCCTGGGCCTGACCTTCCTCACCGCCGCGGCGGCCACGCTGTGCGGCCTGCTGCTCGCCGTGCCGCTGGGTTACGGGCTGGCCCGCACGCGGTTTCGCGGCCAGCGGCTGCTGGTGGCGCTGGTCGACATGCCGCTGGTGATTCCGCATCCGGTGGCCGGCATCGCCCTGCTGTTGCTGGTCGCCCGCGATGCCCGGCTGGGCGGCTGGCTGGCGGCGCTGCATGTGCACCTGGTGGGCACCGCGCTCGGCATCATCGCGGCCATGCTGTTCGTGGCCGTGCCCTACCTGGTGCACGCCTGCCGCGACGGCTTCCGCGCCGTGGACCTCCGTTACGAGGAGCTGGCCCGCACGCTGGGCTGCGGCCGCTGGCAGGCGTTTCACCGCGTGGCGCTGCCCCTGGCGCGGCGCTCGATCGTGAGCGGCGCGGTGCTGATGTTCGCGCGCTCGGTCTCGGAGTTCGGCTCGCTGATCATCCTGGCCTACAACCCGCGCGTCATCGCACTGCTCATCTACGACCGCTTCACCACCTACGGCTTGAGCGCCGCCCTGCCGCTGGCGGCGCTGCTGGTGCTGTTCGGGTTCGCGGTGATCTGGGTGGTGA
>Ga0102924_1007242_pt1 | contig 10221 bp, 12 predicted proteins | sample PaiPotPPM11metaG_FD_80116 | JGI IMG/M metagenome (GOLD analysis project Ga0102924, IMG submission 80116) | Iron sulfur acid spring bacterial and archeal communities from Banff, Canada, to study Microbial Dark Matter (Phase II) - Paint Pots PPM... ...
CGCGCCGGCGCGGCTACCGGATCGTCGAGGTCGGTGTGGATTGGTATTACGCTAAGGCGAGCAAGGTCCGACCGTTGCAGGACACCGTGCGGATGGTCACGGACGTCTTCAGGATTCTGGTCAACGCGCGCAGCGGCCGCTATGACGTGAAAAGCTGAGCGCGAGTGGGCGGCATCAAGCTACAGGAGGAACCGGCCCCGGCCTTTCCCGCTTCCGCGTTCCGCGCCGAGGGCGGCGCGGTGCTGCTGACCCCCGGGTTGCAGCTTACCCTGCTCGTGGTTATTGGGCTTGCCTACATCGTGCTGGCAATTGGCTGGACGCGGGCTACGCCGGCCTGGGACAACCCGGACGAGCCGGCGCACTGGAACTTCGTCCGCCACGTCGCGCAGACGGGCGCCCTGCCGATCTTGCGCCCGGGCGACTACCCGCAGGCGCAGGTGGAATCGTTGAAGTCGGCCCGTTTCCCGCCGGGCAGCAACATCGACGGCATCCAGTACGAGTCGCACCAGCCCCCACTCTATTACGCTGGCGCCGCGGTCGTGTACAAGCTGACGACCTGGCTGCCGCTCAAGCGGCAGGTTGATGCGCTACGGTTGCTCTCAACGATATTCGGCGTGCTGACCATTGTGGCTTCCTGGCGGATCGTGCGCAGCCTCCTGCCTGGCGAGCCGTACCTGGCCCTGGCGACTGCGTCCTTTATTGCGTTTGTGCCCATGCACGTGAATATGTCGGCGGCCGTGGACAACGACGCGCTGGGTGACCTGCTGCTGACCGTTGCCGTGCTGGGGATGCTGCTCTGGTTGCAGCGCGGCTTCTCGGTGCGCGGCGCGGTGATTCTCGGCATCGTGATCGGTCTCGCCGCCTTGACCAAAGTGACCACGCTGGCAGCCTTCCCCCTGGCGTTACTGGCCGCGGCGCTGCGCTACTGGAGGGTTGGGCGCGACCAGCGGCACGTCCACCCGTTCGTTGGGCTGCTCATCAGCTACGCCGCCGCGCTAGCCGTCTGGGGCTGGTGGGTGCTGCGCAACGTCCTGACCTACGGGTTGGGCGACCCGCTGGCGCTGAAGGTGAACAAGCTGGTCGTGACCCAATTGCAGACTGGGGCGCTCAACGCCGCGGCCATCCAGCGCTTCGCCAAGGGAACGTTCGACTCCTTCTGGGCCCAGTTCGGCTGGATGGGCATCCCCGTTCCCCAGGTGTATGCCGAGCTCAAGCTCCTCACCATCCTCGCCGGCATCGGACTGGCAGTGGCCCTGCTCCGCGCGCTGCGACTCGACGTGCCCGGTGCAGCGGTACGGCAGAAGGCGGGCGAGGTCGTCCTTGTGCTGGCCTGGCCGGTGCTGGTGATCCTCGAGGATCTCCAGTACAACCTCACCTTCGTGCAGACCCAGGGCCGCTATCTCTTCCCCGCCATCGGCGGCATCGGCCTCTTCTTCATGCTCGGCCTCTCCCGCCTGGCCGGCCCGCGCCTGTCGCCAGTGGTGCTGACCGCCGCCTCCGTGCTGCTGGCGGCGCTGTGCGCAGTATTGCTGAAAACGGTGGTGATTCCCGCTTGGCGATAAGCGCCCGTCAGCGCGGCCGGTACGAGGCGTGTCTGGTAAACTGACACGCCATGGCGTGTCATTAGCGGCTTAGGAACGGACAGATGAGCACCATCCACGTACGGCTCCCGGTCCTACGCGCCGAGAGGCGGCTATCGCAGCGGCAGTTGGCGGCGCGTGCCGGCATCCGTGCGGATACGGTGTCGGCGCTGGAACGTGGCGAGAGCAACGGTATTCAGTTCGACACGCTGGCTCGCCTCTGTGAGGTGCTGGAGTGTCAACCGGGAGAGCTCCTCGAATTGGAGACCGACGCGCATCGTCTGCCTGTGCTGGGTGGCCCGGAGGAGGATGAGCTACTCCGGCAGCGCCTGCGGGAGGCGGGATCGGGTCCGCGAGTGGACGGCCCGACGTTCATGGCCGAGCTACTGCGGCTGGCCGAGGAGCGCGGCCGGCCGGAGAGACGCCGTCGCTAGTGGCCTATCGGTACGAGATTATCCCCTCCGCCGCCAAGGATCTGCTCAAGCTCACCCGGCGGAATCATCCGATGTTGCTGGCTCTGGTGACCGCACACATCCCCACGATTCTGGAAGATCCGTACAAAGCCGGCGAAGCGAAGAAGGGGGACCTCGCCGGTCTTCGCGCCTACAATTTCAGGATGAGCAACGTCGCGTATCGTCTTGTCTATCAGATCGAAGGCGACGTGGTCGTCTTCATCGCTATCGGTCCACACGACGCCGCTTACGAGCGCGCGGGGCGGCGGACCTAACGCGTGGGTGGTTGCCATTTCGGCAAGTAGCAGCTACCATGGTAAGTAGGAAGCTATGCACTTGGAGATGCCCATGGCCGGTCGTTCCAAGAAGGCTACCTTCGCCTTGCACGAAGACATATTAGGCGCGCTGCAGGATGCTGTGGCCCAGGGCGCCGCTCCCAGCAAGAACGCGCTGGTGGAAAGAGCCCTGACCCGAGAATTGCACTTGTTGCGGCGGGAAGCACGTCGAGCACGGTGGGAAGAGGCGACCAAGGACCCCGCGTTTCTGCAAGACATTGAGGAGCTTGACGCTGCGTTCCGCTACGCGGATGCCGAGACCGCTCGGAGCCAAGATTGACCGCTCCGCTCCAATGGAGCGTCATAGAGGCAGACCTCGATCCGGTGCGCGGCTCGGAGCAACGGGGCATGCGACCGGTGCTCGTGGTAAGCAACGAAGAATTCAACCAAGTAGTCTCCAATGTCACGATTCTGCCGCTCACTTCAACGCGGCGACGGCTGTACCCATCGGAGGTTTCTCTCTCCGCCGGGATAGCTGGGCAGCCTCTTGACTCGATCGTCATGGCCCACCAAGTGCGAACCATTTCCAAGCAGCGGCTAGGGCGCGCCATTGGCTACCTGGATGACCTCCCGGTGCGCAGAGCTGTTCGGGATGCGATCCGCGAGCACTTTGATCTTGAATAGAGGCGGGGCGCGTACCAAGGAACGGAAGTCGCGACAACGCAGGCGCGGCATGGCAGTGACGCCTACTGTGGCCATGATGCCTGGTTCCTGGTCACGTCGTCTGGAATGGAACGGAGAGAGCTGGCGATGAACATCGGGATTATCGGCTCGGGGAACATCGGCGGGACGCTGGGCACGCTCTGGGCCAAGGCCGGCCATAGCGTGCTGTTCAGCTCGCGCCATCCGGAACAACTGGAGGCGCTGGCGAGGGACGCCGGCAATGGCGCTCAAACCGGCACGCAGGACGAAGCGGCCGGCTTCGGTGAGGTCGTGCTGCTGGCCATCCCCTGGCGGGAGCGGGCGACGCTGCCGGTGGCAGATCGCTTTGCCGGCAAGATCGCGATCGACGCCATGAACCCCTATTCGGCAACTGGGCAAGTGACCGATCTCGGCAAATCGACCTCCAGCGAGGAGGTTGCCAAACAACTGCCGGGGGCACAGGTCGTGAAAGCGTTCAACACGATCCACTGGAGGCGGCTGCGCGACGAGGGTCGGCCCGACGACGGGCAGCGACTGGCCGTCTTTGTCGCGGGCGACGATGCCGACGCCAAGGCGGTCGTGTCACGGCTGATCGAGGAGATCGGCTTCGCGCCGGTGGACACGGGGTCGCTGCGCGAAGGCGGCCGCCGTCAGCAGCCGGGGTCGGCGATCTATAACGTGCCGCTCACTGCCGAGCAAGCACGACAGATCCTGACAATGGATCGCTAGGCTGGTAACCGGACTCGGCCTGGATTGCTCGTTGGCGCTCGCATGGCGCACCGGAGTGCCATAATCGAGCCCAACAAGCGGTCGTGGTCAGGGGCCACATAGCGAGGAGAGTGGAGAACACGATGGCGATTGCTGAAGAGCGGATTGACGCCTACATTGCCGCGCACATGGATGGCTGGATGGAGGAGCTGACGCGGCTGTGCGCGCAGCCGAGCGTGTCGGCCCGCCACGAAGGCATCGACGAGTGCGCCGCGCTGGTGGCAGACCTCCTGCGGAGGCGGGGCTTCGCGGCGGAGGTGCTGCCGACTGATGGCGGGCACCCGGTGGTGCTGGCACATGCCGACGGGATCAACTCCGGCCGGACGATGCTCTTCTACAACCACTACGACGTGCAGCCCCCGGAACCCCTGGAGCTGTGGCAGAGTCCGCCCTTCCAGGCAGAACTGCGCGACGGCGCCCTGTATGCCCGCGGCGCCAAGGACGACAAGGGCGAGTTCATCGCCCGCCTGGCTGCGCTTGACGCCCTGAAGGCGGTGAATGGCGCCTACCCTTGCCGGATTACCTTCCTCGTCGAGGGTGAGGAGGAGGTCGGTAGCCCGAACTTGCCAGCATGGGTGGCGCGCTACGCTGACCGGCTGCGCGCGGACGGGGCTATATGGGAGGAGGGTGGTATCGATGCCGAGGGCCATCCGGTCGTCACCCTGGGAGTGCGGGGGCTGCACTACGTCGAGCTGACCGTCGAGACGCTCAGCCGTGACGCCCATTCCGGCGGGGCGAACTTGCTGCCTAATGCCAACTGGCGGCTGGTCTGGGCGCTGTCTAGCTTGAAGGGGCCGGACGAGCGTATCCGCATTCCCGGCTTTTACGACTCGGTCCGCCCGCCCTCAGCTCGCCAGGAGGAACTGCTGGCGCTCCTGCCGTCACTCGAGGAGAGCACCAAAGAGCAGTACCACCTGCGGCAGCTCCTGCTCGGGCGAACTGGTCCGGCGGTCTCGCGCGCCACCTTCGATCCGACCTGCAACGTCGCCGGGTTGGGCGGCGGCTACCAGGGCCCAGGCGCGAAGACGATCGTGCCAGCCAAAGCGTTCGCCAAGATTGACTTCAGGCTTGTGCCCGACCAGGACCCCAACGACGTGCTGGACAAGCTGCGGAAGTACCTGGACGGGCAGGGCTTCTCCGACGTCCGGATCACCGTCCTTGGCGCCGAGCGGCCCTCCGTAGTGGACCCTGATGAGCCATTGGTGCGCCTGGCCGCGGAGACAGCTCAGGAGGTCTACGGTCTTCCCGCCCGCCTCGTCCCCTTGACTGGCGGCACGACACCCTGCTACCTACTGGCCGAGCGGGGTGTCCCCATCGTCACGGCCGGCGTGGGCTACCACGCCAACGGCGCCCACGGCCCCAACGAGCACGTGCGTCTGCAGGATTTCCAGCGCGCGGCCCAGCACATTGCGCGCCTGACGCGCCGCTTCGCGGCCGGCTAGGCGAGGGGGCGATGAGGCGAGGGGGCGATGAGGCGATGAGGCGATGAGGCGACGAGGCGACGAGGCGACTGAGAACACGGCGGCGAGACGGGATCATCCCTCCGCGCTGCATGCCGAGCTTCCCCTTCCCGGTTCGCCTTTGCGCCTCATCGCCCCCTCGCCCGTGCTATGATCGGGCGGCATGAGGAGTGGCTGGTGAACGTCGGCGCACAACTGTACATCTATCAGCAGCGCAGCCAGGCGGAGTTTGGCAAGCCCTATGAAGAGGCGCTGGATCAGGTCTTCGCGCAAATTCGCGCGGCGGGGTACGAGGGCGTTGAGCTCCCGCTGGCTCTGTGCGGGACGCCGGAAGATGTGCAACGGGTCGGCGACCTGCTGGCTGCCCACGGGCTGCAGCTCCCCAGCGCCTATGGCAGCGGCGACTTCCACGATGCCGCGGCCAACGAGACGGTATGGGCGGTGCTAGAACAGGCCGCCGAGGCTAAGCCGCTGGGCGTGCGTGCCATCACTTGCAATCCCACGCCGGCCCGCGGCCGCGAGAAGACCGATGAGGAGCTTCGCCTGCAGGCTCGCTGGCTCGACCAGCTTGGCTCGCAGTTGCAGAGTCGCGGCCTCAACCTGGCCCTGCATTTTCACGCCCCGGAGCTGGCCCAAGGTGGGCGCGAGCTCTGGGCCGATTTAGACGGCACGACTAAAGCGAACGTTGGCGTTTGCCTTGATGTCGATTGGGCCTGGCGCGGTGGCGTCGAGCCGCTGATGATCTTGCAGAAGTACGGCGACCGCCTCGTGTCGCTGCACGTGCGCGATGCCCAGGGCGGCAAGTGGGCCCAATCGCTTGGCGAGGGAGCGTACGACTACCGTCCGATCATCGAGCGTCTTCGAGCGCTGGAGTTTGACGGCTGGGTCAACGTCGAGCTCGCCTACGACGATGGCATGGAGTGGACGCGATCGGTCGAGGAGAACTTGCGGCGGAGTCGCGAGTGGGTTGGCAGTCATTTCGGCGTGTAGCGACTCCCTCGAGCGCACGAGGGATCGGGATTGGCAACGGGCCAGGAGTCTGCAGTGGAAGAGCTGAGCAAGCGGCTGTCGCGCTTGGAAGAGGGCGCCCAGCGCATCGGCCAGGTCATCGAGTCAACCTACCAGTACCTCATGGGGATGCAGCTCGATGCGCTGCGCGAACGCTGGGCGCGCACGCAGCAGGAGCTGTCGGTGACGGTGCGGCGCGCCGACCTGCACAGTCACACGACCCACAGCGACGGCAAGCAGAGCGTCGCGACTATGGATGCCTGGCGGCAGCGCGCCGGCCTGGACGTGCTGGCGATCACCGATCACAACACGCTGGCGCACGCCGCCGACTGCGCGCCTTTCGGGAACATCCTGGTTGGCGAGGAGGTGACGGGATCGCACCACCATGTGCTGATCCACCGGCCGCCCAACCTGATTGCGATCGCGAATGAGCTGCGGCAGGAGGTGGCGAACATCCGGGCGGCGGGGGGGCTGCCGTTGGTCGCGCACCCGACTGGTTGGCAAGGGCGCATCTACGACGACGAGCGAATCGCGGCCGTGCGCGAGCTGGCAGGCCCGTTTCTCATGGAGATCGCCAACGGCGCCGGCAACTGGTATGACTATCGCGACAGCACGGACGAGACGGCGGTCGGCTTGTGGGATGAATTGCTGGACGCAGGCTCCCAGGTGATTGCCGTGGGCAATTCCGATGCTCACCGTGCGGCCAACGTCGGTCTGGTATGGAACGGCGTGGCCGAGGACTACGGCGATCCGGCAACCGTGTACGCGGCCATTGCCGAGGGACGCGGCTTTATCAGCAACGGCCCGGCGGCATTGCTGTGGGCCGACGGCGCGCCGACATCTCGCTCGGCGCGGACGCCGGCGCGGAGTGTACACCTGCGCCTGGAAGTGGCCGACAGTGCCGGGCTGGCCCGCTGGCGGCTGGTGGCTGACGGTCGCACCTGGAAAGAGGGCGGCATCGAGGGGAAGCGGTCGCTCGTGCTGGAGTTCGATGCGCCTGGGCACGGCGTGCAGTCCTATCGCCTGGAGTGTGTCGCCTCCGACGGTCGTCAGGCGTACAGTAATCCGGTTCGTTTGGGGATCGTTGCCTAGTGGTGCGTCCGCGAAGCTCGGAGAGGCTCCTAGCGCCGCGCGGGCGCCCCATTGTCATCCTGAGCGGAGCGAAGGACCCCCGGCCGGGCGGGGTGGCGCCCGTACGGGTCCGCGCAGCGCCAGCGGCCCGGCCGGGGGTCCTTCGCTCCGCTCAGGATGACAATGATGCGTCACCTCAACACAACATGTTGGACGCACGACTTAGTCGAAGGAGTCAAATCTATGAAGCTTGGTTGTAACACGGTGCTGTTCGGCATGGCCGACCTGGACGCGGCGCTGGAGCACGTCGCCTGGGCGGGCTTCGACGGGGTGGAGCTGGCGGCATTGCCGGGGATGGCCGATCACATCGATCCGGAGCGCGACCCCGAACGGGCGCGGGACATCGTCGTGCGCGCCGGCGAGCTCGGCATCGACCTGGTCGCCATCGAAGCCGGCGGCAACCCAGAGCGGCAGCAGCGGTGCTTCGACCTGGCACGGTCGCTGGGGGCGCCGACCGTCTGTGTGGGATCGGGCGGCAAGCCGGACGACGCCTCGTCGTGGCGCGATACCATCGACCGGCTGCGCGGGATGGCCAAAGCAGCCGAGCGAGCCGGCGTGACCATGGCCGTGAAGCCGCACGTCGGCGCGGCGATCTATTCGACCGCCACGGCGCTCAAGGCAGCGCAGGAGATCGATTCTCCCGCCTACGGCGTCAACTGGGATCCTAGCCATCTGTACCGCAACAATGAGGATCTGCTGCAGTCGGTCACCGCGCTGGTGTCGTACATCCGGCACGTCCACTTTCGCGACTGCCTGAATCGAGAGCAGCGAGTCGGGCCGCCGGAAACCCAAATCCCCGGCCGGGGCAGCGTCGACCTGCCGGCCATCCTGCGCGCCTTGAAGCAGGGCGGCTACGACGGCTACCTCGACCTGGAGATCATCGGCGCCAAGAGCTACGAGCTCTCCCGCGCCATGGGCATCGCCGCCGAGAGCCGCGGCTACTTACATCGCTGCTTACAGGAGTTGTAAGCAGCGGCCGCGCCTTCGCGCTCCCAAACGCTTCCTCCGTCTGGGGAAGCTGGTGCATGGTTTCCCAGTCGAGGGAGCAGAGAGGTCGATTTCGGCTGCATGTGTGGATTGCTACGGTCAGCGACTTGGAGATAGATGCCGCCAACGACGCCGAAATGGCGCGCCATGGGATAACACCAGACGAGGTATGGGAAGTCCTATCCGACGCACCAGAGTTCTTCCAGAATCGCCGTGGGCGCTCGGCGACACGTATCATGATTGGACGCACTGACGGCGGGCGCCTGCTGGCAGTCCCACTGGCGCCAACCGCGCTTCAAGGTAGATGGAGACCAGCAACCGCTTGGCTAGCAAGTGCCGGTGAACGCACGCGATATCGAAGGGGGCGGTGATGGAACCAGAGGATTTCGAGATCGGGGAAGAGGTCCACATGGAGGTGGCCCCTCGATCCAAGCGGGGCCTGGTGGTTTCCGTACGTTTACCGGCGGATGAAGCGGAGGAGCTCTTCGCCGTAAGCAAGGCAGAGGGCAAGATGGTCACGCAGGTTGTGGCCGAGGCGTTACGCGTATATCTCAGCGGCCATGCGGCAACGGCAGCGCACAAGACCGCTGTGCGCGCATGAACAAAAGTGGTGCATCCGCCAGGGCTTGGACACTTCCGGCGGTCGCGGCGGTCTCCCGGCGACTGAAGTCGCGGGCTACGTCCGGCGGTCCATTCAGCGCGGATCAAGCAAGTGAGAGTCCGCGTAGGCGGACTTTGCAGATCTTAGCCCGCCAAGAGCGTCACATCTTCGCCGGGACCCCCACCCGGCCCTACTGCCAGGGCAAATTCAGCTCCCCCAGGATTCCACGTAGGCCGGCGAAGGACTCGCGACTGCCCTGCTCTTTCGTGCCGCCGGCTGGCTGGTAGTGCGTTTCCAGGGCAATCATGCCGGTGTAGCCGTCTCGGTGCAGGGCCGAGAGCTGGCCGCGATAGTCGACCTGGCCGCCGCCGATGGGCCGCCATTCCGACGAGCCGTCGGCGTGCCGGACCGCGTCCTTGACGTGGACGTGGCTGATCCAGGGGCGCACGGCATCGTAGCCATCGGGGTAGGGCCGGTCCTCGCCGGAGACGAGGGCGTTGCCGATATCCCAGATCGAGCGGAAGGCGGGCGAGTTGATGGCCAGCATCAGTTGGCGGATCTCGGCGCCGGTACCGACGAGCGTGGTCTTGGTGTTCTCGAAGGCGAGCGTGACGCCGGCGCGCTCGGCCAGGCGCACCGGCAGCTCCAGCCGTTCCAGCAGCAGGTCCCAATGCTGGGCTAACGTGTCCTGCCGCCAGAAGGAGAAGCAGCGAACCATGGGAGTATGGAAGAGGTCGGCGATCTCGAAGGAGCGTTTTAGGATGTCGATGTGCTGCGCGTAGGCCGCGGCGTCGGCGATCGGGCAGCGCAGGAACAGGGAGTCGATGGCGCTGACGCGCAAACCCCGTTCGCTCACCATGCGCAGCGCGCGCGTCAGCTCGACCGGCTCCAGGTCGCAGACGTTCTTCCCCCACAGCTTGTGCAGCTCGACGGTGTGGAGGTCCCACTCTTCGGCGACGTCCAGAGCGTGGGCAAAGTCCTGATCGATCTCATCGGTGAGTACGCTGAGCGTGAACACGGCAAACCTTCCCCCTCTGTTTCCTGCCTACGGTCCGCGATGCAGGAACTCGACCACTTTGCCTGCCCGGCAGCGAAGGCGCCACACCTAGCTTATGGCCGGCACGGAGCGCCCGGTGCCTCGGAGGCAGACTGCTCCCTACGGATAGTCCTCGCCGATGCGCACCAGCCGGCGCTCCGTCGCCGACAGGTGGGCCGCGTAGGTCAGCTCGAAGGTGCGCATCCCTTCCTCGTACGGAC
>Ga0102924_1007244_pt1 | contig 10219 bp, 7 predicted proteins | sample PaiPotPPM11metaG_FD_80116 | JGI IMG/M metagenome (GOLD analysis project Ga0102924, IMG submission 80116) | Iron sulfur acid spring bacterial and archeal communities from Banff, Canada, to study Microbial Dark Matter (Phase II) - Paint Pots PPM... ...
AAATCAGCCTGTTGCCGAAAGAAGAGGACCAGGGCAGCAGAGATCAAGCCTTGCATTAAGCCCCACAAGCAACCCTGGTTAGAAGGTGATGGTAACGGTCGATTGTACACAGGATTGGCATTAGGCTGTCCATAACCACTCTGCCCCCCCCGTCGAGGATGAGCAGGAGCCTGAAGGCCAGGATCTTTCATAGGAGCGCCAAACCCCGGATAGCTCATCTGCTGTGCAGCACCACCCTGTTGACCACCATAAGGATTACTTTGACCTGGTTGGCCCGGTCCATATACAGGTTGTGGTGATAGTCTCTGCCCGGGAAATTTTTTTTGCGGAGGTACAACCGGGTAGGGTTGACTTACGTAGCCGCCAGCATATGGATTACCTGGCTGAGTCGGTGGCAACGGCGCATATAAGTTGCCTGGTTGGCTCACGCTCGATAGGGGCAAATTTGGTGTCAAAGCTTGATTGGGCATCGGTACGCTTACAGTTTGATCGTTATAGCCCTCAAAAGCCGGTTCGCGTAGTGCCTCTGCGAACTCATACATACTTTGATAACGGTCTTCACCATGCAGAGCCAGTGCCTTATGCAAGACACGCTCCATCTTCATTGAAATGGTTGGATTTAAGGCCCGTGGACTGATCAGTACATCGGCTGAGACACGTTTAGTGGCGGCTGGAGGTAAGCAGTTGGTAAGTAAGAGATACATAGTCGCCGCCATAGAATAGATATCGGACTGCGGAGTTGTCTTTCCTACATACTGCTCAATCGGGCTAAAACCTTCGGTGACCGCTCGCCCCAACGTCTGCGTGCTCACATTGGGATCATAAAGCTTCGTCAAACCAAAATCTACCAGCACAGCAGTATTATCAGGCCTCAAGACAATATTACCCGGCTTGATATCACGATGCATTACCGGTGGTCGACGGCTATGCAATTCCTGCAAGACATCGATAATCGGCAGCAACCAGGAGAGCACCTCCGCCTCCTGACAGGGTCCGCTGGCACTTTGATACGGGGTCTGTGTACCAACCAGTCCTCCAGGTACACGCGCGCGTAAGATCTGCAACAGATTCTGCCCTTCGATCAGCTGCATGATCAGATAAAAGCGACCATTCTCTTCTAACGCATCATAGACTTCTGGAAGGTGCGCGCTGCGAACAGTAAAAAGCACACTCGCTTCCATCAATGCCTGGCGGCGAGCGGAAGGAGTGACATCATACGTCTCTTTGATCGCACAGGCACGGTTCTGCTCGCTGGTGTCGGTCCCGCGATAGACGGCCCCAAAGCCACCCATATTCAAAAGGTCTTTAATGATATAATGGCGACCAACAACAGTTCCTGGCGTTAGTGCTACTGGTAAGCTCATATTTGAGCAGATTCCTCGACTTTCCGCGCCTTCGCGTCCCAACACATCTCCACATCCCTGCATCCTATACACTCTATTTACGGCAAACAAAAGGCAAAGTTACAGCGGTATCTCGTTTCTTGCCGCTTCTAGTACAAAGTATCGGCATGCGCCATTATAATAACACATCACGATGCACAGCATGAATCCAGGTAGCCCCATTAGCTAGCGGCAATGGGAATAAACGTCAAGTCATCTGCTGTTAACCCTTTTATAATTGAAGCAACAGCACAAAAAACAGTTGACATTGTAGATCAAAAGAAAACATAATGGTAGCACATCCACAAAAGGGGGCATATTGGAGGGCATCATTCCTCTCCATACCCTGATACATCGGGGGTACCCGCACGATCTGAAAGATGATACAATAAACCAAGTCTGATCTACGTACATGTTGCAGGAGAAGAGAGCAAGTACTTGGAACGAAAAGTGATGTTTGACGAACAACGTGACCATGATAAGGCAATAGAACCAGAGCGCGAGAGTGTGCAGGACAATACCGATATTAGTAATCTGGCTCAGAGCGATAGCCTGCGCCTCTACTTACGCGAGATATCACGTATCTCTCTCCTTTCTGCTGCCAGCGAGGCACGACTGGCCGAGCGAGCAGAAAAGGGAGATAAAGATGCCCGCAATCATCTGATCGAAGCAAACTTGCGCCTGGTCGTCAGCATCGCCAAAAAGTATGTCGGTCAGGGACTCTCCCTGGAAGACCTGATTGGCGAAGGCAACATTGGTCTCATTAGAGCAGTTACCAAATTCGATTATCGGAAAGGCTTCCGTTTCTCCACCTACGCGACGTGGTGGATCAAACAAGCCATAACACGCGCCATACTGGAAGGTACCCGCGTCGTCCGCCTCCCTGTTTATATTATGGAGGAGGTCATGCGAGTTAAGCGAACAACTCGCCAACTCTACCAGGAACTTGGACGTGAACCAACATCCGAAAATATTGGTGAACGCCTGGGGATGACACCAGAACGTGTTAGCGAATTGCTTATCTGGGCTGAAAAAGTATTTTCGCTGGATGCACCTCTCTCAGAGGAAGAGGAAAATACCCTCGGAGACATCATCGAGGATATGCATGAGCGAGGACCATCAGAGATCACAGATCAGCAATTACTACGCGAAGAGATTCGGAAAGTTTTAGGCCAACTGACACTCCGCGAACGGCAAGTCATTGAACTACGCTTTGGCTTGATTGATGACCATGACCATACACTAGAAGAAGTTGGCAAAAAACTTAAAGTTACCCGCGAACGTGTACGTCAGATTGAAGAACGAGCAATCCGTAAGCTACGGCACCCACAGGCCAGTAGGATACTTAAAGATTATCTCGACTAGAGGAGAAAGAGTGCAAGGATTCCCCAAGACTCCTCGCACTCTTTTTTTCTCTCTGATAACAACGAGTACGATAAATGCCAGACGTGTACGTCTACATCAGTGGAACAACCCACAACGACATTACCGGGGGAAAGCGTATGTCGTTATGCCATTATCCAATCATGAATGGGAATAAACCAGAAAGGAGAACGGCTTGCCCGTAACCGCCGCTTTGTGGTTACTGACACCGCCGCCATAAGGCCGTTATGAATGAACTGGCAGGGCAAAACTTAGGTGGGTACTACCTGGAAGAAGAAGTAGGCCGTGGCGCAATGGGGGTGGTCTACCGAGGAAGACAACTGGTGTTGGAACGAGAGGTGGCAATTAAAGTGCTACCTCAGTCTCTGGCACGCGATGCTTCTTATGTTGCTCGCTTTACGCGCGAAGCAAGAATCATGGCAGACCTCAATCATCCCAATATCGTACAGATTTATGATGCAGGTCGTCAGAATAGGCATCTCTACTTTGTTATGGAGTATGTACAGGGTCCGACACTCGCTAATCTGCTTTACCTTGATGGCATTATCCCTCCTCATCTGGCTATAGAATATGCCGCACAGATCGCGGAGGCTCTGGATGCCGCCTATCGTGAACGCAATGTTATTCATCGCGATATCAAACCAGAAAACCTGATGCTGAACCGCTGGGGCAAGATCAAGGTAATGGATTTTGGACTGGCACGTGCCCCCGGCCTTCAGGTTATTACGGTAGCACAGACACTTGTAGGCAGTATCTACTATGCATCACCAGAACAGATCTGGGGCATCACGCTCGATAATCGTAGCGATATTTATGCGCTGGGCGTGGTCCTCTATGAGATGGTCTGTGGTCGTCGACCTTTCATTGGTCGCTCGATGCCAGAGATTACACAGACAATCATCAATGGGAAGCTCGAACCTCCTCGCCAGTTTAACCCGGCCATCTCACAAGCGCTGGAGCGGATTATCATGACAGCACTGGCACGCGATCGAGAACATCGTTATAATGACGCGGAGTTGATGGCTCAGGAACTGCGCGCACTTGCACGCCTGGCACCGCTGCCCGGCGAACACTACGCCCAGACAACGGGCGCGTTCCGTCAACCTCATCCCGGACAACAGTTCGCACAACCACCCAAACGACCACAGCCTCAAAGTCCGATCTCATTGGATGCCGAGAACATTGAGTATACAAAAACACAACCTCTGGACAATAAGATGCAGCAGTCCAGACAGATGACAGATCAGCCCACACCACCCCAGCCGACAGATAGCATGCCTGGTATCAACCAGAAAAAGACGCAAGGCTCATCTGGTGAGGCTCCCAAAACACTGAAAATCTCGACACAACCAACCGTAGAGATGCCACGCATTGAGCAAAACAACCACGCATCGGCGGAACGGGAAGACGAAGCAAACGCACGGTCAGGGGAAGAACAACGATCATCGCCAGGTCGGCATCTCTGGGGACATATACAAAAAAAGAGAGGCAAATCAGCCTCTCAATAACGCCGATATACTATCGTTATGCCGACCAATTTTATCTGTAGATAAGCATCTACTAATAAAGACACACTCAGAAGAAGAGATACCAATAACCAGCCAACCTACAAATGAGAGCACACGCAAACTGCCAGCGAAGATAGAAAAGTGAGCTAAATTTGGGAGGACAGTTATAACTATAGCAGAACACCATTCCGCATCAGAAAGAAAGCGCATTTGTGGCAAACATGCAGCGAGAACATACACAAGCCGCCCTGGCTCTCATCCTGGGACCAGAAACCGAGTATCAAACGCGTATACGAGCCACACGTCGTCTGGTGAAGCAAGGGCCAGCTATCTTACCACTCGTACTCAATACTTTAAGCCAGTATCCTGAGATTACCGATCCAGTCTGGCCCTGGTGGCCTCCGCAATATGAACACCTGAGCCACCTGTTACTCCATCTCAGTCAACAGGCACATCTGAGCTTACAAGAATTCCTCACTCATCCATTATTACAGAGTGCACCCGGCCCTGTGCTCTGGACAAGTCTGATGGAGACCGCTGGCCGCATACCACATCAAGACAACGAGCCGCTACTCTGTCAGGGATTAGAGAGTCCATGGATGCAGGTACGTTACGCAGCAGCAATGGCGCTCGCATTGCGTGCCAGATCAACACCGTTGCATGCCAGCACCCGTACTGCATTACGTACACGACAGCAATCTCATGAGACGCTCCAGGTCCGGCTGACTGCATCGTACGCGCTTCTGAGTTGTGGTGAGCAATGCGGCCTTGAGCATATCATCTATTTACTGCTCCCCTGTGTCCCGACCGAAGTGAGGAAGGCTGCTACTTTTATACTCGCCACTGAGCTTCCACTCCCATTCATGCCACTCACGCATCTGCAACGCGAACAAATCGTTTATTACCTGCTAAAGCTCCTCTCCGATCCTGAACCGGATATCGCACAACATTCGGCACATGCCCTCGGGAAGATAGCAACACCAGCGATCCTGCCAGTACTCTATGCACAGTTAGAGACAGCAACGCCAACTACACAGGTCATCATCCTGACCGTTCTTGAAGAGGTCACACAACGCAAGCATATGCGCTACCAGATGCGCCAGCAATCCCTACTGACTCATCTTCTGCCACTACTCAGATCATCCTATGGTGACGTCTGCCGCCAGGCCTGCTATACACTGGCTGCCTGTGGAGGAGAATATGCCGCAGCCGTCCTGGGTACGCTGGTCATGCAAAAAGATCAGGCCACCGGCCGTGGAGAGGCACTGGAGAGTTTGCGCTACCTGCGTGGAGCACTACGAGCACCCCTACGGGGTAATGTTATACGCTGGTTACTAGGGGCGCTCCATACGCAAGAAGAGGTGATCCAGATCACCGCATTAGATACATTAACACAACTATTATGGCAAGCGCAGCGCAACGGGGCCAAAAGAGCATGGCAAGAGGTAAGTCTGGAGATCATTCAAGATGAGACGGCACTACGCTTACTCGCTGCGGAAAGCGCATGGATACGGCAACATGCGCTTGAATTGTTACCAGCATTGGCCGACTTTCTGCATAGTGCCCAGGAGCTTCACGCCCCCCTGGAGAACCTCTTACTGCGTGATAATGACAGCGGAGTGCGTGCCTGTGTGGCTCATGTCTGCGCGCGCACAGGCTCCCGTTGGGCGATCCCTGCACTCTTGCGCGCGCTACTAGACCCCGATAGACATGTTGCGCATACCGCCCTCAACGCCCTCGCGCGCATAGCAACACCTGACGATATGATCGTCTTCTATGTGATTACAGAGCTTGCGCGTATCGAGGATGAAAATGACGAAGCCATGCATAGTCTGGGCAGAGAAGCCAGTCACTTGATGAAGAGATGGCTTAAAGCAGAACAGGATAGAACGCATCAAACGTTGCACAGCCTTCAACATCCGCCTATACTATGAATAGAAAAACCAAGAACGTTTTTGGGGAGTGTAGATGAATCCAACACAGATCTCGCTGAGTATCGCCTTTATCGCAGGGCTCGCTTCATTCTTATCACCATGCGTCCTACCGCTGGTTCCAATCTACCTGGCACAACTCGTCGGGCCAACTGTCTATCAGGCAACCAGAGAACGTGATACACCGTCATTACGGATGATCACGTTCTTCCATGCTATCTTTTTTGTGCTGGGCTTTACGCTTGCTTTCGTCGCACTCGGAGCAACTGCCAGTACCATGGGAAGCCTCTTGAGTGAACATGTTGTAATATTGCGCCAGATTGGAGGAGTTATTCTGGGGCTCTTTGGTCTGCATCTGGTCGGTATCTTCAAGATCCCACTACTATCGCAACCAAGACGCATTGCTTTCCAACCGACACACTCCAGTTTTCCAGCATCATTTTTGATTGGAGTAATCTTCGGCTGTGCATGGACACCCTGCTTCACTCCGATACTAAGCGCGATCCTGATCCTTGCAGCGCGCACAACGACACTGCAACAAGGTGTCTGGTTACTGCTGGCCTACTCGTTAGGGCTAGGGGTGCCATTTCTTCTGCTGGGCCTGGGGCTCAACTGGCTAAGTCGAGTACTTACTCGCCTCAAACCATATCTGCATACCATCGAGATAGGGACTGGCATTTTCATGGTGATCATAGGTGCTATGATATTTTTCAACATACTCACCTATTTCAACGCATTTTTTAACCAGACAACACTCTAGATCAGGATCTTAAAACAAACACGATACATAGCAACAAACAATACCATTAGTAACCTTGCAGATCAGATTTGATACGCTGCTTTAAATCCGCATCAATATCGACACGCTCACCACGAGCCAGCCGCATTACAGTTTCGCGTAAGTGAGGCGGAGCGCTCTCAAGGGTACAGCGTTCATGAACCAATTTTTTTAAGCGTATATCAAAATGAAACCTGCATTCACAGTGTTGGCAACCCTCAAGATGTTGCTGAACCACAGTAACTTCTTCGTCAGTGAGTTCGCGATCGATATACAGATGAAGGCGTGCGGTTGCCTGCACACAATCTAAACATTCCATAGTAAAATTCTCCTACACTAGCTCGCCACTCTATCTGTTCATTCTAACATATTAGCTAGCCCTTTCATTCCCGCCCACAGTGAGATATACTGATAGTACTTTCTTTGCGAAAGTAGAAGGAACTCGCCGAGAGCCCCTTGTCAGAGGAGTTATGAATGCAGGATAAGTCACACATCGATTCGACAGCTACAGACCAGGCAACACAAGCGGAAGAGAACGATAACGAGATAACAGGTAATACAATTAACGCAGAAGCAATTACAGAAGATTTTGAAGCAGGGCTACTAGCACAACTCGATAGTCTTTATCGTACAGCTTTGCGCATGACAAATAATCAGCAAGAGGCTGAAGACCTGGTACAAGAGACAATGTTAAAAGCCATACGCTTTGCCCACACGTACCAATCTGGCACGAACCTACGCGCATGGCTCTTTCGTATACTCAATACATCCGCGATCAACCGCTATCGTAAACAAGCGGCCCACCCAACACCTATCGCCTTACCTGATGGAGAAGAATTCTATCTCTATAACCAGATTCGTGACCTGAGTGGGCAGGAACGAAATCAGGGAGCCGAAGATGAAGTATTAAACCAATATCTAGACGAAGACGTCTATAAAGCTTTAAACGATCTCCCGCCCAACTTTCGTATGGCAATCATCCTTGCTGACATCGAGGGGCTCTCCTATAAGGAGATCGCCGAAGCTTTACAGATCCCAATCGGGACCGTTATGAGCCGGATCTCGCGCGCTCGTCGACAATTACAGAAATCACTCTGGCAGTATGCAAAGGACCAGGGATATGTTAGGACGGAAGCTTCTTAGTCTTCCATGAAGGGGTCTCATGGAAGCACTTCCGCTTTACCATCCCAGACAATATGCTACTTAAAAACGATCATGCTCTATACAGATCTAGCAACCTGTCCAACCTGCCTCACTGCATCAGAGCCAGCCCGTGTAATACGCACATTGACGCATCGTCGATCCATCATATCTACTGATCGTGTTACCAGACCCTTGCGCTCAAGTCGCGCAATCGCTTTTGTCGCCGCCGCTGAACTTACCCCTAGAGCGGATGCGACCTCACCTACAAGCCAGTGCTCACGCCGTGCTAGAAATGCCAGCACTTCCAGTTGACGGGATGTAATATTAGTAGATGTCCGACGCATCATAGCCATACGCTTTTTCTCCTACACTCGAAATTCTCTATGCATATACCCTCTATATGCGTTCATGAGAATGACGTTGTGTAGCAAGAAACCGGGTACCCCTTACATATCCGCACGTCTTTAGCTCACCGATAGCTTCATTATGTCACCGGCTACGACGGAAAGCTGCTGCTTGCACACTGCTGGCCTTCTACGCTGGATGACTCAACCGCGTTACACAATGAAAAGATGAAGCGACTCCCCTCTCCCACACGACCACTACTCTCTACCCAGATCTGCCCACCCATCGCCTCGATAAGCTGGCGGCAGATATACAGGCCCAGGCCAGCTCCACGCACTGGACTATTCATGTCACGCTCCATGCGCATAAAGCGTTCAAAGATATCCATCTGCTCATCAAGCGGAACACCCATGCCATGATCACTCACCGTAATGAGCACATACTGGCCTTCCACCTGTGAGGAGATGTCAATCGCTGTTCGCTCTTCTGAATACTTCAACGCATTATTAAGCAGATTCATCAACACCTGACGCAAACGAATCTCATCAGCGACCACACTGACATCGGGGGCTAGCGAGACGTTGATCTGGCGTTGCTCACTATGTAACGTCGTCTCCATGATCTCCAGGACGTCATCAATCAGCACTGGCAACGTAATCGGACGCAGACGAATATGCTCAACATCGACGCTCACCTGGCTCGCATCAGTGATGTTATTGATCAACAGTGTCAACTCATCGCAACCACGCCTGGCCTTCTCAATAAACTCAGCGCGCATCTCACCTGGCAGTTCCCCTTGATATTGATTGAGCAACTCGATATAGCCCGCCACTGTTGTCAACGGTGTGCGTAACTCATGAGATGCAGTTGTCATAAACTGATCTTTTAAGCTATCCACTTCCTGTAATCGTTCGTTGTACTCCAGTAGATTGTTTGTCATACGTACATTCTCAAGGGTTGCCACATACTGATTCGCAAACATCTCCAGCACCCGCATCTCCTCACGAGCAAAACTATGATACCCCTCATAGACAATAAGCAAGATACCCAGATGCCGCATATCTTTTTGTAGAGGAAGCCAGGCAAATGCCCTGGCAGGAGGAGATGGCAAACACGACGGTAGCACGACTTCAGACGAGAGTGCGCTATCTTTACCCTGAAAGAAATACGGTTGCCAGTCATTCATACGAGGCAGTGTCAGATGATCCTGCTTAAAAAGGGAGGCTTGATCGTCAAAGTCACCGGCGGCGTTTACGACTGCGGCACGGCGCACGCTATTCTTATCTTCACACAGCCAGATCTCCGCCGTCGCCGTTGTCGATTCAGCCGCCACACGTGTATAGATACGGGCAGCCTCCTCGATAGTCTTAAACGCGTAGCCAGGCATCATACTGACATGATAGAGCCGATTAAGCAATGCAGCATTCTGATGTGCACGCTCATAAAGACGTGCCGCTTCTAGAACAGGTGAGAAACGATTCAACAGCCAATGTGCCGCCTCCAGATCGGGTCCGGCATAGGGCTGTTGATCACCACGCTCACCCAACACCAATAGCCCGATTATCTTTCCCTGTGCACGCAGCGGTGCCAGCAGCCAATCTTCTCCTTCTAAGGGCGAATCCACCGATAGATAGCGCCGCACGCCAATTGGATCCTCACGCGCAGAGCGTAATGCCTCACTCAGAAGCAACGGACGACGAGCACCTGCGAGACGTTCGAACAGGGGCAACTGCGCTTGCAGCACCGCAT
>Ga0102924_1007247_pt1 | contig 10215 bp, 8 predicted proteins | sample PaiPotPPM11metaG_FD_80116 | JGI IMG/M metagenome (GOLD analysis project Ga0102924, IMG submission 80116) | Iron sulfur acid spring bacterial and archeal communities from Banff, Canada, to study Microbial Dark Matter (Phase II) - Paint Pots PPM... ...
CGAATCAAGCCGACCCACACCATCGTGGAGTCAGCTTCTCAATGCCGGCGCAACTCGGAAATCGCTAGCTGATTCAACTTGTCGCACCCAAAATCCAGCACGACGCCAAAATGAGAACTGCTGGCAAGGCGCAGGGCAGATCAAGCCCAGGCGGGGTTCTGGCGCATGATGGCCCTTTTGCGAGCGGGCGCGGGCTAAAGCGCGAGGTCATCCCTTCCAAAATGCGCCCGCTCCGGAAGGCTCGCCGCGAGGATCGCGCCCGCCTTCTCGAGACGATCGAGGCGCAGCACGGTCTCGGCCAAATTCGCGGCCCTGACATCGCCGATCACGGAATTCGCCAAGCCCGCGAACTTGGCCCGCAGCTCGGCCTCGGTGAGGAAGTTCGAGGGCTCGCCCTTCGGGTCCACCACCTTGCGCTCGAGGACGCGACCGCCTGCCCGCACCGTCAGCTTGCCGGCCATATGGGCCGGGAACTCGGCCTCGATCTCGGGATCGGCCTCGCAATGGATGCGCGCCATCAAGGCGCGCAGGCGCGCGTCCCCGAGCAGTCGGTAGCTGTCCCACGCCATCTCTCCGGTGGTCAGCGCCGCGGCGACCACGAACGGGCCGCTGAACTGCGCATCGACGATATTGCGCGGATCGGCCTTTTTCTGCGCCGGCTCGCCGATCAGCAGCATGCCGGCGCGCGAGAGCCCGAGCCTCGCCTCCTCGATCCGATCGGCTTCGAGCCCATGTTCGGCCCTTAGCGCCAGGGCGGCATCGATGGCGGCGTGGCCCCAGCGGCAGGAGGGATAGGGCTTCACGGCGGTCGCCATCAGCTCCCATTCCTGGCCGAGCCCTCGCAGGACGCGCTCCGGATCGGGTGCCGGCGCATAGGCACGAAAGAAGCCGTGCCGTCCCTCCAGAGCCTCGGATGCGCCCTTGTATCCCTCGCAAGCAAGCGTTGCGGCCACGAGCCCCGCCATGCTGGCCCAGCCCACCTGGAAGCGCTTGGTCCAGGCGCCGTTGGCGAGGAATTGCAGGCTGCCCGAGGCCTGGCTGAGCGCAATCCCGAGGGCCGAGGCGATGCGGTGCCGATCGAGCCTGAACACCCGCCCCGCAGCCGCCGCGGCACCGAAGGCACCGCAGGTCGCCGTCGGATGGAAGCCGCGCTCGTAATGGGCGCCGGCTGGCAAGGCGAGCGCGATTCGCAGCGCAACCTCGTAGCCCGCGACGATCGCTGCGAGGGTCTCGGCGCCCGAGGCGCCCTCCATCTCGGCCGCGGCCAGCGCCGCCGGGATCACCGTGGCTCCGGGATGCACGACCGCAGCCGCATGGGTGTCGTCGAAGTCGAGCGAATGTGCGAGCGAGCCGTTGATGAGCGCGGCACCCGCCGGCGCATAGCCATTGGCGTCGGCGAACACCCTGGCCGATCCTTGGCCGAGACCGAGCGCATTGGCCGCGGCAAGAAGAGGGGGCGTGCTTTCCGCCTCGTGACGGGCGCGCACCGCATTGCCGGCGAAATCGAGCACCAGCAGGCGCGCGCGGCGCACAAGCTCGGGCGCGAGCCGTGCGGAGTCGAGACCCGCCACGAAGGTCGAAAGCTGCGAGGTTACCGACACGTCCTCTCTCCCGTCCTGCCCGTCTCTGCCGTCCTCTCAGCCGCGCTTCGGCTTCTCCCCGATGCTGCGGCCCGCCTGCTCGGGCTTCGGAAGCCCCGCCTGAGCCTCGCGCAGCTCGAGGAGGCGCGCCAGCAGGTCCGCACGCGCCGGCACCGCACGGCCGTTCCCGGCATCGACATGCACCAGCATCTGCTCGGCGGTCGCCAGAAGCGTACGCTCGCGGCCGTGATGCAGACGATGGAAGAGATGGATGCGCTTTTGATCTGTATCGAGGATTTGCGTCGTCACATAGAACGCCTCGAGGGAGGCGATCTCGCGCAGATGACTGATATGAGTCTCGACCGTGTAGTAGCTGCCGCTCTCGGCGCGATAGGAGGAATCGATGCCGAGGAAGCGGAACAGCGCGTCGGAGGCGTCGCCGAACACCTGGAGATAGCGGCTCTCGGTCATGTGGCCGTTATAGTCGATCCAGTCCGGCAGGACGCTTCCCCGATGCAGCTCGAGCGGCAAGCGGATGTCGGGCCGCGGCGTGGCTGCGGCATCGTGCATCGCGCGCGCATGGAGCCTCTCCTCATAGCCTGCGAGCGTTGCTCCCGACGCAAATTCATGGGTCCTGAGCGCTTGCATGATGGCGACGAGGCAGTCATCGCGCTTGCGCTCGAGCTCGCCGAGCGAGCGGCCGGCGGCCTGCCGGTCCGACTGCGCGGCGATCTTGTCGATGAAGGCCTCCGAAAGCTCCGGCACATCGGTGAGCTTCGTCCAGGGCAGCTTCAGGGTGGGGCCGAACTGCGCCATGAAATGGCGCATGCCCTCCTCCCCGCCCGCCAGGCGATAGGTCAGGAAGGTGCCCATGAAGGCCCAGCGCAGGCCGGCGCCGTAGCGAATGGCGTCATCGATCTCCTCGACGCTCGCCACGTCGTCATGGACGAGCCAGAGCGCCTCGCGCCACAACGCCTCGAGCAGACGATCGGCAACGAATCCATCGATCTCCTTGCGTATTTGCAAGGGCCGCATGCCGAGCGAGGCATAGAAGTCGCGGGCGGCATCGATCGAGGCAGAATCGGTCGCATCGCCGCCAGAGAGCTCGACGAGCGGCAGCAAATAGACGGGGTTGAAAGGATGGCCGACGAGGAAGCGGCCGGGATGGCGCATCGAGGATTGCAGGCGGCTCGGCAGGAGGCCCGAGGTCGAGGAGGCGATGAGCGCCGAGGCGGGCGCCGCGGCATCGATCTCGCGAAGCAACTCGCGCTTCAGCTCTTCCCGCTCGGGCGCGTTCTCCTGAACGAACTCCGCATCGCGCACCGCCTCGGCGAGCGTCGCCGCGAAAAGCAGCTCTCCCGGCTGCGGCAGCGGAGCGAGGGTGAGACGGCTGAGCGCGCGCGAGGCATTGGCGAGCGTCGCCCGGGCGCGCCGCTGCGCCTCGGGATGCGGATCATAGACCGCGACGTCGAGGCCGTTCAGGGCGAAGCGGGCGGCCCAGCCCCCGCCGATCACCCCGGCGCCGATGACTGCGCAACGCCGGATGGGTCTCATGCCGCTCGCGACGCTCCCCGGCCGCGCAGGTGCAGCTTTTCGCGCACCTCGGCAGGCGTCAGGACGCGCGCATTCATCGCCGTGAGAACAGTGACCGCGCGCTCGACGAGATCTCCGTTCGAGGCATTCACTCCCTTCGACAGGTGGAGATTGTCCTCGAGCCCGACCCTGACATTGCCGCCGGCGAGCGCCGCCATCGCGACGTAGGGAAGCTGCATGCGGCCGATGGAGAACGCCGAGAATATGCAGGGCTGCGGCAGGTTGCGCACCATCGCCATCAGCGTCGTCGGATCGTCGGGCGCGCCATAGGGAATGCCCATGCAGAGCTGGATCATCACGGGATCGTCGATCAGCCCCTCCCCTATGAGCCGGCGGGCGAGCACGAGATGGCCCGTGTCGAATACCTCGATCTCGGGACGCACTCCGAGCCTCTGCACGCGTTTCGCCATGGCGCGCAGCATGCCCGGCGTGTTGGTCATCACATAATCGCCCTCCGCGAAGTTCATCGACCCGCAATCGAGAGTGCAGATCTCGGGCAGGAGCTCCTGGACGTGAGCGAGGCGCTCCGTGGCGCCGGCCATGTCCGTCTTCGCCGCGTCGAGCGGCAGCGGCGCCTCCGCGCCGCCGAGCACGAGGTCGCCGCCCATTCCGGCGGTGAGGTTGAGCACCACGTCGGTTCCCGAATCGCGGATGCGCTCGACCGTCTCGCGGTAGAGCGCAGGATCGCGGGAGGCGGCGCCGGTCGCGGGATCGCGGACATGGATATGCGCGATCGCGGCGCCGGCCTTTGCCGCCTCGACGGCGGCCGCCGCGATCTCGCGCGGCGTGACGGGGACCTTCTCGCTGCGCGAGGTCGTCGCGCCGGCTCCGGTCAGCGCGCAGGTGATGAAGACCTCGAAATTCATGCTGCCCTCCGGTGCCCGGCGCCGTATCCTTGCGATCGGCCCATCGAGCCGGGATACACGAAACGCAAGGCCGGCGATACGCGCTCAGCCGGCGGACGACGTGCGGCTCAGCCCGCCGCGATCGCCTCCTCGATGATGTCGAGGGCCCCGATCATCTCGTCGGCCGTCACCGTCAGAGGCGGCGTGAGGGTCAGCACACTGCCCATGCTCGACTTGAAGGACAGGCCGCGGTCGAGAGCTCGATAGAGAACCCTCTCGGCGAGTTCGTCGTCGGGGCGCTTCGTCGCACGGTCCTTCACCAGCTCGATGCCGAGCAGCAGGCCTCGCCCGCGCACATCGCCGATCGCCCCGAGGCGGCGCTTCATCGCCTGCATGCGCTCGAGCGCCAGCGCCCCTATCCTTTCGGCGTTGGCGACCAGGCCCTCGTCCTCGATGATCTCGATCGTGGTGAGCGCGGCTCGCGCCGTGACCGGGTTTTTCTCATGCGTATAGTGGCCAAAGGCCCACTCCTTGCCGACATCGAGCTCCGGGCGGGCGATGCAGGCGGCGATCGGCAGGATGCCGCCCCCCAGCGCCTTGCCGAGCACCAGGATGTCGGGCACGACGCCGTCGTGATCGCAGGCGAACATGCGCCCCGTCTTGCCGAGGCCCGTCGGGATCTCGTCGAAGACGAGCAACGCGCCGTGGCGATCACAGGCTTCCCGCACCTGTCGCCAATAGCCGGGCGGCGGCAGATAGGGAACAGCGCGCGCCGGCTCCGCGATCACCGCCGCCACATCGCCTTCGCGCGACAGCACATAGTCGACCATGCCGGCGCAGGCCATGCGGCAGCGATCGAGATCGGGGCGCCCGTCCGCGTCGCAATCATGCCCGTAGGGGCAGCGATAGCAGGCGAAAGGCGCGACGTGCTGCGACCCGGCGACGAGCGGCGCTGCGGCTCCCGCGCGGAACAGGGCCTCGCCCGAAAGGCTCGACGCGCCGATCCCGGCGCCGTGAAAGGCGTCCCAGAAGGACAGCGTCTTGAAGCGGCCGGTCGCGGCCCGCGCGAGCTTGATCGCGACCTCGTTGGCATCGGAGCCGCCCGTGGTGAACAGCACTTTCGACAGCGAGCCCGGCGCGATTGTCGCGAGCTTCTCGGCGAGCAGCACCGCGGCCTCGCAGGCGTAGCGCCGCGGCGCGAAAGGGAGCGCATCCATCTGCTCGGCGATCGCCCGCTTGAGGCGCGGATGGCCGTAGCCGATATGGTGCACGTTGTTGCCGTGGAAATCCATGTAGCGGCGCCCGGAGAGATCCTCGATCCAGATGCCCTCGGCCTTGGCGATCGCGTTGAGGCAGGGCGTCGACACGGATTGGTGCAGGAAGGACGCGGAATCGCGGGCAAGCAGCGCGCGCGTCGGCCCGTCGAGCGAGCGGCGCTGCCAGGAGTGGCGCTGGCCGGTGAGATTGGTGTCACCCTCCGACTGGGCGGGGACGGAAGGGTTCCTCTCAACTCTCTTCATGCGGTCGGCCTATGTTGGGCGCCATGGGCGCTCCGCTCGAGACTTCGGCGACGCGCCCGAGCACGCGCGCGGCCCGGCTGCCTGACCCGAAAGGCTCTGATGCCGCCCCCATCCTCCGGCCGGACCACACATAGGTGAGAGTTTGCAACTGCCGCAACCTGATCATCGGGCCGCTCCTTAACGCCCCAGACATGAAAGCATCGGGACTTCGCATCTTGCAACATCGCGACGCAGTCGGACCGAGTGAGCTCGTCTGCCGGCGGTTGCCGGACGCGGACGGGTAACCTTGGTGTACGCTTCCCGAGTCAGCGGCGCGCGGTGCCCCGTCGACAAGTTGCTCCGACGCCCCATCACCCGGCTGACGAGCGAAAAGGGCCAGCACAGGGCAAAATAGAGCGCGCCGAACCCGCCGAGCCCACATCTCCTCTAAAAGGGCCAATAGGGCCTCTCACCGGATTGCGGGCTGACGGTTTGATGATCATGGTTATTGTGCTATATGCATAATCACCATCATGATTGGAACGACCAATGGCTCTTGCAGATAAATCGATCGAGCTGTCCGGCTTTGGGACGCTCACCGGCACCCCCGACCAGGTCCGCAATAAGCTGGCTCGGCAGACCGCCGAGCAGGTCATAGCCCTGACGGTCGAGCATGGCAGCGCACTGGCCGTCGGTGCGCTCGCCGAGACCGTTGCCGGCATTGCGCCGCTGGTGGGCAGCATCTTGGCGCACCGCCAACGCCAGACCATCCAAGCGATCGTGGAGGCTTTGGTGCCTCAGGTGCCGCCGCCCCGGCATGTTCTCATCGAGGCGCGCATGACGGCGGAGGCGCGCAACGCCGTGCTGGAAAGCGGAGACTGGGTGACGGCCGCCCAGGTCTCGGAACTGGCGGGCTTCAGCGCGAGCAATCCGAGCGCTCAACCCAACAGATGGAAGAGAGAGGGTCTGATCTTCGCTGTCCGGCACCGCGGCATGGACTATTTCCCAGACTACGGGCTCGACGCTGCGACCGGTTATCGCCCCGTGAAGGGGCTGGCCCTGGTTCTTGGCGTGTTCGACAAGAGGAAGGACGATTGGGGACTCGCCTATTGGTTCGCTTCGGCCAACGGCTTTCTCGGCGGCAAGCGCCCACAGGATCTCCTCAAGGACGAAGCCGAACGGGTGCGTGCGGCCGCCGAGGACGAGACAGCCATCATCGCCCATGGCTGATCCGAAAACGGGAGCGAGACGGAAACGCACCGTCTCGACAGCCCGCGACACTCCCTGCCCGCCCGAGGATCTGCGCAAAGTCGTGACCAGCATGATCTGGCCGAAAGGCCAGGTCATCCATCGAATTCATCTGAGCCTGTATCGGGGTATAGAGTTCAACCCGGGCACGAAGGGGAACGCGCGGTTCAGTCCCATCGAGGATTCGGCGGGTGCCAGCGTTCCGACGCTCTACGGCGGCACGACCTTCGACTGCGCCGCGATGGAGACGATCTTCCACGATGTACCCTTTGTGGTGGGCTTGAGGACCTACGACAAGCAGAGACTCGCCGGGCAGGTCCTTTCGCGGCTCGCGCCCCGACGAGATCTGGTTCTCGCGGACCTCAGCGCGACCGCTCTCCGCAAGCTCGGGCTGCGGCGAAATCAGCTGATCGACACCGAGAAGGATCGCTATCCGGAGACGCGGCCTTGGGCCGAGGCAATCCATGCGGGGTGCCCCGAAGCCGAGGGTCTGTGCTGGGTCTCGAGACAGGATGACCGCGCCCGCGCGCTGATGCTGTTCGGCGACCGCGTACCGGCGAGACATTTGGCTCAGCGGGGGAATTCGCTCTATCTCACTTCGAACCTCGACATCCATCTGCGCGTGCTCGCCCTGGCCGATCGGATCGGCGTCAGGATCGTCGATGGATGGGGTGATCCGCGAGCGTAGGGCGCTGGCTAGCTCGCCGCTCCCCGCGCCGCCTCCCCCTGCACCGCCTCCGGCCGCGCCTGCGGCGCGCCGGACACGATGAGCTCCAGCACTTCCTTTTCGCTCGTCTCGGCGATCGCCCGCTCGCCGACCTTCTCGCCGCGTTTCAGCACCATCACGCGGTCGCCGACCTCGAAAATGTCGTTCAGACGATGCGAGATGATGATCTGCGCCACGCCGTGCCGCTTGAGCTCGAGCATCGTCTCCAGCATACGCCGCGTCGCCGGGGCCGAGAGGTTCGCGGTCGGCTCGTCGAAGACGACGACCTTCGGATCGAAGGAGATCGCGCGCGCGATGGCGACCGACTGCTGGCGCCCGCCCGACAGGCTCTCGACCTTCTGGTGCACGGAATTCACGTCCACCTTCAGGCGATCGAGGATGGTGCGCGCCTCGCGGTTCATCCGAGCGCGGTCGACGAACAGACCGAGACGCAGGGGCCAGCGGCCGAGGAAGATGTTCTGGCTCACATCGAGATTCCCGCACAGCGCGAAGTCCTGATAGATCATCTCGATGCCGAGCTTGCGGCTCTCATGCGGGCTCTTGAAGTAGACCGGCTCGCCATCGACGAGAATCTCGCCTTGATCGCGCTGGTAGGCGCCCGTGAGGATCTTCATCAGGGTCGACTTGCCGGCCGAATTGTCGCCGACTAGGCCGAGGATTTCGCCAGCTTCCAGCGTCAGATCGACGGTGGCGAGCGCGCGGACTGGCCCGAAACTCTTGCTGATGGCGCGCATCTCGACGACCGGCTTGGTCATGCCGCCTCCCCTCCGCCTGCCTTGCGGCGGGCCTGCCCGGAGCCGCCGAGCCAGCGCCCGAAGATATTGTTCTGCCTGACCCAGATGTCGCCGACGACGGCGATCAACAGGATCGCGCCGATGAACACGTTCTGCCATTGCTGCGGCAGAACGAAGGAAGCTCCGTTGCCGAGGATCATCTGGAGCGACAGGAGCGACCGGATGAGCGTGATCACCCCGGCCCCGGCGAGCGAGCCAATCATCGTTCCGTAGCCGCCGAAGATCGAGCCGCCGCCGATGATGATCGAGGCGATGGCGTCGAGCTCGCGCAGCTGCCCGGCGGTCGGGATGAAGCTGCGGTAGAAGGCGTCGTAGATGATCCCGGCGCAGGCGGCGCAGGCGGCAGACCCGACGAGCGCGATGAAGCGCACGCGCCGCGTGTCGATGCCGGCGAAGCCCGCGGCGCGCTGATTGCCGCCGACGGCGTAGACCTTCTGCCCGAAGGGCGTCTTGGCCAGCACGATGCCGCCGAGGACGGCAACGAGGATCACGAAGATGGTCTGCACGCTGACCGCGGAAGCGATGGCGAACCAGAAGCTGCCCTTGACCGGCGCCGCTCCGAGCGCGTCGAGCAGCTCGAACAGGCTGCGCCCGATGAGGTTGAAGCTCTCGGGAAATCCGTTGAGCTGCGTGCCGGCGACGATCGAGGAGCCGATGCCGCGCGCCCAGTAGAAGGTACCGAGCGTGGCGATGAAGGAAGGCAGGCCGACATAGGCCGTCAGCCAGCCATTGACCACCCCGGCGGACACGCCGGCGCCGACGGCAATGAGGGCAGCCGCGAGCGGCCCGAGACTCGTGTCCTTCATCACCACGGCCGCCACCGCCCCGGAGAGCGCGAGAACGGAGCCGACGGAGAGGTCGATGTCGCCATTGGCCATGACGAAGGTCAGGCCCACGGTCAGCAGCGCAATCTCCGAGAAGGCAAGGAGGATGGTAAAGGAGTTGTCGAGATTGCCCCAGAAGTCCGGCCGCGCCCACAGCCCGAACAGCCAAAGCACGGCGACCAGCATGACCGCAGCGGCGTCTCGCCGGTAGAAGAAGGCGAGGACGCCGCGTGCGCCGAGGCCGCGGGCCTGAACGGCCGTGCCGCGCGTCTCGACCCCCGCGGCGGCTATTCCCCCGAGATCGGGGAGCGGCGGTGGCGGGGTGCCGCGCAGATGGGCCCAGGCCCGCGCGAGCACGCGGCGCCGCACGATCCAGGGCTCGATGAGCACCGCGAGAACGAGCACGACGCCAAGCACCGCGGGAACGGCGCCGGGCGGCAATTGCGCGACGGCGGCGACCTGCACCTTCTCGCCGCCGCCGATGTCGATCTCGCGCATGATCGGCACGCCTTCACGCAGGACCTTGTCGACCAGCCCGACGAAGATCGCCCCGAGGCAAGAGCCGAGCACGCGGCCACGCCCGCCGAAGATCGCGGCGCCGCCTACGATGACCGCGGCGATGACCACGAGCTCCGAGCCGATGCCGAATTGCGGATCGGCGTCCTTGCTCTGCGCCACGTTCATCAGCCCGGCGATCACGGCGCACATCGAAGAGAGCACATAGGAGCGCATGCGCACGAAGCGGGTATTGACGCCGGCGTAACGGGCGGCCGGCTCGTTGCCGCCCGTCGCATAGGTGGTCCAGCCGATCGAGGTATAGGCGAGCGCCAGCGCGCCAAGCGCCGCGATCACCGCGAACACGATGATCTGGTTGTTGAAGCCGAGCGCGTTGATCTCGCCCAGTCGGAAGAAGGTCGGCGCGCCGTCGGCCTTGATCTCGAACGCGATGTTCTTGGCGCCTGTGAGACCAAGAATGACACCTCGCCCGATGAACAACATGGTCAGGGTCGCGATGAAGGCGGGCACCTCGAGGACCGTGACCAGGAAGCCGTTGATGAGCCCGATCGCGAGGCCGAGAGCCAGGCACGAGATCACCGCAGTGGCG
>Ga0102924_1007248_pt1 | contig 10215 bp, 8 predicted proteins | sample PaiPotPPM11metaG_FD_80116 | JGI IMG/M metagenome (GOLD analysis project Ga0102924, IMG submission 80116) | Iron sulfur acid spring bacterial and archeal communities from Banff, Canada, to study Microbial Dark Matter (Phase II) - Paint Pots PPM... ...
GCAGCGGTACGGCGCGATCAAGATACCAGCGATATCCTTTGACGGCATCGCGCAGGCGATACTCTACTTCGAAGGTCTGCCCCGCCTGCTTGCATCGCTGCCATTCTTCCTGGCAGGCGTCGCGGTCATCCGGGTGGACGACGTTCATCCATTCGTTGCCTAACCCACCCCCTTCCCGAGTGCCCGTCATTTCATACCAGCGTCGGTTGACGAATGTGGTCAGCCCGTCTGAACCCGTCGTCCAGACAATCTGAGGGATGGCCTCAGCGAGAGCACGAAAGCGTGCTTCACTTTCACGGATGGCCTTACGCCTCGCCGCCAGTACGATGATCGCGTACCCGGCAGCGACTCCCATTAGTACGCACAGCAGCGTCCTTTCATCAACATAGATTGCTCGAGAGATCATTGGGTCTGAGATACGGTCCTCCCGGCAATACACGAAATACTGACACGTGCATGTGCTTAAAGAAATTATCGGCAGTGGGGGAGGTTTTCTTATTAGAACGAAATAAGGAGCGTCGACCACGGAAGGCACGGAGTGAACAGATTGCGCGAGAGAAGATAAATAAGAAGATAAATAAAAAGAGACGCAGGGTAATCTGCGTCTCTGATTCGAAAGGTAAAAGATGTTCTTACGGAGTTGTGGTGACGGTTTTCACCGCGGCCGTGTCCGACGGCAAACCGTGGCCGGCAACAAAGAAGTTGTGATCGTACATGTTGCGGTACATGCGTCCGGCAATCTCAGCAGCCTTGGGACCAAAGGTCGGACGTCCGCCCTCCAGGAAAATGACCACGACCACGCGCCCGACGCTGGTATTCGCGTAAGAGGCGAACCAGCCGAAGCGGGTACCGTCGTGCGAGCAGGTTCCTGTCTTGCCCAGAATTTCTTCTTCGTTAAAATTCAGGCGAAGGCTGCGAGCGGTGCCGTACTGCACTGCGCCGGCCATGCCGTCAGAGAGTTCGGGAATGACTGGAGCGATGTCGAGCTGGCGCTTTACGCGCGGCTGAAAACCCGCGACCTCTTCGGGATTGGTGGGATGCTGCAGGTAATAGAGCGTACCGCCATTGGCAATGGCTGAAACCATAGCTCCCAGTTGCAGAGGGGTCATCGAAACGCCTTCGCCGAAGGAACACATCTTTCCGACGCCGCCCAGCTTTTCAGGAATGACTTCATCGGGATAGCTGCCGATTTGCTCGCCCGCAATGCCATATCCGGCGAGTTCGCCGAGGCCGTATTCGTGCGCGTAGTAGGCGACTTTTTCGAAACCCAGCTTGCGTCCGAGGGCTTCAAAGTAGGCATTATTGGAGTGTGCCAACGCCGTCGTGAGATTCATGCGGTAATTGCCGCCAAGCGAGACCGGAGTTTCTTTCGAGACCAGGCCTTCGCTCAGAGCTGCTAACGCGACCGAAAGCTTAATTGTGGAGCAGGGCTGAGCGCCGCTGGAAAGGGCGAGCTTCTGATTCACCATGGCCAGCACGCGGCCGCTGGTGGGCTCGATCGCGACGACCGTACCGTTCATGTTGCCAAGAGCATCAATCGCAGCTTTGCGCACGACCGGATCTTCGCCCGCGGTGATGTCGCCGGAGGTTACATCTTCCTCGACGAATGAGCTCATGTGAAAGCGCTCGTAATAATGATGTCGGCGATGCGTAGTGGCGGAAACCGGAATCGGCTTCGCGCTGCGGCTGTGGGCCAGATGGTGATAGCGGCGGCGAGTGCGCGGCGTTTCACTTACCTTTTGGGACTTCGATTTCGTTGCCGTGTGCGTGGTGATGTGGGCTGCCCAGCTCACGCCTGCCAGCGGCAGACACGCGCAGATGGCAAGGACCAGACGAAGGTGGCTTCCCTTAAACATCTTCGATTTTCACTCCCAGGGTTCTAAATACTTCGATGCACGCTTGCTGCCAGCAACCGGTAACCCAGCACTATCGAAAACTCCGCTGATAGTACGAGACTTACCAGCTTCTGACAACTGTAAATGTTTTTATCGGCAAAAACGGTCTTGCTGATCTAACGTACTCCACAACAGGCACATAGGGGACATTACAGCGGTTCGTACCCCTTCGGTAATGCGTTACTTGATTACTGGAAAGGTACTGCCCCAATGTGCAAAGCTTTGCCTACCGAGGTGGAGTTTCGGGATTTCGGGTAGAACGCCCAAAAGCTCTAACGCGTGAAGCGTTGAAATTCTAACGTCTTTAGCGCATTCGCGTTATCACATCACCTCATTGCGCTTGCGCAGGAACGCCGGGACATCGAGATCATCCTGCTCAAAATTCGCCGCCATATTTGTTAGAACGCTCGACCGCATCGAGTCGAGCGAAACCATGTCTGCAACTTGCTCGGAACCCTGCGCGGCCGGCTCGTCGATGAAGTGGCGATCATCGGCCATCTCTTCGTGCGACATGTCGGGCTCGGACATGATGTGCTTTGGCGGATCAGGCATGGGATTGCGCGGGCCGAGTGCCTCGGGAAAATCCATCGCGTCATCGTGGGCGGCCGCGAACGAAGTCCGTGTTTCTTGTTGGCGGGGACGAGTTGCGGGCGCTTCGCGGAAACCAGTGGCAATCACGGTAATCTTCACGGCGTCCTTCATCTTCTCGTCCATGACCGCGCCGAAAATAATGTTGGCGTCCTCATGCGCGGCGCCCTGGATGATGGAGCAGGCCTGCTGCACTTCGGCGAGCTTCAGCGACGACGATCCGGTGATGTTGATGAGGATGCCGCGAGCGCCGTCGATCGCTCCGGCTTCGAGTAGCGGGGAGGCGATCGCGCGCTGTGCAGCGTCAATCGTGCGTTTTGCACCACAGGCAGAAGCCGTACCCATCACCGCATATCCCATGCGCGCCATGATGGTCTTCACGTCGGCGAAGTCGCGATTGATGATGCCGGGGATGGTGATGATGTCAGAAATTCCTTGCACGCCCTGGCGCAGAATATCGTCGGCGATGCGGAAAGATTCGAAAAAGCCGGCATCCTCGGCGACTGCCAGCAGCTTCTCGTTGGGGATGACGATGGTTGTGTCGACCGACTCCATCAGTTCGGAGATGCCGCGCTCAGCCTGCTGCATGCGGCGTTTGCCTTCGAACGAGAACGGCTTGGTGACCACGGCAACGGTGAGCGCGCCCATCTCGCTCGCCAGTGACGCGATGATCGGAGCGGCGCCAGTTCCCGTGCCTCCACCAAGTCCGGTAGTGACGAAGACCATGTCCGCGCCCTCAAGCGCTTCGATGATCTTGTCGGAATCCTCGAGCGCAGCTTTACGGCCGACTTCCGGATTCGCACCTGCGCCGAGACCATTCGTGAGCTTCACGCCAAGCTGCAGCTTCACGGGCGCATGCGACATGCGCAGGGCCTGCAGGTCGGTGTTGGCAACGATGAATTCAATGCCTTCCACGCCGGCGTCGATCATGCGGTTCACCGCATTGCCACCGCCGCCTCCGACTCCGATCACTTTAATCTTGGCGTCGTTGCGGGCTTCCTCGTTAAAACTGATGCGAATCTTGGAATCGTTACTCATGTTGTTCACTCCTTGGAATCCAGAACCCTAACCAAAACTTTTTTGTCATTCCGAACCTGCGAACGGCGGTGAGAATCTGATTTCGCCGGCGCGTTCGATGCTGCCAGCGACAGCGGATTCCTCCCTTCGGTCGGAATGACAAGCTGTCGGAGACTAGGAAGCTCCTATCACCTGCGCTCACGCTCCCTTTCCCACCAACAGCGCTTTCAATCTTGTTCCCCAGCGGTCTTCCTGCTGGCCGCGGGCGATGCGCGCCCGTTGTCCGTAATTCACCATGCCGAGGACGGTCGCATACTCGGGTTCGGAGAGTGTCGATGGCATTTTGGCCAACGGTGCGGGCCAGGAGAGGCGGACAGAACGCCGAACAGCGGATTCCGCCACGTCAAAGATTCCCGGTAGTCGCGAAGCGCCTCCGGTAAGAACGACGCCAGCAATGCACGTCTCGAACATCCCACTCTGACGGAGAGCGTCGCGCATCATCTCGAAGAGCTCGCGCGCGCGTGGCTCGAGAATCTCAGCGACCAGGCGCTGCGACATCAGGCGCGATGGCCGGTCCCCGACCGAAGGCACTTCGACTTCGTTGCCTTCGGGAATCAAGGTCACAATCGCGTTGCCGTAGACTCTTTTGATTTTTTCGGCTTCAGCCAGCGGCGTGCACAAGCCAACGGAAAGATCGCTGGTAAAGTGATCGCCTCCGACGGGAATCACACCCGTCCAGGCAACAGCTCCCTGCTGAAAAACGATGAGTTCGGTCGAACCCGCGCCGATGTCTGCGAGGCAGACTCCCAGCTCTCGTTCATCATTGCGCAGCACCGAATCGGCGGCCGCAAGCGGCTCGAACACCGTGTCATCGACATGAACTCCGGCACGGTTGACGGCGGTAATCACGTTTTGCGTCGCGCTGGTCGCCGCCGTGACCATGTGAACTCGAACTTCCAGGCGCGCCGCCATCATGCCCAGCGGATCGTGCACGCCCGCCTGATCGTCGAGAATAAATTCCTGCGGGAGTAGATGGAGAATCTCGCGATCGGCAGGCAAGGGAATCGCGCGCGCGCGCTCAACAGCCTGCTTGATCTCATCGCGTCCGATTTCGCGGGGACGCGTGCCCAGGCTGATTCCGCCGTGACTGTTGACGCCGCGCACGTGCGCTCCGCCAACGCCCACGATGGCGTGCTCCACCGGAGCGCCCGCGATATCCTCGGCGGCTTCGACTGCCTTCTGAATGGCAGTCACCGCCTTGTCAAGTTCGACGATCACGCCTTTGCGCGAGCCGCGGGATTCGGCGACGCCGTGTCCGCGATAGCGAAGTCCGCCGTCGGTGAACTCCACCATGAGCGCACAGGTCTTGGCGCTGCCCACATCGATCGCGGTAAGAAAACTTCCCTGCTGGTTCCCCATATTTATCAGTTCCGTATCACCGCTAGTCTGATCCTGTGTTCGCCGGTGGCTTGGCGACGGCTGCACTCGGTTTTGGGCTCGCGGCGTTTACCGCCACTGAGGCCCCCGGCTGCGCAATCTTTTTCGCGGTGGTCTTTTGCGACGTCCCATGCGCGGCTTTTGCCGTTGGCTGCGCCGAATGTTTCGCAGCATATTTTCTTGGCCCTACTGCGTTGACAGTCTTTGACGAAGTCTTCTTGGCCGTCGGCTTCGCAAACGTTTTTTTTGCAGGCGTGGCCTTCAGATCCAGTTTCTTCTCCGTCAACTCGAATGCCGGCTTGGGAATTGTCCGGTCATGCGGATTGATTTTGGTGACCAGCGCCGCCGGCTTTACTCCAGCGGCCGCAGCCGCTTTAGCAGCTGCCAGAGTAAGCGCGGCCTGCTTTGGCTTACCTTCCATGTCAGGATTGACGATCACCTGGTTGTCATAGCGCAGATTTACTGATTCGAGCTTTTGAAACTGTTGCCGCCATTCCTGCACATGGCTGACGTACGTGCGGTAGCGCTTCAGATAATCGGACGAACCGAGCTCGACCAGCACGTCGCCTGCGGGGTCATTGACCCGCACTTTGAGATTCTCCAGATCCGAGAGATCCACTTCGCTCAAGTCCTGCGAGTAATGAGCGCCGCCCGAATCCAGGTCCTGCACGAGTTCGTTGTACGCTTTCATGCGCGGTAGCCGCGTGGAGAGCGGTTCCCCGGGATTCATCCCGAGTATCACGGGGAATGAGTATTTGTGCTTCTGCGGAAGTTCCATCAAAGTGCCGCCAGCGTCGATCAGAAAAATACGCGGCCCGACGCGCGCGAACGCCACTGGAGTGCGCTCGTGGATTTCCACTTTCAACCGGTTGGGCACGAAGCGCATGACGCTCGCCGACTCTACCCAGGGAATCTGTTCGAGCTGCGTCTTCTGCTGCGAGAGCGGCACAAAAAAAATGTTGCGGCCGATGTCGGCGCCCATGACTTCCACGATCTGCGCCCTGGTGGCGTTCTCGAGGCCCGTCACTTCGATGTTGTCGCTGGATTCAATACGAAAGCGCCAGGAACGCTCGCCGTACTGGTAGAGGGCCGCGGCAGCGACTGCTGCTGCGCACAAAATGGCAGCCGCGATGGAAGCCCAAAGCAGGCGATTCTTGGTTTTCTTGGGAATCGATGTGCGGCGGGCCGAGACACGCTTTTGCCCGCGCAGAAACGGAGATTCCTCAGCGACCTCCAGGTCAACCAGACGCGCATCGTCCAACTCCTCGCGCGCCGGCTCGGCGTTGGAGTTCCCCGCGTAAGACGGGTACAACTCTTCCTGCGAGATGGTGGGGCTGCCTTTCCGCGCCATCAGTTCAGGTCAGTTGTCGCCTAGGAATCGCTGAGCTTCTTCACTATAGCCGCAAATCTCGAACTGAGATAGCCGGAAAATTTAAGGATTTGCACAGGCAGGAACCGGATTGGTAAGAGCTGATGAGAATCACGCCGTGGTGATTCCGAGGAGTCGCGGAAGCGGAGGGGAATTTGACTATTTGCTGTGGTCAGCCAGAGCAGATTCCTCGTCGCTTTGCGCCTCGGAATGACAAAGTGACGAAAGGGCCCAAAAAACAAGAACAGGCGCGGCTTGTTTTCCGCGCCCGTGCTTTCCAAGGAGGAAACAATCGATCAGCAAAGCCGGAAACTTTGTGCCGGGCTATACCGGACCAGGGCCCGTGTATTCCACGTTGACAACCGGGACCGACGGCACTTTTATGTGCGGAATTCGAGGAAGATTCACGCGCACTCTGGGGCAAACTATCCGCTGCATATGAATCTCAACCGGGTTGAAGGTAGCCACTCGCAGACGGCTCAGTCGCGCCTCCAGGCGTGCGCGATTCGCCTCGAGGCGGTCGAACTGCGCTTGCTCGCGATCCGACATGGCTTCAAAACGATCAACATTTGTGCGTGAGGCCGCAACCGATCGCTGCACTTTTGCTAAGACAGCGCTCAGCGGGCACGATGCCGTTGGGTGAGCGCTGATGATCTGCGCTTCTGCCAGGAATTGATCTGCCCGTCCTGTCGCCAAGGCCAATACGGCGTTCGTGTTGTGCTCGACTTGTCCTGCTATCCGGTGGGCCCACTCCAGGCCGCCGTTGTGGTAGCTGGAATTCAATGCTGCTGCCAGCAGCGCTGTAGCCAGCCATCCCCATGCTTGTATTCTCATTGCCGTAACCCCTTATGGCTCAATAGACGAAGTGGCTTTGAATCCGTTAGCAATGAAAGATACGTGGGGCCGGGAAGATAAGTTCCCGGGCTAACCGTCAATCGATGCGATAGTGATTTTTTGAGCAGCTTAGGGAAGCCGGGGTACGTGGGGGGCGCTAGCGCAAAGGCGGAGAGAAATCGGTCAGGGCAAGGAAGGTGGAGTCCACTTTTTCCACGAGTTTGCCATTCGCCTCGGATTTGTCGCGGACGCTTATCCATTCCTGGTCGCCCAGAAACGCTTTCCAGTTGGCGGCGGCCGCTTCGCGACTGGAATGCCGAAGGATATAGATCAAGGTATTGTTCTTCTCCGGCTCATCCAGAGGAGTCCAGTAGGCGACGCTTTTCATTCCATGGCGGTCGAAGATTTTGATGGTGTGTTCGCGGAAGCGGGACTCGAGGTCGCCCAATTTTCCGGGTGCTGCATGATAGACGCGAAGTTCAAATACGCCTGTCGAATCTTGGGGCGAGTTGGCGTTGTCTTGCCGAGAAGCCGCCCATAGTGATGCTGGGAGCAAGGTTGCCGCCGGGAGGGCTTGGAGCAATGTTCGTCTCTTCACGCCCGGCATTCTAACAGACCATAACTTGACGAAAGCGCCACCCCGCACAGTGCATAGCGCTGCTTTCCGCACGAAAGGGCGACGTAGGATGTGTCTGAAGGGGCATGGGTAAGGTCGTTACCCCGTCGGCAGACGTGCGGAAACAGCAGGGTGGATATGCACTTCGGGCACTTCACTTCGCCAACAGTCCGCTGATACGCTCCTTAGATGCCTGTAATCGTCAGTGATCCGCAAACCTCCGACTCCAGAACCAGCGACCCAGCCCAGGCTTCCGACAAAGTATCGGCGCTGGTCGAACTGCTGCGCAACCGTTCGTATGTGGAGATTCGGCAGCGGATGTATGACAGTCCTCCTGGAAGCCCCTGGTGGACGGCATGCCGGGCTGAGCTTGATTTGCGCAATGGGCAGCAGTTTGGGGAATCTGCGCTATCCATGTCGCGGACGTCGGAAAAGATGCGGGCTTCGCTGCAGCACTTCGAGCAATTGGCTGACACCTTGCACCAGTCCACGAAAGACGTAGCCGACCTGCTGCGCGGAACGCAAGAGGCGGGCCGCCGGCTGGAGATCGCGGTCTACGTGGCAATCGGGATCACGCTCGTCCAATTCTTCAATCTGCTATTCGAAATCTTCCGCAAGCGGTAAGAGCCGCGAGTTGGAAACCTGCTTCCGAATGGCGATATACCGAATCGCATACGACGCGACGTTAAAAGCGTAGCAATTTCCAAATGCGCATCAGCAGAATGACTCCGATGCAAACTCCGTAAGAGTAGTCAGAGCAGGGGCTTCAGCCGGATACCGACAGTGTGGTGAACAGCATTTTTCGCCCGTCAAGGCTTCGAAAGTGCCGCTTCCCGCTCTTTCAGTTTGTCCAGAAGCTGCGGCCCTAGCTGAGAGACGCTGCCAGCGCCGAGGGTCAGGATCATGTCCCCTTCTTGCGCGCCCGCTGTAGCTGAGTTGACTGCCTCGGGCAGAGAACTCACGTAGCGCACAGGCTTTCCGCTCTTGTCAGCAATTTGCTGGGCGAGAACTTCGCCGCTGATTCCCTCGATCGGATTCTCGCTGGCGGCGTAAATATCGAGCACGTACAGCGTGTCCGCGTCGGCGAAAGCGGTAGTGAATTCGTTCATCAGATCGCGGGTGCGGGTGTAGCGATGCGGCTGGAAGATCACGTGAATCTTGCTGAATCCGCACTGACGCGCGGCGGAGAGGGTGGCTTTGATTTCGGTTGGATGGTGCCCGTAGTCGTCGATCACGCTTACGCCTGCGGAACGTCCGCGCAACTGGAAGCGGCGGTCGACTCCGCGAAATTGATCGAGCCCCGAACGAATCGCATCGGCCGGCACATCCAGGCCAATGCCCACTGCGATCGCGGCGGTCGCGTTCAACACATTGTGCACGCCGGGCACGTGCAGCGTGAACTCGCCAAGATCTTTCTTGCGATAGCTCACGCGAAAGCGGCTATGCGGGCGAGGATCGGGGGCACTTTCTCTGTTCGCCTCATCGATCTTGATCATGAAGTCGGAACCACGCTTCGTTCCGTACGTCACTGTGCGCCGCTGAACTTCCGGCAGCAATCGCCGCAGTAGCGGATCGTCGTTGCAGGCCACGATCATTCCGTAGAACGGTACACGGTCCATGAAGTCGAGGAATGTTCTCTTCACGTCGCGCATGTTGCGATAGCAGTCCATGTGCTCGCGATCGATGTTGGTTACGACCGAAAGAATCGGGGACAACTTGAGAAAGGAGCGATCGCTCTCGTCGGCTTCGGCGACCAAGTACTGCGACTTGCCGAGGCGCGCGTTCGAGCCCATCGCGTCGACGCGTCCGCCAACAACGACGGTCGGATCCAAACCACCCGCTGCAAGCACGGCAGCCACCATCGAGGTGGTTGTGGTTTTGCCATGCATCCCGGCAATGGCAACGCCGTATTTCAACCGCATTAACTCGGCCAGCATCTCCGCGCGCTGGATCACCGGAATATGAAGCTTATGAGCCTCGGTGACCTCAGGATTCTCAGCGGAGATCGCCGAACTGGTGACGACGACCTCGGCGCCAGCGATGTTCTCGGCGCGGTGCCCTTCAAATGTGGAGGCGCCGAGACCTGCCAGCCGCTGCGTAACGGCAGACGTCTTCAGGTCGGATCCGGAAACTTTATAGCCGAGATTCAGCAAGACTTCGGCGATCCCGCTCATGCCGATCCCGCCGATGCCTACGAAGTGAATGCGTTGAATTTTGGCGAACATAGTGGAAGGCGATGATCACTGACCACTGCCCACTCCCTCTTCGATTCCCGCGATCTGCGCTGCCATCGCCGCGATATCGCGCGCGGCATTCGGATGCGACAGTTCCCGAGCGGCCTGACTCATTTTGCGCAGCCGCTGCGCGTCCTGGAGTAACGTTGCAATCGTCTCAGCCAGCCACACGCCTTCCAGCTTCGACTCTTCTACGACGACCGCGGCCCCGTGTCGGGCCAGCGC
>Ga0102924_1007250_pt1 | contig 10213 bp, 9 predicted proteins | sample PaiPotPPM11metaG_FD_80116 | JGI IMG/M metagenome (GOLD analysis project Ga0102924, IMG submission 80116) | Iron sulfur acid spring bacterial and archeal communities from Banff, Canada, to study Microbial Dark Matter (Phase II) - Paint Pots PPM... ...
GCCATAACCAGGGCGAATCCGGGCAGCAGCGCCTGAACCTGGCCGGGGACGGCCTTCGGGACGCCGCGCAGCACCCAGAAACCGAGCTCGGCCAGGCCCGCCAGCAGCGGGAGAACCCGCCAGGCCCCCGGCGGCTCCGGGGTCACCCGGCGGGTGACCCCGAGCGGGGAGATGTGCACCCGGTGCAGCGCCAGCCGGCCCGCCGCGGCGGCAGCCACGGGCACGCCGATCGTCACGATGAGGATGTCAGGCAGGCGAAGCGACAGGTCCCCGGGGAAGAACGGCTCGCCGGTGAACGGGATCGCCGCGAGCGGGTCGCGCAGCCCGAAGAAGATCCCGAATCCCGCGGCCATGCCACCGATCGCGGCCACCGTGGACTCGACGGCGGCGATCATCGAGATCTGCTTCGGCGCGGCCCCGGTCAGCCGCATCGCGGCGAACCGCTGCTCGCGGCGGGCGGCCGACAGCCGGGTCGCGGTCGCGATGAAGACCAGCACCGGAACCAGCATCGCCAGCGCCACCACCGGCAGGACCAGGTCCAGTCCCTTGGCGTCGATGCCCAGGCCGAGTACGCAGCTGTCGCCAGCACAGCCGCTCGGCGGCGTGGCCGAGATCGAGGTGGTCCGCACCGCGCCCGGGGCCTGCGCGAGCTTCGCGGCGGTGTCCCCGGCGATGATGACCAGCGAGTCGGGGGACGGCAGCGCGGCGTCACCGATCGTGCCGGCCAGGTGGCCGGGGTAGCGGTCGCCGAGCTCGTCGGCCGGGGTTGCCTTCAGGAGCGCGGCCAGCGCCGGCGAGGCATAGTACTGGCCCGGCCCGGGATCACGGGGGATCCCGGGCGGCACTGGTGACGTCGGGCCGGTCACGGCGACGTCGACGCGGTAGATGACCTGCCCGTCGAACACGTCGTCGCGGAGCAGCCACCACAGCGGACCGGCGGACGTACCGCCTGAGACCTCCGCCGTAGCCCCCTCGCGGGACTTCGCATGGGGGTTCGCGAAACCGGACGGCACACCCGGATTACCGGTCAAGAACCATGCATAACGATCGTTCTGGCTGTTGACCGCGTTAATGCCGGATACCGCGATCAGCAGCAGCCCGACGCCCAGCCCGACCGCGGCAGTCAGCACCACCAGCCGGATGACGGCCTCGCGGCCGCCGCTGATGGCCAGGCGCAGGCCGAGACCGATCACGGCGCCACGCCCGTGAACGTGCTGACCGCGCCGTCGCGGACGATGACCTGCCGGCCGGCGTAGGCGGCGACCCGGGCCTCGTGGGTGACCAGGATCACCGTGGTGCCTTCCTGGCGGGCGGCGTCGGTGAGCAGGCTCATCACGCCTTCCCCCGATACCGAGTCCAGGGAGCCGGTCGGCTCGTCGGCGAAGATGACATCCGGCCTGGCGACCAGGCCCCGGGCCAGCGCCACGCGCTGCGCCTGCCCGCCGGACAGCTCCCCGGACCTGCGGCGCTCCAGCCCGTCCAGGCCCAGCCTGCCGAGCCAGTGCCTGGCCTGGGCCAGGGCCGGCCCGCGGCGGGCGCCGGTCCACAGCAGCGGCAGGGCTACGTTCTCCTCGGCGGTCAGCTCGGGGACGAGCTGACCGGACTGGAACACGAAGCCGAACCGGTCCCGCCGCAGCGCGCTGCGCTCGGCCTCGGAACGGGTATCCAGGCGGCTCCCGGCAAACCACACCTCACCCTCATCAGGGACCAGGATGCCGGCCAGGCAGTGCAGCAGCGTCGACTTGCCCGACCCGCTCGGGCCCATGACGGCGAGGATCTCGCCCTGGGCCGCGCTGACCGTGGCGCCGCGCAGCGCCAGGGTCTGGCCGAATGACTTCACCACGCCGCGCGCCTCGATGATCACCCCGGCCCGGCCGGCCACAGCAGGCTGGTGACCAGCGCTCACCGCCGCACCGCCCGGGTGAGCAGGTCCAGCCGGGCGGCGGTGTGATCGATCCATCGCAGGTCCGCCTCCAGGTGGTACAGGCCGTGATCGGCGAGCAGGACATCGGCCACGTTGTCGCTGCGTTTCAGCTCGGTCAGCTCGTGCATCCGCTGCAGGTGCGCCGCTCGCTGGAGGTCCAGGAAACGGTCGGCCGGGCGGCCCAGCATCACCGCGAGCACCACCTTGGTGAACAAGACGCTGTGCAGGCCCGGCTCGGGCGGGGCCGGCTCAGACAGCCACCGCTCCACCTCCGTGGCCCCGGCACCGGTGATCACGTAGCGTTTGCGGTCCGGTCCCCCGCCGGGCTCGGCCGCGCCGGCGATCGCCTTGCCGTCCCGGTCCAGCCGGGCCAGAGTCGCGTACAGCTGGCCGAAAGACAGCGGCTTGCCGCGGCCGAACCAGGCGTCGTAATCCCGCTTGAGGTCATAGCCGTGGCTCGGCTCCCGGTCCAGCAGGCCCAGCAGCGTCATTGGAACGCTCACAGCCCTGACAATACGCTCATAGTATACGCTCAGCAAGTAGTCATGTCCGGCGACCTCGGGTGTCGCGCTGGGCAGGCCAGCGAGCGCTGGCCTGCCCAGCGTAAACTTACGACGGCCGGACGACCCGGATCCCCGTCGGGCACCTGAGGGCCATGCTGAAGCTACTCGCCTTCGTCCTCCCGCTGGGCCTGGACTCCTTCGCGGTCGCTGCCGCGCTCGGCGCCAGCCAGGTCACCACCGCGTGGCGGCGGCTCCGCATCTCGCTGGTCTTCGTGATTTTCGAAGGCGGGATGCCGCTGATCGGCCTCGTTGCGGGGAGCGTGCTGGCCCGCGGGATCGGGCGCATCGCCGACTATCTTGCCGCCGCGGCCGTGATCGGCATCGGAATCTGGATGCTGCGGTCGGACAACGAGGACGAGGAAGGCAAGGCCGACCGGATCATGACCAGCAGCGGGCTGGCGCTCGTGGGGCTCGGGATCAGCATCAGCCTGGACGAGCTGGCCATCGGGTTCAGCATCGGCCTGGTGCGGCTGCCCGTCAGCGCGGTCATCGTCGCCATCGCCCTGCAGGCCTTCGTGGCCGCGCAACTGGGGCTGGCGCTCGGCGCGAAGATCGCCGAACGCTGGCGTGAGCGCGCCGAGCGCGTCGCGGGCAGCGCCCTGATCCTGCTGGGCGCCTACCTGGTCACCCAGCAGCTCATCCGGTGAACGAGGCGGCCTGACGGGGTCCGGGAGGTACTCGTCATAGTGGTCATCCTGGCGGGGTGCACAAGGCGGCTGGACAGCAGGCGGCCCGGTCAGGCCGCGGCCCAGAGGGAGGCGATGCCCTGGCCGACGCCGATGCACATGGTGGCGGCGCCGCGGGCGGCGCCGCGGCGGCGCATCTCGTGCAGCAAGGTGGTGACGATCCGGGCTCCGGAACAGCCCAGCGGGTGGCCGATGGCGATCGCGCCGCCGTTGACGTTGACCAGGGCAGGGTCGGCCTTGAGCTCGTCCACGACCGCCACCGACTGGGCCGCGAACGCCTCGTTGACCTCGAGCAGGCCGAGCTCGTCCAGCCGCCAGCCGGCCCGGGCCAGGGCCTTGTGCATGGCGGGCACGGGGCCGATTCCCATGTAGTCCGGGTGCACGCCGGCCGCCGCGGAGCCGGCGTAGCGGGCCAGCGGGGTCACGCCGGCCCGGCGCACGGCGTCTTCCGACATGAGCAGCAGCGCAGCCGCGCCGTCGTTCAGCGGCGAGGAGTTGCCCCCGGTCACCGTGCCGCCCTTGCGGAACGCGGGTTTCTTGGCCGCAAGCTCCTCGGCGGTGAGGCTGGCGTTGATGGACTCGTCGTGACGAACCACGGCCCGTTCGGCCGAAATAGGGACGATCTCGGCGTCGAACCGTCCGGTGTCGCGGGCGTCGGCGGCCAGCCGGTGACTGCGCAGGGCCCACTCGTCCTGGCGTTCCCTGGTGATGCCGTACTTGTCCGCCACGTTCTCCGCGGTCTCGCCCAGCGTGACCGGCGGGTAGAGCTCCTGCATCCGCGGGCTGACCAGCCGCCAGCCGAGCCGGGTGTCGGCCAGGTCCAGCGCGCGCGGGAACGGATCCGCGGAGCGGGCCAGCACGAACGGGGCCCGGGTCATCGACTCCGACCCGCCCGCCAGGGCGATGTCCGCCTCGCCGGCCGCGATGGCCCGGGCCGCGTCGCTGACCGCCTCCATCCCGGAGCCGCACAGCCGGTTCACCGTGGCGCCGGGGATCTCCACCGGCAGCCCGGCCAGCAGCACGGCCATCCGGGCCACGTTCCGGTTGTCCTCGCCGGCCTGGTTGGCCGCGCCCCAGTAGACGTCGTCGATCGCGGCCACGTCCAGCGCCGGGTTGCGCCCGACCAGGGCCTTGATCACGTCGGCGGCCAGGTGGTCGGGTCGTACCCCGGCCAGCTCGCCCTTGATCTTCCCGATGGGCGTGCGGCACGCGTCGACGACGAAGACTGAGCTCACGGTGACCTCTCAGGACGGGCGCGGGGCGGTATCGGTGCTTTCTACGTTATCCGCGCCGAAAAGAGCGAGGTGGCCCTGGGGAACTCAGGGCCACCTCGCGGGTGGAGCGTCAGCTAGCCGGACGAAGAATCCGTACCTACATGCGGGACGGGTTCTGGTACCTATGGCCCCGGCGGTGGTGCTTGCTGGGCGGGCCGGTCGCGCCGCCCTGGCCGCCGGTGGTGGTGGTACCAGTGCCGGCACCCGTACCGCTGGCCGAAGCCGAGGCCGAAGCCGAGGCCGAGGCCGAGGCCGAGGCGCCGGCGGCCGCCGGGGGCACCGCCTTCTGCTGAGCCAGGTTGTAGGTCACCGCTGTCGCCACCTGGTTGCCGTCGAGCGTGACCTTCGTCGGAACGGTCAGACCGAAGTTGTTACAGCCCAGGTTGGCGAACGACATGGACAGCCGGTTGCCCAGGAACGTGGCGAGGCTGTTGCCGATGGCCGCGACCGGTGAGCCGAAGTTGAGCTCCTTGGCCATGTCCAGCTGGTTGCGGGCCGGCGCGAGGTTCGCCATGTTCTGGCAGTAGGCCATGGCGACCTGCGTGGCGTCGGTGTTGGCGGGCAGCAGGGGCTGGTCCACCAGCGACCGGTAGACGTTGGTCTTGGCGATGCTGTAAGCGCCGTTGACCAAGGTCATCTCGTCGTTCGGCGGGACGACCGCGATGACGCCCTTCTGGTTGACCATGGCGCTGAGCTCGTTCAGCGCCTGCGACGCCGAGCTGCCGGCCGGGTCGGTGATGTCCGGCGCGGCGAACGGAGTGCAGCCGGTCGCCGGGTCGACGAAGGCGGCCAGCAGCTTGTCGTCGCTGCCGTTGACCAGGGTGGTAGCCCCGGTCAGCGCGGCGGCGTTGGCCGCGGTGTTCTGCGCGATCTGACCGTTGGCGTTCATCAGGTAGGACGTGACCACGTTGTCGCTCTGGTCCTGGTCGACGACCGCGAAGTCACGCACGGTCAGGCACGGCTGCCCGTCGTTGGCGTTGCCGCGCGCGGGCACCTGCAGCCGGCCGGTCGCGATCTCGAAGTTGGCGAGCCGGTAGAAGTTGACGGCGTTGCAGGCCGAGACCTGGCCGATGACCGACTGGCCCATGGCGTCGACGCAGTTGCCCTGCCGGGCACCGCGGCCCTCGAGCAGCAGGTTGGTGCCGTTGAAGCCGACGTCGATGATGACCTGCGACCCGCGGGCGATCTTGGGCACGACCGGTGCCGCGGCTGGCGTGTCGCCCGCGGTAATGACCAGCGGGTTATAGACCTGCAGCGCCCCGTTCGGGGACAGGATGGTCGCCTCGACGAACGCGCCCTCGGTACCGGTGTTCTGCTCCGAGCAGCCGTCGCCGAGTTGCCACGGCGTGGCCAGGCCCTTGGCGCTGAGCGGGTTGGCGGGCACGGTGATCGTGCAGTTCAACGACGCGGCGGCCTGCGCCGCGGTCTGGTTCAGGTTGATCGCCGCGCCGGTGCCGTCGACCGGGTTGGTGGCCAGGTCGCCGCGCTGGAAGAACGCGGTCTGGCCGGTGGCGAAGCTCGGCGCGGCGGGGACCGCCGCGGCGAGGGCCGTGCCCGTGCTAGCGCTGCCCGACGGGCAGGGTGAGGCCGAAGTGCTGGCCGCGGCCGCCGGGCTCCCGGAGGCCGCCGGGCTGCCTGACGCCGCCGGGCTCGCGGATGGCGAGCCGCACGCGCCCAGCGCCGACTGGTTGATGGTCGTAACGGGACCTCCTGAGACCGCGAGAATAAGCCCGAGGGTCAGTCCCAAGGCCATCGGTATAGCGAGTGGTATCGCAATGCGCGCCGCGCGACTGTTCCTGCTACGACGGCGCCATGCGGACCGATGCCCGCTGAGCATTCAATCCACCTCCATGGATGTCCGCTGTGACGCTCCCGGTGCCTCAACCTAGACCCGGCGCGAGGACGGAAACAGGAAATCGAGAAGATTCGCGTTTTGTCCGTTTTTCGCAGGGAAGAGCGGTCCTAACCTTGGCAATTCATTGCGAAGTTCTTACGTGGCAGGTGACGACGCTGTAGCCAGACCGAGATTGCCTCGTGATAGGCAGGCCCGGGCGACAGGCGCCGGAGGGCCCGAGCGATGAGTACGGAAAGTAATTATTAAATTCCTTTGAGTGACCATCAGATCTTTCGGTAGAGTTACGGCGTCGGCGGGCCGGGAGCCTGGCCGGGCAGGTCACGAGCCTGTGCGGTGGCACGCAGAGGTCCGGCAATGGGGAGAACGGCCCCCGGCCCTTCCGATGTTCTGCGTACCAGACGCCGCGCCACTGCACGCCGCGACGACCAGGTGGGGGTGGCCGTCGCGGCGCCGCGGCAATAGCGGGCCAGTGGCCGCCCGCCGGGCGTATTAATAGCCATGGCGGCGTATTTCACGGCACGGCGCGGCCGGGCCAGCGCCGTGGTTAATAGCGCGTTATTGCATCCGCCGGCATTTGCCGGCGGATGCAATAATGCGCGCGTTTTGCCGGATTGCCGCGGGGGGTGGCGGGCCGCCTCGTATGGGTCGCTCGCGGTGGCCTCGGCGGCTCCGGCCGGCGGGCGCCGGGATCGACCCCAGGTGGGCGGGAACCGGTGGTGGCGGCTATTCTCATGATCAGCCGGGCCAGCTGCCGCGGGCGGCCCCTGGCGGTCGGCATCCGCCCTGGACGGAGCGATGCGCGGCACGTATTTGCTTGATCACGCAGCGCAGGATTGGCGCGGCCCGGCCGGGCCGTTTTATTTGCCGGGCGGGGACAGCTGCCGGCCGGCAACCTTTTGGTACGGATGCGCGTCTGTGTGTTGGAGGAGTTGTTAACCGATCTTGCTTGGTCCGAAAGTTTGGCTTCCTACTGTTATCCGATTGTGAAATTTCGTGGAGGGACGGCGCCGTGGCGCGATCCGGATGGTTCCGCAAACACCAGCCAGTGCTGGACACCGACGGGACCGCCGCAGCTGAACCAGGTGGGTCGCGATTGAAGCGCCGGCGGGGCCTGGCCCTGACCGCCACCAGCGCGGCGATGGTGCTGGCCGCGGGGGTCGCGGTCGTCGCGTTTGACTCGCCGGGCAGCCACGCCGCCCCGGTGACGCCCGCGCAGGCCGCGGCCGCGGAAAAGCAGGACGCGCCCGCGGTGCCGATCAACGTGCTGTCGGTCACCCCGGCCACCGGCGCCAAGGGCGTCAACGGCGCGGCCCCGATCAAGGTGCAGTTCTCCGCTCCGCTTGCCGCTAACACCCCGATGCCCCAGCTTTCGCCGCACATCACCGGCAGCTGGCAGGTCGAGGGCGACAGCGCGGTCTACACCCCGGCGGTGGGCTTCTCCGAGAACACCAAGGTGACGCTGAAGATCCCGGGCGGCGCGAGCGGGATGGTGTCGGTCGGCGGCGCCAGCGTGGGCTCGGGCGGCCTGCTGGCCTCGGGGACGACCGTGACCTGGACCACCGGCTCGTACAGCACCCTGCGCCTGCAGCAGTTGCTCAGCCAGCTGGGCGACCTGCCGTTCACCTGGACGCCGAAGTCCGGCGCGGTGATCAGCCCGGCCAACGCCAACGCCCAGCTGTCCGCCGCGTACCAGGCGCCGGCCGGGACGTTCAGCTGGAAGGGCAGCTACCCGTCGAACCTGACCAGCCAGTGGAAGGCCGGCTCGGGCAACATCCTCGACGTCGGCGCGATCCGGGCCTTCGAGTCGGTGACCGGTCTGACCATGGACGGCAGCGCGGGCCGCACGGTGTGGAGCGACCTGCTCAAGGCGGTGGCCAAGGGCAAGACCAACCCGAACGGCTACAGCTACGCGCTGGCCAGCCAGCACTACCCGGAGACGCTGACCCTCTGGCACAACGGCAAGGTGGTGCTCAAGACCCTGGCCAACACCGGCATCCCCGCCTCCCCCACCGTGGACGGCACCTTCCCCGTGTACCTGAAGTTCTACTTCAGCTACATGAAGGGGACCAACCCGGACGGCTCGAAGTACAACGACCCGGTGTACTACGCGAACTACTTCAACGGCGGCGACGCGGTGCACCAGTTCAGCCGGTACAGCTACGGGTCTTACCAGAGCCTGGGCTGCGTCGAGCTGCCCTGGGACGCGGCCAAGACCGCCTACGGCTACCTCGCCTACGGCAGCCTGGTCACAGTCACCGGCCCGGTGGCCTGAACCTGAGGAACACCGAAGGGGCGGCTCCGGGATCCCGGAGCCGCCCCTTCTGGCGTGTGCCGTGAACTGTGTTACAGCGGGTGGACCTCTTCCGCCTGCGGCCCCTTGGGACCACGGCCAGCGGTGTACTCGACCCGCTGGTTCTCCTGAAGAGTGCGGAATCCGTCGATCTTAATGGTGGAGTGGTGGACGAAGACGTCGGCCGAGCCGTCGTCGGGGGCGATGAACCCATAGCCCTTGTCCGAGTTGAACCACTTCACGGTGCCCTGAGGCATGCACTTCTCCTACTGTGACGATTTCGGGAGCGCACGGGCGTGTGCTCCCGGGTTGTGGTGACCACTGCCCATGCGGACAGCCCGGTACCGGGCTGGCGTTCGGGAATCAGGACGCCTGGTCAGAACTTCGCAGGCGCTGTGACACGTTCACGAACTTCGTACAACCAGTTGTATTTAACCACTCTCAGCTACGACCCGGCGTCCTAAGCGGCAGAAAACGCCTGCTACCTGGCGGTGACCAGGGCCCGGGGACCCAGCGACCGCACGCGGGCCGCGAAGCGGGACCCGGGCGCGACCGCCGCGATCCGCTCGGCCTCGGCCGCGGTGTCGACGTCGGCCAGTTCGGGCAGCAGCTGGACCCGGAGCCCGGCGTGGTGCAGCCTGGCCAGCTGCAGGGCGCCGGTGTCCGCGCGCGACATGGGCACGCCGAGCACCAGGGCGGGATCGATCTCGCGCAGGCCGAGCAGCCAGAAGCCGCCGTCCTCGGCCATCCCGAAGGTGGCGTCCGCGGTCCCGGCGACCAGCGGCTCGACCGCCCGGGCCAGCAGGGCGGGCGTCACCTGCGGGGTGTCCATCCCGATGAACACCAGCGGGTCCGGGCTGGTGACCAGCGCGTCGGCCAGGGCCCAGGCCAGCCGCTCGTCGAGGCCGCCGCCGCGCTGGGCGATGACGTCGAAACCGGGCGGCAGCCAGCGGCCGGGTGAGCCGGCCAGGGCCAGGATCCGCCGGGTGACGCCGGTCGACGCGACCGCGGCCAGGGTGTCGGACAGGGCGGCCTCGGCGAGTTCGGCCGCCTCGGCGGGGGTGTAGGCCGGGGTGAGGCGGGTCTTGACCCGGCCGGGCACGGGCTCCTTGGCGATCACCATGAGCTGAGCCGCCAGGACGTTATCCGGCATCGAGCCACTGTCCTAGCTCGGACCGCAACCCGGACTCGGACCGCAGGCCCGGCCGGGCCGCAGGGACAGGTCCGGGCCGGCTGTCCGGCGCGGGACGGCCGCGGGATTCGGGGCGGCTGCCCCAGGCGGGGGGCAGGACGCCCGGGCCGCTGTCGCGGCGGTGCTTGCCGGTGTACTCCGGGCCGATACTGCGCGGGCCGTTCATGACACTCCGTTCCTAACACTGAGCTCATAACGCTGACGCGGGCGACGCGATCGAGGCCAGCACCCGGCGCATGTCGCGCACGGTCCGGACCGTGCCGCCAAGCGTCCCGGTGACCTTCGATTTCCCGGTCCGCGGGTAGTAGGGGATGTCGGTCTCGGCGATCCGCCAGCCCGCCTCCGCGGCGCGCACCACCATCTCCAGCGGGTAGCCGAAGCGGCGGTCCGACATCGGCAGCGCGAGCAGTTCCGGCCGGCGCTCGGTCC
>Ga0102924_1007252_pt1 | contig 10212 bp, 10 predicted proteins | sample PaiPotPPM11metaG_FD_80116 | JGI IMG/M metagenome (GOLD analysis project Ga0102924, IMG submission 80116) | Iron sulfur acid spring bacterial and archeal communities from Banff, Canada, to study Microbial Dark Matter (Phase II) - Paint Pots PPM... ...
ACTTTTGGGCGGACGCGCCGGATCGTCGCAACGTGGGGCGAAGCGAATTTGTACTTGTATTCCGGCCCGCGCTGCGCGTCTTAAATAAACAAGAAGGCTGCGTCGCCCACGCGATCGAGCGTCGCGTTCTCTATGCGAACCGTGCCCGTAACCGGGGCGCCGTGTCTTGCGAATGTGAGCTGCAGCGCATGACGCGTCTCTTGCGAAGCGTTGCGCGTTCCCGAGTGCAGCAGGTGGCCGTTGAAGACGATTGCGGAGCCGGCGCTGCAGGTCATCAGCCGCTGGTCCGGGTGCGGCGTATCGGTATCGGAGGGCACGGTGATGTTGCCCGGCAAGTGCGAACCGGGTACGATGCGCGTCGGGCCGTTGGTTTCCGTGAAGTCAACCAACGCGACGATGGCCGTCGCCACTTGGTATTCTCCGCTATACCCTTGCATGTAGTCGGCGTGCAGCGTTTGCGCGCCGTAGCCGGGTTTGGGCGCGCGGTAGGTGACCGAACCGATGCGTAGATCGTAGCCGATCACGTGAGCAATCGCCGACAAGAGGCGCCTAGATTTCCACACCGGGTCGAATGCGGGGTCGTTGACGAGATCGATCAGGTGCAGCGTGCCGCCCGCGTGCCACGTCGGATCGAGACGAGCTTGCGCGATCAGTCTTTCGATGGCTGCGCGAACGTCCGCGAGCTGTCCGGCATTGAGGATATCTCGCAATACGACGTAGCCGTCGCGATCGAGCGCGGCGCGCTCGGTTTCGGTTAGCGCATTTTCTTCGGCGCCTAAGGCGCGAAGCAGCGCTTCCCTTTCCGCCGACTCCAGCGGCTTATTTCTTGAGTTTTGCGACGTCCGCCGTCGTCACGGCGCCGGCGCGGTTGGGACCGAGAGCCGAGCGTATGTATGTGACGACGTTGGCGATGTCGCTATTCGAAAGCGACGATTTCCAAGCCGGCATCTGACCGTTGTAGCTTTGGCCGTTGACCGCAATCGCGCCGGTCTTGCCGTTCAAAACGGTGAGAACGACTTGGTTGGGATCGCCGGTCACGAACGCATTGCCGGCCAGCGGCGGGAAGTTCGGAGGCGTGCCTGTGCCGGTCGCGCCGTGACACGAACTGCAATTTTGCGAGTAGACGGCTTGCCCGGCCTTCGCAGCGGGGCTCATAGCCGCGCTCGTTTTCGCCGGTGTTTTGGCAGCCGCCGCGGGCGGAGCGGCGGCCGGCGTGGCGGCCTGCTTTCCCATGATCGAGAGCTGGCTCCAGATCGTCAGCCACCAGATAATCGCGAGCGAACCGCCCAGCACCCAGAGGATGAACTTGCGCGATCCTAAGACGCGCGTCGTGCTGCGATCGATCCACGGCAGCAGCAGCAGCACCGTCGTCGCAAAACCCGGAATGATGATCGCGCCCAGTATTTCCAAATTGCCCGGCACGAGGTTGAGCAAGCCGAAGAGATCGAGGAAATACCACGCGGGATATGGCGTGAACTGCACCGTCGGATCGGCTTTTGCGTCGAGGAACGGCGGCCAGAAGGTTGCCAGCGCAAGGACTCCAATCAGCACCAAGAGTGAAGCGACCGTATCCATGAACAGCTGATCGGGCCAGAAGCGGCCTTTGCGCAGCGGACGCGGATCCTCGACGGGCGGCCCGGCCGGTCCGTTCCAGCGGAATATCGTCAAATGGGCGCCGACGAGAGCGACGAGCACTGCGGGCATCAGCCAAACGTGCAGCCCGAAAAAGCGGTTGATCGTCAGCGTTCCCATCGTCGTGCCGTCTTGCACGAACTGTTGTATCCAGCCGCCGATAAACGGGACGTTGAGCGTAAGGTTGATCGCGACTTGCGACGCAAAGTACGCGTCCATATCCCACGGCAGCAGATAGCCGGTCAGCCCGAGCACCATCGTAGTCAGCAGCAGCAGCACGCCGACGATCCATTGAATCTCGCGCGGCGATTTGTATGCTCCCCAGATCACGACTTGCAGCAAGTGCAGAAAGACCAGCGCGATCATCGCCGATGCGCCCCAGTAATGAATGCTCAATACGGTGTGCTGGAAGGGATGAGCGTAGATATATTTCGTGGACTCCCATGCCGTCATGGCCGAAGGCGCGTAGAAGAACGTCAAGAAGATGCCGGTGACGATCTGTACGATCATCGCGAAAAGCGTGGCGCTGCCGAAGACGTACCAATAGCTCGCGCCGCCGGGGACGTCCTCGGTCAAGAAATCCTTCGTCATGCCGACGAAGCCGGTGCGCCGCTCGACCCAGTTCAGCATACGCTCACCGCATGCCGGCCTCGCTTATTTTTATGGTTAATCGCTCGGCCGGCATGCGGTTCGCTCGCTTGCGGGCCTCGCTTTTTCTTATGGTTAATCGCTCGGCCAGCATGGGGTTCGCGTAGACACATCATGCTGTGTATGACACAACTAGACGATCGGGGATCGTCGGAGCGTAGCGAATCCATTCGCACTGCGCGACGCCGTTCGCCTCGCGCAGCGGCAGCGGATCTAATCCGCGCGCGGCTGGTCCGGCAATGTGCGCGCCGTATTGATCGAACTGCGAGCCGTGGCACGGACACTGGAATTTGTTGACGGCCGCGTTGTAATTGTAGTAGCAGCCCAAATGCGGACATATCGGGCTGAACAGAACGAAGCCGAGCGTGACGATCGGGTACGGCAGCGTATCCTTGCCGGCGGGCGAGAATAGGTCGGTGCGATCGGCCATGAATTTCTGCTGATCCTTGACCTTTATGCCCCACACGGACTGCGGCGAGGTTTGCGCGGGCAAGTACGCGTCTTTGCTCTTGAGGTTGATATCTATGCGCACAGCTTTGTCGGTCGCGCTCTGGAGCTGCTTCCACGTCTTGTCGTCCAGGGGAGTCCAGGCGGTGCCTCCCGCGCCCACGTCGGGGATCAGCGAGCGCACGATGGGGATAGCCAGTGTGAGGCCGATGACTCCGCTTATGGCAATAGTCGCATTGGCCATCCACTGGCGGCGCGAAATCTCTTGGGGCGTTTCGGCTTCTTCGTAGCCGCCGGGCCGCGCGTGACTCGACAAAATCGCGTTCCTCCACTCCGATTGTAGGGCGGCATTTCCGCCGCCGCCACGACCAACCTCTTAGGCCGTGCGCCGCGCCCTAGAGTTTGTAGCTGTGCAGGCCGCTTATCCAGAGATTGACGCCGAAGTAACAAAACATAATGGAGATGAAGCCCACGACGCTGACCCAGGCGGTGCGCATTCCGCGCCACGCGTTGCGCGTGTGCAAATGCATGTATATGGCGTAAACGATCCAGGAGAACAAGGCAGCCGTTTCCTTGGGATCCCACTGCCAGTACGCTCCCCAGGATTCATGCGCCCACATCGCGCCCGTGATGATCCCGAGCGTGAGCAAGGGAAGCCCCACGGCCACGATTCTGTAAATCAAAACGTCCAGCTGCGCCAAACTCGGAATCGTATTGAGCCATTGTGCGCCGGCGTTGCCTTGCGTAGCCGCCGCCGCGATCCCGGGAGTGTCCATCCTGACAGCGACCGTCCCCGCCGCCGTCGCGCCAACGGTCCGACCGGCGAGGGATCTTTCGAAATAGTATTTGACCAAGAATAATACCGACATGACGAACGCTACCATGAACGCAGCATATGACGACACCACGAGCGGGACGTGAATCTTTGCCCAATAGGATTGCAGCGAAGGAACCGCCGGCATCGAGCCTTCGTTCCACGTCACGCCGTAGGCAAGAAACAGCGCCGCCAGTGCGATGACAAAGCCGCCCGCGAACCACAAGTTATAACGAAAAGCGAAGATGATGAAGATCGCAACTGAGACTGCCGCGAATAACGAAAGCGAGCCGTACAGGTTCAACAGCGGCCAAACGTGCGTGATCTCGTAACGGGCGGTCAGCTGCGCGAACTGCGCGACGCAGCCGGCGATGGCCAGCGGAATTCCCAAGTGCTTGAGCCACTCATCACGCGAGAAAAAGTACACGAGCAGCAGTAGCGCACTGGCGACGTACGCGCCCAGCGCGATGATCATGAGCACTTCGTCGAGCGGCATATGATAATTCATGAGCTAGGTGGCCTCCGCCAAATTGAGTTGCGGCGCCGGCCGGCGCGGGTCGAATTCACGCTCAAGTTCAGTGACGAGTTCGTTGAATTGCGTCTCGAAAATATCGTACCCTTTGACCGTCGTTGCAGCGAGTGCGATGCGCGCGCCGGCGGGCGCCGGATCGAGTCGAACAAACATACGCGCGGGAAGCATGTAAAAGGAGATCACGAGGCCTGTCAAGAGCACGAAGGCGCCGATGCCGACGAGCGCTACGCCAGGGTCGTACCGGTACTGCAAGCCGCTCACCAACAGGTAACGCTCCGGCCTGATCCGCCAGCCGCCGCCCACGTCGATGGAAGCTTTGATCGGCACCAATCCTGCGCCGGCGGCTTGCCCGTTATCGAAGACTTGCAGGAATACGGCCGGGTTATTGACGCGCGGATCGGCCGAAGCTTGGCCGCTTGCGCGATCGACCGTCGGGATGAATTGCGCAACGGCGATCGTGCGCTGCGTTCCCGGAAGCGCGATTTCATCGCCGGTGAGGTAGTCACGGTTCTCTAAGGCGGGAACCCGCGTGCCGCCGTGCGTGACGTGAAAACGTAAAGCGAATCCGTAACTGGATTGGTAATACAGCGTGCCGTCCACGTCGAGCGGATGATTGACGCGTATGACGGCTTGGCGCGGTACGCCGTCGCTGCCGGTTGCGGTGATGAGTGAAACATAATCGATCGGCTGATAGATCATGCCGCTTTTGGTAAGGATCGGTTTGATCTTGTATGAAAACCCGTCCAGTTTTATCGATGTCTGCGTGTGCGGCACGGAAACGGTTTGGCCGGCGACGATCGTCTCGTCGCCCGAAAACCCCTTGGCCCAGTAAATCGACGTACCTGCCGCGATGATGACGAATCCCGCATGCGCGACCAGGACGCCGCGGCGCGCCCAGTTGTGTTTGTCCGCAAACGTCCACTCGACTCCGCCGAACTCGCGTTTGCGTACGTGCCAGCCGCGTGCCAAAAAAAACTTTTCGATGCGATCGCGAATGCGCTCGGGATCGCCCTGCACGTCGATGGATGCATGCAGCGGAATTTTCTCGATCGCAACGGACCGCAGCGGAGGCAGCCGCGCGGGAATAACCCGCTTGAACGTACAGACTGCCAGGGAAAGCAAAATGAGCCCGATGATGCCGACGTAGTATGGCGTATGGTAGATGTTGTCGAGATTCAGCCGCAAGATCACACGGGCGAGCGGCGCAACATAAGATTGGAAGTATACGGTCGAGTCTTTGCCCTGATCGACGATCACGCCGATGAGCGTGAGCAGCCCCCACACCACGAATAGGCACACGGCAAACAACACATTACCGAATGTACGTGTGAAGTCGTCATAAAGCGCGCGCATCAGCAGAGGGGCCGAAGGCCGGGGGCCCCGACGCCCTTCGTCGGGCTCAGGCCGGCGGGGGGCGCGCAGCGCGCAGCGCGGATGCGCCTATTTAAACGAGAATCGTCGTAGAGAGCCCGCATAGCTACGATCTTAGGGCGCCGAGGCTTCGACGTGCCATGACTTCTCGAGCAGGACGATAATCCACAGGCTGGCTTCGTAGAGGACGTACATGGGCAGCGCCATCAGGGCCATCGTCAGTGGGTTTCCGTCGGGCGCGGCGATCGCGCCGAAAACGAAGAACCCAAACAAGAAATACTTGCGGTTGCGCCGCAGGAAGGCCGAGTTGATGATGCCGATGCGCGCCAGCGCCACCATGATGACCGGCGTTTGAAAAATGAGCGCGAACGCCAAGAAGATCAGCAGGATGAAATTGATCGTCGATTCGATTCCGAAGGTGGGCGTCGCGATGTTGTTGGTTATTCCGATCAGTGCGCCGACGACGCGCGGCAGCACGACAAAATGCGCGAAAGCTATGCCGGCCAAGGCCAGCAGCAGCGACGGAGCGACGTAGACGTAAACCAAGCTGCGCGTGCGCGGATGAAAAGCCGGCACGATGAACATCCAGATTTGATATAAGAGGATGGGCAACCCCAGCACGATCGCCGCGTAGATTGAAAATTTGAACTCCGCCAAGATCGCATCCGCCGGCCCGAACGCGTGCAGCTGCACTTTGTGGAAGTACGCGTCTTTCAGGAAGTCGATCACGCGCGGTGAGGGGATGAACATGATCACGCCCAGCCCGAAGACGGTAACGAGCGAGATCAAGAGACGCTTACGGAGCTCCCGAAGGTGCTCCGTAAAGCTCATTTCTTTTTGGTCCCAGGTGTCACCCACGGCAGATTAGCTGCTTAACGTTCCTTTGTCGGGAGTCGGCGGCGGCACGTCTACGCCGGTGCCGGACGCGCTCTGCGGAACGTTTTGCATCACGTCCGCGCGCGCTTCATCGGCGCGCAGGCGCGCATCCTCGCGAGCCTTGGCTGCGGCCGCGTCAGCCTCGGCTTGTCCCACCATGAATTCTTTTTTCGCGAGGCCGGCGCTGCGCGCCAGCTTCGGCAGCTTGTCCGCTCCGAAGAGCAGAATGGCCAAGCCGACCACGATCATGATGATTTCCGGACTTGCCAGGGCGAGAATGGGGTGCATGCGATCTCTCCTTTTAAGAGGCTTCTTCGATCAATTCGACTGCCAGCCGAGCAAGTTCGGTCTTGGCGGGAGTGTTTTCAATGTCTTCGATTGCGTCTTCCGCCCGCTTGGAGTACTCGCGAATCTTCGCGCGAGTTCGCTCGATCGCGCCCGATTTCCGGATGCCTTCGAGGACGGCGGCGGCTTCTTGCTCTCTTCCCGCATACAAACGCTCGACCATGCCGCGAAATTCACCGCTGCCGCTCTGCAGAGCCAAAATTAAGGGAATCGTCATCTTGCGCTCCGCCAGATCGTTGCCCACGGGCTTTCCCAGCGCGGCCGCGTCGGCGGTCACGTCGAGCAGGTCGTCGCGCATTTGGAAAGCGATCCCATAGGCGAGCCCAAAACGCCGCAGCGCTTGCACGTCACCCGCGGGCGCGCCGCCGGCGATCGCTCCGCATTGCGCGGAGGCCGCAAAGAGTGAAGCTGTCTTTCGCGTGACGATTTCGACGTACGCGTTCAGCGTTATGCCCAGGTCGCCCAGCGAACGGAGCTGGAGCACCTCGCCGTCGCAAATTTCGGCAAGTGTTGCCGAAAGAATGTTCGGAATCGGCGGTGGATACAGCGCAGTCACGTTCTTGAAAATCCACGCAAAGAGATAATCGCCGGCCAGCACGCTGATCCGGTTGCCGTAGTCAATCGCGGTCGCGTTCACGCCGCGCCGCGTCTGTGCGTTGTCGACGACGTCGTCGTGGATCAGCGTGGCGACGTGAATTAATTCCATGAATGCGGCCAGCTGCAGATGCCGTTGCGAATGTGCGTCGTGCGTTTGCGCCGCCAGCAGCGTGATGCGCGGGCGCAGCCGTTTTCCGCCGGCCGCCAGCATGCGCTTCACCGCTTCGGTGATCAGCGGGTTGTCCGTCGTAAAGGTGTCGCGGAAGAACGTTTCGATTTCGTCGTGCCGGCCGGCCTCGACGCGCACGCTTTGAATCACGGTTTGGTTCCGTAGTGAATCGCAAGCGATCCGCCCATCAGCCGCACGAATCCCGTTTGCTCGAATCCGGCGCCCGCAAAACGTTCGCGCAGCGCTTCGGCCCCCGGATGATGCGTCAGCGAGTTCGGCAGATACGTGTACGCCTCACGCGATCCGCTGACCATCCCGCCTACGAGCGGAACGATTCCATAGAAGTAGAGATCGAAGCACGCTTTCCACGCCCGGTTAGGCGCCTTGCTCATGTCGAGGTTCACGAAGCGCGCGCCGGGTTTAAGCACGCGCCGCACTTCGCGCAGCATCGCATCGATATCCACGACGTTGCGCGTCGCAAAACCCATCGTCGCGCCGTCGAAAGAGTTATCGGCAAAGGGCAGCTCCATCACGTCGCCCTCTAGGAATTCCACGTTCGGAGCGCCCTCCCGAAGGGAACGCTCGCGGGCCTTTGTCAGCATCGGCTCGCAAAAATCCACGCCCGCGATGCGCAGTGTCGGGTCTGTTCGCAGCAAATGAAAGACGAGATCGCCGGTTCCGCAGCATAGATCGACAATGCGCCCATCGTGAGGAGCCTGCAGCAGCGCGATGGCGCGCCGTCGCCAGCCTTCGTCCATGCCGATGCTGATGGCGCGGTTCGCCGCATCGTAACGCGGTGCGATCGTCGCGAACATGTCGCGGACGTAGGCGGCTTTGTCGTTGCCGGGCGGACGCACGGCCGGAGTAGCGCTCATGGGGATGGTTACGCTTCCAAGCGGCGGTCGGCGTTCCTGTGGGCCCACCCTAGGCACAAGCAGCCGTCGTCGTGATTGCCGTACGTGATCTCATTTTCTTCGCAAAAACAGGTCTTGCGCGCGATGAAAAGCGCGCAATCGGTCTTGCTTACCTCCTACACGCTTCGCCCCGGCCCGACGCTCGATGCACTCGAGGACGCGGCCCGCCGCGGCGCGCGCGTCACGGTGCGCCTCGAAGGCCGGCCGTACGCCGACGCAACCGGCGAGCTCCGCGCGGAAAACCGCCTTGCGGTGAAAGCGCTCCGCCGGCTGGGAGCCGACGCCAAGCTCGTCGACACCAACGGGCGCAATGGTCCGGCGCTGCATATGAAAGCCGCCGTCTGCGACGGCGTCGCCTACTTAGACGATCGCAATTGGCCCGGCCGCGGCGACACGATCGTGCGCGACGATTTTCGCGCGGACGTCGCTGCGGTCGAATCTGCCGCGCTTCAGCGCCGCGCCGATCGCACGCAAGAGTTTTGGACGAGCAAGCGCGACGCGCTGTGGGCGGAACGCAGGCTGCTGTCCGGCGCAACGAACGCAAAGCGCGTCGACGTCGAGAGCGAGTCGTTCGGAACGGGCAGCGGCGCATACGGCGCACTCAAACTCTTGGCGAAAGCCGGCGTTCCTTGCCGGCTGATCGTCGCGCGGCGCGATCTCAACGACAAGTCAAAGCGCGCGCTTGCATCGCTCGCGCAAGCCGGCGTTGCCGTGCGAGTCAGCGACTCCGACGAAAAGATGGCAATCGTCGACCGGACGCGCGCGTGGATCGGCTCGGCAAATGCAACGTCCTCGTTCGCCAACGGCGACCAGATCGATTGGGGCTTGCGCACTGATAAGCCGGACGTGCTCAAACACTTGTCGCGGCGTTTTGACACGACGTGGAACGCTGCGTCCATTTTCTCTTAATTATCGCGTTGAACGGAGCGGGTGCCATTTCGCTTGGCCACGGTCTCGCTGCGACATCCGGGTCTCCGCTCGCCCTGCCTCTTCAGGCCGCTCTCGCCATCCATGGCTCCGCGGCTGAATTCACACGACCTGCGCTGAAACGGCACCCGCTCCGTCCAACGTCGTTCATTTTATTTTAAATAAGGTCTTAGCGTTGGCTGTCGTGCGCGCTGTGATCTCATGGAACGGCAATTCTAAGAGGAGCGCGAGCTGCTTAGCGGTTTCAACGACGTAAGCCGGTTCGTTGCGTTTGCCCCGGTGCGGAACGGGAGCGAGATACGGACAATCGGTTTCGAGTACTACATGATCGAGGCCCACGGCGACGACCGCGTCGCGAATCGGCTGCGCGGTTTTGAACGTGACGATCCCGCCGATGCCGAGGTAGAGCCCGAATTCGTCGACATACGTTTTCGCTTGGGCCGTGTCGCCGGTAAAGCAATGTACGACGCCGCGCATGCCGTCGCGCCACTCGGCGCGCAGGATCGTGACAAAGTCCTCGAACGCGTCGCGGTGGTGAAGGATCAGCGGAAGGTTCGCGTCGCGTGCGATCGCGATCTGTTCGCGTAGAACGCGCTGCTGTACGTCGCGCGGGCTGTTGTCGTAATGGTAGTCAAGGCCGGTTTCGCCGATCCCGACGATGCGTTCGTTCTCGAGGAACGGCTCGAATGCGGCGCGGATATCGTCCGGTGCGTCCTTGGCTTCGTGCGGATGGATGCCGGCGGACGCGTAGAGATCGTAGGCGTGCGCGATCGTGAAAGCGCGGTGCGTGTCGGCGAGGTCGCAGCCCACGGTAATCGCGGTCCGGACGCCGGCCGCGCGCATCCGGTCGATGACGGCGTCGCGATCCGAATCGAAGGCTTTGTCGTGGATGTGCGCGTGCGTGTCGATCAGGGGCACTAGTGTGTCGTTTCGACGACTC
>Ga0102924_1007253_pt1 | contig 10211 bp, 8 predicted proteins | sample PaiPotPPM11metaG_FD_80116 | JGI IMG/M metagenome (GOLD analysis project Ga0102924, IMG submission 80116) | Iron sulfur acid spring bacterial and archeal communities from Banff, Canada, to study Microbial Dark Matter (Phase II) - Paint Pots PPM... ...
GAGGTTTCATCGATGGCCCGATCCACCCAAAAAACGTCGACTGAGCGACCCACCGTGACCGCGGCGACCCCCGCCAGCGCCTCGAAGCGCAACCGCAACGGCCTTCCCTGGAAGCGGTACTTTACCCGGGCCGGCGTGGCGCCCTTCGACGAGGTCCAGTGGGAGACGCGCGAGGCCTCCATCACCAACGAAAAGGGTGAGGTCGTCTTCGAGCAGCACGATGTCGAGATCCCGACCACCTGGTCGCAGGTCGCCACCAACGTGGTCGTCTCCAAGTATTTCCGTGGGGTGATCGGCACGCCCGAGCGCGAGCGCAGTGTCAAGCAGTTGATCGGCCGCGTGGTGCGCACGATCCATGGGTGGGCGAACAAGCAGGGGTACTTCGCGACACCGGAGGCCGCGGAGATCTTCCGCGACGAGCTGACACATTTGCTGGTGCACCAGAAGGCGGCCTTCAACAGCCCGGTCTGGTTCAACGCGGGAATCGAGCAACGCCCGCAATTGTCGGCATGCCAGCCGTACGACGCACTTGTATCAACGCCAGGCGGCATGATCCCCATCGGCGAACTCGTGGAAAGCGCTGCGGTTGGCAAGACAGTCTATGACGCTGACGGCACTACCAAGATTCAAGCCGTTAAGGCCAATGGCCAGAAGCCCGTGCGGCGGGTCGTTCTACGGAATGGGAGCTTCATTGAAGCTACCCCTGATCACGTCGTCCGAGCCGTAAGGGACCGGCGGACAGAGCCCGAGTGGCTTGCCGTGCAGGAATTGCAGCCAGGCATGCGTTTGCATCTGCTTCCACATCGCGCTCGAGTTACTCGTGAGGCCGGTGTACTTCTAGCGGCTAGTTCCTATGCCACCAATGGTTCGGTCGTCTTTGCCGAAGACATGGCGCCAGCCAGCGAGGGTAGCGTTGCCGTCTCGGAAGCCGCCTTGGCCGGCTGGCTGCAAGCTGATGGCTTTGTCGGTGAATATCCAGGTTCGACCAATCGGTCACTGACGATCGAGTTTCAGGTCGCCAACGACGATGAGCTAAGTTGGGTAATTAGCCACCTTGACGTGGTGCTCCCGAATGTTCACCGCCTCGTCGTGGATGTCGAATCCAAGGATCCGGACAAGCTCGGAACGGTCGCCTGTCGGCGAGTCCGGCTATACGGCGAAGTCCTTCGGCCGTTCGTGGATCGGTGGAATCTAAAGGCCCGCGGAACCGAAATGAGGGTACCGCAGCAGCTCTGGACCGCCTCCCACGAGGAAGTTGTTGCTTATCTTAGGAGCCTCTTCCAAGCGGATGGCTACGTGACTGCCCAAGTACGTCGCAATGAGTCTGGATCGATCGGATTCGCCGTCATTAGCGAAAAGTGGGTCGAGCAGGTCCAGATCCTACTTGGCTCCATGGGCGTCTACGCACGGAGAGCTCGGGCCCACGAAAAGCGTCCTGACCGGTTTGATCTCCACGTCCTGAAGATCGCGATCGGATCGGAAAGGGCCCGTTTTGCTGAGTTGATCGGCTTCGTTGGGAAAAAGAAGCAACAGGTACTTCTCAGCACCCTCGGCCTTCGCGGCCTGAAAGTCTGTCCCAATCTGCGGGAAGAGGAGATCATCCGGATCGAGGAGGTTGGCCTCCAGGATGTCTATGACATCCAGACCGAGTCCGGGAACTATCTGTCTAACAACGTCGTCGTCCACAACTGCTTTATCAACAAGATCGAGGACAGGATGGAGTCGATTCTCACCCTCGCCAAGACGGAGGGCATGCTCTTCAAGTACGGCTCCGGCACGGGTACCAACCTCTCGCCGCTTCGCTCCTCGCGCGAGCTGCTCGCGGGTGGGGGCACGGCATCCGGCCCCGTCTCCTTCATGAAGGGCTTCGACGCCTTCGCCGGCGTGATCAAGTCCGGCGGCAAGACGCGCCGGGCGGCCAAGATGGTCATCCTCAACGTCGACCACCCGGACATCGTCGAGTTCATCAACTGCAAGGTCGAGGAGGAGCGCAAGGCCTGGACCCTGATCGAAAGCGGATACGACTCGTCCTTCAACGGTCCTGCTTACAGCTCGATCTTCTTCCAGAACTCCAACAACAGCGTCCGGGTCAAGGACGACTTCATGAAGGCCGTGGAAGAGGACGCCGACTGGAACACCTTTGCCATCACGACCGGCCAGATCATGGACACCTACAGGGCGCGTGACCTGATGCGGATGATGGCCGATGCGGCGTGGGCGTGCGGCGATCCCGGGCTGCAATACGACAACACGGTCAACCACTGGCACACCAGCCCGAACACGGACCGGATCAACGCCTCCAACCCCTGCTCCGAGTACATGTTCCTCGACAACACCTCCTGCAACCTCGCCTCCATCAACCTGATGAAGTTCCTCGACGACCGCGGCGAGTTCGACGTCGAGGCCTATCGCGAAGCCTGCCGGATACTGATCACCGCCCAGGAGATCCTGGTCGACAATGCCAGCTATCCGACCGAGGCGATCACCCAGAACAGCAGGGACTTCCGGCCGCTGGGCCTCGGCTACGCCAACCTCGGCGCCCTGCTGATGGCGTCAGGCCTGCCTTACGACAGTGACGCCGGCCGCGACGTGGCCGCCGCCCTCACCGCGGTGATGACCGGCGAGGCCTATGCCCAGTCGGCCCGCATCGCTCAGAAGAAGGGACCGTTCAATGGCTTCGCCGTCAACCGCGAGCCCATGCTGCGCGTCATGGACCAGCACCGCAGCTCGGTCGACCACATCAACCCGGCGCATGTCCCGCTTCCATTGCTGAGCGCCGCTCGGGATGCCTGGGACAAGGCCTGCCAGCTGGGCGACCTCTATGGCTACCGCAACGCCCAGGCAACCGTGATCGCGCCCACCGGCACGATCGGCTTCATGATGGATTGCGATACCACCGGCATCGAGCCCGACATCGCCCTGGTCAAGTACAAGAAGCTGGTCGGGGGCGGCATGCTCAAGATCGTCAACCAGACGGTGCCCATTGCGCTGCGCAGGATTGGCTATCCCGAGGCCCAGGTGTCGGAGATCCTCCAGTACATCGACGAAAACGACACCATCGAGGGCGCTCCGCACCTCCGGCAGGACGATCTGGCGGTCTTCGACTGCGCCTTCAAGCCCGCCAAGGGCTCCCGCACGATCCACTACATGGGGCACGTCAAGATGATGGCGGCGGCGCAGCCGTTCATCTCGGGCGCGATCTCCAAGACCGTCAACATGCCCGAGCAGGCGACGCCCGAAGACATCATGGAGGTCTACCTGGAAGGGTGGCGGATGGGCCTCAAGGCAATCGCCATCTACCGAGATGGCTCCAAGCGCTCCCAGCCGCTGAACACGTCGCGGGACGACAAGAAGCAGGTCCGGTCGGTGGCCGTGGCGGCCTCAGAGGCCCTCAGCGAGCCGGCGCGCGCCGTGCGCCGCAAGCTGCTCGACGAGCGGCGGGCGATCACCCACAAGTTCGACATCCAGGGCCACGAGGGCTACATCACGGTCGGCATCTACGAGGACGGCACCCCTGGCGAGATCTTCCTCGTGATGTCCAAGGAAGGCAGCACCATCTCGGGATTGATGGATGCCTTTGCGTCCAGCATCTCGCTGGCGCTTCAGTACGGCGTTCCGTTGGTGGTGCTGGTCAGGAAGTTCGCGCATACCCGCTTCGAGCCCTCGGGATTCACGAAGAACCCCGAAATCCCGATCGCGAAGTCGATCACCGACTACATCTTCCGCTGGCTGGCCTCGAAGTTCCTCAGTGGAACCCAGCAGGAAGACATCGGGATCATCCGCCGCGAGCCGATCGTCGAAATCGCGGCGCCTTCAGCCCCTGCGCCGGCGCCGGTCAAGCCCGCGCCCGCCGGTTCGAGCCCGATCAAGATCAGTTTCGTCGGCCAGGAGGACGCGCCGGCGTGCTCCGACTGCGGCTCGATCATGATCCGCAACGGCACCTGCTACAAGTGCCTCAACTGCGGCAGCACCAGCGGGTGCAGTTAGCAAAGAAAGCGGAGGAGACCGCCGTGGTCTCCTCCACTCGACTCTCTACCGCCCTGCAAGCGCATCCGTTGTGGTCGCATGAAGGTCCGCAATGCCCGTGCGGAGGCGCGACGGACTGGGATGGACGGAAATTCCGCTGTCGTGGCTGCGGTCTCTATTACGAAATCTGCTGCGATGGCGGTCGCTGTCCATAATCACGGAAAAATTCTGAAAAATTCTGTTCATGACCCGCCCGCGGCCCATCAGCACCGCCGCTCGCGAAAAAGATTGGGCCCAGAGTATGCAAAGCGGCTCGATTCATGCTATGGTCGCATTTAATGAGCGCGCAGCCGCGCTCTGATCGTCGCGTTGATCAGGGCGAGGATTTTAAGAAGGGCAACACTCAAAGAACTCCGCGGACCACATCGATGATGATCGATGCGCGGTCTCACGGATCCGGAGGGTCGATCGCGACGCGACCGTCGCTCCCCTCATTTTCTCGCTCCACTTTGCTTCCGGTACCCGGCCTCGCCGGCGCCCGCGCGTCCACGGTACCCGTGGCGCTCACGCGCGTTTGGCGGCGGCGTCCAAGCGGCCGACCGGGAGAGTCTTGCTAAGAAGGAGGTGACCTGGAATGGCCGCAAAGAAGAAAGCAGGCGGAAAGAAGAAAGCCGCGAAGAAGTCGTCGAAGAAGAAGTAGGTTAGCTTTTACAGCTGACTTCAATGCAGCCGGTGCCTAAGGGCGCCGGCTGTACCATTTTGTGGGCATGATCGATCTCGAGCGGGCGCGTCAGTTCATCAGGGTGCGCCACGACGGCATCCTGGCGACGATCAAGCGCGACGGCCGCCCCCAGCTCTCCAACGTCCTGTATTTGATGGATGACGATGGCCGCGTGAAGATCTCGGTCACCCAGACCCGCGCCAAGACTCACAACCTGCGACGTGACCCACGCGCCAGCCTGCACGTCCAGGGACGCGACCGCTATGAGTACCTGGTCGCGGAGGGAACGGCCGAGTTCATCGAGGGCGGCGGGCTAGCCGAGGCGCTCCGGCACTACTACCGCAAGGTCCGCGGGGAACACCCGGACTGGGCGGAATACGACGCCGCCATGGTCGCCGACCAGCGCCTGCTGCTCTCGATCTCGGTCGAGTACGCCTACGGGCAGATTCGCTAGCGAACGGCCAGGCAGGTGACGGTCTTGAAGACCCCGTCGATCTTCTGGATCTTTTCGACGATCACCGATCCTATGCCCGCCACGTCGGGCGCTTCGACCGCGGCGATCACGTCATATTCCCCGGTGATGGCGTCGGCCAGCTCGATACCTTTGACGCCCTGAAGAGACCTGGCCACCTCGATCGCCTTCCCCGCCGACGCGTTGATGAGCACATACGCTCGCATGACACCCTCCTGGACGGATTTTGGAACTCAGAATACGGGTTTGGCCGCCGGTAAGATGGAGGCATGACGTCCATGACGGCAGTGGTGAAAGCCGCTGCCGGTCCGGGCGCCGAGATCGACCAGGTCCAAATCCCCGAGCCGAAGGGCGCGGACGTCTTGATCGAGGTCGCCGCCTCTTCCATCTGCGGCACCGACGTCCACATCTTCGACTGGAACGAGTGGGCCCAACGTCATATCCATCCCCCGCGGGTGTTCGGTCACGAGATGTCGGGGCGCATCGTGGCCACCGGGCCGGAGGTGAAAGACCTCAAGCCCGGTACGTTCGTGGCCGCCGAGACCCACGTGGTCGACCACACCTGCCGCCAATGCCTGCGCGGGCTGTATCACCTGTGCGAGAACACGCGGGTGCTCGGCGTCGATCGAGACGGGTCCTTCGCCCGCTACGTGCTGCTGCCCGCGGAGAACTGCTGGCGTAACGCCCCCGGACTGAGCCCGGAAGTCGCCGCCCTGCAGGAACCGTTCGGTAACGCGGTCCATGCCGCCACCCCAGGCCCGCTGAACGGCAACGCGGTCGCGATCTTTGGTCTCGGTCCCATTGGTCTCTGCGCTGTGGGCATCGCGCGGGCGGAGGGGGCGGCGGCCGTCTACGGCATCGAGCCCAACCCCTACCGGCGCGAGCTGGCGGAGCGGATGGGCGCCACGGCGGTGCTCCCTGCATCGGCCTCGACGGTCGAGGACATCCGCCGGCTCAACGGTGGGGTCGGCGTGGACGTCGTTCTGGAGATGTCGGGCCACCCGGGTGCCATCGAGCAGGGACTCCAGGTGCTCCACCGTGGTGGCTGGATGAGTCTTCTCGGCATCGGCGACAGGCCGGTGACGCTCGACCTGAACGACCTGGTGATCACCAAGGGGATCACGATCTACGGCATCTTCGGCCGGCGCATCTGGGACACGTGGGAGCACACCTCGAGCTATCTCAGCACCGGCAAGGTCGACGTCTCGCCGCTCATCACCCACCGCTACCCACTCGACGACTTCCAGGAGGCGATGGCCCAGATGAAGAGCGGAAAGTCAGGGAAAGTGGTGCTGCTGCCGAACGGCGGTTAGGAGGAACAAATGCTCACAGAAAAGAAAACGCAATTCCTGGTGGATGAGCTGGACCAGCTGCGCCAGCAGGGCCTCTTCCGCCCGCTGCGGGTCCTGGGCTCGGCGCAGGACACGGAGGTCGTCGTGGACGGGAAGCACGTCCTCAACCTGTCGTCCAACAACTACCTGGGGCTGACGACCCACCCGCGCCTGAAGCACGCCATGACCGAGGCCACCGAACAGTGGGGCGCCGGATCCGGCGCCGTGCGCACCATCGCCGGCACCATGACGGTCCACGAGGAGCTGGAGCGCCGCCTCGCGGACTTCAAGCACACGGAGGCGTCACTCGTCTTTCAATCGGGCTTCACCGCCAACCTTGCGGTCCTCCAGGCGCTGGTGCGTGAGGGCGACGTGATTATCAGCGACGAGCTGAACCACGCCTCGATCATCGACGGCATCCGGCTCTCCAAGGCGGACCGCTCGATCTTCAAGCATCGCGACATGGATGACCTCGAGCGCCACCTTGAGAAACACCGGGACAAGCGGGTCAAGCTGGTGGTGACCGACGGCGTCTTCAGCATGGACGGCGACATCGCGCCGCTGGCGGCGATCGTCGAGCGGGCCGAGCGATTCGGTGCGCTGGTGATGGTCGACGACGCCCATGCCAGCGGAGTCCTGGGCAAGAACGGACGCGGCTCCGTCAACCACTTCGGCCTCGACGGACGGGTCGACCTGCAAATGGGGACGCTCTCAAAGGCGATTGGGGTGCTGGGCGGCTATGTCGCCGCCGCGCAGCCGGTTCGGGACTTCCTGATCCATCGCGCTCGGCCGTTCCTCTTCAGCACCTCCCATCCGCCCGGTGTGGCGGCCGCCTGCATCGCGGCGATCGATGTCCTCAACGCCGAGCCGGAGCGGATCGACCGCTTGTGGAAGAACACGGCCCGCTTCAAGGACGGGTTAAAGCGGCTGGGCTTCGAGACGGGAGCCAGCGAGACGCCGATCACGCCGGTCATCGTGGGCAAGGGCGCGGTCGCCATGGAGTTCTCGGACCGCCTCTTCAAGCTGGGCGTCTTTGCCCAGGGCATCGGCTACCCGACGGTCCCCGAGGGGCGGGCTCGGATTCGGACCATCGTGACCAGCGTGCACACCGAGCTGCAGCTCGATCGGGCGCTGGAAGCCTTTGGCAAGGCCGGCAAGGAACTTGGCGTCAGGGCGTAACCTTCACCACGCAAGGTACATATATGGATAGGTCAGTCGCGTGACCGAGCGTTCGGCGGCGGAGCTGCAAGACGAGGCGCGCTTGATCGAGGCGGCGAAGCGGGACCGCAAGGCATTTGCCGCGCTCTACGACCGCTACTTCGATCAGATCTACTCGTACTGCTATTACCACTCCGGCCGGCGCGAGGAGGCGGAGGACCTGGCGAGCGAGACGTTCCAGCGAGCGCTGGAAGGTCTCGACAATTTCGAATGGCGAGGTATCCCATATTCCGCATGGCTGTACAAAGTCGCGTCGAACTTGATGTCGAAGCGGCGACGCCGGCCGCCCTGGATCGAGCTGCCCGACCCGATCGCGGGGAGCGGCGAGAACGATCCCGAGCGCCTCTGGCTGCGCCGGGAGCAGGGCGATGAGCTCCACAGAGCCGTGCGGAAGCTGCCCCTCGACCAGCGGGAGGCCGTGCTCCTCAAGTTCGAAGGCCGGCTCAAGAACAAGGAGATCGGGGTGATCATGGGCCGCAGCGAAGGCGCCGTGAAACTGTTGCTCTTCCGCGCGGTCCACGGACTGCGCCGTCGCCTCGGCGAGCAGGAGAAGAAGGCATGAATCCACGGCCCGAAGACATCGACGCCCTGGCCCGCGCGATCGACCGGGTGGTCTTCGCCGAGACGGGTGGTTCCGTTGGTCCGCAGCCGCAATCGGCTTCGCTGGCCATCGTCTCCTACCTGAACGACAGCTTTCCGCGCGTCGCGGTGGCTGCCGGTCGCCGTGACCGGCTGCAGCGCCGGATGATCCGCGCGTTGCGAATTCCCACTGGCCAGGCATCTCCGGGCTGGGTTCGGTTCGAGGCGGAGATGAACCGGCGGATCGGAAACCTCGATCCCCGGTGGACCCCGGTGGTGGGCGGCGCCGCCCTGGTGCTGCTCGGGGTCGTCGGCTTCGCGGTCTGGCGCCAGCGAGGTTCGGTGAAGCCAGCGATCGCTTCACTTCGCTAGAGCGCGAAACTCGGGGCGGCCTCCGCCGTTATATCCACAACCAATGCAGGGCTGGACGATTCGCGCCAAGCAGGCGGGTATTGTGCTCCTCCTCTTCCTGATTCCGGCCGTTTTGGCCGGCACGGGCCTTCGGCCGGCGCCGCTCGCGGCCGCGGCGATTGCGCCCGCTTTGGCCGACGACGAATTCGACGAGCCTAATGGCCTGATCGGCTCCCGCACCAGGAGCGCACCGCTACCCGGCCCGCAGCTCATCTTCGCCGAGCTGGCCGCCCCCAGGAAGGCACCCTTCCCGACCGGGCCGGTGACCTATGTGCCCATCCTTTACTACCACTACATCCGGGTCAATCCCAATCCCGGCGACCGGGCCGGCTTCAGTCTGTCGACCACGCCGGCAATGTTCCGCGCCCAGCTGCAGTACCTCGCTGACCATGGGTTCCATGTCATCTCGCTCCACGAAGCGGTGGTCGCCATCAAGAACCACAGCCGCCTTCCCTCGCGGCCGATCGTGCTCACCTTCGATGATGGCTACGCCGACTTCTTTACGACGGCAGTGCCGATCCTGCAGAGCCACGGCTTCACGGCCACCAGCTTCGTAATCAGCGGCCGTATGGGATGGGCCGGATTCATGACGCCGAGCCAGGTCGTGGCCGCCGACGGCATGGGCTTCACCATCGGCGCCCACACGGTCGACCACGTGGCGCTGGCGGCGCAGACCGCGACCCGGGCGACCTGGGAGATGAAACAGAGCAAGCTGGCGCTGGAGCAGTTGCTCGGGCACCAGGTCGTCGACTTCGCCTACCCCTACGGGAGCTTCAACCCCTACGACATGGCCCAGGCCAAGAGCCTTGGCTTCGAGACGGCGGCCTCGACGCTGTACGGCACGGCACATTCGGCCGGTCAGCTCTTCGAGCTGTCCCGCTTGCGGATCGGCGGTGGCCTGTCGCTCGCCGGCTTCGCCGGCGTGGTGGGGGGCCCGCCACCGACGGCGGCGGAACTGCGCTCCCTATGAGTCGAGAGGAAGACGAGCTCTCGCCCAAGGAAGCCGCCCGCCTGCGGGCCCGCGAACGGAAGGCACGTCCCCCCAAGATGGTGGTCGACAACGCGGGCGTCAAGAAGATTCAGCTGGCCCTGCGCGACCGGGCAAGCAGCAAGAAGACAAAAAAGCCCACGCGGTAGACTCAAGACTGTGACGCCGATTCGCAAAGCCGTCTTTCCTGCCGCAGGGCTCGGCACGCGCTTCCTGCCCGCCACCAAGGCGCAGCCCAAGGAAATGCTGCCGATCGTCGACAAGCCGATCATCCAGTACGGCATCGAGGAAGCTGTTGCCTCCGGCATCGATCAGATCATCGTCGTCACCGGTCGGGACAAGCGCGCCATCGTCGACCACTTCGATATCTCCTTCGAGCTCGAGCACTACCTCAAGGATCGCGGCAAGACCCGCGAGCTACAGCTCGTCCGCAAGATCTCGGACATGGTCGACATCACCTACATCCACCAGAAAGAGCCGCTCGGTCTGGGCCACGCGGTGCTGATGGCGAAGGACGTCGTAGGC